>Ga0335072_10011950_pt1 | contig 12406 bp, 9 predicted proteins | sample Lox_Sample_21_FD_206725 | JGI IMG/M metagenome (GOLD analysis project Ga0335072, IMG submission 206725) | Soil microbial communities from Loxahatchee National Wildlife Refuge, Florida, United States - Lox_Sample_2.1 | ecosystem: Environmental > Terrestrial > Soil > Wetlands | place: USA: Florida...
CTGGCCAGCCAGAACCAGTCGATCGCGAACGCAGCGGCCTCTTCCCTGACCACAGCGTTGAACAACACTTTGGGCACGGCAACCGGGTCGACCTACACGGCCTCGGTGGCGGCGGGTGTGCTTTCGATCACCCCGAGCGGCGGCGGGAGCGCGACCGAACTGCTGACGGTCACGGCCAGCAACGCATCCGAGACGCCGGCCAGCGCCAGTGCCATCAACATTTACACCAGTGACGGCACATCGAGCGGGAGCTCGAACTATCTGGTCACCACTGGAACTCTGTCAACCTCGAACGTTGGCAGCTCCGACGCAGCCACCGGAGCAGGTTCCTCGGTCAGCGTCACGGTCGGATCGCAGACGGGCACAGGCGGCACGACGGCAGGCAACGGCACCGGGACCAGCCTCACGGGGACCAAGCTGGACAATCAGGTGGACGCGGAAGCGGCGCTGCAAACCATCACGAACGCCATCAGCGCCGTGGCTTACCAGCGCGGCCAGGTGGGCGCGAACATCAACACTCTCACCGCGGCATCGAACATCGCCAGTTCCGAAGAGACCAACGTGATGTCGGCGCAAAACAACATCACGCAGACGGACTACGCGGCGGCAACCTCGAACATGTCGAAGTTCGAAATCCTGACCCAGACCGGCATTTCGGCTCTGGCCCAGGCCAACAGCACGCAGCAGATGGTCACCAAGCTGCTGCAGTAAACCCAACCAGCAGTTTGCGGGGCGGCGGGGAGCTTCGGCTCCCCGCTGTTTGTTAGGGACGTTTAATCACACGGGAGACGAGGAGGCGAGGCGCGTGCAGTGACGCGATGCGGAGTTTCATGATCTTCCGGAAAGCGTCGATAAGGGCTGCATGGGAAACGTAGGGTTATCGTTTGGCTCGCCGACCGGCGGGCAGGGGTTCGACGTCGCCAGCACGGTCAGCCAGATCGTCACGAATCTGCAGGCGGTGGAGACCCCCTGGAAGAATCAGATCACGACGCTGCAGTCCCAGGACACGGCACTGACCGGTATTGGGACGGATCTGAGTGCGCTGTCGACGACGCTGCAGTCGCTGACAGACTTTGAGGGAGTACTGAGCCAGAAGGAGGGATCGAGCTCCGATGACTCGGTGATTGCGCTGACGAATGCGACGGCGGCGGCAGTGGCCGGCACACACTCGGTGGTCGTGACGCAGCTGGCGAAGACCTTCTCCTACTCCAGTGGAACCATCCATGCGAGCGACACGCTGAGTGGCGCACTGACCATCGATGGACAGACGATCACGATGTCGGACGGGACGGTATCGGACGGCAACGGCGGTGTGATTCCGCAGAACGATACGCTGGAGACGCTTGCAAATTACATCAACAGTGGCAGTTTTGGGGTGCAGGCCAGCGTGGTGACGGATTCCTCGGGCAATACACAGCTGGCGCTGGTGAGCACAACCAGCGGAGCCGCGGGTGCGGTGACCATCGACTCCAGCCAGCTCAGCGATACGCCGAGCGGGTCGACGACGGCCAGCGGCGTGACCATCAGTCAGGCGCAGAAGGGCCAGGACGCACAGTTTTCGGTGGATGGTATCAGCACCACCAACGCGTCGAATACGGTGACCACTGCGATTCCGGGTGTGACCATGCAGCTGCTGGACAACTCAGGCACGGCGGTGCAGATCGAGATTACCAACAACAACAGCCAGGTGGAATCCACGCTGAGCAGCTTCGTGACCGCTTACAACAAAGTGATCGGCGACCTGAACGCGCAGGAGGGAAATGCGACCTCGGGCAGCGCAAATCCTCTGTACGGAAGCGCCACGATGGCGCTGCTGCAGGAGTCGCTGCAACTGGCGGCCAATTTCACCCAGTCGTCGGGGGCGGTGACGACGCTGGCGCAGCTGGGGGTGACGGCGAGCACCAGCGATGACGGCACGCTCACGCTGGACACCGGGACGCTGGACAGTGCGCTGAACAGCAACTATCAGGATGTAATGAATTTCTTCCAGACGAACGGCAGCTATACATCGTTCGGAGAGAATCTGACGAACGTTCTCAACAGCGTGGGGAACAGCGCACCGAACGGGGCAATCTATCTTGCTCTGCAGCAGGATGCAACGCAGGAGACGGCGCTGAACGCGAACATTTCGAATCAGGAAGCGCTGATCGACACGGAGAAGACTCAGCTGACGACGGAGTTGAATCAGGCGAACTTCACCCTGCAGGAGATTCCACAGCAGATCCAGTATGTGAATGAGATTTACAGCGCGATCACCGGGTACAACCAGAACCAGAACGGATAGGGCGAGGCGAGCGGGGATGAATTATCAGCAGCAGGCGATTGCGGGAATGAACCCGGTGGAACTGATCGTCGCGCTCTACGACGGAATGATGCGATTTCTGTACAGCGCAATCAGCGCGGCGCAGAACCATGACACGCAGGCGCGCCGCAGCGCAATCGGAAGAGTGCTGGCGATTCTGATGCATCTGCAGTCGCGGCTGCGGCCCGATGTGGGCGGAAACTCGGCGAAGGTATTGAGCGAGTTTTACGCGTCGATCTTCGCGCTGTGTCTGGAAGGATCGCGGCTGGAGTCGGCGGAACGATTTCGCGAGGCGATCGGGTGTATTCGCGATGTGCGGGAGGCGTGGGCGGTGGCGGCGCGCGATCCTGAAGTGCTGCGGCTGCTGGGCGAGGGTGCTGATCCGCGCCTGGTGCTGACCTCGGGCACGCGTCTGCCTGCCGGGCCGGAGGAGATGCCGACGTCGAGCTGGACCGCATAGAAGGGTCAGTGGGTGACGGCGAGTTCTTCTTCGAGGAGTTGTTTCTGGAAGAGGCTGGCGTAGTAGCCGTTGCGTTCGAGGAGTTCCTCGTGGGTGCCGAACTCCACGATCTGGCCGCGCACGAGGACGGCAATCCGGTCGGCGTGACGCACGGTGGAGATGCGGTGGGAAATGAGGATGGTGGTGCGGCCGGCCATGACGCTGCGCAGCTCTTCGAGGATTTGCTCTTCGGTCCAGGTGTCGACGCTGGCGAGCGCGTCGTCGAGGATGAGGATGCGCGGGTCGCGGAGCAGAGCGCGGGCCAGAGCGGCGCGCTGCTTTTGTCCTCCGGAAAGGGTCAGGCCGCGTTCGCCGACGGTGGTCTGGAAGGCATTGGGAAAGAGCTCGAATTCTTCACGGATGTGCGCCGTCCGGGCGGCGTCCGCGACCGCCTCCGGGGATGCGCCAGGCACGCCGAAGGCGATATTTTCCTGAATCGTGGTGCTGAAGAGGAAAGTCTCCTGGGGAACGAAGCCGATGGCGGCGCGCAGGGCATCGAGGGACCAGGCGCGGAGGGGCTGGCCATCAACAAGGACGGCGCCGGGGGGAGCGTCGTAGAGGCGGGGAATCAGGCTGACGAGGGTGGATTTGCCGGAGCCGGTCGGGCCGACGAGCGCGAGGCTGCTGCCGGCGGGGATGCGGAGAGAGACACCGTGCAATACCTCGACGGGCTGGCCGTTGACCGACGGGTAGGAGAAATGGAGGTCGCGAAATTCAATGTCGCCGCGAATCTCTGCAGGCTGGGGCGAGAGGACGGCGTCGCGGTCGTCGATCGTGGGTTGCGCGATGAGCAGTTCGTGGATGCGCAGCACCGAAGCGGTACCGCGTTCGAAGAGGTTGACGACGTAGCCCAGGGCGATGATGGGCCACGTGAGCATGAGGAGAAAGGTGTTGAACTCGACGAATTTTCCAACGGTGATGCGGTGGACGAGAACCTGATGGCCGCCGACGAGCAGCGCGATGACCATCGCGAGGCCGAGCATGAACTCGAGTGTCGGCCAAAGCATGCCCATGAGGCGGACGAGGCGCAGGGCGCGGCGGATGTATTCGCGATTGGAGCGCTCGAAGGCTTTGATCTGAGCCTCTTCCTGGGCGAAGGCGCGGACGAGGCGGGCGCCGGAGAAGTTCTCCTGCGCCTGGGCTGAGATGTCGGAGAACATGGCCTGGATTCGCTCGAAGCGCTCGTGGATGCGGCGGCCCATGAACTGGATGAGGATGCTGGCGAGCGGCATGGGAGCCAGCGCGGTGAGGGTGAGGAAAGGACTGATCCGCAGCAGGAAGTAAAGGGCTCCGGCCGAGAAGAGCACGGTATTCGCGGTGTACATGATGGCCGGACCGAGCAGCATGCGGACGGCGGCGAGGTCATTGGTCATCCGCGCCATGATGTCGCCGGTACGGTGATCCTGGTAGTAAGAGGCGGACTGCTTCTCCAGCTGGGCAAAGAGATCGTTGCGGAGATCGAACTCGATGTCGCGCGAGATGCCGATGATGATCCAGCGCATGAGGAAGAGCAGGATGCCGTGGGCGACAGTGACGGCCATGATGAGGCCGGCGTAGCCGAAGATCTTGCTCCAGGTAACGCGCAGGGTGAGATCGTCGGTAGCGATGCCGATGACGCGCGGGAACTGCACCCAGATGGCGGTGGCAAGGACAGTACAGATGCAGCCCCACAGATAGCCGCGCCAGTAGCGGCGCATATAGGGAACGAGGGGCTGGAGATTTTTAAACATGTGCGCGTCGCTCTGCGATCAGGTTGGGGTGCGAAGAAGGAGATAGGCTCCGGCCAGGCCGAAGAGAAAATCAGGGGACCAGGCGGCCAGAAAGGCGGGCAGCCAGCTGACGTTGCCCATGGCTTCAAAGAGGCCGGAGACAAAGAAATAGGTCATCGCGACACCGATGGCGATGGCAATGCCTGAAAGTGAGCCGCGTTTGCCCATAGAGAGCGCGAAGGGAATGGCCAGGATGGCCATGACCAGGGTGATGAGCGGGTAGGCGATCTTGTGGTTGAGCTGGACACGCAGCGGAACCGTGTTGAAGCCGCTTTGGCGCAGGTCGTGGATGTAGTCGGCGAGTTCGCCGAAATTCATCTCCGAGGACTGGCGGACCTCCTTCTTGAAATAGGCAGGTTGTTCGGAGATTTCGGAAAAGGTGCGGACGGGAAACGATTCGTAGGAGGTAATCTCGGCGCTGTTGAAGGTGCGGTCCCAGCCATCTTCGAAAACCCAGGTATGCAGGCTGGGCTCCCAGTGGGCGCTGGAGGCGAAGATGCGCCGGGAGATGTTGAACGAGCCGGGGGCGAATTCGAAGACTGAAATATTGCCGAAGACTCCGATGTCGGGATCGCTGTTATCGCCGTAGAAGTATTCGTAGTAGAAGATGCGGTTGGGCTGGCCCGGCTTCTGCTCGCCGAAGATCCACTTGCGTCCGGGATGCTCGACGGTTTCGGCCGGTTTGCCTTTGATGACGTTGCGGAGGGCCTCCTGACGACGGTTGGCCTGGGGCAGGTAGAGCTCGTCGAACATGAAGAGCGAAACGGAGAGGATGGCGGCGATGGCGACGACGGGCACGGTGATGCGGTAGAGGCTGACGCCGGTGGCCTTCATGGCGGTGAGCTCGCTGTTGCGGTTCATGATGCCGAAGACCACCAGCACACCGATCAGGACGCTGAGCGGCGTGATGAGGTAGATCATGCTGGGGGTGAGGTTGATGAGGTACTCGCCCACGGTGACCAGCGGGGTGCGGTTGCGGATGATGTCGCTCAGCAGCTCGAAGAAGGTGAAGATGAGCATGAGCATGACAAATGTAACGAGCACCATCACAAATGTAAGAACGAACTCGCGGAGGACGTACTCGTCGAGGATGAGGGGAAAGCGGCCGCGAGGGGCGCGCCTGCGAGTCGTGGCCTTCGCCGATCCAGCGGCAAGAGTGGATTCTTCGGCGCGGAGGCGGAACCAGTTGCCAAGCGAGGTGAGCGCGGAGAGAGCCGCGCCGCCGGTGGCCATCTGACGCAGCAGAACGATGCCGCAGACGGCAAAGATGAGGTTGGCCTGCCAGACACCGAGGAAAGCGGGGATCTTGTTCTGGCGCGCGAGCGCGGTACCGGTCGAGGAGAGGAAGTAGTAGACGAAGACAAGAGCAATGGTAAGAACAAAGCCGGCGCCTTTGCCGCCGCGGCGCGAGGAGAGGCCGAGGGGCACGCCGACGAGCATGAGGACCAGACAGGCGGCGGGATAGGCGAGGCGCTTCTGGAATTCGATGGCGTAGATGCGGCCGTTTCTGCCGTGCGCTCGGGCCAGCAGCTCGTGATCGGTCATGGCGAGGATGGGGGTATCACTGCGGCCGAGACGGACATCTTCCTGGGTTCCGGTCTGCAGAGGCAGGTCGGTTTGGCTGAAAGTGGAAACGGTGTACTGGCTGGGTTGATCGGAGACGACCTGGCTTTCGGTGCCGTCGCGAAGGCGCATGGTCATGGTTTGACTGGGACCGTTGACGACGGTGGCGCGATCGGCGGTGGTGATTTTGGGCGCTTTCGGGTCGGTGACATCGGCGAGAAAGATGCCACGCCAGTTCGCGGCGCCGGAGCCGGCGCGCACATCCTGCACGTAAAGGACATAGTCCTTGAAATCTTCGTAGAAGACGCGCGGCTGGACCTCGAAGGAGGCCTGGGCATTGGCGAGGGAGTTTTCGAGGCTGATCATGGTCGCGGCGGACCGAGGCGCGAGGTACAGGGTATTCCAGAGACTGATTCCCCATGCGGCGACGGCGACCAGACCGACGATGCGAACGAAGCTCCAGACACCGATGCCGGAAGCGCGCATGGCGGTGATTTCGCTGTCGGCGGCAAGACGGCTGAGGCCGAGCAGGATGCCGACGAGCACGGCCATGGGAATGGTGACGGTGAGCATGTCCGGCAGCGTCAGCGTCACGATTTCAAAAACCGAACCGAGCGAAGCGCTGTTGCGGACGATCATCTCCAGCAAATGGGGGAGATAGCGAATGAAGAGGACAAAGGTGAAGATGGCGCCGCCGATCGCCGCGTGCGAAGCGACTTCGCTGAGGATGTAGCGGTCGAGGATGCGCACAGTCTAAGTTTATCGCGGGCTAAAGTGGCGGAGGCGAAGGCTGTTGGCGAGAACGCTAACCGAGCTGAGAGCCATGGCGGCGCTGGCGATGGCAGGACTCAGCAGGATCCCGAAGGCGGGATAGAGCACTCCGGCGGCGATGGGGATACCGAGGAGGTTATAGGCGAAGGCCCAGCCGAGGTTCTGACGCATGACGCGAAGCGCCTGGCGGGCGAGCAGGACGGCGTCGAGGATCTGTCCGGGCTCTCCGTGGAGGAGGATGGCGTCGCCGGCTTCGCGCGTGAGATCGGCGCCGGTACCCATGGCGAGTCCGGCATCGGCCTGGGAGATGGCCGCGGCATCATTGATTCCGTCACCGGCCATGCCGACGCGACGGCCCTGGCGCTGGAGATCGCGAATCTTCTCGAGCTTTTGCCCGGGAAGAAGGCCCGCCCAGACCTGATCGATGCCGGCGCTTTTTGCGATGGCGTCGGCGGTGGCTGGGGTATCGCCGGTGAGCATAGCGGTGCGGATCCCGAGGCGACGAAGGCCGGCGATGGCGGTGGAAGCGGTGGCGCGCAACGTGTCGCGGGCCTCGATCACACCGAGGATCGTATTGTCGCGGACGACGAACATAGTCGTCGCCCCCGGCACATCGGCGGCGATCGCAGGGGCGGAAAGTCCGTCATCTTCGAGGAGCGCGGCGTTGCCCGCAGCGATGCGGCTCCCCGCGATGCGGCCCGCGATGCCTTTGCCGGGCAGCGCGTGGACGCTGTCGGCCGGTGGGAGGGTAAGGTTCTGCTTTTGTGCGGCGCCGAGGATGGCGCGGGCGAGTGGATGTTCGGAGCGCAGCTCCAGGGCAGCCGCCAGGGTGAGAATCTCGTTTTCGGATGCGGCGTTGAGGACGTGAACGGCGACGACCTCAGGCTTGCCTTCGGTGAGGGTGCCGGTCTTGTCGAGGACGAGGGTGTCGATGCGGGCGAGGCGTTCGAGGCTCTCGCCGCCTTTGAAGAGGACGCCCAGCTGCGCGCCGCGTCCGATGGCGACGGTCAGCGCAGCGGGCACGGCGAGCCCCATGGCACAGGGGCAGGCGATGACGAGCACCGCAACGGCGACGGCAAACGCGCGGCCCGAGCCACCGCCGGCGAAGATCCAGACGAGGAACGTGGCCGCAGCAAGGGCAAGGACGACAGGAACGAAGACGGCGCTGACGCGGTCGGCGAGCTGCTGCATGGGCGCACGGGAGGACTGCGCTTCGTCGACGAGGCGCATCATCTGCCCGAGGACGCTGTCGGCGCCGATGGAGGTGGCGCGGTATTCGACGGCGCCGTCGAAATTGAGCGAGCCGCCAATGACACGGTCGCCTGGGTTGCGCGCGACGGGCACCGACTCACCGGTGATCAGCGATTCGTCGATGGAAGTGACGCCGCAGAGAATCTGGCCATCGACCGGGACGCGCTCCCCCGGGCGGAGGATCACGACGTCGCCGGCGACCACCTGGGCGAGGGGGACTTCGAGTTCGCGGCCGTCGCGGAGCAGGCGCGCCGACTGCGGCTGCAGTTTCATGAATTCGTGCAGCGCGTCGAGGGTCCGGCGCCTGGCACGCGCGTCGAGCCAGCGGCCGAGGAGAAGGAAGCCCAGGATGAGGAGGACCGCGTCGTAGTAGACATCGGCGTGAAGGCCGTGGCGACGGAACAGGCCGGGCATGAGCGTGGCGGCGAGGGAATACGCCAGGGCCGCACCGGTGCCGAGGGCCACCAGGGTATTCATATTGGTGCCGCGGTGAATCGCGGCGGTCCATGCCTGGCGATAGATGATGCCGCCACCCCAGAGCATGCCGGCGAGGGTGATCACAAGCATGACGTATTCGAGGGTGCGGGGCGAAATCTCAAAGAGCAGGGGCGCAAGCGGAGCAAACCAGTTGTGCGCGTTCATGAGCAGCATCACGACGATGCCGGCGGCGATGGTGAAGATCGCTTTGGCGCGCAGCGGGCCTTCGTCCGAAGCGGAATCCAGAGGCGCGGCAGCCGTCGCGTCGACGGGAAGCGCAGCGTCGTACCCGGATTCGCGCACCGAGGCGACGAGATCCTCAGGGCGGGCAATGGAGGGATCGAAGCTGACCCGGGCGGAGTTGGTGAGCAGGTTGACGGTGGCGTCGCTGACGCCGGCGGTGGAACGGAGTGCGCGTTCCACGTGCGCTTGACAGGCGGCACAGGACATTCCAACGACCGGGAGTGTGATGGTCGCGACTTCGCCCTGGTTTGCGGACGCCGGTACCGTCCTCTCCGCTTTATCGACTTCGGTTGCGGACATTGCTGACAACCTTTAGTGCTCGACGATGGCCGGATAGCCGGCTTTCTCGATGGCACTCACGATAGACGTATCGGGCAGGTCATCGGCTGCATGGATACGAGCCGCCCCGATGCGAATTTCATCCACCTGTACGCCGTTGAGATTCTGCAGCGCCTGGGTGACACGGCGTACGCAGGCTCCGCAGTGCATACTGTCGACGCGGAGCGTGACTTCTCGCATAACTCCCCCCGTAGTACCAGATGCAGCTACGGCTCCGCGGATGCGGAACGGGCGCACGCTGCACTTATGGTTCTACTCCGGATTCGGCATGAAACGGTAGCCGACGCCGCGAACCGTCTGAAGATATTTTGGCGCAGCGGGATCGTCTTCAATGTAGCGGCGAAGGCGCACGATGAAATTGTCGATGGCGCGCGTATCGGTGTCCTCGCGGACCTGCCAAACCTGCTCGAGGAGTTCCTTGCGGGAAACGATGCGCTCGCGATTGCGGGTGAGGTGACGGAGGAGATCGGCTTCCATGAGCGTCAGACGAATGGTGCGGCCGAGCGCGTGTAGTTCGAGAGCGTTGAAGTCAATGTGGCGGCCGTCGAAGGTGAACTCGCCGGATTCGCCGGTGGGAGAGGCAGGCTTCTCCGGGGCGCGCGGCCAGCCCATGCGGCGCAGGAGCGCATTGAGGCGCGCGAGCAGCACCGTCAGGTCGAAGGGCTTGGGGAGATAGTCGTCGGCTCCGGCAGCAAAGCCATTGACGACGTCCTGGGTGCGGCTGCGCGCGGTGAGCATGAGGACCGGAATGTAATTGCCATCGGCGCGGAGGGCGGTGGCCACTTCCAATCCGCTTTTGCCGGGCAGCATGACGTCGAGCACAACGGCGTCGAAGGGCTGGCGGCGGAGGGATTCGAGCGCGGAGTCGCCGTCGCCTTCAATGCTGACCTCGTGGCCTTCGGCCTGCAGGTTGAAGAGCAGGCCCTGCGCGAGATTGGCTTCATCTTCGACCACCAAAATGCGCGCCATGTTTCATTCCTGCCGCAGGAGCGGGGTGAGGATGCGTGGGAGTTGCAGACTGACGGTGGCCCCGCGGCCTTCCCCTTCGCTCTCTGCCGTGGCATCGCCGCCGTGCTGGCGCGCAATGGTGCGCACCAGATAGAGGCCGAGGCCAGTGCCCTTGGTGCCGAGCACCGTACGGCTGGGCACACGATAGAAGCGGCGGAAAATGCGCTTGAGATGGGGGGCCGGGATGCCGATGCCCTGATCGGTGATGCTGACCCGCACCCAGGCATCGTGTTCGACGCTGAGCGCGACACGGATGCAGGCGCCGTTGGGGGAGTACTTGACGGCATTGCCCAGAACATTGAGGACGGCGGTCTGCAACTCGTTCGGATCGCCGCGGACGAACATGGGCAGCTGGGTTTCCTCGACGCTCAGGGTAATGGCTTTCTCTTCGAGGTGGTGGCGGACGAGGGCGGTGTGAACACACTCCTCGACCAGGGCACGCATATCCACGGAGACGCGGACGTCGGAGCGGGCACGCTGGCCGACCTCGCCGGCCTTGAGGACCTGCTCCACAGTAGCGAGGAGGCGGTCGCTGTCGGCGAGCATGCGGGAATAAAACTCTTTGCGCTGGGTGTCGTCGACGTGGCGTCGCTGCAGGGTTTCCAGATAGAGGTGGATCGAGGCAATGGGGGTTTTGAGCTCGTGGGTGACGGCGCTGAGGAAGGCGTCGTGGCGCTCGTTGCGGCGGATTTCCCGGATGAGGAAGACGGTATTGATCGCGACTCCGGCGATGAGCAGGGCGAAGAAGGGGATGCCGATGGCCATCGGCACGATACGGCGCCAGTTGAGGACGATCCAGCCGACGTTGAGAACGACGGCCACGCCGATGAGACACACGCCGAGCAGGGTGAAAAGAACCATGTTGCGGCGGCGGCCGGAGAGGCGCATGAGATAGCGCCCACCGCGACGGGCGGGCGTCTTTATTTTCGCAGGTTGGAGCGGGAGGGGTGAAGACTTCACCGCAGAGGAAACAGAGAGCACAGGGAGAGACTCGAAGAGGGTGGAGCGAATGGAACTTGTGGTTTGCCCATCCGCCAGAACCCGGGCAGAGGGGGACCCGCTGGAAGTTGGCGTGGCTGTGGGCCTGGCTAGGCGGCGCCGGAGGGCCGGGGATTGCTGGGGTCCCAGTGGGCGGTCTTGATTTCCTGGGCGAGGCCGAGTTTTTCCAGCAGCCAGATACCGTAGTAGTTCACGTCAAACTCGTACCAGCGCAAACCGTGGCGCGCAGAGACGGGATGGGCATGGTGGTTGTTATGCCAGCCTTCGCCGCCGGTGATGAGGGCCACCCACCAGTTGTTGCGCGAGTCGTCGCGAGTGCCGAAGCGGCGGGATCCCCACATGTGGGTTGCGGAATTGACCAGCCAGGTGGCGTGCAGGCCGAGGGTGGTGCGCAGGAAGATGCCCCACAGCACGGCGGGCCATCCGCCGATGGCATAGCAGAGGAAGGCGGCAACGACCTCGGGGACCCAGTGGTACTTGCTGAGCCAAACCATGAAAGGGTCGCGCATGAGGTCCGGCACGTAGCGGGCGAGGGCGTCGGTTTCGCCGCTGAGGGAGTCGCCAATCAGGATCCAGCCGGCATGCGCCCACCAGCCGCCTTCGTGTGGCGTGTGCGGGTCGCCTTCATGGTCCGACATTTGATGGTGCAGGCGATGAAGCGAGACCCAGAAGACGGGTCCGCCTTCGAGAGCCAGGGTTCCGCAGACGGCGAGCGCGTACTCCAGCCACTTCGGCACGCGATAGCCGCGATGCGTGAGCAGGCGGTGGTACGACATGCCGATGCCCACATTGGTAGCCAGTACCCACAGGACGAGCGCGCAGAGGAGAGCCTTCCATGTAAACATGAACAGCGCGGCAATGGCGCCTGCGTGGAAGAGGATCATGAAGCTGGTGGTGAACCAGTTCATCCCGTGCTGGTGCCTGCGGCCGAGTTTCGGCATGGCGGAGCCGGATTCCTGGCGTGACGATGCAGGAACGGCGGTGACGACGACAGGAGCCGCAGAGAGACTCTGTTCCTCTGCTTCGGGGATTGCAACCTGGGATGACATGAGGGGTTCGGGATCTCGTGGAGAATGAAATTGGCGACGTCGAAAATGCGCCGCTTCCTTCACCGTAGCAGCCACGATGCGGCGCTGGATGTAACACTTTTGTAAGGCCGGTTCGGGGATGAGGTGGGTCGGTGGC
>Ga0335072_10011952_pt1 | contig 12406 bp, 7 predicted proteins | sample Lox_Sample_21_FD_206725 | JGI IMG/M metagenome (GOLD analysis project Ga0335072, IMG submission 206725) | Soil microbial communities from Loxahatchee National Wildlife Refuge, Florida, United States - Lox_Sample_2.1 | ecosystem: Environmental > Terrestrial > Soil > Wetlands | place: USA: Florida...
GAGGGCCGGAAGCGCTACGGCTGACGGAACAGGTGGTGGAGGCGCGCCGGCGGACGCTGGGTGAGGAGCACCTCGACACGCTCCACTCGATGCACAGCCTCGCCGCCCGTTTCAGCGAGGCCGGACGACGGCCGGAAGCGCTGCGGCTGGCGGAACAGGTGGTGGAGGCGCGCCGGCGGACGCTGGGTGAGGAGCACCCCGCCACGCTTCACTCGATGCACAACCTCGCCATCTACTTCAGCGAGGCTGGGCGACGGCCGGAAGCGCTACAGCTGGAGGAGCAGGTGGTGGAGGCACGCCGACGGACGCAGGGCGAGGAGCACCCCGACACGCTCCACTCGATACACAGCCTCGCCGTCTATTTCAGCAAGGCCGGGCGAGGGCCGGAAGCGCTACGGCTGGCGGAGCAGGTGGTGGAGGCGCGCCGGCGGACGTTGGGCGAGGAGCACCCCGACACGCTCCGCTCGATGCACAACCTCGCCATCCGCTTCAGCGAGGCCGGACGACGGCCGGAAGCGCTGCGGCTGGCGGAACAGGTGGTGGAGGCACGCCGGCGGACGCTGGGCAAGGAGCACCCCGACACGCTCCACTCGATGCACAGCCTCGCCGCCCGTTTTAGCGAGGCCGGACGAGGGCCGGAAGCGCCGGCGGACACTGGGCGGGGAGCACCCCGACACGCTCAACTCAATGCATAATCTTGCTCTTTTCTCCAGCGTGGTCGGCTGATGTTTATCTGAACTTCGAACAATATTTCATCGTATAACTTGGCCCACCACCCTACTCACTACCTTTTACCACTCAGGGTTCTTTATACTATGTGGCGACGGCAAGTGATTACAAATTTAATCAGAATGTTGTAGACAACTTCTTCTACAGGAAGAATGTCAGCGGTGGTATCAGCGGTGGTGTCAGTGGAAATCATATGGAGACAGCAAACCGCTTTTGATGGCCACACTTTTGAACCAGGGGTTGATCGGTCTTGTTAAACACGGACAAAAGCCCGGAAAAAGCTTAACGTGGAGCCTTTAGAGGTGGCTAAAACGGTTGGTTTATCCAGGGTCTGGCGCACTGTCCACACGATCTCGTACCAATGCCTTGATTCAATTTTCAAACCAGACCAAACCGCGAATCACCACGATACTCGAGTCAACAACGGCCAGCTCCAACCATCATGGATCCAATCTAAAATATTGTGCTTGCCTCACCTCTTAACCCAGCGGGCCTAGCTCAACGCAAAGAACCCTGATTCGAGGCTATAAGACTCGGATGCAACCGAGTTGGACGATATCATATTGGAAGATATGGACGACCGGGGCCATCGAGTCCCTACTCAGCTCCATCTCTCCAATCGGCAATGCAGCTAGGAGACCTTCTCCGAGAATGTATGGAGAAACACAAGAGAAGCATTCAGTAATACAGAATCAACACCAAGTGTCCTCGAAGCAGCAGGAAAGCGGGCCATCAATAGAGCCCTAAGAAACGCATAGAGAGGCTTGAACTCTGGTTAGCAAAGGCCCGAGAAGTCGACAGACTTCAGCATGAAATCGCGCGAGAGAGAGACTGTCTCGAGGAACAAGCAACCGTACCGCGCACACGGGCCGTTTGCAGCAAATCAGTTTTCTGAAGTCCTTTCCCCTGCCGAGTTGGGGTACGAACAAGCCGACACAGCTACAACAATATGACCATAACCTTCCGTCACCAATGGTCTTGGTGCGGGACTCGCAGACAGGAACCCCCTCAGCAATTTGAGTGTGGACTCAAGAAATGCAGACGATGTGGAGTAAACCTAGGTATCTTTGGGCTACTTCGACAGCCTCTCTCTTGCTTTTCGTATATCACTTCTTGCCTGGATGGGATTCTTATTGGTACTAGACGTGTACAATGAACATGAAGCATAAATCCGAAATCTACAAAGTAAGTGACAAGCACGGAGGTCTTAGGACGGCTCAACTCCCTGATAATGAAAACACCAACACATCGCTTCGGGAAACGGATGTACATATAATTGGGTGCCATACAACGTATAGTTGGGTGGGAACGGTTAAGCAGGCAATGCCCTCGCTCTGTCCCAGCTCCCCAAACCTCAATTATCACGTTTACATGCTTCATAACAGCATCGCAGCAGTGGAAGTACACGTTGTACTAATCTAGTGGTCTTCGTGTGTTGTCCAGAATACGTTGAATAGAGCCCGGATCACTGCATGATCATGTTAGGGACTGGTGGCGCAGGGTGGACAGGCGCAACTGGTTGAGACAGGTTCAACGGGATTGCAATTAAACTGAGGGATGCAATTTGAATGTTCTGTTTGGTAGTCATGGTACATCGTAATCATGTCCAAAAAGCAGGCTTTTTTAGGCCATCTATCTACACGGAACCTAAGAGGCGAACGCAACTTCATTGCCGACTTATTGCGGTATCTCCTAGCTTCTTCCAATCATCCCAAATTTCCTGCTTCAATGTTGCAATTCTTTTGTGCATCTTATTCAGTTGCTTGATCGCCTCGCCGTCCTTTCGGTCTCCATTCGTAACTTTGGCATGCATGTCTTTGTACTTTTGATAGTAGTCCTTGAATTTGCGCGACTTCTCGTAGACCTGCATCCTTGCCTGCTCGCGATACTCTGGCGAAGAAGCACTTTCAGCTTCAGACTCAGAAACCTTCCGCTGGAGACTCGCAGACTGGTGTGGAGCATAGTGTGAGCTAGATCCGTTCGTCATTGGCTTGTGGGAGATTCCATTTACTTGATGCCGTTTTGCTGCGGGGTCCTCGTCGCTATTTTCAACCTTGCGTTTCAATGAACCCTTTGCAACACTGGGAGATTCGCGCTTCTGGCTTGAGCTATTGGATGAAGCTTTGACATTCCTCAAGTCAGTACTTGAAGGTGGTGAAGAGGCTTCTGTGGAGCTGTTAGATGACTTGCTAGTGGAAGAGGTGTCTGGATCGTTTGCATTTTCGAGGGGCGTTGACGCTAGTGGCGAGGGTTTGTGAGGTGAACTGCCATTACGAGGCCGAGGCGATGCTCCTGTGGATGCACCTCCGTTTCCCTGTTGAGAATGGAGCTTAAGAGTTTGATTGTCCCGCATAGCTGAAATGGTACCGTCGGTGGCGGATGAATTGGATAGGTGTGACTTGTGCAAAGATTTCTTGGCCACCGGCGATGAGGGCGGTTTTGGTGATCTTGTCGCTGCAAGCACAGGTTTTGCACTCTTGACCTTCTCCTTGGAAGGGATGTCCGGTTTGGAAGGTACAACAATTGCGTCTTCCATTTCCTCATCAGAATCTTCGATCTTCTCAGCCGACTTGAACTTCCCAACTTGCTTCGTCTTCCTTGGAATAGGGTGTACAGTAACCTTCTGCCCAGATGCCTTTGCTTGCTGTGACAGACCTTTCCGCATATGTTGTTTGGAAATAGCCTCCTTCTCGCTAACTCGCTTCTTTTGTACGGGGTTCTGCGACTGTGTCCGGGCTGCAGAAGCAGCTGACTTAGCGGTAAGTCGGCCTCGTTCAGTATCAGTGTCGGCCTCGTTGGGTGAGTCTCCTTTTGCGCTCAATACGGGCCGATCACCGGCCAACTTTGGCGTGCGAATGCTTGAAAAGGGCTGGTCAAAGTTCAATTTTGAAAGACACTCCCCTTTGCCACGCCTCTCTTCGGGGAGAAGTAGCTGCCACAAGTTGTCGCTTCGTCCTACCCTCATGCGATCAAAAGCAAGTATCGCTCGATCAATGGCTGCTTGCCGTTCAGCCTGAGAAGGATAAGGAAACTTCCACACATCTAGCTCTCTATAGGCCTTCTCCTTGAGCTCCTTCTTACCGATTGACTCTCGGGCGTCTTTCGCAAACTTCTCCAGCAGCTTGTCAACATCCTCTTTTGTACAACGTAGATTCTGAGCAATGGTTTTGGAAGTCGATGGACCGGCTGCAAGTAGGTGGATGAGAGGTATTCTGATTGCGTCCAGGCGGATCTTGTCCTTGCTAGTGATTGATGGGGGAAGTAGAGGGGCGGAAGTCGGGCCTAGGTTTGGGGAGTGCGAAGCACCAAGGAATGGGCTCGAGGGGGTCGAGCGGGTGATGCCGTTCAAGAGGTGATCTTTGCGAAACGCAGATGCTTTGTCTGAAACTAGCGGCGACGGTCGATGTATCTTCTGGCCTTTCTTGCTCCCAGTTAACTGCTCCTTGTTTGTAATGAAGCTGGCCTCGTTCGACGCTCTTTGCTCTTGCATTGATTTGAGACTATTTTGCAGGTTCGCGAGGGCTTCGTCGCTATGTTCAGTAGCTTGCTGAGCTTTTTGCACCTCGAGGGTATGGCTAAGTTTGCCAGAGAAGTAGAGGAGTTCAGCCTTGTCGTTCTCGCCGAGGAACAGCTCGGAAGAGTGAGTGTCTGCACTTGCTTGGATGGTCTGCACCGTCTTGCCGAATTCGAGAGACACTCGCTTGCCAAAGCGCAATTTAACTTTTTCGTCGTTGCGGAGGGTTCTAAGAATCCTCTCGGTGGTATGCTGGGCGAGGTTGAGACGCATGACCTGTGCCGAATCCTTGGCCGGTGATGGAGACTTGTCATGCCGACCATGGAGGAGGGTTATGCCTCCGTCAGGCACTTTAAATGTGGCCATGGCTGACAATCAAAGAAGGCCGAAGGAGAAGAAGGTCCAGAATGACCCTGAGGCAAAGTGTAGAGGAGGATCGATTTGGAAACAGAGGGCTGGTAGTCAGAGTTGCAGTTGACGGCCATGTCAAGTGTTCTCTGTTTGCAGAGTTTCCGTGCTTGCTACAAGCGAGCAAGACAGTCTCGCAACATGAGTCATGTCTGATTGTATTGAGGATAGGTAAAGAGAAGACAATACTAAGTGGAGAGTCTGGGCGAAAGGTCGAAGGACTTTGAGCGAGGCCGAGACAATAGCACAGGGCACCGACTGCGGTGGAACTGGGGCACTGAGCGCTGAGCACTGAGCGCTGGCTGCGGGACATGGACGCACTAACTTTGCAAAAGCGATGGTGGGCACGTCAAAACCCTTCAATCAGACACCGCCCCCGAAAGGCATCTAAACCCCGTCAGGCCCGTAGCTCCATCTCACCGTTAGGTCAGCGACGCCACCGACGATTATTTCCCTACCCAGTGAGTAAGAAATGAGTTGTCAGTTGGACTTATCCCAACCTTTGAATCTCACATTACTTGCAAACTATAGAATTTACGCTTCTCTCCACGAGCCATCTGCTGGTCTTGTTGTACCTGCATAACTTCGGGGCATGAGACAGTGGAGTTCTTGTTTCAATGTGCGGGCCAGCCTGATGCGAGCCTACTGGTCAAGGCTGCCCCAAAAAGGCGCAGGGGTCCAGGGATGCTGAATCCGCCTTTCCATTCCCGGCCATCTCTGACAGTCTCAACTATTCCCAGCCACGTGCAAAACAAAGTACCAAATGGGCGCCTACAATGGAAGTCGGATGGTATTTGATGCTTGAGAACTCATACCGCTGTGGCGCACCACCAGGTGAAGATCTTCAGCCTGGTGAGAACCCCCTTCAAACGACCGCAGAGGGCGCCTTACCCGGATTGAGGTACCAATGATAGATCTTCAAAATAACGTGGAACTAAGGGCGACCAGTTGTGCGCCTCCAAATGGCAATGTGACACAAAGATGTAGAAGGCGAATTAAACTTGTTACAACCTGGCTGGCTAGGGCTAATAGTCTGCGGCCTTGATGCCCATGAAGCGCTTCACTGTGATAGGAATTTGCCTAGGCGGGGCAAAGATTACCCGGCTCTAGCAAGTTAAGCCGAGGGACCTGCCGCAACCGCGCTTCGGGCGCCTTTGCGCTTAAGGTTTCAAGGAGCCAAGCGCCCTTTCGGCTCTTCTGTATGATGCGTTTTGTCAATTCTCCAGATCGGCCACTTCTCTTCCTAGCCAGCATAAATCACTCACGGATCGAATCATAAGCATGCAGGTCACGGCTCTAGGTATAGTGGACTTTCCTTGAGACCTTCACAAGCTTTTGTGCAGAGGCCATCCTCCGCTAACGCCACTGCCACGACCCATTTGCGTCAGACGACTCAACGCTGATCATTCTTACAGACGAGGAGACGCTTGAGCTGGTTGCAAAAGATGGCGAAATGGATTAGTAAGTGATGGACAACTATGCGACCTGCTGGTCTTCAGCACTAACACAACCCAGCGACAAGTGGCCAGCGCTGCTTGAACCACTCCTAGAGCGTCTTGACCAGGTATTACACGTCGACTTTATACATCCATTTGCATTTCCTAATATGCTCTCTAGATCATGCACAATGACTTTCCCATCCCCATCGTCCCACCAATCACCTCTTCACAGCCTCCCATTCCCAACATCGAATCGCCCTCACAAACAAATCCAGAAACGCGAATGCTAGAAAATGGCATCCCGCAACCACCGCCTCGTCCTCTTCCTCCTGTCCCCGCCTTCAACTCCTCAGCCACAAGCACATCTCGAATACGTGAGACCCCTCCACCATCTCAACTTTCCTCGGCAGACACAATCCCCGACCTCCTCATCCAACAGTTCAACTACATCACACAGACTCTTCGTACCTGCTTCTCAGAAAAACCACCACACACCATTCAACGCTTCGCCGAACTCGTTCTCACCCCGAAAAAATACTACAAAACTTTACCTGCGTGGTTACGGGCTGTCGACCGCGTCGTCTCCGTCTCTAGCACCGCAGACATCTTTCCTCTCCCACATGCCCAGCCTCTCCCCGGCACTGTGATAGATAGCACCTTGACAAACGGAGTCAACGGCATCGGTAGTGGTACAGGTGGTGGAGGAATCCTTTGGACCAATTCTGACAATCGCAATGGTTACGACGCTGGGCTGGGCAGTGATGAGAGTCTTGGTGGTGCGCTGCTGACGCCGATACCGTGGTTGAAAAATGGCATCAACAATTCCAGCTCGACTGACATGTCGTCACCGAGTTCAGATCCGCTGGGCGATCCCATACAAGCACACGGAAATCCAATGGTGCCAGAGCGAGATCGGGGGGCGGTGACGCAGGGCGAGTTGATAAGGCAGGAGCAGGAAGCAGGAATTGTGCCAGTGAACCAGACGATGGGGCCTAGAAGCTTGGGAATGGGCGAAGAGGCGGACGATGGCGAGGTAGACGACAGCGAGGTTATACCACACGCGAGGGGGCCGGATATCGTCGGCCCAGAAGATATTGGATTGCAAGGTGGCAGAAACATGGAGGTTTCGATTGGTGGCCATGCTGATGCGCGGTTGGACGAAGTGCATCCACTTGTTGAAGCAGGAATGCCTTCTGACGTAGAGATGAAAGCCGAAGGTGAAACAGGTGATGAAGATATTGTCCTGACAGACGTAGATGGCAAGACCGATGAGCAGGTGGACGAAAAGACCGATGCAAGTGGTGAGAATGATGGACTAGACGTTGCAGATACTTCTGGGGTGTGAGTAGTGCTTTTAGGCCCACTGATGATACCCAAGAAGCTCGCGGAAAGCCATACTTTCATGACGTTATCACTTCTCAATCCACGAATTATGCACTCCCGGAATTCGAATGATTTTGATTCATTCCCGCTATCCCTACCCCATCTTGCGTCCCTTCCCTCCCAGCGCTACCAGCGCCCTCCTTGCCAACCCGCTTCTTCTCTTTCTTTGCCCACCGCAACCCGCAGGCATTACACAGCGTCTTGGGCCCACTTGGCCCCTTACGCCATTCCGGACTGTCGAGTGTCCCGCAGTCCGTACACACATACTCGTCGGCCGCTTTCAATTTCTTGGAGAACTTCTTGTCTCCGCCCAGGCCGCTGCTTCCGCCGTATCCCACGGTGCCGGAACCGCCGAGACTGTGGCGGCTGTAGTCAGCGGACATGGGGATGCCGGCATCGCCGCGGATGAGGTTCGGGGAGGCGTCGCCGGTTGAAATACCGTGGCTGCGCTCGCCAGCGCCGTAGCGGAGGCCAGTGAGCATCTCGATACCGTCGACGTGTGAGGAGCCCTCGTAGCGCGCCATTTTGTCGGTGATGCTGTCTGGGCGAGAAAAGGCGTTTGCTTCGTCGAGCGCTTCGCGTGTCAGCGCCGTGTTGGATATGGATGGCTTGGCGGGTGGGGGCATGGAGTTGCCGTCTGCAGAGTTGCGGCGGCTCGGGGACGTGGAGCTGTTATTGTTGTTGTGGTTGGGCGAGTGGGGTTCTTGAGCACCAAAGGGCGCGTTGATGGATTCTGTGCCAGTGGCTGTGACAGAGTCGTGGCCGTTGAGGGCTTTTCGCTGGGCGCTGGCTTCGGCTTCTTCCTGCTCTTCGCGGCGGAGGGTGGCGATACGGGCTTGAAGGCGTTCGTTTTCGATCTTGTGCTCGAGGAAGGAGTCGAGGAGTTCGGCGTTTTTGGTTGGGTACGGGCGGGACATCATGAAGAAGCCTCGGCAGAAGCTGGCGACGTTGTTGGGGCCAAAGGCAGCCGCTTCGGAGGTGAGATGGGGGTGGCCGTGAGATTCGAAGATGGTGTAGCTCTGGTCGAGTTTGCGGAAGCGGTAGTAGAAGCGGAGGGGGTGGCCGGTGGCGATGGCTTCGTTAAACTCGCGGATGAAGATTTCGCTGTCGTCCGCGTGGACGAAGTCGCTGATGAATTTGCCGACGAGTTCACTGCTTTCGTAGCCGGTGAGGGCCTTGGCGGAGGGCGAGACGTAGAGAATGCGGCCGTCGGGCGTGAGGATGTGGAGGAAATCTCTCAGTTCTTCGAGGACGCGCTGGGACCAATTGCGGCGCTTGGTGAATTCGGTGAGCGTGCTATTCCCGCCGCTGTCACGGGAGGAGGGTGCTCCGAAATCAGTGGGGAGAGGACCGGCACCAGCGCCGCTCATGACAGTATTGTGGGTCTCGTTGCTGTCATTTCGAATGTCTCTCATGGGCTTGAAATCCGAAGACGGCTCAGCAGGGGTGAAGACTGGATCTTCGCCACCAATATCCATTCTCATGTCGTTGGGATATGATGAGAGATCCAGAGCGTTAGTCATGTCTTGAGTCATCGCATCGCCGTTGATGTTGGCGACATCCGCCATTGATGTATCAACCTGAAGGCCTGCCATAGGGTTGACTTTAAGAGAGCACTCCGTCTGTTGCCGTAGTTCCTTGCTCTTTACTACTCAAAACACGAACTCATTGCACACAAATCGCTACACGGAAAGGGCAAAACCAAGTGGTCATTATGTGCTTCTATGGTTAGGTTCTGAATGGCACCCAGGACAATAGCATTCTCAACGAATGTGTGAATCTCCAGCCAAGCAAAGTCGGCAGTTGAGGCAAAATGGGGCACGTGATCGCCCCGACGCGACCTAGTACAAACGCGACTTCAGCCTGCCGTTTGCCTGCAAAAGTCTGGTCTGCCATGACAAGTCTTTCTATTGCCCACCACAAAACATTCGACAACTTCTTATTGCCGACGGAGAGAGTTTAGCCATGACCTCTGTGACATAGCAGCCACCGCTTGCTCCATCCGCCATTTTTCATCATGTCAAAGATAGATAAGCTTCAAATTCTTGGGATACGGTCTTTTGACAACCAACATGGTGAAACAATCCAGTTTCTATCGCCACTCACGCTCGTTGTTGGCTACAATGGCTCAGGCAAGACTACTATCATCGAGTGTCTGAAGTATGCAACCACTGGCATACAGCCACCAGGAGCAAACAAAGGTGGTGCCTTCATTCACGACCCGAAGTTATGCGGCGAAAATGAAGTCATGGCTCAGGTCAAGCTTTCGTTCAAGTCAAGCTCTGGAACAAAAATGGTCGTCACCAGAAGCCTTCAACTTACTGTCAAGAAAGCTACCCGTTCAATGAAATCCCTCGAAGGCCAACTCTTAATGGTCAAAGATGGAGAGCGGACAGCCATCTCCTCACGGGTGGCGGAGCTTGACCAGATCATGCCACAGTACTTAGGTGTATCTACGGCCGTGTTGGACAATGTCATATTCTGTCACCAAGATGAGAGCTTATGGCCCATGAGCGAGCCATCCGTGCTGAAGAAGAAATTCGACGAGATCTTTGAGGCTTTGAAGTACACCAAGGCAATCGACAACATCAAGCAACTCAGAAAGAAGCAGAATGAGGAGTTGGCCAAGTTCAAGATCATGGAGCAGCAAGCCAAAGAAGACAAGAACAGAGCAGAGAGGGCACAGAAACAATCCCAGAAGCTTCACGATGAGATTGAAGCTATGCGTGAAGAGTGCAAGGAGCTTGGGGAGAGGATCAAGCAAGCGGCTGAGCTCGCAGACAAAGCTTGGAAGGAGGCCGAAAACTACTCCCGGATCATAGGTGCTCTTGAAGGCAAGCGCATCGAAGCCAGGAACAAAGAGACCACCATCGAGGATCTCACTGCTCATCTGGAGGAGGTTCCAGAGTCTGACGAGTGGCTTACCACAACACTCGAGCAGTTCGAGTCTCGCCTCAACCAGTATGAGGAACAGAAGCAGGCTAAGGAGAACGAGTATCACGAACTAAAACAGCAGGTTGAAGACCTTCGCCATCAACTGGGTCAAAAGCTTGCTGAAAAGGGGAAGCACGAACAAGACAAGGAAGAGTACGAACGTCAGCTGGTACGAAGGAAGACAATGATCCGAGACGTGGCCTCTCGACACAACATGCGAGGATATGACGACTTGACAGATGACAGTCAAGTCGAAGACTTCATGTACAAGATCAAAAGAGTCTCAAAAGATCAAAGTACTGCATTGGACAAAGCTCGACGCGAAGCTGAGTCAGAGAAGCGTGAAGCACAAAGTCTCGTGAACCAGCTTACTCAACGTAAAGCAGCTTTGCAGGAAAGCAAGGTCGCTGCTAGAAGGCAGATGGCTGTGAACGATCACGAAGAGCGAAATTATCAGAGCAAAGTCAACCAAATTGCCGTCGATGAAGGTGGGAAGGCGGTGATCGAGTCACGTATCGAGGATATTAATGCACGCATACAGAGAGCAAGGAATCATGCTTTGGCCTCGGCGTGGGAGAAAGGTATCGCGGATGCAAATGCAGAACTCCGATCGTATGAGGATGAGAATTCCCGTTTCAACAATGAGCTCATTCAAGGCACGAAGAAGGCCGGAGAAATGGCCAAACTAGAACATCTGAAGCAGGAGCTTAAGGACAGCCAGCGAAGTTTGAAGACTATGACAGGTGCCCATGGGGACAAGATCAAGAAGTTGCTGGGCGACGATTGGCAACCCTCCACTCTCGAGCAAACTCACCAGACTGCACTTGATGACCGGACCAGAGAGTTGCAGGCTGCCGAACGTGATCGAGACGCAGTGGCCAGAGAATTGGAGCAGTTGCAATACAAGCAGAAAGCAAATCGAGATAAGCTCAAACAGAAGACGGCCGATCTTAAAGAGAGTGAGCAAGCAGTTCGTGACGTCATCGACGATGAGCCGTCAGAGTACCCTACTGTTCTACGAGAGATGCAAGAGCGCATTGATAAGGAAAAGGATGACATCGGTCATATGGCTGGTCTGGGCGATTACATGCGGAAGATCCTCGATGTCGCAAATGGGCCGAAACCATGCTGTCGTGTTTGTGAGCGCCCATTCAAAAATGAAGCGGAGCTGGCGAGGTTTAAGAAGAGATTGGAGAATCTTGTCAAGAAAGCTGATATTGACGCCGATACCGGCGATATCCCAGAGCTTGAAGCAGAGATCCAGAAGGCTCGCGATGCAGGATTTCACTATGAGACATGGAAGAGGCTGTTAAACGCAGAAATTCCAAGTCTCAAGCAAGAGCAAGAAGAGCTGACTGCGCAGCGGGAGGTCTTATTGGCGAAGATCGAGGAACACGACAAAGTTGTTGAGAAGCGACAAGAGTCCAAAAAGGAACTTGATTTGCTATCTCGGACGGTCGCAACCATCACCAAATGCGACACTGATATTCGCAACTATGAAAGACAAATCGATGACCTTTCCGCAAAACAATCTCAGAGTGGCAGCAGCCGCACTCTGGACGAGATCCAGGAACAAATCTCGTCACTAAGCGACAAGATTCGTTCGGCAAAGCAAGTGATCGGCCGCCTGACCAATGAGAGGGACCAGTCAATAGCAGAGCTATCTGCAATGGAGCTTGAGCTGAGAGACTTGAAGAACGAACTTAACACGGCGAACTTCCAGCTAGATAAGAAAGCTACGCTGATGGCTCGAGTGGAAGAGTACAAAGCCCTCAATCAGAAGGAGCGGGAGACGCTCGAGAAAGCTGACGGGGATATTGAGAAACTGGAGCCAGAAATCTCAACAGCGAAAGCAAAATATGACGATGTTGTTCAACGCGCAGAGTCTAAGGAACGAGAATTGCAACAAGAGGCGTCTCAATTGTCAGAGAGTGTCAACGGCCTCAACCTTCTGAATGACCAGATCAAGTCTTACGTCGATAGGGGAGGACCCAGCCAG
>Ga0335072_10011954_pt1 | contig 12403 bp, 13 predicted proteins | sample Lox_Sample_21_FD_206725 | JGI IMG/M metagenome (GOLD analysis project Ga0335072, IMG submission 206725) | Soil microbial communities from Loxahatchee National Wildlife Refuge, Florida, United States - Lox_Sample_2.1 | ecosystem: Environmental > Terrestrial > Soil > Wetlands | place: USA...
AGAGGCGGGTGAACCAGCCTTTGTTTTGTTCGTCGGTGACGGTGCCGTGGGCGAGGATTTGGATGGTGGCGTCGGCGACGTTGTAGCTTTGGACGGTGTCGTCGTCGGCGACGTCGTCGGCGCGGACGGTGCCGCGGAGGAGGATGGTCTGGTTTTCGCCGGCGAAGGAGGTTTCGCGGCGGCCTTCGAGGACGAGGTTGTGGTTGGGGAGGACGTCGACGACGCGGACGGCGATTTTGGCGACGACGGTTTCGGAGTTGTTGATGGAGCCGGAGCCGTCGTGTTTGAGGTCGGAGTTGTAGGCGGCGGCGGGCATGTTGCCTTTGAGGGAGAGGTAGCCGGGGTAGAGGAAGGAGGTGATGGCGGCGGTGAGGCTGGATTGTTTCTCGGTTTTGGTTTCGTTGTTTTTGCTGGCGGTGCTGGTTTCGGAGACGAGGATGGTGATGATGTCGCCGACAGCGGTGGCGCGTTTGTCGGCGAACATGGAGCGGGAGGTGTCGTCGTGCCAGAGGGATTGGGCGGGGGCGGCAAATCCGGAAATTAAGAAAGCAGAAAGCAGAAAGTAGAAAATGGCAGGGACGCGTTGTGTGCCCTTCCTAGAGGCGCAAGGTGCAGGGCGGTTCGCGGGGTTGTAAAAAATCGTGAATGGGAAATCGTAATTCGTAAATGTTTTGGTTTTCATGTTAGAGGGTGACGAGGACGGTTTTGGCGTCGAGGACTTTGCCGGTGAGGTCGTGGTCGGAGTCGAGGTTGCGGAGGCGGATGGTTTGGCCGGGGGTGCCGTCTTCGAGGGCCTGGACTTTGACGGTGACGATGAGGGCGCCGTCTTCGAGGCGGGCGGTGGTCATATCGCCGCGGTGGATGACGGCGCGGAGGCGGACGGCGTTCTGGTAAACGGGGGTGCCGGCGGGAACGGTTTCGGCGATTTCGAGGAGGGTGTCGTCGTCGGAAATTTCGGCGAGTGGCGCGCGGAGGGCGAGGACGTCGCGGCGTTCGAGGGCGATGTCGGCGTCGGCGACGAGTTGGCCGGGTTTGAGCATGGAGCGGGCGACGTGGATGTCGCGCCAGAGGTGCGCTTGGACGGGCATCTGCCAGTCGCCGAGGTTGGCGCCGTCGTCGGCGAGGATGTCGAAGCGGACGATGAAGGTGGAGGTGACACCGCTCGGAGGCATTTCGACGATCTTCAATTTCAATTCGCCGGGCGGCACATTCGTCGAGACCCATGGGCGTGTGAAATGCAAATCGAGTTCGCCGTCGCCACCGGTGAATTGGTCTTGCAGCGCGGCGGCAAGCAATTTGGTCACAGCCGCTTCGTCGAGAACGTTGTTAGTCGCAGTGGCGGGTGTTGCGGCAGCGGCAGGTTCGCCGGCAAAAAGCGGCGTGGCGCAAAATAAAAAACAGAAAGTGGAAAGCAGAAATGTAATTCCGCTGCGGCGCTTTGGATTTCTGTTTTCAGTGTTCATGTTTCGCTTTTTGTTACCGTTTCAAATTATTGCTCTCCTGCATCATTTCGTCGGCGGCTTGAACGGCCTTGGAATTGACTTCGTAGGCGCGCTGGGCTTGGATGAGATTCACCATTTCCTCGACGACGCTGACGTTGGAAAGTTCGAGGTAACCTTGATTCAGCGTGCCGAAACCATTTTGACCCGGCGTGCCAAGTTCGGGGGTGCCGGAGGCGTTGGTTTCAGTGTAAAGGTTGCCGCCCTGGCTTTGGAGGCCGGCGGGGTTGTTGAAGCGGACAAGCTGCACTTGAAATGTAGTCGAGCCGCTGGCGCCGGTGTAAGTGACGTTGCCGTTCGAGCCGATGGTGATATTCGTCGTGCCGGCGGGCACCGGCTCGAATCCGCCGATGACGGGCAGGCCGTCGCTGGTGACGATGCGGCCGGTGGAATCGGTCTTGAACGCGCCGTCGCGAGTATAAGCGCTGGTGCCGTCGGGCTGTTGCACTTCAAAAAATCCGTCGCCTTGAATCGCCACGTCGAGCTGCTCGCCGGTTTGCGTTAGGTCGCCATTGGTGAAAATGCGCGCGGTGGCGACGGGTCGCGAACCCTGGCCGACCTGGATGCCGGTGGGCAGTTGGTTTCCCGAACCCAGATCAGCGCCCGGTTCGCGCGTGGTTTGATACAGCAATTCCTGGAATTCGACTTTGCTTTTCTTGAAACCGGTGGTGTTTACGTTGGCGAGGTTGTTGGAAATCACGTCCAGGTTCAATTCCTGAGAATCCATTCCGGCAGCGGCAGAGTAAAGGGCGCGGAGCATGAGTCAGTTGAGAGTTGAAGGTTGAAGGTTGAAAGTTGAAAGCAGAAAGCAGAAAGCAGAAAGCGGGAATGGATTTCCGTTGTGGCGTTTTGGATTTCTGTTTTCTATTTTCATTTTTTGCTTTGGCTTCAAGTGGTTCCACTCAAGTCGGTGATGATCTGGCCCAGCCGGTCATCCTGTGCCTGCAGGACTTTTTGGTTGGCCTCGAACAACCGCATGGCGCTGATGAGACTGCCCATTTCCATGGTCGGTGAAGTGTTGGCCGCCTCGAGAAATCCCTGCCGCACGGAAGTGCCCGCCGGCGCGGTGCCGGGTTGCTGGCCGTTCGCGAGCAAATAGCCGCCGGTCGTGGCCGTGAGCGAATCGGGATTGGCAAAGTCCACAACTTTCAAACGTCCTTTGACGTCGCCGCCCTGGCTAATTTGGCCTGATGCGGAAACGGTGACTGGTGCCGGGTTATTTGGATCGAATTGCACCGGGCCGTTGTCGCTTTGGACGAGATAACCCTCGGCGGTGACCAGCTGGCCTTTGGCGTCCAATTGAAACTGCCCGTTGCGCGTGTAAGCGGAGTCGCCGTTTGGCAATTGCACTTCAAAAAAACCCTGGCCTTCAAGCGCGAAATCATTTGCATCACCGGTAGGCTGCAACTGGCCCTGCTGAAAACTGGTGGAGGAAATCACCGTGGGAATGTAAAAACTGGCCGGCGTCGCGCCGTTCATTGCCACCGGCGAGGCGGCGGCGACATCCTCAAACGAAGCATTCACCTTGCGGAAGCCGGGCACGGAACCGGCGGCGAGATTTTGGGCGATCAGCTCCTGCCAGCGGGACTGGGCGTCCATGGCGGCGGCGGCTTGATAGAGACTGACGTTCATGCGCCGGATTGTTAAGCAGTGGTTGTGCCAGCGAAAAAAGTGGAGATTTTTGCCGGGATTCCGCGGCGCAGGACGCTTTCGGCGGTTGCGACGGGCAAAAGCTTCCCGGAATCTCGCACAGCGGGACAGAAATTGCCGGGACGAAGGCGGTCGAGTGTCGAGTGTCGAGCGACGAGAGTCCCGCGTGGGCGGGACCAAGCCTCTGGACTCTCGACTTTCGACTTTCGACAATGGTTAAGTTGGTTCATAAACGCACGCGAGTTCGATGACCTGGCCGCAACTGCATTGGACGCGGATGGACGAGACGCGCCCGCCGTCGCGTTGCAATGTCACGCGCGGTTCGCAGCGGGTGGTTTTGCCGCCTGCCAGTCCCATGGGTTGAAATGGATGAAGATTTCCCGGTTCGCTGACAATGGCTGCCTGGAAATCCGGTCGGTTTTGATTCCGACCGGTCGGGACGCGGCTCAAGGGGACAAATGGATCGTTCATGGCGGATTTTGATCTGGCGTGGCCGAATCGGAATCGTCGGGATTTTCGACTTTCAACAAGACGGTGACGCGGCGATTGGATTCGTTGGTGCTGGCGAGGCTGGGCAAGGGTTGTGTGTCCGCAAAACCGGAAACCTTGAAGACTTGTTCGGCGGCGACCCCGCTAGAAATAAGTTTGCGGCGGGCGGCGTTGGCGCGTTCGGTGGACAGATCCCATTTGTTCTGGCTTTCCGGATTGGCGTCCGGCTGGGTCTCGGTGTGTCCTTCCAATTCAATGCGGAAGGCATGGAAGCGCGCGATTTCCCAGGCGAGCGTGGAAAAAACCCAGTCGCCGTAAGTCGTGAACTGATCGGTGCCCGGCTGGAAGATGGGTTTTTGCGAATGGTCAAAAATGTTGATGCGCACGCCGTCGGGCGTGAGTTCGATTTGGACGCTTTGCTCCAGTTCCTGGCTTTGTTCGAGCATTTTGGCGATGTCCTCGGTGACTTTGCGGAGCATCTGCATTTCGATGGCGGTGACGGATTGGAAATTGCCTTTGGACTGGTTCTGGGCGCTGGCGTCTTTGTTGGAATTGGGGATGATGCCGGTGGATTCCTTGTTGACCGCCGAAAACGGATTGCGGAACGCGCGCTCGACTGCTTCCTTGATTTTTTTGTCCTGCGCCGTCAGCCACAGCAGAAGGAACAGCGCCATCATCGCAGTCACGAAATCTGCGTAGGCCACTTTCCACGAGCCGCCATGATGTTGTCGGTGTTTGCTCATCGGGTCAGGCCTTGGCGCCGGCGCCTTTCAACGGCTTGAGCATTTCCTCGAGTTCTTCCGCCGACGGCCGCAATTCCTCGCTTAATCCGCGGCGGCCCAGTTCCACTGCTGTGACCGGCGCCATGCCGCCGGCAAAGCCGATGACGCACGACGCGATGCACCGCGTGTAATCCAATTCCGCTGCGCCGTTGAATTCCAGGTTCGTAGCCAGCGGACTGACCAAACCGTAGGCGAGCAAGATGCCCAAAAATGTTCCCACCAGCGCCGCAGCCACGTTGGTGCCGATATTTTCAATCGGGCCGTTGATGGACGCCATTGTAATCACGATGCCCAGCACGGCGGCCACAATGCCAAAACCCGGCATGGAATCGCCCACCTTGCTCAACACGTTGACCGGGGCCATGTGGTCCGTTTCGCGCCGGTCAATTTCGGCGTCGAGCAACAGCCGCAACTGGTCGGGCTTGATTTTCCCGTCAATGATCGGACGCAGGCTGCTGCACAGAAATTCCACCGCCTTCTTGTTGGCGGCGAAAAGCGGATATTTGGCGAAGATGGAACTGTTCGCCGGATCATAGACATGCTCCTCCAGCGCAATCATGCCGTTGCGCCGGCCCAATAGAAAAAGTTCGTAAAGCACCTTGAGCAATTCCTCGTAGGCCGCGCGGCTGTGGGGCGTGCCCTTGAGCGACATCAACAAGCCGCGCGCCATGTCGGCAAGCACCTTGCGCGGCGACATCACAATCATCGAGCCGACGGCGCCGCCACCGATGATCAGCAACTCGTTCGGATGCACCAGCCAGTTCAACTGGCCTCCGCCAAACTTGAAGCCGCCGAAAATCGAAAAGAGGACGACAACGATGCCGATGAAGATAATCATGAATGCGCGAGCGGCTGTTTGCCCGCCGCTTGGGAACGCTGCGGGGACTGGCCAGCCATGCCGTTTTCAACGCGCTGCAAGTAGGAGCGGATGGCCAAAATCGCCTGCGAGTGGATCTGGCAGATGCGTGATTCCGTCAGGCCGAACGCCTCCGCGATTTCCCGCAAATGCAAATCCTCGCCGTAATAGAGCGCCAGCACCTTGCGCTGGATTTCCGGCAATTGCTTGAGCCGCTCGAAAATGATCTGCTTCAATTCCGTGCGCGAAGCCTGTTCCCGTGGGCCGTCCTGGTTTTGGTTTGGCACCACTTCGTAAAGGCTGCCGGTTTCATCGCCTTCGGAATTGCAAACCGCATCCAGACAGATGAATTGCGCCGGCCGCACTTCATCGAGCAATTCCTCGTAGGCCGCCGGCGAAATCTTCAACGCCGCCGCCATTTCATTGTCCGTCGGCACGCGGCCCAGCCGCTGCTCAAGCTGGCCCATCGCGTCCTGAAGTCTGCGCGCCTTTTCGTGGACGGTGCGCGGCACCCAGTCCATCTTGCGCAATTCGTCCAGCATCGCGCCGCGAATCCGCAAGCGCGCATAACTTTCGAACGAAGTCCCTGACGCCGGATCATAATTCCGCAGTGATTGCAGCAAGCCGACCAGTCCCGCGCTGTGCAAATCGTCGCGGTCCACGTGCTCCGGCAGCGTCATCGCCAGCCGGCCGACGGCGTAACGCACCAGCGGCAAGTAACGCTCGACCAGCGCATTTTCCGTCTGACTGTTCGCCTCTTTCTGGTAATGCCGCCAAAGTTCCTGCGCGTTTGGGGCTGCGCCACGGGATTCTTTTCGTTCGGCGGTCTCTTCGATTTCACAATTGCCGGTGCTCATAACTTATTTCTTGGCGGATGGAATGGAAACGGTTGCCGTCGCGTGCCGGGTGCGGCGTTGCTCCAGCGAGTCGCGCAAGCTTTGCATCCAGACACGGTTCCACCAGCGGGTGAGGATGGCGGCGGCCAGCGCCGCGGCGCACGCGCGCCACAACGCCGATGGCCACGGGCTGTTGGTAGCCAGGCCGAAGCCCGCGCCGATGAGAAATCCGACGATGGCACCGAGGACGATCAACGCTTTCATTCGATTCCTGAGGGCTGTTTAGCAAACCGTTTGCCAGCCGGAAAATTTGCCGGGTCTGGAGAAAAATCCGCGAAATTCAAGGGCTTTTTACCGGAAACAAAAGTTCCGGCGCTGCGCTGCGGAATTCACCGGGAATTTTTTGCCCGGCGACAAGGAAGCGAAGGCTGCAATTTGTGCCGAATACGAAGTTCCAAAGTTTCACCTGGTGCGGTTCCTCGTCGAGATGCGTGAAAATCAAATCCTCCGGCGCGCACGCCGCAAACGCGTGCCATTGCGCCAGCAGCGCCTGCGTTTCATACGCGGCGTTCAAAACCAGATGCACGCGCGGCGACGGCAATGTGGCCAGTTGCTCGCGCAATGCCGCCAAGGCCGCGGCATCCGAGATTTCCACACCCGGCAAATCCACAAAACAGAGGTCGGAGGCCGGTGGCCGGAAGCCGGAAGCCGGATTGCTGACCTCTGACTTTTGACTTCTGACCTCTGGATTCCAGAATCGTTCCAGCGGCACGCCGAGCATTTCGCAATGGGTGGCCAGAAAATCTGCGGTGTTGGCCGTCGCGCCATCCAGCCGCCAGACCCGCGCGGTGCGGCCTTCCAGCAGCGATGCCAGCGTCAGCCATTTGCACAATGCGGTCGTTTTGCCCGAACCCGGCGGGCCGATGAAAACATGCGGCCGAATTTCGCCGTCATCCAACGGTGGCGGCGTAAGCCAGAACTGCGCCAGCGCGCCGCTGACAATTTTCCATTCTTCCTCCAGCGTTTCGGGCGCGCCATCGTCGTGAATGGCGCGCAAATGCGTTTGGAACCGTTCCGCGTGGGCCGGCAGCAATCCCATCGCCTCCAGCCACGCCACGCTGCGCCAATGTTCGGCGCCGGAGACCAAGCCGGTTGTGCCCTCGATAAAATTCTGCGGCGGCGAAAATGTTTCCGGCTTCAGCGCGGACGTTTTGTCCGGCACACCGGCGGTGACTTCGATTTGTCCGCGCCGGTTCCAAAGCCGCGCCAGCCCGGGCGCCGGCAATTGGCGAACGCTCACAATCACCGCTTCCGGCCCCAGCCGTTCATGAACCTCGGCCAGCGCCGCAGCGGCGTTCTCGGCAACAAAACAAATCAGCTTCACAAAAAATTTTCATTCATTCTCGTCCTCGAAAATTTCCGATTACGAGGACGAGAACGATGACGAGGAGGATTGCGAATCATTCCATCCCCTGAATCACCGCCTGGTTTTGCACCTGCACGCGCGCGGGAACTTCCGCGTAGGACAGCACGGCCAGGTCGCTGAACGTGTTTTCAAAAAATCGCCGGAAAGCCAGGCGCAATTGCGGCGCGCACAAAATCACCGGCTGATGCCCGCCGGCGAGCATTTGCTGGACGAATTTGGAAAGCGAATCCATGACGTGCCGCGCCAGCTTCGGCTCGACCACCAGCGCCGTCTCGCCCGGCGTCTGCCGCACGCCTTGCGCCAGTTGATGCTCCAGCTTCGGGTCCATCGTGATGGCGCGGAGATGGCCGTTGTCGGTTTGGAGCGGCTTGACGATTTGCGCGCCGAGCGCGCGGCGGGCGTATTCGGAAAGTTCATCCGGATTTTTCGTGAACGTCGCGCAATCGCCGACTTTTTCCAAAATGCCCGCGAGATTGCGGATGGAAATTCCCTCGGCCAGGAGATTTTGCAGCACGCGCTGGATTTGCCCGACCGAAAGCTGGCCCGGCACGAGCTCGTTGACGACCGCTGGATGCGTTTTCTTGAGATTGTCCAGCAACGTTTGCACGTCCTGTCGCGTGAGGATTTCGCTGCAATGCCGCCGCACTGTCTCGGCCAGATGCGTCACCAGCACGGACGCCGCGTCCACCACGGTGTAACCGCCGGCTTCGGCACTCTTGCGTTCGACGTCGGAGACCCAGGTGGCGGGCAGTTGAAAAACCGGCTCGACGGTCGGGATGCCCTTGAGCGTGGTGCGGCTGTTCGTGGCGTTCATCGCGAGCCATTGGCCGGGCATGAGCTGGCCCTGCGCAATCGCATTGCCCTTGAGCAAAAAGCGGTATTCGTTCGTGCCGAGTTGCAAATTATCGCGGAGGCGGATGGGCGGAATCAACAGGCCCATTTCCTGCGCGAAATTCCGGCGGACGCCGGTGACGCGCTCCAGCAAATCGCCACCCTTGTTCGTATCGGCGAGAGCGACGAGGCCGATGCCGAGTTCGATTTGCAGCGTATCGAGGGTAAGCAGATTTTCCAGCGGGTCGGCGGGGCGATTTTCAGCCGACGCGGCACCGCTGGCGGCGGTTGCCGACGCGCCAGTGGCGGTTCTGCCGGCAATGGTTCGCGCGGCTGAACCACTCGCGGATTTTGCGGTCGGCGCGGACAATTCGGGAACTCCGCCGTGCTTGTGCATCGAGTAGGAAAGTAGGCCGATGATGGTAGCCATCGTCCAAAACGGCAGCATCGGCAAACCAGGCAGCAAGCCCATCACCGCCAGCATCGCCGCCAGAATCGTCAGCGCGCGCGGATAGAAAAGCAGTTGCCGGCCCAGTTCGTGGCCGAGGCTGTTCTTGGCCGTGGCGCGCGTGATGAGCACGCCCGCCGCCGTCGAGGTGATGAGCGCCGGGATTTGCGAGACCAAACCGTCGCCGATGGAGAGGATCGTGTAAGTGTGCAGCGCGTCGGTCATCGCCATGCCCTTTTGCAAAATGCCGATGGCAAAACCGCCGACGATGTTGATGAGCGTGATGAGGATGGCGGCAATGGCGTCGCCGCGGACAAATTTGCTCGCGCCGTCCATCGCGCCGTAGAAATCGGATTCCTCCTCCAGCTTGTGCCGGCGTTCGCGCGCCTCGGATTCGTTGATCAAGCCCGCATTCAACTCGGCGTCAATCGCCATTTGCTTGCCCGGCAACGCGTCCAACGTGAAGCGCGCCGCCACTTCCGCGATGCGCCCGGCGCCCTTGGTGATGACGATGAAATTGATCAGCACCAAAATGAAGAACACGACTAGGCCGACGACGAAATTGCCGTGAACGACGAAATTGCCGAATGCCTGGATGATGTGGCCGGCGTAGCCGTTGAGCAGGATGAGCCGGGTGGAGGCCACGTTGAGCGCCAGCCGGTAAAGCGTGATGAACAGCAGCAAGGTGGGGAACCCGGTAAATTCTGCCGGGGTGCGCAGGTAAAGAATGACCAGCAGGACGAGCAGTGAGGCAGCAATGCTAATGGTCAGCAGCAGGTCGAGCATGAACGGCACGACCGGCAAAATCAGCACTAAAATCGTGCCAAATAACGCGGCGACCAGCCACAAATCGCCGTATTTCAACAAATTCCGCATTCTGTCACTTAACGCGCCCATGATGTTTTTGGAGTGTTAAGCAAAAAGCTCGCCAAGCTGTTTTCGACAATTTTTGCCGTTGCTCTCAAGCTTGGTTCTGCTCCGCGAAATAGCGGTAGCGGTTCACGCGATAGACCCACGCGAGGACTTCGGCGACGGCGGCGTAAAATTGCGCCGGGATTTCCCCGCCCACGCGTCCGTGCTTGAAGAGCATGCGGGCGAGCGGCTTGTTTTCGATGATGGGCACCTGGTATTTGGCGGCAATTTCCCGGATGCTCTGCGCGTTGAGGCGGATGCCCTTGGCGACAATTTTTGGCGCGCGCATGGTCTTGCGGTCGTAGCGCAACGCCACGGCGATGTGCGTGGGGTTGGTGACGACGACGTCGGCCTTCGGCACTTCGGCGAGTTGCTTGGCCTTGCTGACGATACGGCGTTTTCGGCGGCGCGATTTCACCAACTGGTTGCCTTCAGTATTTTTCATTTCCTCCTTCAATTCTTCCTTGGTCATCATCATGTCGCGCTGCGTGCGCCACCATTGGTAGCCGTAATCGGCGGCGGCGATGACGAGGAGCGCGAGGCTCACGCGGAGGAAGATTTGCAGGCAGGTGTCCGCGAGAAATTCCGCGAGGCGCCCGACGCTGACGGCGTTGGCAAAAACCGGGTCGTTCAAGATGGCGCGCACTTGCGACCAGGTGAGCGCGGCGATGACGATGAATTTCACAATGGCGATCAGCGTGGGCACGGCGCTGCGGAAGGAGAAGACGCGCTGGAAGCCTTCGATGGGATTCACCCGTTCCCAATTCGGCGTGAGCGCCTCGGAGGCGGTGTTGAAACGGTTTTGCAAGGCGCCGGCGAGCAAGCCCGCCGCCATGGTGGCGATGACGACCGGCCCAGCGCATTTCAAAAACACCAGCGTGCCGGTGACGGCATAGCCTTGCAGCGTGGAGATGGTGAGCGGCGTGTCGCCAATGTGGCTGAAGGTCATGACGCTGGCGCCGACGAGTTGCCGCCAGATTTCCGGGCCGGCGAAGGTCAGCGCCGCCAGCGCGCCGAGCAGCACGAAGGCGGTCTGCACCTCGGCGCTACGCGCAATTTGTCCCTTCTTGAGCGCCTCCTCCAGCTTGCGCGGTGTCGGTTGCTCGGTCTTCTCGCCCGTGTCTTGTCGTTCGGCCATGACTTAAATCGTCGTCGTCCTCGTAATCGAAATTTTTCGAGGACGAGGGGGATTGGTTTTCATTTCGCTCCCAGCAATTGCGCCAGCGTCAGCATGTCGTCCGGCAGGCGGTCGAGATAATTGATGACGTGCTGTGCGGCCAGTTGCAGCGTGAATCCGAAGACGATCAAGCCGCCGACGATGCGGAACGAAAAGCTCAAGACGAAGACGTTCATTTGCGGCACGGCGCGGCTCATCACGCCGAACACGACGGTGACGACGAACGACACGGCCAGCACCGGCGCGGCGATTTCAACGGCGACGACGAAGATGTTGCTGGTCTGGGCGAGCAGGATGTTGAACAGGTCGGCGTTCAAATGCGCGCCGCCGACAGGCAGCACCAGGTAGGTGCGCTCGAAGCCGGCGAGAATCCAGTGATGCAAATCGAGCGTGAACATCACGATTGCCGCCAGGTAAAACAGAATTGTTCCTGGCACTTGCGATGACGCGCCGGTCATCGGATCGAGGATGGCACCCATGTTCAGGCCAAGTTCGCTGGCGATGACGTTGCCGGCGAGGTCCACCGCGAAAAAAATCATGCGCGCAAAGAAACCGAGCAGCAACCCGACGACGATTTCCTGGAACATCACGCCGAACAGCGAGAAAAACGGCAGGTGCGCCAGCGGAAACGGCGGCAGCATCGGCGCCAGCAGCAACGCGGTGAGCGCGGCCAGCGCCACGCGCATTGTCGCGGGGAAATTCACCACCGAAAAAAACGGCAGCGCCAGCAGGAATGCGCCGACGCGCAGGAAAACCATCAGCCAATTGTATAAGTCCACGTCCATTTCATTGGACCATCTGCGGCATTTTTTCGATGACAGCGGTGGTGAATTCGACGAGCGAGCGGACAATCCACGGCAGCAGCAGTAACAACACAGCGATGACCGCGAGCGCCTTCGGCACGAACGTCATGGTCTGTTCGTTGATGGACGTGACGGCTTGAAACAGGCTGATGGCGAGGCCGACGACCATGGCCGTGGCCAGCAGCGGCGCGGCAATCATCAGTCCCTGGTAAATCATGGTTTTCAGCAGTTCGATGGCAAATTCAGGATTCATAAATTTTTTCCGCTACATGCCGTAGCTGTGCACGAGCGACGTGACGACGAGCGACCAGCCGTCCACGAGCACGAACAGCAACAGTTTCAGCGGCAGCGAAAATGTCGTTGGCGGCATCATCATCATGCCCATGCTCATCAGCACCGTGGCGACGATGAGATCAATCAGGATGAACGGCACAAAAATCAGGAAGCCCATCTGGAACGCCGTGCGCAGTTCGCTGATGATGAAACCGGGAATCACGACGCGCAGCGGCAATTCATCCGGCTTGGTCGGCGGCAGCTTGGCCATTTGCGCGAACAATTCCACGTCCTTGGCCCGCGCCTGTTGCAGCATGAACGTGCGGATGTGCGCCGTCGCGCGGTCAATCGCCTGCTGGCCGGTGATTTGGTTTGCCTGATACGGCGTGAGCGCGTCCTTTTGAATTCCGTCCCAAACCGG
>Ga0335072_10011956_pt1 | contig 12402 bp, 11 predicted proteins | sample Lox_Sample_21_FD_206725 | JGI IMG/M metagenome (GOLD analysis project Ga0335072, IMG submission 206725) | Soil microbial communities from Loxahatchee National Wildlife Refuge, Florida, United States - Lox_Sample_2.1 | ecosystem: Environmental > Terrestrial > Soil > Wetlands | place: USA...
GTCGCCGATTGGACCGATTCGAGCAAGCGAAAAGTGTGCGAAGGGATTCACCGGGGTCCACATGCCATACACAGTTTTTCCACAAGCACAAGAGTTGTGCAACTGTGCCGCGCAACGCCCAATTGCGGGGGAATTTTCACATTATTTTTTCAATGTCTCCAAGGTTTGCACAGGCGCGCAGCAAATCTCCATGAGGAAAATTCATCTTTTTATGGAGTTTTTTTATCAGGCCTATCGAATTCGTAGATGCCTAACGGGTCGCTCCCGATGATTATGTGATCTTTGTCGACGAGAATCGTGTTGGCATCCAGGCGCGCGTCTTCGGGCGTGTAGATCAGGTAGGTCGCGCGGCGGTTTCCGTCCTTGTCAAAATGCAGCAGCTTGTCGCCGAGCGCCATCCAGACCTCCCCCGTGGAACGCTCGACGCCGACGGCTGTGAGAATCCGCTTGAAGACGGGAGCTTCGCCGTGCTGCTCCTGACGCACAATCTCCTTGCGAGTGGCTTGCGCGGCGGGCCATGCGTCGACTCCCGTGTACTGAATATCCTGCCGGGCGTAGCCATTGGAGTCGTATTGGCGGACGGTCGCCTCCGGCAGATAAGGAAACGCATAGTAGAGATGGCCTGCGCCGTCGGTCAACAACATGCCGATATTGAGAAAGCGGTTCAATTCCGCGCGGTCGGAAATCGGTTCGGGATCGCCAAACTCGCGCACGTCGCGCCCATTCCTGTCGAACACGATGACGAGGCTCGGCTCGCGCATGGTGGCCACGGCCACTTCCCCATCCGGAAGCGCGGCGACCGATACCGGAGCGTCTATTTTGATCACTCTCTCATTTCCCTTGACGTCCCAGATCTTGACGGCATTTGCGCCGCGATCCGCCACGTAAATGGTTCCTTGCGCGTCCACGTCCAGGTCTTCGCCGAAGGTAATTCCGGCCTGGTTCGTCGACTCGGAGCTGGAAGCCTTGTTGTCTTCGAGCGATGGAATTCTGCGGAGGAGTTTTCCGGTGGAATCGAACACCGCAGCCGATGAGCCCGGCGCGGTCAACACATAGAAGTTACCATCCGCTCCGCGCTTCACAGCCCGCAGACCTGGCCCAACTCCGGGCAGCAGCCGCTTGGTGGCCGTGAGTTCCCCGTCGTACTGTCCATAGGCGCATCCTGCAAAACAAGCCAGCAAACACAAACCCGCGAGAATCTTCACGTTGAGTACTACCCCTTTGCCCTGCCCCCATTTATGCTGAGTCATCAGAGTACGACGGAGGGATGCGGGTTGCCCGTTTCAGACGGTTCGAAGCGCCGATCAGTCAATCCTGAGAGACAGGCGACCTCTGAAGCAGTCGTATCCGCACGGACTTTCTGGATTTCACCGGTCCTGAAAGTAGAAGCTCGGTGATCGACTAGAGAGAACCAAACGCAAGACCCGCCCTCAAAAACCGAGGACGGGGCATCCTCCGCATAACTGAGAGTCTGGGCCACCCGTCCTTAGCCCCGCAAGGCCGCCAGACAGTGCGAAGATCACTCCCAGCAAGATCGCTCTTGCCATGAGACCAGCCTATACCACGAATTTGGCATCCGGGAAGAGAACCAGGCACGGACAGGACGTTTTTGCCACTTCGCGGGGCACCCTCCGCATAACTAAGAGTCCGGGACACGGGACACATGTCCTTCTTGTAGCCAATCGCGATCCAGTGCTAAAATTTAATCGAACGGTGACAAAACGGCAGTGGGAATAGGGTTCGGAGTAGCTGCCCGCAGCGGGCGCGTAAATCCCAACAAGAACCACCTCGGAAAAGCCAACTCTCACCTCGTGACGTAACTTTCCAGAAGTCAAAATTTGAAACTGAAAGGACATTTATGTCTATGTCTGCGTCTACGACATCGCAGGAGTTCTTTGATGTCCACGATCCGGTTCGATCCTTCTTTGTTGCCATCCTATCTAACCCAGCATTCAAAGTCGTGCATCTGCAGAACTATATCAACAGCTCCCGTCGTCCTGGCGTCCGCTGGTCCGGGACGCTGAACGGCCGGACGGTTAACGTTTCCGAATCCAATACGCGAGTTGCGTCAGCTCCCTCCGCTCTAGCCAGAATCCTTGCGGGAGGGCAAATCGACAGAAGCAAGAAAGCTATCTACTCAGCACCGAAAAGATTCGGAACGGGCATGCGAATCGAATTTCGACACCAAGGTAGATGGTTTGACGTTTCGAGTCCGGACGAACCGTAGGACGACATGTGGGGACAGACGGGAAGTTTTCTCATGTTTCCGTTCGCACGAATAAGAAATTGCAGGAAACGTTCCTGCCCCAATTGCTTCTTATGTTTCCGATGCTTGGTCCTCGAGCCGCCGGACCTGGGGCGTCCTCTGCCTGAGCTTCTCCAACCGAGCTGATATGTCAGCGGCGAACCTCTCTGGCAGGAGCCAACGATACTGGGACGACGAAAATATCCTCCCTCTCTTAACACGCCGGGAGAAGTCAAGCGCACGCTCCAGCATAGTTGAGGCGACGTCTAATCTGCCGAGAGCGAGATACGCGCAGCTGATGGCTTCGCAATAGTTGGCTGCCTCTTCCGGATCCATCTCCGACAGATCGCTCTTCTCCCATATCTCGACGGCCCTCGCGAAGTATTTCAGTCCCAGCTTATTCCCCGACTTCGTCAGCGCCATCGCAAGATTGAAAATATTCGACAACGCGTTTGGGTCAAGCTCAAGCGCCTTCTGATACGCATACGCTGCCTCGCGATATCGTCCCAGCCGCATCGCTGTCTCGCCGAACTGAAAATGCGCCGCCTCGCTTTGTTGATCAAGCTGAGTGGCTCTCAAGAAACCCTCCAGTGAAAGCTCCGCCAAACCGGAGTCCCGCACGCTGATCGAGGTTCGCACGATCCTTTGAGCATCCATCTCGCGTGCGAGGAATTCTGTGTAATATGTGGCGCTTTTCGCCTTGTCTATACGCGCAAAGGTGGTCGCGAGCTGCGATAGCACCTCTGGATCCTCTGGAGAGAGGCTGTGTGCTTTTTCAAACAATTCGCCGGCCTCCCGAAATTTTCTCTGGAGCTTCTCAAACTTACCAAACTCAACCCAGCCTTCAGCACTCTCGGGCCTAACGTCCACGGCCTGCCTGTATCTCAGCTCGGCCAGCTCGTAATGCCCTTCCTCCTTCATTTGCGCCGCATCTCTGAGTATATTGAGCACGTCGGTCGGATTAGATGAGATGATCTTATCCGTTAGAGCATCGTAGACCTTTCCCAAGTGGCTCTGCGGCTCAGCCGAATCCCTGCCATCGACTATCGATTCCTTGAACGCCAAGAAAGGATCGTAAGGGACAACCAGGTCGACCGCTGCATCCATCGTTTTCCTGGCATGCTCGAACCGCGCACTTCTAGCCTCTATCCATTGGGGTATGTCAGGGACGGGGGATGCGACTAACAAGGTAGATATATGCTTGCCCAACTTATTACCTTTTATCGCCTTAAGAATCGGAGCTATTCCACCGATATTCTGCTGATTCAAGCTGAACAGTAAGACCACCAGTTGTGGTAGCTGTAGGGTGCAAATGCCGGAGATATCGGTTAGCCCGGTCCGAGAATCAACAAGCAGGTACTCCGGCTTAAACTCCTCCTGGATGGCGCTCTTTAGATTTTCTATCAGCAAATACCCCTGCTTTTGGCGGTACAGGAGTTTCCAGTCCAACCCGCTCAGGGCCGATTTGTAGGATTCATCCTTACGTCCGGCGGGCATAACAAATAGCTTCCCGGACGTGCCTTCGTAGCTGCAATCCACAACAAACTCCCTAAGCGCGGGAACTTGCCCGGTCCTCATGAACCTGGCGATGTACTCGACTAGGCCTTCACCTAACTCGGACGAGCCCGTTAAACCGTATGAGTCAACTCCAGGTGCCTCAAGGTCAAAGTCGAGAATGAATACCCTCTTGCCCTTCCTGGCGAGACGATATGCGACGTTGACCAACGCGGACGTACGACCAACACCCCCCTTGTACGAATAGAAGGTCGTCACAAACATGTGAGACCTCTTGGCGTCTCCAAGTAGCTCAGGTGGCAAGGAGTTGTCCCCTTTCCAGAAGATGCGTAAATAATTCGGCCGAGCCTTGAAAGGCACCGGCATCATGGAGAGCCGGGAAAACCGCGGCCTCCCCGACTGAAATGGCTCTGCGAAACTCCAGGCTCCCGCCCCTGATCTGAGTCAGAAGTGTGATCGCCTCTGGAAGTTCACCGACTAGCCGAAGGTAATTGTCGAACGCGACGCTTTGAACATAGCCGTCGGATTCCCAACGACAATAGGTTTTTTCGCCGATTCCCAGCAACTCCGAAATCTCCGACTGAGTCATCTGCAGTCGTTGTCTCAACCCTCGTATTTCTGCGGCTGACAGCAGCCCCGTCGCCGTCCGCCGTGCCGCATCCAGCTGCCGGCTCGCCGTCTCATCGAGAAACGCCTCCCCGCAGCGATCACACTCCTCTCGGGAGACATCTGGGACAGTAATACTCCGAGCCTCGCCGTCACGACCTAAGAATTTCGTCTGATAGTCCTCCGTCTTGCGAACTAAGCTGCCTTTCGCACACACCGGACAAATATCACCGGTCATTTACCACCTCCTCGGGGGATGCGCCGAAATAATGAGCATTTTTTGGACGTTTCCCTCGCCTTTCAACAACTTCAGCTTCACGTATAGTTCGATGCCTTGTACGTCGCAGCTCGGGAACACGTAAACCAAATCGTTGTTGTCCATTCTTTCGATGTTAGTCTTCCGTTTGTTCTCCAAATGGAACTTGACGGCATCGAGAACCTCCTTTTTGTTAAGGGGAATGAGGGCGAGATCCTGGTCGGCCGTCCGGGTAATAACAACACTCTCCGGAGCGACACAATGCCCGCAAATCCGCTCGAGAGCAGCACGATGATAAATATTCCTCTCATCCAGCTCGCACAATCACCCACCCCAGGGTTCCCATTGATACTCACAGGAATCAAATGATGGGTTGATGGTATCATTTGATACCTTCAATTGCAAGGGTATTTTGGACTGGCCCAGACTTCCCTGATTGGGGCTTACATGCAATGCGAGAGGAAGTTCATCAGGAGTAGAGTAGGGCTGTGGGTGCCTCGTCCTCGGATTTTGAGGGCGGGTCTTGGGTCTAGACTTTCTCTTTCCAGAGCGAGAAATCCAGAGTTGCCTCCGCTATCTCAAGCGACCCAACGGCTTGCACCGATTCTGTTTTTTATGTGGGCGGGTGGCCGTCCCGACGCGCGCCGAGACGATTTCGACCTATCATTTTCCGGGTATAAGACGGTGGGAAGGAAAATCACGCAACCAGCAGAGCTTTCGGATTTTTCCTGGCGATGGCAAGGAGTTTGAGCGCCGCTCGCCGAGGCCGCCGCGTGCCTTGTTCCCAGCTTCGCACCGCGTTAGGGCTCACGTTCAGGTAGCTGGCGAAAAGCGATTGGCTGGCGTTCAGCGCTTCTCGAATGCGTCGCACCTCTCTGGGAGAAATCGGCTTTGGCCGCGAAGGCACGCTTGTAACGCGCAGGTTGACCGGCTCGCCGCGCTCGTAGGCCGCCGCGCCCGTCAGCGCCGCTTTCATATCGTCAAAAATGTTCACTTTGATGCGCTTCGCCATTTCAGCCTTCCGACTCCCCCGCAAGTGATGGTAAAATATATGCTACCATAGCCGTAATGGTGGAGATTCGCGAATATCGCGAGCGCGACGGTCGCAGCCCGTTCGGCGAATGGCGCGGCGACCTGGACACGCCAGCGCGGCAAAGAGTGACCACCGCGGTATTGCGCATCGGCCTGGGGAATTTTTCAAATGTGAAGGGAGTTGGAGGCGGCGTTTTTGAGTTCAGGATCAGCTTCGGGCCGGGATACCGGGTTTACTTTGGAAAAGACGGCGAGGAGATTGTCATTCTTCTCGGTGGTGGAACGAAGAAACGTCAGGAGAAGGATATCCAGCTCGCTCTTGGACGATGGGAGGACTACAAACAGAGGAAGCTGCAGCGGAAAGCCGAGGAATGAAAATGCCATTGACGACTGACTTTAGAACATCGGTTCAGGCGGATATGCGACGGAACCCTGAATTTCGGCGAGGAATGCTGAGCGAAGCTCTCGAAAGCCTGCTCTCAGGCGAAGTAGCCCTTGCGAAAGAGATCCTGCGCGACTATATCAATGCCACCGTGGGGTTCCCCAAGCTGGCAGAGGCCACCCATATCCACGTAAAGACGATTCACCAGATGTTCGGTCCGAAGGGAAATCCGACCGCAAGCAGACTGTTCGAAATCATCGCGTATTTGCAAGAGGCGGAAGGAGTCCGCTTCGAAGTCCGCCCCGCGCGCGCAACCAGGCGCAAGACGAGACCCAGGCTAGCGAGACGAACGAGACAAGCAACATCGGCAGCGAAGACTCGGTGAATGGGGCGCGGAGGGGCGGCACGGACTCTTAGTTATGCGGAGGGTGCCCGGGTCTGGATTTTCTCTTTCGAGGACGAGAGATCCAGAGTTGCCTCGGCTATCTCCCGGCAATTCAGCGGCTTGCGCCGTTTCAGGATGACTGTCCTCGTCGCATGGTCTTTTTACTTGACAAACTCGTAAAATGTGGTAAGCTATCAAATGTAGAGAATTGCGCCTGGGGCGTGATTCTCTTTTTTGTTTTTAGGCCCTCCTTGCGGCGTTCCGCGTATTGAAAATGCAGGGGTTAGTGTGTTTTTGAGTCGGCAGTTCAGCGTCCGAAGCCAAGGATAAAGCCGAATCGGCGGAAGAGAGGTTCCTCGACTTCGCTCGGAATGACATTTTTTTGATGGATGCACGGCACGGAGGGCACGGCTAAAGCCGTGCCCCTACAGCGGCGCTAACTGCCCTTCGGGCGCTGCCTTCGTTCCGCCCTTCGCGGCGCGGGGTAAGCGGAATGACAGTTTTTGATGGCACGGCTAAAGCCGTGCGCCCACAGCGGCGCTAACCGCCCTTCGGGCGCTCGCTTCGTTCCACCCTTCTAGGCGCGGGGCAAGCGGAATGAAGATTTTTGGTGGCACGGCACGGAGGGCACGGCTAAAGCCGTGCGCCTACAGCTAAAGTCGTGCGCCTACAGCTAAAGCCGTGCGCCTACGAGTAAAGGCGTGGGCCTACAGCGGCAGCAGGGCTGCCGCACTCCACAAAAGGCGCTGCGCAACGCGCCTAGAGGATCTCCGATCATGAAAAACAGTAAACGCGGTGGGATAGGTGTGTCTGAACGCTCCCTCGGTCGACAGGCCACAGTTAACGGTCGAGGGCGAAGAGAAACTGAGGAGAGAGGAGACCACAGCACCCGATCCAGGCACGACGGCGGCGCAAGCACCCAGCCTTATAGGCGTAGGCGAGGACCGCGTGCTCATGGCGCGCAAGAAGAAGTCGACGCGAAGGCGCTGTGGAGGCAGATGGAAGATGTGGTGGCGCCGCGGCTGCGGTTGGGGGTGATCGACCACGTGGTGTATATGCACTTGTTGCGACACAGCCACCTGGAAGGAAAGCGGCGGCTGCGGTTTTCTATTCCGTGGCTGGCGCACAATATCAACCTCTCGACATGCCCGACGCGCGAAGCGGTTCGCCGGCTGGCCGCGTGCGGCGTTTTGCGGCTGGTGGAACGGAGCAAGCAAGGGCATGTGGCGGAGGTGCGCTTACCCGAAGAGGTTCGCGGCGTGCGTATGCGCGCAAAAGCGGCCGCACGGGCACGCGAGGCGGCCGGGAAGGCCGACCCCTCGGACATCGAGGAGGTGGATTTCCTGAAGACGTTGGAACTTCGAAGGACCATCCACGCGCGGGAGCGGGGCCGGTGCTTCTATTGCTTGCGGCGAGTCGCTCCACGGTTGGAGTGCCTCGACCATGTGGTGCCACGGGCGCGAGTGGGGTGCAATACGTACCGCAACCTTGTCTCGGCGTGCATGGAATGCAACGCGCAGAAAGGAGAGCGGCCAGCGGAGGAATATCTGCGCTGGCTGTTTCGCGAGCACCGGTTGGGCGCGGCCGAACTCAGAGGCCGCTTCGAGGCGCTCGAACTGCTTGCTGCAGGGAAGCTGAGACCGATGCTTCCGAGTCAGGGGGACAGAGGAATGAGCAGGATTGATAGGGGAAAAGCGGCAGCAGGGCTGCCGCACTCCAAAGTCAGTCGATGCGCAAGCGGAGGCGTTCAATCGAGCGCGCTTTGAGGCGGCCCGAAGCGTTGCGTGGAGCTTCGTCGTCGGTTTCGATCAACACGCAATTCATCTGCACATCGCCGGAAGCCACATCAAACCGCGCCGGCAATCCATTCAGAAATTTCTTGATGATGCCGTCGCGTTCCATACCGATGACGCCGCCGTGCGGCCCGCTCATGCCCACGTCCGTGATAAAGGCCGTGCCGCCCGGCAGAACGTGTTCATCTGCGGTCGCGACGTGCGTGTGCGTTCCAACGACAGCGGTAACGCGGCCATCCAGATACCAGCCCATCGCCAGCTTCTCGCTGGTGGTCTCGGCGTGCATATCCACGAGAACGAACGCCACGTCAGCGGGAAGTTTAGCCAGCTCGCCGTCGGCCTTTCGAAATGGATCGTCGATCGGAGTCATGAAGACGCGGCCTTGCAGATTCAGCACCGCGTAGTTCACACCATTTTTCGCGGTTCCGACGAAAAGACCGCTGCCAACGTTTCCCTCGGGAAAATTCGCAGGCCGCAGCAGACGCGGCTGATGCGGCATGTATTCCGTTATTTCCTTCTTATCCCAACTATGGTTCCCACCGGTCAGGACGTCGATGCCCATTTGCAGCAGTTCATCGGCCAGACGTGGCGTGATGCCGAAGCCCGAAGCGGAGTTCTCGCCGTTGGCGATGACCAGATCGATCCGCTGCTGCGCAACGATATCCGCCAGCCGATCGCGAACGATCTGCCGTCCTGGAGAACCGACAATGTCACCAATGAAAAGTACGCGCACGCTTTAACGGGACAAGTGGCTGTTGCCAGCACAGGCGGCCTCAAATTCCTGAAAGCAGTCGCCTATCACTAATCGCCAGTCACCAGTCACGTTCACCCCTGAGTTGATCTGAAAAAAAGGAAACTGTAACCCAGCTACTTCCTGCTACTGCACAAAAAAGAGCGGGCTGCTTGGCCGTGGGGAGCTAGGCTGTGAACCTCTGAATTAGGTGGGCGCCACGAGCCAACCGTTAGGCTTTCCTGCCCCGCTCGCCCGTCTCGATCCGCGTTCTTCCCGCGTTAAAGACGTTCCAGCGGGACAGGCCGTGCACACAGGCTGTCTATCCGCGGCTCCTCAGAGATTCGTCATTGGTTCAAACAGCTTTCGCTCCCTCACCTGCTTCGAAGGACCGCTCCGCCTCATATTCTAGCAGGACGGCGGTTCAAAGATACTCAGCGGGACAAAACTCCGCCGAATGCTTTCCGGACTCGCGGGGAACTCGGTCAAGACAGTTCGCGAAGAAGATGTTTTCCTCGCAGCCAAAGGAGCCATGGGAAGAGGATCAGTCTATGAAGTCGATGACCGCGCCGTCGCGCCGGTCCAAGAATCCTACGAACTGGCCGAAATTTGGCGCCGTTACGTTGTTGTACACGGCGTTGAAATTGCCGTGATCGGTGACGTTTAGCGCATAGAATCCGAGTCGAATGTGGTGTATCTTGCCGCTTTTGGCGCCAAGAAAGGGCACGCGGAAGACCCGGTAGAGCTTTACGTCCAAGGAAAGATAGGTGGCGAAACGCTGCCCGTTCGGTGTGCCCACATAGTTTTGCAACACATCGACATCGGAGTATGGATAACCGGAGTGCACGTCGAGGATGGGACTGAACACGAATTTCTTCGGTAGAGAAAAAACGCCCCAGGTGACGACGCGCTGCGGTATGTCGGACGGCAATATCCCGTAAACGTTTGGCCGAATGACGGGCTGCAAAAACGGGATCATTACGTCGGAAAGGTTATTCAAGTCTCCCAGCGTGCGGCTCCATATGTAAGACGCATCCACTTCGTCTTGGCCACGGACAACGAAGCGCACGGTGCTTTCCAGCTCGCGATAGTGAGAAGAACCTGTGTTCGTGAGACCGAGGAAAGAGTTCTCGCCGGCCGCACCCGTGAACGGATTAACGACGAATAAGTAGGTCGTGTGGCTGTCGATGTACTCGACCCGCAACACCACGTTTTTATGCAACTCCTGATCCCCCTCGATATTCCAAGTAAAATTCCGTGGGGTCGTTCCCGGTTGCTGCGGCAATATGGTGGTAGTTAGCGGGTCCGTTCCGCCTACGTAGGCGTTGGTGTACGTCACAGGCGGCCCGATCAATTGCCCGGTGGAATCAAACTGGCTGACCACGCGAGTCGGGTTCACGTCAAAGTCGGCTGCCAGCAGAGGCAGCATGCTATAAAACAAGCCCGTCCCCGCTCGAATGACGGTTTTCCCGCTGGTCCACGGCGAGTACGCGATTCCCATGCGCGGTGCAAACGCAGCGGACCAGCCCGAAGTTTCGCTGGACAAGCGCGCCCCCGCATCGACCGTCCAGTGGGGGTTTAGTATCCAATGATCCTGGACGAATTCGGCAACGGCCGTATCGGATGTATTCTGAGCCGGCGCTGGCTGAAAGTTGATCTCCTCCTGTAGCGCGCCAGACTGGTCGAGCAGCTGAATGGGATCAGCCGCGCTCGTGCCGAAATAAGAACGATAGTCCAGGTCCACGCCTACATGGATTTCGTGTCGTCCCAGCCAGTGCTTCTCCGCAAATTGATAGCTAGGCAGAAATTGGAGCTGTTTGCCTCTCCTTGACCAGCGGTTGAAAAAATTCCCGCCCCAGCCCTCCGGCGTGATGAGCATGTCATCCAATCCTTGCCCGTGAGCATTGCTGTCGAACCGTGTGTACTGCGCAATCGCGCTGAAAATCGCCCCGGAATCCATTTGATACTTATCGGACAAATGGAAGGCCATTCCCTTCTGGTCCAAGTCGTTCGAGGCGGGGTCCGGAACGAGGGCGTTAATGTCGATATGCTGCTGCCGAAGAGGAAAGGCATTCACCGTTAGCGTCAGAATTTGTTTAGGCGAAAGAACGAGTTCCATGGTCGTAAAAGAGTTAAAGCCTTGTTTCTTGTAAATGTCGTTTGGCCAAGGCAGTCCGCGAACCGTGGTCTTTTTCATGTCGTACTGGAAGACTTCCGAGAAAAACAGTTTGTCACCCAGCAGCGGTCCCCCAAAGTCAACTCCAGGCGTTGCTTGTGCGATGCCCACCATCGAATCGTTCTTGCCCAGAATCGAAGGCACAATATTTTTTACGTAGTAATTCCATTTCTCTTCGGGAGGTTTTGTTTCAATGGTGGTCACTCCCCCAGAGAAACTCCCCAGACCTGCGTTGTAAGGCGTCTTATACACCGCGAACGACTGCACCGCATCCGTGGGCACCGCAATGGAAAAGCTTCCGGTAACTGGATCCGCCGTCTCAGCGGAATTCACCAGAAACAGGCTCTGGCCTTCGCTAGCGCCCTTGAAGGTGAGTTTTCCGTCCTGCGTTTTTATCACCCCTGGAGTAATGGGAATCACTTCCCGGATCTTTTCTTCCGGCGTAGGCAGAGCGATCAGGTCCCGGTGGGTTACGGTGGCCGCTGGGTTGGAAACGCTCTCGGTCGAGATGACTTGAGTTTGTTCATGAACTTCGACCTTTTGAGAGACGGTCTCTAGTTCCAGAGTGAAATCCTGAACCGCTTCCTTTCCAGCTGCCACGGAAACCGTATTCGTGACTGGTTTGAACCCTTGTTGGTTGATCGAAATTGTGTAACTTCCCGGCTTCAGGCCCTTGAACTCGTATCGCCCCGCGTCATCCGTATCCGCGCTGAGGGTGTTGCCATCGGGCGGCGTTGCGCTCAGCTTTACGCTAATGCCGGACAAGCCCGACGAGGCGTTCTCTTCCTTGGTGGAAATCGTGCCGCGGATGGCCCCCGTTTCCCCCTGTCCGCTGTTCGATTGCGAGCCTTGCCCAAATACGGGGAACGCGGCAATCAGAAACACCAAAAGCCAAGCCCAGCTCGGCAACTTGCACCTCGCGAGTTGACCCTTTCGACTCTCTCCGGAGGCAAGGATGGCCGCAAACCGGAACACTTCCTTTGGGTATGGATTCATTGTCTGGCTGATGGGCACTCTGTCTAAGAATGCGTACTTTCTCTAAGGTAAAAGTCTCAGTCGGATTGCCGAGCGACCTTCGCGCTTTTGGCTAGCCGCACTACAGCCCCTTCATTGTCAAGTTGAACGGTAGAAACCGGAAGTCCGGCGAGGGCAGGGTGTGCCTCAATCTCCAACTGCACGCGTCAGGACGCTATCTGGGTGAGGGCCCCCACCTTCACCCAGTCCGAAGTCTGGTTGGATGTCGGAGTGGTTGATTCCGTTGCTCTCGTAGTGCTCAAACAGG
>Ga0335072_10011957_pt1 | contig 12401 bp, 10 predicted proteins | sample Lox_Sample_21_FD_206725 | JGI IMG/M metagenome (GOLD analysis project Ga0335072, IMG submission 206725) | Soil microbial communities from Loxahatchee National Wildlife Refuge, Florida, United States - Lox_Sample_2.1 | ecosystem: Environmental > Terrestrial > Soil > Wetlands | place: USA...
TTGCGATCAAGCTGCCCGCGATCGTGACCACCGATTTGCGCCTCAACGAGCCGCGTTACGCGAGCCTCCCCAACATCATGAAGGCGAAGAAGAAGCCCATCGACAAGCTCTCGCCCGCCGATCTCGGCGTCGATGTCTCGCCGCGCCTCGCGACGCTCAAGGTCGAGGAGCCGTCGAAGCGCAAGGGCGGGGTCAAGGTCAAGGACGTGGCCGAGCTCGTCGCCAAGCTCAAGAGCGAGGCGAAGGTGATCGCATGAGCGCGCTCGTCGTCGCCTCCCACGACAACGCCTCGATCCGGCCCGCGACCCTGAATGCGGTCACGGCGGCTCGCGCGCTGGGCGAGGTCCATCTTCTCGTGGCGGGCGCGGGTTGCGGCTCGGCGGCCCAAGCGGGCGCCAAGATCGCGGGCGTCGCCAAAGTGCTCGCGGCAGACGCGCCCCATCTCGACCACGGGCTCGCCGAGAACGTGGCAGCGCTGGTCGCGCGGCTCGCACCCGGCTACAGCCACGTGCTCGCCCCCGCCGACACGTTCGGAAAGAACGTGCTGCCGCGCGCGGCGGCACTCGCCGACAGCCAGCAGATCTCCGACATCGTGAAGGTCGTCTCGGTCGACACCTTCGTGCGCCCGATCTATGCCGGGAACGCGCTCGCGACCGTGCAATCGAAGGACGCGATCAAGTTCATCACCGTGCGCGGCACCGCGTTCGACGCGGCCCCCGCCGCGGGCGGCTCGGCTGCGGTCGAGACGGTGGAGGCCGGCGCCGATCTCGGCCTCTCGCGCTTCGTGAGCGCGGCCCTCTCGAAATCCGAGCGGCCCGAGCTCACCGCCGCGCGCATCGTCATCTCGGGCGGGCGCGGCATGCAGTCGGGCGAGAATTTCCATTTGCTCGAGAAGGTCGCGGACAAGCTGGGCGCTGCCGTGGGCGCCTCGCGCGCGGCGGTCGACGCGGGCTTCGTTCCCAACGACTACCAGGTGGGCCAGACCGGGAAGATCGTCGCCCCCGACCTCTACATCGCGGTCGGCATCTCGGGCGCCATCCAGCATCTCGCGGGCATGAAGGATTCGAAGGTCATCGTGGCCATCAACAAGGACGAGGAGGCGCCCATCTTCCAGGTCGCCGATTACGGCCTGGTCGCGGACCTGTTCAAGGCGCTGCCCGAGCTCGAGGCCGAGCTCTCGAAGTAGCGCGGGCGGGACGAAGGCTCCCCCACGCGCGCGGCGCACATCGGTGGAGACGGACATTGGCGATCCAGAAAGTAGGCATCATCGGCGCGGGACAGATGGGCAACGGCATCGCCCATGTGTGCGCGCTCGCGGGGCTCGCGGTGCGGCTCGGCGACAGCAACAAGGACGCGCTCTCGAAGGCGCGCGAGATCATCGAGCGCAACATGAGCCGGCAACTCCGGCGCGGCGCCATCGACGACGACAGGATGAAGGCGGCCCTCAAGCGCATCGAGACGGTCGACGGCTACGGCTCGTACCACGATTGCGACCTGGTGATCGAGGCGGCGACCGAGAACCTCGCGGTCAAGGGCGAGATCCTCAAGACGCTCTGCCCGGTCCTGCAGAAGAGCGCCTTGATCGCGAGCAACACCTCGTCGATCTCGATCACGCGCCTCGCCGCCCTCACCGACCGGCCCGACAAGTTCATCGGCATGCATTTCATGAACCCGGTGCCGGTGATGGAGCTCATCGAGCTCATCCGCGGGCTCGCGACCTCGGAGGAGACGTTCAAGGCAGTGCGCGAGCTCGCGATCAAGCTCGGCAAGGTGCCGGCCAACGCCGAGGACTTCCCCGCCTTCATCGTCAACCGCATCCTGCTGCCCATGATCAACGAGGCGATCTACGCGCTCTACGAGGGCGTCGGCTCGGTCGAGGCGATCGACCTCGGCATGCGCCTCGGCGCGCATCATCCGATGGGGCCGCTCGAGCTCGCCGACTTCATCGGCCTCGACACCTGCCTCGCGGTCATGCAGGTGCTGCACGACGGACTTGCCGACAGCAAGTACCGGCCCTGTCCGCTCCTGGTGAAATACGTCGAGGCGGGCTGGCTCGGGCGCAAGACCGGGCGCGGCTTCTACGATTATCACGGCGAGAAGCCGGTGCCGACCCGCTGACGCGCTGCAGCGCAGCAAGGGCGCGCGGACGGCGCTGGCCTTCGGGTGTTGCGAACCCATATCCATCCCACTATGTTCTAGCCCCGCCGGAACGCGCGGCAATTGCGCCGCCCCAACCCGTGAGCGACCAGGCCGCCCGAGCGGCGGCCCAGCGATAGGACCCAGCATGGAAGGCAACGTCGTACGAGCCGAGCATCCCGAGCGCCACCACCGGGAGACGCTCGAATCGGTCGTGGTGCGCATCGCGGGCGATTCGGGCGACGGCATCCAGCTCACCGGCAGCCGGTTCGCGCAGACGACCGCCTTCGCCGGCAACGACCTCGCGACCTTCCCCGACTTCCCGGCCGAGATCAGAGCGCCCGTCGGCACCACCTTCGGCGTGTCCGCGTTCCAGATCAATTTCGGCGCGCGCGAGATCCGCACCTCGGGCGACGCGCCCGACGTGCTGGTGGCGCTCAATCCGGCGGCGCTGAAGACGAATCTGCGCGACCTGAAGCCGGGCGGCGTGCTCATCCTCAACGGCGGCGCCTTCACCGAGCGCAACTACGCGAAGGCCGGCTACAAGAGCGATCCCCTGAAGGACGGCGGCCTCGACGGCTTCCGCGTCATCGACATCGACATCTCGAAGCTCACGCTCGAGGCGGTGAAGTCGATCGAGCTCAGCCAGAAGGAGGCGCTGCGCTGCAAGAACATGTGGGCGCTCGGGCTCCTGTTCTGGATGTACGGGCGCGAGCGCACCGCGACGATCGAGTATCTGAAGCGCCGCTTCCAGAAGGAGCCGACGCTCGCCGAGGCGAACATCGCGGCCCTCAACGCGGGCCACGCCTACGGCGAGACGGCCGAGCTCGCGGAGCCGCTTCCCGCCTACACGGTCCCGCCGGCGCATCTGCCTGCGGGCCTCTACCGTACCGTCACCGGCACCGAGGCGATGGCGTGGGGCCTGCTTGCGGGCTGCCGGCTCGCGAATCTCCCGCTCGTCTTCTGCTCCTATCCGATCACGCCCGCGTCGGCGATCCTCCACGCGCTCGCGGATTTGAAGCAGTTCGGCGTCGTGACCTTCCAGGCCGAGGACGAGATCGCGGCGATCGGCTCGGCCTTGGGCGCCTCCTACGCGGGCGCCATGGGCGTCACCTCGAGCTCGGGCCCGGGGGTGGCGCTCAAGAGCGAGGCGCTCGGCCTGGCGGTCGCGACCGAGCTGCCGCTCATCGTGGTCAATTCCCAGCGCGCGGGCCCGTCGACCGGCATGCCGACCAAGACCGAGCAATCGGACCTGTTCCAGGCGGTCTATGGCCGCAACGCGGATGCGCCGCTCGTGGTGCTCGCGGCCGCCTCCTCGTCCGATTGCTTCGAGATCGGCATCGAGGCGGTGCGGCTCGCGACCAAATACATGACCCCGGTCGTGGTCTTGACCGACGGCTATCTCGCCAACGCGGCCGAGCCCTGGCGCATCCCGGACTTCTCGAGCTACAAGCCGTTCCCGGTCGCGTTCCGCACCGAGCCCGCGGACTACCATCCCTATCTGCGCGACGCCGCGACCGGGGCGCGTCCCTGGGTCAAGCCCGGGACGCCCAACATGGTGCATCGCATCGGCGGCATCGAGCGCGACTTCATGAGCGGCAACATCTCCTACGAGCCCGAGAACCATCAGCGCATGACCGAGGCGCGCGCCGCCAAGATCGAGGGCATCGCGCGCGACATTCCGCTCCAGCGGACCGAGAGCGGCGAGAGCGCGGGCAAGCTCGCGATCGTCGGCTGGGGCTCGACCAAGGGTCCGATCAGCCGCGCGGTCGAGAAGCTGAAGCGCGAGGGGCACGCGGTGTCGCACATCCATCTGCGCCATATCTGGCCGCTGCCGTCGAATTTGGGCGAGCTGCTCGCGGGCTTCGACAAGGTCCTGGTGCCGGAGATGAACAACGGCCAGCTGCTCACGGTGCTGCGCGCGCGCTATCTCGTCCCCGCCGAGGGATTGAACAAGGTGACCGGCCGGCCGTTCAAGATCGCCGAGGTCGAGGCCGCCGCACGTGCCCGCCTTTAGCCGGACAAGAGCCTGGAGGCTAAGTCAATGAACGTCGCGACCCCGCCCGAGAAGCTGCAACCCAAGGACTACGCCTCCGACCAGGAGGTGCGTTGGTGCCCGGGCTGCGGCGACTACGCGATCCTCAAAAGCGTCACCAAGACGCTCGCCGACATCGCGGCCGATCCGGCCAAGACCGTGTTCGTCTCGGGCATCGGCTGCGCCGCGCGCTTCCCCTATTACATCGCCTCCTACGGCTTCCACACGATCCACGGGCGCGCGCCCGCGATCGCGACCGGCGTCAAGCTCGCCAATCCCGAGCTCGACGTCTGGGTGATCGGCGGCGACGGCGACATGCTCTCGATCGGCGGCAACCACACGATGCACGCGCTTCGGCGCAACGTGAACCTCCAGATTCTGCTGTTCAACAACGCGATCTACGGGCTCACCAAGGGCCAGTACTCGCCGACCTCGCGGGTCGGCACGCGCTCGCCCTCGACCCCCCAAGGCTCGGTCGACCGGCCGCTCTCCGCGACCCAGCTCGCCCTCGGCGCGGGCGGCCGTTTCGTCGCGCGCTCGATCGACACGCTGCAGAAGGACCTGCCGGTCGTCTTGAAGCGCGCCTACGAGCACAAGGGCGCGAGCTTCGTCGAGATTTTCCAGAACTGCATCGTCTACAACGACGGCGCCTATGCCGACTTCAGCGAGAAGGAGGTCGCGGCCGACGCCCAGCTCCATCTCGAGCACGGCCAGCCCATGATCTTCGGCAAGAGCCGCGACAAGGGCATCCGCGTGAAGCCCGGTACGTTGTCGCTCGAGGTCGTGCGGATCGGCGAAAACGGCGTCGCCGAGAAGGACCTCCTGGTCCATGACGAGACCAATCGCACGGTCGCCTTCATGCTCGCCCAAATGGAGCCGCCCAAATTCCCGGTGGCCTTGGGCGTGCTTTATTGCGATCCCGCGCCGGCCTACGAGAGCGCGGTCATGGCGCAGATCGCGGACGCCAAGGCGCGCATGCCTGGGGCCGATCTCAACGCGCTCTTGCGCCGCGGCACGACCTGGACGGTGTCGGCCTGAGGGCGGCGCTTGAGTCTAAAATCTCGCGGAAAAATAACCGGCAAAATCAGCGGGTTGTGAACCCGCGGACGGACTCTATTTGGATAATCTGTCAAGCAAAAAGTTGACAGCGCCGAGTCGGATGCTAACATAGGTAATCGGTTTACCCGCCGGCAGCGTGCTGTCGGCTCAAGGGCCGCTCTTCGGAGCGGCCCTTGCTCTATCGAGCCGGAGCGGAACGTGCGAGTTTACGCGTACGTCGACGGCTTCAATCTATATTACGGGGCCCTCAAGGGGACGCTGTTTCGGTGGCTGAATCCCGTAGACCTCGTAAAATTGTGCATTCCCGCCGACCACAATTTGATCCGCTTGAAGTACTTTACAGCCCGAGTTTCGGGCGCCACCGACCCAGGCGGACCCGTCAGACAACATGCGTATCTCTCGGCGATCACGACACTGCCCGAGGTCGAAGTTCACTACGGCAGGTTTCTCTCTAAGAACATTTGGCGACCGGTCACTAATTTCCCCGCGGCAGAGGCGCGCATTCATAGCCCCGACGCGGTCACGCTGCCTCGGGGAACTCATTTAGTGACCGGCGGTTCACTGACGAACCCAGCTAATTTGGTCGTAGATGTTTACCCGCCCAAAGGCGCGAAAAGAGCCAAGAGGGCAACTACGCCCGTCACGAATGCATTCATGACGGAAGTCCATTCGATGGAAGAAAAAGGATCGGACGTAAACTTAGCGTCGCACTTGCTGAACGATGCGTGGAAGGACTTATTCGATCAGGCGGTGGTGATCTCCAACGATACCGACTTGGTGGAGCCAATTCGAATGGTTTCAGTCGAAAGGCGGAAGCCAGTCGTGGTGGTATGCCCCGGAAGATGGCAGATGGCGCTGGATTTGCAGCGGGTTGCCAATTTCAAAGTTCATATTCGTCTCAGCATGCTGCGGGCCGCACAACTTCCTGACCCGATTCCCGGCACCACAATACGCAAGCCCGCAACTTGGTAGCTTGCGACATTCGGCGGGTGTCGATGTCCCGCCGCCGCCTACTCCCGCATCAAAATGTAATTGACCACGAGTCCCGCGAGCCAGTTCTCGTGGAACTCGACCTTGAGCCGGTCGGGATCGTAGACGCGCGCGACCCAGTCGAGGAACGGCATCGGCTCCTTCGCGTTGTCGGCGAGATAGCGCGCGAAGAAGAAATCGATGATGCCGGTCTTGGCCTGCTTCACGTGGCCGTAGCGCAGCGAGAGATGCCGCGCCATCGCGCGCTCGATCGGCACGCCCTCGTGGAGATGGAGATAGAGCACCGCCATGAGGCCCGCGCGGTCGGCGCCCGACTTGCAATGCATCAGCACCGGATACTCGATGCGCCCGAACAGCTCGGCCGCGGCCTGGAGCGTCGGCTTGTCGAGCAACGCGCGCGAGCGGATCGGGAAATCGACCAGCGTGAGCCCGAGCGCCTGGCACGCATCGCGCTCGAGGATGTAGGAGCCGCAGGTCGCGCGCGCGCCGCGCAGATTGAGCACGGTCCTGACGCCGAGCGCCTTGGCCGCGCGCAGATGGCGCGGCGCCGGCTGGGCCGAGCGCCAGACGCCATCCGAGATCGGGTGCATGTTGCAATAGACGTCGCGGATGAAGCCGTGATCGACCAGCCACATGTCGAGAAAGGCGCTGAGCCTTTCGCGCGCGGTGAGGGTGGGGGCTCGCGGGGCCAATGTCGGCAGGTCGACCAACTCGTCTCTCCGGCAGCGTCGCAGGGTGCGGCCGGGGATGCCGGCGGCACGACCGTCTAGCATAAAGCCCCGCCGTCGCGCAAAGCCGGCCCGCGCGCGCAGCCCGGCCGGCCGCGGCCCGGCCCACGCGCCGACCCATGGTGCAACGGGGCCTCATGGTGTATTTAGGCGGTCGATGGACCCGGCCTCATGACCGAAAGCGCCCGCCCCCTACCCAAGCTGCCCTTCGCCGACAGCCACTCGATGGCGCTCATGCGCCGCCTCCTCGTCGAGGCGGTCAAGCCCTATGCGGGGCGGCTCCTCATCGCCGCCTTCTTCATGGGCGTGGTCGCGGCCGCGACCGCGACGTCCGCCTGGCTCCTCGACCCGGTGATCAACAAGGTGTTCGTGCAGCACGACCGCTCGATCCTGCTCCTGATCGGCGCGGCGGCGTTCGGCGTGGTGCTGGTCAAGAGCGTCGCGAGCTACGTCCAGGAGACGCTCCTCGCCTATGTCGGCCAGCGCGTCATCGCCGACATGCAGAGCCGGCTCTTCTCCCACATCATCCGCCAGGACGTGGCCCTGTTCCAGGAGCGCCATTCGGGCACGCTGATCTCGCACTTCACCTTCGACATCAGCGCGCTGCGCTCGGCGATGACCAACGCGGTGGTGGGAGTCGGGCGCGACGCGCTCTCGGTCGTGTTCCTCGTCGGCGTCACCTTCTACCAGGATTGGCTCTTGGCGTCCGTGAGCCTCGTCGGCCTCCCGCTCGTGATCTATCCGATCCAGCGCCTGAGCAAGCGCATGCGCCGCGTCTCGACCGAGACCCAGGCGCAGATGGGTGCGCTCAACACCGCCCTCTCGCAAAGCTTCCAGGGCATCCGCGTGATCAAGCTCTTCGCCCTCGAGCGCTTCGAGGAGACGAGAGTCGGCCGCATGGTCGAGAATCTCTTCAAGCTCGCGTTCCGCGCCGCGCGCATGCAGGCGGCGGCCCAGCCGATCGTCGACGCCTTCGGCGGCCTCGCGGTGACGCTGGTGATCGTCTATGGCGGCACGCGCGTGATCGACGGCACCACCTCGCCGGGCGCCTTCTTCTCTTTCATCGCCGCGGTGCTCATGGCGTACCAGCCCGCGCGCTCGCTGAGCAAGGTGGCGCTTTATCTCCAGCAGGGCCTCGCCGCCGCCGAGCGCATCTACGCGTTGCTCGACCGCGCGCCCGCGCTCACCGAATCGCCCGATGCGACGGTCCTGCCGCGCACGCCCGGCGCGGTGCGCCTCGAGGGCGTGAGATTCACCTACGACGAGGCCCATATGGCGCTCGACGGTATCACCCTCGAGGCGCCGGCGGGCGGCATCACGGCGTTGGTCGGCCCGTCGGGTGCGGGCAAGAGCACGATCTTCTCGCTGGTGCCGCGCTTCTACGATCCGGACGCGGGGCGCGTGCTGGTCAACGGCGTCGACGTGCGCGGCGTCACCTTCGCGAGCCTGCGCGCGGCGCTCGCGGTCGTGAGCCAGGAAGTGGTGCTGTTCGACGACACGGTGTTCAACAACATCCTGTGCGGCCGGCTCGATGCGACCGCGGCCGAGGTGCACGCGGCCGCGCGTGCCGCGGCGGCGGACGAGTTCATCGAGGGCCTGCCCAAGGGCTACGACACGAGGGTCGGCGAGCAGGGCTTGCGCCTCTCCGGCGGCCAGCGCCAGCGCATCGCGATCGCGCGCGCCATCCTCAAGGACGCGCCCATCCTGCTGCTCGACGAGGCGACCTCGGCGCTCGACACCGAATCCGAGCGCAAGATCCAGACCGCGCTGCAGGGTCTCATGCGCGGGCGCACCACGATCGTGATCGCGCACCGCCTCTCGACCATCGTGAACGCGAGCGTGATCCACGTGATGGATCGCGGCCGGGTGATCGAGTCGGGTACCCACGCCCAGCTCATCGCCCATGACGGGCTCTATGCCCGGCTCCACGCGATGCAGTTTGCACCGAGCGCCGAGCCGGACGCCCTCGACGAGCCGATGAGCGCCGCCGCCGCCGGCGAGGATTGATCCCGGCCCCGCGTCAGCCGAGCGGCGCCAACCGACGGGTCGCGCGCTCGGTCGATTTCATCTTGGGACCCGGCGCCCCTTCCGCGACCGCATGCTCGACGATCGCGATCATGGCGGGCGAATCCCAATCGGCCGGGCCGAGGATCATGCCAAGCGCGCGCCCGTCGCGCCCGATGAGGTAGCTCATGGGCACCCCCTCCCCGTGCCAGGCGTGGAACGCCGCCGCCTTGGGGTCGAGATAGATTTTGAGGTGGGTGAGCTTGTTGACGGCGAAGAAGGGCTCGACCGCCGCTTTCCCCTGGCGGTCGATCGAGAGGTCGAGGACCGTGAAGCCGGGGCCGCCGAGACGCGCCTGGAGCCGGTCGAGGGACGGCATTTCCTTGACGCAGGGCCCGCACCAAGTGGCCCAGAAATTGACCAGCACGACCCGGCCCTTGAACTCGGCCAGGGTGAGCGGGCGGCCATTGCCGTCCTCGAACGCGATCGGGGGCACTGGCTTGGGCGTGGTGAAATAGCTAAAGTCCCCCAGCGCGTCGGCGTGGGCGCGCCCGGACAGCGCCCCGGCCGCGAGCACCGCGAGCACCGCGAGCAAGCCCGCGCCGAGGAGAGTTCGTAAAGCCTTGTTCGTCGATCTCATGCCATCCCGTCCCCGAGCCGCGTCTCCGACAATATCGTCACGATCATGAGCGCCAAAAAGGCCAAGACCGCGAACGCGAGAGCGAGAAAAGCAGACGCCGGAGGAAAAGCCAACCTCCGTGGCGCCAATCCCCTTTGGGGGGGTCGATTCGCCGCGGGCCCGGCCGCGATCATGGCCGAGATCAACGCCTCCATCGGCGTCGACCGGAACCTCTACGCCCAGGATATCGCGGCGTCCAAGGCCCACGCGGAGATGCTCGCCGCGCGCGGCATCATTCCGGCCAAGGACGCGGCCGCGATCCTCAAGGGCCTGAGCAAGGTCAAGGAGGAAATTGACCAAGGCCGCTTCGTCTTCTCGGCCGCGCTCGAGGACATCCACATGAACGTCGAGCAGCGCTTGGGCGAGCTGATCGGAGAGTCGGCCGGCCGGCTCCATACCGCCCGCTCGCGGAACGACCAGGTCGCGACCGATTTCCGCCTCTGGGTGCGCGACGCGATCGACCGGCTCGAGCCGGCGCTGAAATCGCTCCAGGCGGCGCTCATCGCCCAGGCCGAGCGCCACGCGGCGACGCTCATGCCCGGCTTCACCCATTTGCAGCCGGCCCAGCCCGTCACCTTCGGCCATCATCTCATGGCCTATGTCGAGATGTTCGGACGCGACCGGGGCCGGCTCGGGGATTGCCGCGCGCGCCTCAACGAATCTCCCCTCGGCGCCGCCGCCCTCGCCGGCACCTCGTTCCCGATCGATCGCGAGGCGACCGCCAAGGCGCTCGGCTTCGCGCGCCCGATGGCGAACTCGATCGACGCGGTCTCGGACCGGGACTTCGCGCTCGAGTTCCTCGCCGCGGCGGCGCTCGCGGGCGTGCATCTCTCGCGCCTCGCCGAGGAGATCGTGATCTGGTCCTCGGACCAGTTCCGTTTCATCGAGCTCTCGGACGCCTTCACGACCGGAAGCTCGATCATGCCCCAGAAGCGCAATCCGGACGCGGCCGAGCTGGTGCGCGCCAAGGCGGGGGGGCTGATCGGCGATCTCGTGTCTCTCCTCGCGGTGATGAAGGGGCTGCCGCTCGCCTACGGCAAGGACATGCAGGAGGACAAGGCGCCGACCCTGCGCGCGGCCGAGACGCTGGCCCTGGCGCTCGCGGCGAGTGCGGGAATGGTGCGCGACCTGCGCGCGAACAAGCCCGCGATGCGCAAGGCGCTCGACGGCGGCTTCCTCGCCGCGACCGACCTCGCCGATTGGCTCGTGCGCGCGCGCGGGCTGCCCTTCCGCGAGGCGCACCGGGTCGCGGGCCGGGTCGTGCGCCGCGCCGAAGCGAAGAATCGCCGCCTCGACGAGCTGACCCTCGCCGAGCTGCGCGCGGTCGATCCGCGCTTCGCCAAGGAGGCGCTCGGCGTGCTTTCGATCGAGCGCGCGGCCGCGAGCCGCACGAGCTTGGGCGGCACCGCCCCCGACGCGGTGCGACGCGCGATTCGCGCCGCCAAGGAGCGCTACCTGTGACGCGCGCGATCGCGACGATCCTGATTGCCGCGGCGCTGACCGTCCCGCTCGGCGCCTGCGGGCGCCGCGGCGACCCCGAGGTGCCCGCGGGCCAGACCGACACGCTCAAGACCACGGTCTATCCGGGGGAGAACGCCTGTTCCGGGACCGATTGCGGCGCCCTCGCGAAGCCGAAGGCCGCGAAGCCCGGCGACAGCTCGAACGGCGGCAATGCCGGCAATGCGCAGTAGTGCGAAGGCCGAGAGAGACGCGGCCCCGGGCCTCGGGCCGCTCGCGGCCTTTCCCTATCGCGACGGCAGCCTCCATGCCGAGGAAGTCCCGCTCGCGCGCATCGCCGAAGAGGTCGGCACGCCCTTCTATTGCTATTCGACGGCCGCGATCGTAGCACGCTATCGCGACTACGCGGCGGCGTTTCGCGGCATGGACGCGACGATCTGCTACGCGCTCAAGGCGAACTCGACCCTCGCCGTCGTGCGCACGCTCGCGGCCGAGGGTGCCGGTGCCGACGTGGTCTCCTTGGGCGAGCTCGAGACGGCGCTCGCGGCCGGCATCCCGCCCGAGCGGATCGTGTTCTCGGGCGTGGGCAAGTCGCGCGCCGAGCTCGCGGCCGCGCTCGATGCGGGCATCCTCCAGATCAACCTCGAATCCGAGCCCGAGCTCGAGCTCGTGGCGGCCCTGGCGGCAGAGCTCGACCGCAAGGTCTCGGCCGCGTTGCGCGTCAATCCGGACGTCGACGCGCGCACGCACCGCAAGATCACGACTGGGCGCAAGGAGAACAAGTTCGGCGTGCCGATCGGCGACGCGCCACGTCTTTTTGCGCGCGCGGCCGGCCTCAAGAACGTCGAGCTTCAGGGCATCGCGGTCCATATCGGCTCGCAGATCGTCGAGCGCGCCCCCTACAAGCGCGCGTTCAAGCGCGTGGTGGCCCTCGCGCATGCGCTCCGCGCCGAGGGGCGCAAGATCGCGCGCATCGATTTCGGCGGCGGGCTCGGCATCCGCTATCGCGACGAGACGCCGCCGAGCGTTGCCGCCTATGCCGCGGCGGTGCGCGAGGCGCTTGGCGGCCTCGACGTGTCGCTCGCCTTCGAGCCGGGGCGCTACATCGTCGGCAATGCCGGCCTCCTCGTGACGCGCGTGCTTTACGAGAAGGCGGGCAACGCGCGACGCTTCGTGATCGTGGACGCGGGCATGAACGATCTTTTGCGCCCGTCCCTCTACGACGCCTATCACGAGATCGTGCCCGTCGCGGCGCCGCGCCGAGGCGCCCGGCTCAAGCCCGCCGACATCGTCGGGCCGGTGTGCGAGACGG
>Ga0335072_10011958_pt1 | contig 12401 bp, 12 predicted proteins | sample Lox_Sample_21_FD_206725 | JGI IMG/M metagenome (GOLD analysis project Ga0335072, IMG submission 206725) | Soil microbial communities from Loxahatchee National Wildlife Refuge, Florida, United States - Lox_Sample_2.1 | ecosystem: Environmental > Terrestrial > Soil > Wetlands | place: USA...
CGCCGCAGTTCCTCGGCAATGAGCCGCCAGGCTGTGTACCCGCTACGGGACCGGCCCTGGGTCATTATGCCCTCGCATCTCCCACTGTCTTAGGGTAGCGTCAACTTGTCTAGATTATTGGACAACTCACGGAGGATGCGGTGGCGTCACGGGCCCCACGGTTCGCCATCTACGCGGCGCCAGGCACCGGACCGGCGGATACGGTCGGCCTGTTGCTGCGCGAGAAGGCCGAGCAGTGGCTGGGCCGCAGCGCCTCGGGAGACCCGGTGCCGCCAGGAGTGCCCGCCGGGTGGACACGCGCGGCCCTGGACGCGATGACCGCCGGGCCACGCCGCTACGGCTTTCACGCCACCCTCAAGCCGCCGTTCCGCCTGGCCGGAGGCCGGACGCCGGAGGAACTGGACGCCGCCGTGGCGCGGTTCGCCGCGCGCACCGCGGGCACGGTGATCCCCGCGCTGTCACTGGCCCGCATGAGCGGCTTCTTTGCCCTGGTACCCGGAGCGGAAACGCCAGGGCTGCGCGCGCTGGCCGACGAGGTGGTGAAGGGCTTCGACGACTTCCGCGCCCCGGCTACCGACGCCGAGATCGCTCGCCGGAACCCGGCCCGGCTCACGCCGCGCCAGAACGAGCTGCTCGCGGCGTGGGGCTATCCGTACGTGCTGGATGAGTTCCGCTTTCACCTGACCCTCACCGACCGCATCCCCGACAGCCACCGCCCGCAGGTGGAGCGGGCCGCGCGCGAGTGGTTCACCCCCTTGCTCGGGGCCGACGTGCCTGTCGATGCCCTTGCCCTGTTCACGGAGGCCGAGCCGGGTGCCCCATTCGCGCTGCACGCGCTGCACGCGCTGCAGCCGGCCGCTCATCCTGGCGTGCCGCCGAACCAGCTGACAGCGAAGGAGCACGATGTCCCGCGAAACCGTCCTCAGCAACGCCCGGATCGTCTTGCCGGAGGAGATCGCGCACGGTTCGGTCCTGATCCGCGACGGCCTGATCGCTGACATCAGCTCCGGCCACGCCGCGGCCGGCGAGGATCTGGACGGTGACCACCTGCTGCCTGGCCTGGTCGAGTTGCATACCGACCACCTGGAGTACCACTTCAGCCCGCGTCCGGGGGTGCAGTGGGAGCCGCTGCCGGCCGTGCTCGCCAGTGACGCGCAACTGGCGGCGGGCGGCGCGACTACCGTGCTGGACGCGGTGCGCCTCGGCTCCGGGGCCGGCCAGCACGATGCCGCGACCGAGGCCGCCCGGCTGCTGGCCGACTCGATTGAACTGGCGGCGGACGCCGGCCTCCTGCGCGCCGATCACGCGATCCACGTGCGGTGCGAGGTCTCCTGCGAGGACTGCCTCGACGCGTTCGGCGGGTTCGCCGACGACCCGCACGTGCGGCTGGTCTCGCTGATGGACCACACCCCTGGCCAGCGGCAGTACGCCGACATCGAGGTGTTCAAGCGGTTCCACATCAGCAAGGGCCGCGTCACCGAGGCCGGCTTTGACGCTTTCGTCGCGCCCCTGGTCGAACGGTCCGCCCGTTACGCGGACGTTCACCGCAAGGCGATCGCGGGCCTGGCGGCGCAGCGCGGCATCACCGTGGCCACCCATGACGACGCGACACCCGACCACGTCGCCGAGTCGGCCGCACTGGGCGTGCGCATCTCCGAGTTCCCGACCACCGTGCTCGCCGCCACGGCAGCGCACGAGCACGGCCAGCTCATCGTCATGGGCGCCCCCAACATCGTCCGTGGCGGCAGCCAGTCGGGCAATGTGGCCGCCGCCGAACTGCTCGGGCTCGGGCTGCTGCACATCCTGTCCTCCGACTACGTGCCATCGAGCCCGCTGCAAGCCGTGTTCCAGCTCGCCGCCGACGGCGCGGTCAGCCTCACCGACGCCGTGATGCTAGTCAGCCGGAACCCCGCGCGAGCGGTCGGCCTCGACGACCGCGGCGAGATCGCGGCGGGCAAGCGCGCCGACCTGGTACGGGTTCAGTCGCACGACCTGCCGGCTACCGAGCGTCACCCGCACGGGCAGCGCGTGCCGGTCGTCCGCAGCGTCTACCGGCAGGGCACGCGGGTCTCGTGATCGGGCCACGGTGCCCCGCACCGACGCAGCGATGACGCCATCGCGTAGCCCTACAGCACCGCAACTGCGCCATCGCGTCGCCCCGCACCACCGCAACTGCGCCATCGCGTCGCCCTACAGCACCGCAACTGCGCCATCGCGTGATGCCTACGGCATCGCCGAGTCAGCGCGGCGGGGGAGCCGGGAGGATCAGCCTCGATATTGCCGGTACCAGTCGGGAAATTCGGCGAGGGAGGCGAGGACCATTGCGGCGCCGGCCGACCGGAGGTCGCTGCCGGGAAATGAGCCGGTGGTGACGCCGACCGGGTAAGCACCCGCTTGGACCGCCGCGGCCATGTCTGGCGGGGTGTCGCCGATGTACACGCCCGCGCCGAGGCGGGCCAGCACCGTGCCCTTTTCCGCCCCGTGCGCCTCGCCGTACACCGCATCGACTTCCAGCCCCAGGTCATCGAGGCTGCGCCGGGCCGTCGGCTCGAACTTCGCCGTAATGACCACGACACGGGCCCCGGCGCGGCGGACCGCCGCCAGCGCCTCGTGCGCGCCTGGCAGCGCGCTGGTCAACGGCCCGGACAGGTGCGGGTAGTGCCGGCGGTAGATCGCGATCGCGGCGTCGATCTCCTGCGCCGGGAACCAGTGGGCCAGTTCGGTCTCCAGCTTGACGCCAAGCCTGCTGTCCACCCCAGCGGGGTCGATGGCGACGCCGGTCTCCGTGGCGACCGCCGCGAACGACGCCAGGATCGCCGGGCGCGAGTCGATCAGCGTCATGTCAAGATCAAAACCGACGACGGCCGGCTGCTGCGTCATGGGGTTTCCCTGGGGATGAAGCGAGTCCGTTCGGAAGGGGAGTCTGGCGCCGCTGGAAGCGTGCGCGGGCGAGCCGCCAGCAGGCCGGCGGCGAGCAGGGCCACCGTAAGGACCAGGAGGACCGCCACGGGCAGGTTCCAGCTTCCGGTGGCTGAGTGGAGGAGCCCTACCTCTAGCGGGCCCGCGCTGGCCAGAAGGTAACCGACGGCCTGCGCCATCGCCGACAGCGAGGCGGCGGTGGCCGGGTCGGGAGCGCGGGCCATGGTGAAGTAGATGGCCAGGCCGAGAGCGGCGTTCTGCGCGGCGCCCAGGATGAGCATCCAGATGACGGCTGAGCCGAGCGGCGCCCAGACCGTCCCGGCCAGGCCGATCGCGATGCCGATGGCGATGGGAATGACCAGGGCATGCTGGGAACGCATGCGCTGCGCGAGCACCGGGGCGACCAGCGCCAGCGCGAGGTTGCCGACGCCCATCACGCCAAGCAGGTCACCCGCCCCGGCCGCGGACACGCCGCGATCCTGGAAGATCGTCGGCAGCCAGGACAGGCACGCGTAGTAAAGCAGGCTCTGGATGCCCATGAAGAGCGTGACCTGCCAGGACAGGGCGTGCCGCCAGATGCCGCCGGAACGCCCCGGCCGCGCTGGCGGCACTGTCACCAGGGGCACTGTCACCGGAGGCACTGTCACCGGGGGCACTGCTTCCGAAGGCGCGGTCGCGGCGGCCGGGGTACTGCCGTGCCGCAGTTGCGGTAGCCAGAGCACCGCGCCCAGGGCGGCGGGAGCGGCGAGCCAGCCCAGCGTCAGTCCTATCGACCCGCCGCTTGAGTGATACAGCGGGACGCTGACGAGCGAGCTGACGATCGCGCCGACGGACAGCGCGGTGATGTAGAGGCCGACGAGGAAGCCCGCCCGCTGCGGCCAGCGACGCTTGATGAGGCTGCCGAGGAGCACGTTCATCACCGCGATCCCGGCGCACGCGAGGATCGTGCCAGGGAACAGCAGCGAGCCAGGAGCGGCGGCGCGCAACAGCAGTCCGGCGGTGAGCGCGACCATGGCGAGCAGCAACGTGCGTTCTTCGCCAAGCTTGCGGCCCAGCGGGGCGGCGACGGCGGAGACCACGCCGAAGCACAGGACCGGCGTCGCCGCCAGCAGCGAGACCTCAGCACTGGACAGGCGGAGGCGAGACTGGAGGTCCGGGTAGATCGGGGGGAGCCCGGCGATCGCCCCGCGAAGGTTGAACCCTAGCGCGGCCACGCCAACGACCAGTAGCGCGGCCTCCAGCGACGTGCCAGATGAGGTGCCCCGTCGCAGTAGATTCACAAGTCCATAACCGTACCCCACGCTTAGGCGGCAGCAAATTTCGCATAACGGACGGCGGGCAGGCCGGGGAGCTACTGTCATCTGCGTGGTCACGGAGACAGGGCCGGCGCTGACGGCCGCGCAGCGGCGGACGGTCGAGGCTATCGCGGCGGAGCTGGCCCGGCTGATCCGCTACGACGACGAGTCGCTGGTCCACGAGGCGTGGATCCGGCAGCGGTATGACGGAGGACACGCCGCCAGCTACGCGCCCGCCCGGGCCGAGGCGGTCCGCACGGCCTGGCACGAGGCGGGTCACGCTGTCGCGGCCCTCACGGTTGGCGCGCGGTTCAGCTCGGCGAGCATACGGGCGGGCAGCGGGAGCGCGGGCCGGGTGCACGCGATCCGCGGGGGCGGTGAGCTGTCTTTCGTCATCGACGCGGCCGGGCAAGTAGCCGAACGGCTTCGTGACTGGTCGCTGCCTTCCGACGATGCCGAGACGGACGCTTTCCTGCGCGGCTGGCGGGCCGACGGCGGGGACGCGCGGCGCTTCCGCGCGGCGATCGCGGACCGCTTTGCCGGCAACGAGGCGGCGGCGTGGCAGTACAGCGTCCAGGTGCTGACGCCGCTGCGGCCGCGGATCGCGCGGCTGGCCCGCGGCCTGCTGGTGCACCCCAGGTACCTTCCGTACGCGGTGGCGGCGGCGGTCGCCGGGCTGCCGGCCATGTGAGGGCGGCGCCCTTCAGGCGCAGGCGCGCAGCGCGACGATCAGCCATTCGAGGGCAGGCGCGTGCGTCGGGAAGGGGGGCAAGCCGTTAATGATGGCCGTGAGCTGCCAGTACCGTTCGATCCGCGGCTCGGTGACCTTCTCAAGCCCGGTGAGCAGCTCCTCGCGGCGCGCCTGCCAGCCATGGGGCTCCAGGATCCGTTTCACCACCGTGGCGGCCTCGGCGGAATCGGGCGGGCAGCCCCGCAGCAGGGCCGCCACCGCGTGCTGGGTCGCCCAGCCCGCCAGGTCTTCCAGGTCTCCCGGCTCGCCCGCGCCCTGAAGCTGGATGCCATACTCGGTCACCTGCCGGGTCCGCCGCCGGAAGTCCGGGTCACTGACCAGCGTGGCCAGTTCCACCCAGGCATCCACCTGCTCGGGCGAGGGGTCGTCGGGCAGGTTCGGGGCGCCTGCCCAGCGCTGGGCGCGCGCCGGGCTTGGCTCCAGGCCCTCGAATACCTCGGCCAGGAAGTCGTCAATCAGCTGCCTGCGCTCGGCTCGCGGCATGCCGGCCAGCTTGTGCATGGCGGTCTTCTCCTCATCGCTCGCCGCCCGCTTCACCACGGCCGCCAGCGCGGCGCGGTGCACCTGCAGGACCCGGATTTGCGCGTCAATCGCGTCCCGGTGGGCGCCGGCGACCTCGGCGACGCTTGCCTGGCCCGCGAGCACCCGGCGCACGTCGGCGAGGCCGAGGCCCAGCTCGCGCAGCGTGGCGAGCAGTTCCAGCTGGGCCGCGCCCGCCGAGTCGTACAGCCGCCGCCCGCCCGCGGACCGGGCCGCCGGGGGCAGCACGCCGGCGTCGGACCAGAACCGGATGGTGCGCACCGGCAGCCCCGCCCGCCTGGCCAGCTCCCCGATGGAAAGCAGCGGCTCGTCGTTTGCCATGCTGTCAGTCTGCTTGCTCCAGCAGGTGGAGAAGCAAGTCTCGTAACATAGCGGCGTGACGTGGGATGAGCTGCTCGCCTACTGCCTGGCCAAGCCGGGCGCGTGGCAGGATGAGCCCTGGGAAGGCGACGTCGTGGTGAAGGTCGGGCAGAAGGTGTTCGCCTTCCTCGGCTCCGGGGACCGCCAGCCGCCCGCCGTCGGCGTCAAGTGCGGGGCGAACCGCGATGAGGCCGATGAGTGGCTGGCTCGCTTTCCCGGCGACGCGACGGCCTCGGCCTACATCGGCCGCTCCGGCTGGAACTCGCTGCGGGCCGGCGGCGCGATCCCGGACGACGAGATCACCGAGGCCATCGACGCCTCGTACGCGCTGATCGTCAGCAAGCTGCCGAAGAAGGACCGCCCGGCGGAGCACGCCTGACGTTACCTTCAGTGTCACGGCAGCCGCGAGTTGGCCGTGGCTGTCCGGCCAGGGATGTTGCTCGTGTGGCAGGGGCGGAGTCCTGGTACCTGGCACTCCCGGGCTTCGCGCGGCCTCAGGCTTTTCGTGAAGACTTTTGCACGCCCTGACGTATAAAAGTCTTCACAACCGCAAAAGTCTTCACAACATAGACCTAATTAATGCTCATGTTCACCAGTAGCATCCGGGCGGGCGGCAGGGCCGACGCCGGCGAGCCGACGCCGCCCGGCAGGCCCGTAACCAACGTGACCGGACCGCCCAAAGTGGCCAGCGGCGACTATGTGACTCGCAGGGCAGGCGCCGGCCGGTTCCCGGCTGGGAACGTGAGGCATCCGGCGAAATCAGCTGGCCAGGTCAACCCGCGGGAGCTGGGTGAGCAGGTTCTTGTTCCAGACCCAGATGGTGTAGGGGCCGTCGTGGTAGACCCGCGCGGGCGGGCCAAACCGTTCGAGGACAGCCTTGTAGCCGGCGAACCCCTGGATCGTGGCAAAGCCGGCGAACGGCCCCGGGTAGGGCTGGCCAGCGTAGAAGAGCACGAAGTTCGCGTAGTTGCTGGCCGGGTCATACCAGTCACGCTGCGTCATCTGCCAGTACGTCTGCAGCCCGGCACGCTCGACCACCACCGGCCGCACCTTAACCGCGTTGCCGCTGGCTAGCGTGACGGAGCTGGCGTCCCAGTACCCCGATAGCCCGTACGTCAGGTGATGCTGCTCCAGCCAGGTCGCGGCCTGCCCCAGCTGCGCCGGGGCGACCGGCTGGCGCAGTTCCCAGGCCAGCCCGCCCAGGTAGCCGGCGAGCACCAGCAGGAGCGCTGGCACCGCTAGCCGGATGGCCAGGATTCGGGCGGCCAGCAGGCGGGCGGCCAGGACGGCGCCGAACGGGAGCACTGCCGCCATCTCCCGCACGTTGGTCAGCTCCGACGCCCGGGTGCCGACCAGGAAGGTGGCGACATTCAAGACGATGCCGGCGAGCAGCAGCTGGAGCGTACGGTCGCGCTCGCGCGGGAACCGCACCAGCGCCACGACGATCGCCAGCCCGGCCAGGGCTACCCCGACGAGGTGAACCAGCGCGAACCAGCGCACGGGGGACGACGGGACGTGCACGAAGTCGGCCCCGCCGAGTAGCAGCAGCCCCAGCCCGGTGACGTGGGAGTTGCGGGTGACGATGGTGTGCAGCGGGGCGAGGTTCGTGTTGGCGGGCAGCTCCTGGTAGCCACCGAGCGCGGAGATGAGGTGCGGGACCTCCGACCCGGCCAGCCCGGCGACGAGCGCCCCGACCGCCAGCAGCACCTCGTAGCGCCGGTCCGGCCCGGCCGCCCGGATCGCGCGATACCCGCAGACTCCGGCGAACGGCAGCACCCCGACGAAGAACACCGTGTTATCGGCGACCTGCCCGATGAACAGCACCGCCGACGTCGCGACGGCCACCTGCCAGCGAGCCGGCATCCGGTCCACGAGGAGCAGCGCGAGCAGCAACGGTACTGACGTGCCCGGGTGGTCCGGCTTGCCGACCAGCGTGTAGATGCCGCCAGGGAACTCGGGCGCCAGCATGATGCCGACCGCGATAGCGGCGCGGGCCAGCCGCTGCCGTCCCGTCACGGTACCCGCGGGGCCCACCGCTAGCAGCGCGGCGAGCAGCATCTCCAGGGTGTAGGTGAGCGCCCCCGTGACGTGGATCAGCCCGGCGCTGAAGCCATGGACCACGATGACCAGGACGTACTCGGGGATCTCGGTGGTGATGAAGGTAACGTCACCGATCAGCCAGCCGTGCAGCAGCACGTTCCCGTGGATGATGTCGAGTGCTTGCAGGGCATCCGTGGCCGCGTCGGAGTCGGTTGACACGGTCTGCGACAGGCGCAGGTTCACCAGGTACATCGCCACCGCGGCCAGAGTCCACGCGAAGGCGATCAGCCAGCGGCGGGCTGGCCAGCTAGCCGGGCGGGTAACGGCGGCGCCACCGCGGGCCGTGCCAGCCCCCTCGACGGCCAGTGGCATGCGCTCCTCCAGAAGGGGGGCCTCCGCGGGACCCACTGGCCCGCCGCCCGATTACTCACGACGTGCAGTTATTCGGACACACTCTAGTTGAGTGAAACACCCGACTGGCCAGGGAATCACCCCATCGGCCATGATTGACCAGTCTCATGAGCATTGCCGAAGCCCTCCTGCTGCTCGCGACCGGCGTCCTGGGCGGCATCGCCGCCACGGTGGCCAGCGTCGCCAGCGTCGTGTCCTACCCGGTGCTGCTGGCGGTCGGGCTGCCGCCGCTGGCGGCCAACGTCACGAACACCATGTCGCTGATCTTCAGCTCAGCCGGGTCGGTGGCCGGCTCGCGGCCAGAGCTATCCGGGCAGCGGCGCCGGGCCTTCCGGCTGTCGGTCATCACCGCCCTGGGCGGGGCGGCCGGGGCCTGCGCCCTGCTGCTGGCCCCGGCCAGCGCGTTCGCCCTGGTGGTCCCTGTCCTCATCGCGGGGTCGTCGGCGTTGTTGCTCATTGCGCCCCGGCTGCGCCGCCTGTCGCCGCGGCCTGGCCTGGCCCGGTCCTGGCGGCAGGTCGCCGGACTGTTCGCGGCCGCGATGTACATCGGGTATTTCGGCGCGGCCGGCGGGATCGTATTGCTGGCGATCCTGTCGATGATGTTCACCGACTCGCTTATCCGGATAAATGCCCTCAAAAACGTTATTTCCGGCGCGGCGAACGGGGTGGCCGCGCTGGCTTTTGCCCTTTTTGCCCCAGTTGACTGGGCAGTCGTGCCGTTGCTCTCGGCCGGATTCCTCGTCGGCGGCATGACTGGCCCGTGGCTGGCCAGGCGGCTGCCGGCCCGAGCGCTGCGCGTGCTGGTCGCGGTGACGGGCGTCGCGATGGCGGTGAAGCTCGGATTGAGCGCGTACCGCTAAGCACAGTAATTATCTACTGTCACAGACAGGGCCGCACGCTGCCAAGATTTCCCCAAATAAGCGGCGTATCTGAATGGGATGTCTTACCCTCTCCCCCATTAGGTCGTTCCCGACCTTTCCGTCACGTTTCCGACGGGGGGCGTCATGTCAATCATTATCCTCATAGTAGTCGTGGTGGTGCTCGGCTATTACCTGTCGCTACGGATTCATCCGACCACTCGGTGCAAGCGATGCGACAGCAGCACCCGCCACTACGACCTGGTGTACTCCGACCGGCGCCGGGGCACCTGCCCTAGCTGCGGCGGCACCGGACGCCAGGAGCGGTTCGGAACCCGGTTCTTCCGGTAACACGGTTTTTGGGGTACCGGCCTGGGTCACGGTGCCACGATCACCTTTCCCGACGCGCCGCCCTCGGCTGCCTCCTGGGCCGCCACGATCTCATCCAAGGGGAAGCGGTGGACGGGAAGCTCGGTCAGCGCACCCGCGCCGAGGGCCGCGGTGATGTCCTCGACGGCGGAGTCATGCGCGCTGCCCGGAACCGTGTACAGCAGGATGAAGCGCAGGGTGACGTTGGCGGTCATGCAGGCCCGGACCGGCAGGACCGGGTCAGCCGGCTCGGCGGCGTAGGTGACCACGATGGTCTCAGGCGTCGCCAGCGCCAGGTCCAGCTGCAGGTTGGCGCCGAGCGCCACCTCGATGACGCGGTCCACCGTCGGGGTGAACGCCTTGATCTGCTCGAGCACGTCGGGGTCCCGGTAGTTAACGACCAGGTCCGCCCCGGCCCGGGCGGCGAGCTCTGCCTTCTCCGGCCCGCTGACCGTGGTCACCACCCGGGCGCCGGCCCACTTGGCCAGCTCGATCGCGTAGTGCCCCACGGCGCCCGCGCCCCCCGCGACCAGCACGGTGCGGCCCGCCACCGGGCCGTCGGCCGACAGGCAGCGGTGCGCGGTCATCGCCGGCACGCCGAGCGAGGCGCCAAGGTCGAAGGACGCGCCGGCCGGCAAGAGCACAGCCTGCCGGGACGGGACCACGGTGTACTCGGCCGCGGTTCCCCAGCGCCGCCCGCCAGCCGCCAGCCACACCCAGACGCGCTGGCCGACGCGATGCGCGGCCACCCCGGGGCCGACCTCCTCGATCACGCCGGCACCGTCTTGGTGCGGCACCTGGAAGTCGTCGATCGGCCGGCCGGTGGCGCCTGACCGCGTCTTGTAGTCGGTGGGGTTGACCCCGGAGGCCGCAACCCTAACGAGAACCTCACCCGGTCCCGGCGCTGGCCTGGCTACCTCTTCGATCCGCAGGACATCCCGCGCTGGCCCTGTTTCCCGGTACACCGCTGCCCTCATGGTGGCTACATTACGCGGTCTCGTTCGGACTCACGGGTAACACTGGGCCAGGCGGGCACCGCCCGCTCCGCCCTGGATCAGCGGAGCCGGCGGTGGCGCGGACGTACGACGCCCAGCGCCGGCCGAGGATCACCGACCGGGCGGCCAGCCATAGTCCCAGGGCCGCCCACACGCCCGGCAGGCCCAGCCAGTGAAAGCGCAGGGTGAGGACGGCGAACGGGACGAAGCCGCCGATGGCCAGGAGCATCGCGCGCCGCATCGCGGCATAATCGCCGATGCCGAGGATGAGCCCGTCGAGCACGTAGGCGAGCGCCACGAGCGGCTGGGTGAGCGCGGAGGCGAGCAGGCCGACCACGGCAGCGTGCCTGATCGCGGGGTCGGTGGTGAAGAGGCTGGGCGCGCCGAGCGCGAGCAGCGCCGTGAGGACGCCGAGTCCCGTCCCGGTGCAGAGGCCGATGAGAAGGGTGCGACGGCCGACCCGGCGCGCGCCGTCCGGGTCGCCCGCGCCGATGGCCGCGCTGACATAGACCTGCGCGGGAACGGCGAGCGCGTCGAGCGAGAAGGAGAGCACCCACCACAGGCGATAGGCGACCTGCTGGCCGCCCAGGGCGACCGGCCCGAGGCGGGCGACGATGGCGGTCGCCGCGAGCGGGACCACCCCGAGGGCGATGGTCCGGACCGACAGCCGGTGGCCGTCGGTGAGCACCCGCTTGATCTCGGCGCGACCGGGGCGACGGGGCCTGGCCTTGTCCTGCCGAGCGGAGGCGCGGGCGTAGGCGGCCGCCGCGGCGACCTGGGCGGCGACGGTGCCCCAGGCCGATCCCGTTAGCCCGGTGTGCAGGCCGAAGACGAGGATCACCTCAGCAGCGACGTTCAAGACGTTGGCGCTGACGGCGATGCGCAGCGGGGTCCGCACGTTGGCCAGGCCAGTCAGGTGGCCGTTGCCGACGAACGACAGGTAGAGGAACGGCACGCCGACCGCCGCCGCCCGCAGGTACGTGGTCGCGCCCGCCAGGACCGCGCCATGCGCGCCCAGCGCCTGGGCTAGCGGCGAGGCCACGGTCACCAGGACGGCCGAGGTCACCATGCCCCAGACGGCGGCCACGAGGTAGGCGGCGCCGACGGCGCGCCCGGCCTCGGCGCTCCCGCCAGCGGCGGCCGCCAGGCGAGCGACGGTGGAGGTAGTGGCCATGCTGAGGAAGATCGCCAGCCAGGCAACGACCGACAGCGCGCTGGTCGCGATGGCCAGTGAGTCGAGCGGGGTCCGGCCAAGGTGCCCGACGATGGCGGTGTCAGCGAGGTTGTACAGCGGTTCCGCGGCGATCGAGCCGAGGGCCGGAATGGCCAGGGCCGCGATCCGCCGGTCTAGCGCCCGGCGCTGTCCGCCCAGTTCCGTCCCGCTTCCCAGCCCGGCCCCGCCCTTCAGTTCGGCCCCGCCCTTCAGCTCGGTCCCACCCCTTAGCTCGGCCCCGCTTCCGACGCGGGCACCCGGCCGGTACGCACGTGGACAAGTGTGCACAGGTCACCACGTGCTGGGCAACCAGTTACTTCCCTGGTCACACTGGTCGAATCATTCAGCAAATCTTCAGGTGATGCGCTGGAAATTCTGCGGTCACTCCCTGACAATTGACCCTTGACCCCGCAAAATGCAGTAAATACGGCAAAGCGCGCCAACTGATGGGAGTGGTAGATGGGGCAGCCGATCCGCCCGCGCCACGGGCGAGCGCGGGCTGCACTGCCGACCATCGGCGCCCTCGCCGCCAGCGCCGCCCTCATCGTCGTGGGCGCGGCCGCTGTCCCGCTGGCCGGCGACGGCAACGAGCCCGTCGACGGCCCCTCCGTGCAACTGGCGGCGGAGTCGCCGACCGGCCAGTCGTTCAGC
>Ga0335072_10011959_pt1 | contig 12401 bp, 9 predicted proteins | sample Lox_Sample_21_FD_206725 | JGI IMG/M metagenome (GOLD analysis project Ga0335072, IMG submission 206725) | Soil microbial communities from Loxahatchee National Wildlife Refuge, Florida, United States - Lox_Sample_2.1 | ecosystem: Environmental > Terrestrial > Soil > Wetlands | place: USA: Florida...
AGGGCAAGCTCTACAGCGGCCCGTAGAAACGTGATCCAAGCGGATCGCATCGTCAACTCGTCGCCCCCGTGTGATCCCCGGATCAAGTCCGGGAAGGGTCCAGAGCAGCCGCGCGTCGCTTGCCTCTGGATACCCGCTCTGATCGGGAATAACGGTGGGATGGAGCCAGGCCACTTTATATGACCGACATCACTCCGATCATCGACCTGCCGCCGAGCGGGTTTACCAAACGCAACCCCCGGCCGTTGTCATTGTTCGACCGCTCGCTGCTCGTCCCGGCGATCTCGGCCTCGGTTCGCAAACTCGACCCCCGCACTTTGGTCAAGAACCCGGTCATGTTCTGCGTCGAGATCGTCTCGGTGCTGACGACGATCTTTTTCTGCCGCGATCTGTTTGGCAGCGCCAGCAAGGTGGTCGGCGGCGGCACCTTGTTTGCCGGCCAGATCACGATCTGGCTGTGGTTTACCGTACTGTTCGCCAACTTTGCCGAGGCGGTGGCCGAGGGCCGCGGCAAGGCCCAGGCCGACGCGTTGCGCCGCACCCGGACCGAGACCAAGGCCAAGCGCATCGATAGCGCGCCAGCGACGGCATTCGAACTCGTCGACGCGGCGAGCTTGAAAGCCGGCGATCTCGTGCTGGTCGAAGCCGGCGATCTGATCCCGAGCGACGGCGAGGTCGTCGAGGGTGTCGCCTCGGTCGACGAATCCGCGATCACCGGCGAGTCGGCGCCGGTGATCCGCGAGAGCGGCGGCGACCGCTCGGCAGTAACCGGCGGCACCCGCGTCACCTCCGACTGGCTCAAGGTAAAGATCACCGCGGCCCAGGGATCGACCTTTCTCGACCGCATGATCGCGCTCGTCGAGGGTGCGGTGCGGCAGAAGACGCCCAACGAAATCGCCCTCAACATCCTGCTTGTCGGCATGACGCTGATCTTTGTCTTTGCCACGGTGACGATCCCGAGCTTTGCCGCTTACGCCGGGGGTGCGGTTTCGGTCGTGGTGCTGACCGCGCTCTTCGTCTGCCTGATCCCGACGACGATCGGCGCCTTGCTGTCGGCGATCGGCATCGCCGGCATGGACCGGCTGGTCCGCTTCAACGTGCTGGCGATGTCCGGGCGTGCGGTCGAGGCGGCAGGTGATGTCGACACCTTGCTGCTCGACAAGACTGGCACGATTACCCTGGGCAATCGCCAGGCGACCGAATTCATCGTCCTTCCCGGCATCGCCGAAAGCGAACTTGCCGATGCGGCACAGATCGCCTCGCTGTCCGACGAGACGCCGGAAGGCCGCTCGATCGTTGTCCTCGCCAAGGAGAAATACGGTCTGCGCGGGCGCGAGATGGCGCCGCTCGAGGCGCGCTTTGTGCCGTTCTCGGCGCAGACCCGGATGAGCGGCATCGATGTCGGCGGGGTCGCGATCCGCAAGGGTGCGGTCGATGCGGTTGTCGCCTTCGCGCAGGGCGGTTCGACCGCGCCCTTGTGGCGCGCCGCGGCAGGGGGAGCGACGGCGGCGCTGCGTGCCGTCCCAGTGTCAGAAGCCGTCCGCCAGATCACCGCGATTGCCGAAAGGATCGCGACCCAGGGCGGGACCCCGCTCGCGGTGGCCAAGGATGATCGCCTGCTCGGCATCATCCATCTCAAGGACATCGTCAAGGGCGGCATCCGCGAGCGCTTTGCCGAATTGCGGCGCATGGGCATCCGCACCGTCATGATCACCGGCGACAACCCGCTGACCGCGGCCGCGATCGCCGCCGAATCCGGGGTCGACGACTTCCTTGCCCAGGCCAGGCCCGAGGACAAGCTGGCACTGATCCGCCAGGAACAGACCTCGGGCAAGCTCGTGGCGATGTGCGGCGACGGCACCAACGATGCACCGGCGCTGGCGCAGTCCGATGTCGGCGTGGCGATGAACACCGGGACGATGGCAGCGCGCGAAGCCGGCAATATGGTCGACCTTGACAGCGACCCGACCAAGCTGATCGAGATCGTCGAGATCGGCAAGCAATTGCTGATCACCCGCGGCGCCTTGACCACGTTTTCGATCGCCAATGACGTCGCCAAATACTTTGCGATCATCCCGGCGATGTTCGTCGCGTTCTATCCGCAGCTTGGCATCCTGAACGTGATGCGGCTGCACAGCCCCGAGAGCGCGATCTTGTCGGCGATCATCTTCAACGCGCTGATCATTGTCGCCCTGATCCCGCTGGCATTGCGCGGGGTGCGGTTCCGCCCGATCGGTGCGGCGGCGATGCTGCGCCGCAACCTGTTGATCTACGTGGTCGGCGGGCTGATCGTGCCGTTTATCGGCATCAAGCTGATCGATGTTGCCGTCACCGCGCTCGGCCTCGCCTAAGGCCTCCCGAGGTGAACGGACTCTCTCGTTATTCCCGTGGAAAGCTGTGCGGGAAATTCCCCAAAATGTCATTCCGGGGTGTGAGCAAAGCCCGCGAGCCCGGAACCCATGGAACCGGCCTATCGCCACATATGAGAGGCGCCGTGTTCCTGGCGTCCGGGCCTGCCCTGACGGGCACCCCGGAATGACAATCCCGTACGACCTCGGAAGCGAGATAACGGCGAAAGATTAACCGCGCTATCCGCGAGAGAACTCTGATGCTGAAGCAAATCCGACCCGCGATCCTGATGATCGTTGTGATGACCGTGATCACCGGCCTCGTGTATCCGCTCGGGATGACCGGGCTCGCGCAACTGATCTTTCCGCACCAAGCAAATGGCAGCCTGATCGAAAAGGATGGGCACGTGATCGGCTCGCGCCTGATCGGCCAGAATTTTACCGCCGACAAGTATTTCCATCCGCGACCGTCGGCGACGACCGAGCCCGACCCGAAGGACCCGTCAAAGACGATCCCGGTGCCCTATGCCGCCGACAATTCCGGCGGTTCGAACCTCGGGCCGACCAACCAGGCGCTGATCGCGCGGGTCAAGGCCGACGCCCAGAAGCTCGCCAAGGAAAATCCGGGAACGCCGATCCCGGTCGATCTGGTGACGACGTCGGCAAGCGGGCTCGATCCCGACATCACCCCGGCCGCCGCCCTGTTCCAGGTGCCGCGCGTCGCCAAGGCCCGCCACATCGACCCGGAGAAATTGCGCGCGCTGATCGCCGACCAGACCCACGACCCGATGCTCGGCGTCATCGGTGAAAAGCAGGTCAACGTCCTCGAACTGAACCTCGCCCTAGACCAACTCAAATAAGCTAAACTCTCGGGATGGCAGAAAGAGAGGCACGGCCCTCGCCCGAGGCGCTGCTCGATGCAGCCAGACAGGAGGGCCGCGGGCGCCTCAAGATCTTTCTGGGCGCAGCACCGGGTGTCGGCAAGACCTATGAGATGCTGCTTTCGGCGCAGGCGAAGCAGCGCGAGGGAGTCGATGTCGTTATCGGCATTGTCGAAACCCATGGTCGGCGCGAGACCGAGGCGCTGCTCTCGGGTTTGGAGATCATCCCCCGGCGCGAGGTGGACTACAAAGCCCACCGGCTGACCGAGATGGACCTCGATTTCATCCTCAAGCGCCGGCCGCAGCTGGTTCTCGTCGATGAATTGGCGCACAGCAACGCTCCCGGCAGCCGTCATCCAAAACGCTATCTCGATGTCCAGGAGCTGATCGATGCCGGCATCGACGTGTTCACGACACTCAACATCCAGCATGTCGAGAGCCTCAATGACGTGGTTGCCCGGATCACCCGCATCCGGGTGCGCGAAACCGTTCCGGACAGCATCCTCGACCAGGCCGATGACATCGAAATCATCGATCTGGCACCCGACGACCTGATCCAGCGGCTGCGCGAAGGCAAGGTCTATGTTCCGCAACAGGCCGAGCGCGCGGTCCGGCACTATTTCCAGCCGGGCAATCTGACCGCGCTGCGCGAACTGGCGCTGCGCCAGACGGCGCAACGGGTCGACGACCAGCTGCTCTCGCACATGCGCGCCCACGCGATCACCGGGCCGTGGGCCGCCGGCGAGCGCGTCCTTGCCTGTATCAGCGAGGCGGACAATACCCCCGCCCTGCTGCGCTATTCGCGGCGCGCGGCCGATCGGCTACACGCACCGTTGACGGCGATCTATGTCGAGACCGCGCGCACGGCGCGTCTTGACGAGAGTGAGCGCGATCGGATCGCCGATTACCTGCGGCTGGCCGAGCGGCTCGGCGCCTCGACGATCACGATCCCGGGGAGAAAGATTGCCGACGAGGTCGTCGCCTACGCCAAAGCCAACAATATTACCCAAATTGTCATCGGCAAATCCGCCCGGCCACGCTGGTTCGAGATGGTGCATGGTTCGGTGGTGCATGATCTCTTGCGCAAGACCGGCCCGATCAGTGTTCACGTGATCTCGGCCGAAGCGGAAGTGACGCCGCCGCAGAAATCGGTGGCAACGCGCACCAGCGCCGAACCGGTCGAACCCTGGCCCTATCTCGGGAGTGTCGCGGCGGTGGCGCTGGCTCTTGGCGTCGGCGAGATCATCAGCCGCTCGGTCGGGGTCCAGAGCATCTCGCTTGCCTTCCTGATGGCGGTGATCGGCACCGCCATCGCCTGGGGATTGCTGCCAGCGCTCTCGGCCTGCGTGCTCAGCGTCATGGCCTACAATTTCTTTTTTCTGCCGCCGCTCTACACCTTCACGATCGCCGACCCGGAAAATGTCGTTGCACTATTCTTCTTTCTCGTCGTCGCGGTCGTCGTCAGCAACCTGACAGCGGCGGCGCGCCGGCAGATCGTTTCGGCGCGGTTGCGCGCCAAGGCCACCGCCGAGCTCTATGCCTTCAGCCGGAAACTGGCTGGGATCGGGACCCTCGATGATCTCTTGTGGGCAACCGCCTATCAGGTATCCTCGATGCTGCGGGTGAGCACCGTCCTGCTGTTACCGGGAGGAGCCGGCGGCAGTCTCGATGTCGCCTCGGCTTATCCGCCCGAGGACGAGCTCGATGACGCCGATATGGCGGCGGCGCAATGGTGTTGGGAACACAATCATCCGACCGGACGCGGTTCCGACACCCTGCCCGGCGGCAAATGGCTGTTCCTGCCGCTGCGCACCGGTAGCGGCCCGGTCGGCGTGATCGGGATCGAGCGCGATGCGTCGGGGCCGCTCTTGACCCCGGACGAACGGCGTCTGCTCGACGCGCTCGCCGATCAGGCGGCGGTGGCGATCGAGCGCATCTCGCTGGTCCGGGGGTTGGCCGAGGCGCGGGTTCAGGCGGAGAGCGATCGGCTGCGGGCGGCGTTGCTGACCTCGATCTCGCATGATCTGCGCGCCCCACTGGCCTCGATCCTCGGGACGGTTTCCAGCCTGCGCAGCTTTGCCGACAAATACGATGCGGCTGATCGCGAGGAGCTGCTGGCGACTCTGGAAAGCGAAGCCCAGCGCCTCAACCGGTTTGTCGGCAATCTGCTCGACATGACCCGCCTCGAATCGGGCATGATCGACATCAAGCTCGATCTCGCCGACCTCGCCGAAATTGTCGGCGCCGCACTGGAGCGCGCCGGAAGTGTGCTGGCACGGCATCACATCGATGTCCGCATCGCCGCCGATCTGCCGATGCTGCGCCTCGATCCGATATTGTTCGAGCAGGTGCTGTTCAATCTGCTCGACAACGCCGCCAAATACGCGCCGCCTGGCAGCCGCATCGAACTGCGCGCCCGGCGCGATGGCGACATTGTCGCAATCGAGGTCATCGATGAGGGTCCGGGCATCCCAGCCGAGGACCTCGAACGCATCTTCGACAAGTTCTATCGGGTTCAGGCGCAGGACCGGCGGCGTGCCGGAACCGGATTGGGGCTGGCGATTTGCCGGGGCTTTATCGAGGCGCAAGGCGGCCAGATCGAGGCGCGCAACCGCCGCGACCGCTCGGGCGCGGTTCTGACAATCCGTTTGCCGGTGCCCGAACCGGCCGAAATCCGCGAGCCGATCGTGGCGCATGGCTAATGCCTATACCGTGCTCGTCGTCGACGACGAGCCGCCGATCGTCCGGCTTCTGCGTGCCAGCCTCGCCGCGGTCGGGCATCGGGTCGCGACCGCCGAGGATGCCGGCGGGGCGCTGTTGGCGATGGCGGCGGAAAAGCCCGATGTAGTGATCCTCGATCTGGGACTGCCGGATCGCAGCGGGTTGGAGGTGATCGCGCAAATCCGCCAAAGCTCGACGATCCCGATCATCGTTCTGTCGGCGCGCAGCGACGAGCGGTCAAAGGTCGAGGCGCTGGATCTCGGCGCCGACGACTACATCGGCAAACCGTTCGGCATGGCCGAGCTGATGGCCCGGATCCGCGCCGCGTTGCGTCACCGCTATCAGTCGCAAGGTGAATCGTCGGCTTTCGTATCGGGCGAGCTGACGGTCGATCTGGTGCGCCGGCAAGTGACCCGTGCCGGTCGCGAGGTCAAGCTGTCACCCAAGGAGTTCGAATTGCTGCGTCATCTCGTGGCGCATGCCGGCAAGGTGCTGACCCACCGCCACCTGCTGCGCGAGATTTGGGGGCCGGCTCACATCCACGAGGTCCAATATCTTCGGGTGTTCATTCGTGGCCTGCGGCAAAAGCTCGAGCCCGACCCGACCCGTCCGACCCATATCCTGACCGAACTCGGCGTCGGATACCGCTTGCAGCTGCCGCCGGAGCAGCGCGCCTGACAGCCGCCAGCGGCGCTGTCGGCTGGCGTTTGGCGCTATATGCGCGCCCCGACAGCAACGGTCCAGACTAGGCGGCCTGCGCAAATGCGGTCTGCACCTGCTGCTCGTAGGCCAGCAGTTTTTGGACGCTCGGCCGCTGCTTCATGCGCTCGAAATGCGCCATGCAATTTCGGAATTGAGAAACATCGAGCCCGAACTGGATCCCACGCCGAAAGCACCAGAAAAAGTGTGCATCGACCGCCGTGAAATGATCAAAGAACCATTCGCGGCCGGCGAGCACGTCGTCGGCGATCTTGTAGTTCTCGAACAGCTGCTGTGTGGCAAGGCGTTTTACCGATTCTTCAGCACCCGAAAGGTCGCAGACCCGCACCGGTGAATTGATCCGCGACAAAAAAGGATGAATGCCGGAGGCACACCAGGACAAGAGCGAGATCGCCTGGAGCTCCAGCATCGGATCGGCGGGCAGCAGCTTGGCCGCCGGGAAATTTCGCGCAATCCAGGTCTGGATCGCGACATTTTCAGTCAGAGGCGTGCCGTCGATGACCAGGACCGGGACTTTGTGCTTGGGATTGACCTGCAGGTATTCAGCCGTCATGTGCTGAGACTTGCGCATATTCAGCGGGCGTACCTCAAACGCAGCACCAGCCTCAGTCAGTGTGACATAGGGCACCAGCGAGCAGGCATTGGGGGCGTAATAAAGGATCAGTGACATGTTGAATTTCCCTAAACCCAAGGAATCGGTGGCGGCGACATCGGTGACCGACCGAGGTGTCAGGATTGCGCAACTGAGCGTCGCGGGTCAATTGACCCCGGCCCGCTCGGCCACACGGATGGAGAAATCGATTGCGCGAAGAACCGCTGCGATCCTGAACTTTTGAGGCGTCCCACCGTTCGCAATCGGTTCACCTAAGCGGCGCGTTGCGGAGGCTCTCTTGGCGAAAATCCGGGTGGCACTGATCGGGATCGGGAACTGCGCGTCATCGCTGGTCCAGGGCGTCGAATTCTACCGGAACGCGACGGGAGACGATCCCATTCCGGGGATCATGCATCTCGATCTCGGCGGCTACCATATCGGTGACATCGAGTTTGTCGCCGCCTTCGACATCGCCGCGGGAAAAGTCGGCCGCGACCTCGCCGACGCCATCGGCGCCGCGCCTAATAATACCGAGCGCTTTGCCGCGGTACGCCCGACCGGGGTCGAAGTCGGGCGCGGACCGACCCACGACGGCATCGGGCGTTATCTGCGCGACGTCGTCATCGAGTCGCCAGAACCGGTCATCGATGTCGCCGATACGCTGCACCGCACCGGCGCCGAGATCGTCGTCTCGTATCTGCCGGTCGGCTCGGAGATAGCCGCGCGGTGGTATGCCGAAGAAGCGCTGCGCGCCGGCTGCGGTTATGTCAATTGCATCCCGGTGTTCATTGCCAAGGATCCGCGCTGGCGCGAGCGGTTTTGCGAGCGCCGCGTGCCGCTGATCGGCGACGACATCAAGAGCCAGGTCGGCGCCACGATCGTCCACCGGGTGCTGGCCAATCTGTTCCGCGAGCGCGGTGTGCGGGTTGATCGCACCTACCAGCTCAATTTTGGCGGCAACAGCGACTTTCAGAACATGCTCGAACGCGAGCGGCTGCAGTCGAAAAAGCGGTCAAAGACCGATGCGGTCGTCAGCCAGCTCGATGACAGGTTGTCGGACGAAGAGGCGCATGTCGGGCCCAGCGACTATGTGCCGTGGCTGACCGACCGCAAATGGTGCTATATCCGCATCGAAGCGACCACCTTCGGCAACCTGCCGCTCAATTGCGAACTGAAGCTCGAAGTGTGGGATTCGCCGAATTCAGCCGGTGTCGTTATCGATGCGATCCGTTGCGCCAAGCTCGCCCTTGACCGCGGCATCGGCGGCGCGCTGTTGGGACCGGCGAGCTATTTCATGAAAAGCCCGCCTGAGCAGTGTACCGATTACGAGGCCCGCGCCCGCACCGAAGCCTTCATCCGCGGCGCGGTGGAGCTTTGAGCAGAAAGCTCGTACCGTCCCACAGGGCGAGATCGCGCGTGCCGTTGCGCACCACCCGCAACCCGGTAGCGGCAGCGCCGGCGGCGATATCAGCCCGGTCGGCCGCAAGATCGCAGCGATACGAATAATTAAAGATCGCGAGGCTTCCACCAGGCCGCAATAGCCGCGCCGCGTCGATGATATGCCGCTCGGCAATGTCGCCGCCGATGGCAACCATGCATGGAAAACTGTCGACCGCCAGGATCAGATCGAAGCCGGCGGTCGGGAACGGCGCCAGATCACGACCGTCGCATACGGCAAACCGGACGTTTGCTATCCCGCGGCAGCGGCGCCGCGCTTCCTCGATCATGCCCGGCGACAGATCGATCCCGAGGATATGGCGAAGCTGCGGCGCAATCGCCCGCTCGATGCGGCCGATCCCGCAGCCGATGTCGAGCGCCTCGCGATCGGCGCCGAGCAGTCCCCAGCCGTCGAGCAATGTCGCGAGTTCGGTCGTGGCGCGTTCGAGGATGACCGGATCACCCAGCGAATAAAGCGCGACCGCCGCCTCGGGTGCGGTGGCTACCGCGCGATCGTATTGTTCGCGAGTGGCGGCAAGGCGGTCATCGCCATCAGCCTCGGTCAACCCCGCCGTGACCAGTCGGGCGGCGCGCTCCAGACTTTCGCCATGGGCGGCCGCGAGTTGCGCCAGCCGCAATAGCGGCTCGCGCCCGGTCGTGCACAGCCGCTGCAGGCATTCGATAAGCTTTGGCAGGCTGCGCTCTGCCAGCAGCAGGTGCATCAGCGCTATCTCGCCGGAAATCTCGCCGGCGAGATAGCCGTTCAGAACGCGGAGCGCCGCCGGGCAGGCCGCCGCTTCGGCATCGCTCAGCGAGCTGTGCATTGCTGCCAGCTCAGCCGCAGCGAGATCTTATGGCGATCGACAGCGCCCCAGGCATATTTGTAGGCTTCGTCGCCGCGCAGAAAATCGAACCTCGCCACCCCCTCGGCGATGGCCTGCTCGATGGCATAGGCGATGATTTGCGTTCCCGGGCTGAGGCGCGGCTGCGACAGGTCGAAGCCGCCGAGATAGGCGTAAGCGGTGCTTTTCGCAACAAAGCCGTAATAGACGGCGGCGACCCTATCGCCGATCAAAAGGCGATAGAGGCGCAGCATCCCGACGGCCTGCAACCGGTGGGCGGCTTTGCGGTGGAACGCCTGGACCAACGGATCGCCGCAGACCCCGCTCTCCCCGCGCCCGCGCCAGCGCTGTTCATGCAACCGGAACAGATCATCGAGCGCGGCGTCGAGCCCGCCATCGGCGATGGCCTCGATGACAATCCCGCCCGCAGCCATGGCCCGCTTTTGCACCTGGTGAAGATCGCGCAAGGTCTTGCGCGGCACGACCTCGCCGAGCCGCGACGGATCTGCCGGCAAACCGAGGACCGGACAAGGCGGGGCTGGCATGGTCCGGCTCGTCACGCCGGGAAAGCCCGCGGCGCCCGCCAGCTTACCCTCCGCCGCCAGATCAGGCAGCCAGCACTCATCCCATCCCTGGGTCTGCGCTACAGCCGCAATCAGCAGATCAACGACGCCGTCGTCCGCGATCGGATCGATCAGCGCGTCGATATGATCCGACAGCCCGACGCCGATCGGCAGCAATTTGCGGCAGCCGGGTTCGCGCAACAGGTAGAGCGGCAACAGCCCGACCAGTTCGGCGCCACATCGGGCGGTCAACACCAGCGGTTCGGAGGTGCCAAAATAATCCCACCACGCCTCGAGCCAGGCTGGCGATTGAAATGGTGTCGCCGCCGGGTCGCGCTGCCACAGTTCTTCCCACTCAGGCCGCAGCCCGGCGATGCCCGAGGCCTCGATGATTTTTGCGATTTCGATCACGCGCGCGATCTCGCGCCAGCCAGTCGGCGATAGAGCGCGAAATAGCCCGACACCATGCGCTCAAGCGAGAAACGCCGGCGCGCTATCCGGCGGCAGCGCTCGCGGTCGAGGTCGCCGACGGCGCGGATCGCCGCGGCCATTCCGGCGGCATCCCGGACGAGATAGCCGGTAACCCCCGGCTCGACGATATCGGCCAGCGCGCCCGACGGAAAGGCGATGACCGGGGTGCCGCAGGTGATCGCTTCCATCGCGACCAGCGAACTGGTTTCAGCCGCGAGGCTCGGCACCAGCACGCAACGCGCCGCGTTCAACAGCCGGCGCTTGCGCGCCCAGCCGACCGGACCGAGAAAACGCGCATCCGGTCCAAGACGCGGCCGGATCGCGGTCTCGAAATAATTGCGATGCGTCTCGTAGGGAAACACCCTGCCGCCGATCAACAGCGGTATTGCCGCAAGGCGGGCCGCGTCGAGGGCATGCTCGAAGCCTTTTTCCGGGCATAGCCGGCCGAGACAAAGCGCGAATTTGCGCCGCGCATGGCGGGCCTGCAGGCGATCGGCCGGGACGCCGTTCTCGATCTCCGACAGCATTGCTGCAAATGGCCGGAAGCTGCGGCGCTGGCTTGCCGAGACGCAGTTGAACCAGGTTCGCGGCCGGTCTCCCGGCACCGCACCGGGCGGATAGAAGTCGCGCGGCAAATGCAAGGTCACCAGCGTCGGTACATCGGCAGCGGGCAGATGTTCGGCAAAATCGACAGCGTGGCTGTGCACCAGATCGACCGGGAATTCCGCCAATGACCGCGCAATCGCTCGCCGGTGCCGCTCGCCGGCGCGGCGGCGTTCGTCATCGGTGATGCGGGTCGGGACCGGGCCGGTTGCCAGCAGGATCCCGGCGACTTCCGAGCCTGAAGCGCCGACTACAATCGAGCGGTGGCCGGCATCGACCAGTGCGCGATCAAGCGCCGACAGGATCTGCTCGGCGCCGCCGACCGCGTCAGGTCCGATCGGCGCCAGCGGGTAGCCGATACTGAGCACGGTCAACGGCACAGTAACGCGCCCAGCGAGTCCAGTGCCTCCACTGCGTGGCGACGCCAGTCAGCACCGGCAATACCCCAGCCGAAGGTTTCATAAAGCAACGTCCCGGAATGCGGCGGCTCCCCGAAATCGTAGAAAGGTGCGAGCCGGAAACACTCGCGACTGAGATCGAACAGCGGGAGCAACTCGCGCTGCGTATCAAAGCATTCCGCCATCAGGTGCTTGCGGCGCAGGTCGGTTTCACCCAGCACGACGACAATCTCTTCGGTGGCTCGCGGCAGAAACCTGCCGGTGATCATTTTGCCGTCACGGGCATGATAAAACGGCATCTCGATGATTGCCGGCCGATCCTCAGGCGGCATGATCAGGCAGGCCGCCTGAACCGCAAACGCCGCCGCATCATGGTCGGGGTGACCGCCTTCATAGGCATGGGTCAGCACCGCAACCGGCTGTTCGCGCCGCAGCAGATCGGCGAGTTGCCGCGACAACCCCGCCAGATCGAGAAAAGATTGCTTGTCGGGGATGCCGATCGCGACGGTCCGCATTGTGGCGGCTTCGCCAGCGATCAGTGCGGCGGCAAGCTCGCGCCGACGCGCCGCGGCGTATCCGACGCAGTCGGCAAAGCCATGGCGTCGCGCATCTTCCCCGTCGCGCGGCGCACCATCGGTAATGTGCACCAGCAATGCGTCGCGAAACCGCCGCAGTTGCCCGCCCATCGCAATGGTCTCGTCATCGGGGTGGGCGACGACCAGCAACAGGCGCCGCCAGATAGCGGACGTGCCCGCTAGCTCGGTCAATAACGAGCCGGCAGACCGCAGAGCCGCCGATGGTTGGGTCAAGTTCATGGCAGCGACG
>Ga0335072_10011960_pt1 | contig 12401 bp, 13 predicted proteins | sample Lox_Sample_21_FD_206725 | JGI IMG/M metagenome (GOLD analysis project Ga0335072, IMG submission 206725) | Soil microbial communities from Loxahatchee National Wildlife Refuge, Florida, United States - Lox_Sample_2.1 | ecosystem: Environmental > Terrestrial > Soil > Wetlands | place: USA...
GTTGGGCGCCGACAGCCCGAGGAAGATGTCCGCGCCGCCGATTACATCGGCCAAAGTCCGCGCGCTCGTGTCCTTCGCATAGCGGTCCTTGCGCGGATCCATCTCTTCGTTGCGCCCGCACCACACGACGCCATAGCGGTCCGTCGCAATGACATTCTCGACGCGCAGACCCATATCCACCAGCAGGTCGAGACACGCGATGGCAGCGGCGCCGGCACCCGACGTAACGAGACGCACCTGCTCGATGCGTTTGCCGACCAGCCGCAGCCCGTTGCGGACCGCCGCGCCGACGATGATGGCGGTCCCGTGCTGGTCGTCGTGGAAAACCGGGATCTTAAGGCGTTTCCTGAGCTTCGCTTCGATCTCGAAACATTCGGGCGCCTTGATGTCCTCGAGGTTGATGCCGCCGAAGGTAGGCTCGAGCGCGGCGATCACGTCGACGAGGCGATCGGGATCGGCCACGTCGAGTTCGATATCGAAGACATCGATGCCGGCGAATTTCTTGAAGAGGACTGCCTTGCCCTCCATCACGGGCTTGGCCGCGAGTGGTCCGATCGCGCCGAGCCCCAGCACTGCCGTACCGTTGGTGACGACGCCCACCAGGTTGGAGCGCGCCGTGAGGGTCGACGCCTCGCTCGGATCAGCGGCAATCGCGAGCGAAGCGGCAGCGACCCCGGGCGTATAGGCCAACGCCAGATCGCGCTGCGTGCCCAGCGGCTTGGTCGCCGTGACCGCGATCTTTCCTGCCACCGGCTGCCGGTGATAGTCGAGCGCCATCGCGCTCACATCTTCCGCCATGAGCCATTCCTCCCCGCACCGGCCGGCCTTATATCATGGGCAGGCGCCCGGAGCCGGGATCACGTCTTGCTGGAGGCATGGTGCGGTCGAGAAGACTCGCAAATTCCGTGATCCTCGGCAACTTTCCGGCAATAGTCGGTTTGCGCTATGATCGATGCAAACGGCATTGGAGACGCCGATGCGCTACACGGTGGTGTTGGAGAAAGAGGCGGACGGCGGATACGTCGTTTCCGTGCCGGTGCTGCCGGGGTGCGTCAGCCAAGGAGACAGCCGGACCGCGGCCATCGCCAATATCCGCGAGGCGATCGCGCTTTATCTTGACGATTGCCGCGATGCCGGCGAACCGCCACCGCTAGAGGCCGGTACGGAGTTCATCGAGATCGAGTCCGCGGCTTGACTGCCTTCGGATGTGGACAAGCTTCCAGCAGACCTATCCGGCCGTGAGTTGCGCGCTGCCCTGGAACGCGCGGGGTTCGTGTTCCGACGCCAACGCGGTAGCCACATGATCCTGCGTCGTGACGCGCCATTTGCTCGCGTTGTCGTGCCCGATCATCGTGTTTTGCGGCAGGGAACACTTCGGCGGATCATTGCAGATGCAGGCATTACCGTCGCCGAGTTGCTCGCCTTGCTCGGCCGAGTTTGAGTCCACGCGCTCAATGAGAAGGTTTCGCGGGCTCTGCGCCTTCCTTCTCACTGGGCACCGGCGGTTTCAAGTTCGCCGACTTCTGGCAGCAACCAAGTCCGTGACCTCAGATTTGCCAGGTTCGTTCCCTGATGCGGATCGCGAATTTGCCTCCGCATGCCCGTGACACGGCAACGACGCTTTGACCCGCGCGCAAAAATCGGTAAAACGGCCTCGAACGAGGTCTAAACCCATCCGTTTTTTCAATGGGTTACAATTGCAATGGTGCGGTCGAGAAGACTCGAACTTCCACGGGGTTTCCCCCACAGCGACCTCAACGCTGCGCGTCTACCAATTCCGCCACGACCGCAAAAGGGCGGCATCGGCATGCCGCCCGTGGCTAGCGTCTCTAGCAAGTCCCCGGCAGACGGGCAAGGCGGCCGATGAGCGTCGAGTGGCGGATCGACGACCGACCGGTCGGTTACGAGACGGCGGTCGCCGCCATGGAGGAGCGGGTCGCGGCGATCCGTACCCATGCCGCGCCTGAGCTTGTGTGGCTTCTCGAACATCCGCCGCTTTACACCGCCGGCACGAGCGCCCGCGCCGAGGATCTGGTCGAGCCGCTTTTCCCTGTCTACCAGACCGGCCGCGGCGGACAGTTCACCTATCACGGGCCGGGTCAGCGTGTCGGCTATGTCATGCTGGACCTGAAGGCGCGCGGGCTTGACGTTGCCGCCTATGTGCGCGGCCTTGAGGAGTGGCTGATCCGCGCTCTCGCCGCGTTCAACGTGAAAGGCGAGCGGCGCCAGGGCCGGGTCGGCATCTGGGTCGTCGCGAGGCGAAGATCGGCGCCATCGGCGTGCGCGTGCGCCACTGGATCACCTATCACGGCATCTCGCTCAATCTCGATCCCGATCTCGGCCACTATCGCGGGATCGTGCCATGCGGCATCCGCGACGCCGGCGTCACCTCGCTCGCCGAGCAGGGGATCGTCGCGACGACGGGAGAGGCCGACCTCGCGCTGAAGCGGGCGTTCGCGGAGGTGTTCGGCTAGAATGCGCGGCATGCGCCTGGTCGTGCTTCTGCTCCTTCTCGTCTTCGTCGCGCCGGCTTTCGCCGAAACGCGACAGCCGCCCGCGAGCCGCGAGGCGATCCATCTCTCGTTCGCACCGGTCGTGAAGAAGGCCGCGCCCGCCGTCGTCAACGTTTATTCCCGCCGCACCATCAGGACGGAATCGCCGTTCGCCAACGACCCGTTCTTCCGCCGCTTCTTCGGCGAGAATTCGCCCTTCGTCGGCACGCGCGAGCGGGTGCAGAATTCGCTGGGCTCCGGCGTGATCGTCGATCCCGCCGGCCTCATCGTCACGAACCAGCACGTGATCCAGGACGCCGACGAGATCCGCGTCGTGTTGAGCGACCGCCGCGAGTTCGAGGCGAAGGTCGTTCTCTCGGACGAGCACAGCGACCTTGCCGTCCTCAAGATCGACGCCCACGGCGCACCGCTGCCGACGGTCGAGATCGGCGACAGTGATGCGCTCGAGGTCGGCGACCTTGTGCTCGCGATCGGCGACCCGTTCGGCGTGGGCCAGACAGTGACGAGCGGCATCGTCTCGGCGCTCGCGCGCTCGATTGGGGCGAGCGATTTCCGCTCCTTCATCCAGACCGACGCGCCGATCAATCCCGGCAATTCTGGCGGCGCGCTCGTCGATCTCGACGGCAAGCTCGTCGGCATCAATTCCGAGATCTATTCCCGCTCGGGCGGATCGATGGGGCTGGGATTCGCGATCCCGACCGCGATGGTGCGGATGGTGCTGCAGGCGGCGCGGAACGGCGGCAAGATCGCACGCCCCTGGCTCGGCGCGACGGGTCAGCAGGTGACGCAGGAACTCGCCGACAGCCTGAAGCTGGCGCGCCCCGCGGGCGTTCTCTTGAACGAGATCGTGCCGGACAGCCCGGCCGCCAAGGCAGGCCTGCACATGGGCGACGTGGTCCTGGCGCTCGACGGGCACCCGGTCGACGATCCCGACGTTCTCAAGTTCCGCATCGCCACGGCGCCGCTCGATCATGCGATGACGCTCGACTATTGGCGCAACGGCGCCGACCGCACCGGGTCCGTCACGCTCGAGCGGCTGCCCGAACAGCCGCCGCGCGCGGAGCAGGTGATCGACGGGCCCAACCCGCTCGCCGGCGCCACGGTCGGCAATCTCAACCCTGCCTATGACGACGAGCTGGGCCTCGACCCGGCGCAGCGCGGCGTCGTCATCTCGCAAGTCGCGACAGGGAGCCGCGCCCAGCGACTGGGGCTCCAGCCGGGCGACATCCTCGCGAGCCTCAACCGCGAGCCGATCGATGCCGTCACGCAGCTCGAGGACATGCTGACCGCGTCGGAATCGCCTTGGACCATTGCGATCCGGCGCGAGGGCAAGCTCCTCACCGTGACGGTGCGATGAGCCTGTTCGAGAAGGACGCGCCGCGGCCGCTTGCGGACCGCTTGCGTCCCAAGCGGCTCGACGAGGTGGTGGGGCAAGACCATGTGCTCGGCCCGGAAGGGCCCTTGGGCCGGATGGTGGCGTCGCGGCGGCTTGCCTCGATGATCCTGTGGGGCCCGCCCGGCTGCGGCAAGACCACGATCGCGCGGCTTCTGGCCGAGGTGACGGCGATGGCGTTCGAGCCGCTCTCGGCGGTGTTCTCGGGCGTCGCCGATCTGCGCAAGGTGTTCGACGCCGCCAAGAAGCGCCGCGTCGGCGGCCAGGGCACGCTGCTTTTCGTCGACGAGATCCATCGCTTCAACCGGGCGCAGCAGGACGGGTTCCTGCCCTATGTGGAGGACGGAACGGTGGTGCTGATCGGCGCCACCACCGAGAACCCGTCCTTCGAGCTGAACGGCGCGCTTCTGTCGCGCTGCCAGGTGTTCGTGCTGAAGCGGCTCGACGATGCGGCGCTCGACATCCTGCTCGCGCGGGCCGAGGCGGCGCTCGGCAAGACCCTGCCGCTCGACGAGGAGGCGCGCGCGACGCTGAAGGCGATGGCCGACGGCGACGGCCGCTTCATCTTCAACCTGGCCGAGGAGCTGGCGGCGCTGCCGCCCGGAAAGCCGCTCGACCGCGAGGCGCTGACGGCAACGGTGCAGCGCCGCGCGCCGCTTTACGACAAGTCGCAGGAAGGCCACTACAACCTCATCAGCGCGCTCCACAAGTCGGTGCGCGGCTCGGACGTCGACGCGGCGCTCTATTGGCTCGCGCGCATGCTGAGCGGCGGCGAGCACCCGATCTATATCGCGCGGCGCATGGTGCGCATGGCGGTCGAGGATATCGGCCTCGCCGAGCCGCAAGCGCTGCTCCAGACGATCGCGGCCTGGGAGGCCTATGAGCGCCTGGGCTCGCCCGAAGGCGAGCTGGCGCTGGCCCAGGCGGTGATCTTCCTCGCCACCGCGCCCAAATCGAACGCCGCCTATGTCGCGTTCGGCGAAGCGCAGGCCGCCGCCAAGCAAAGCGGCTCGCTGATGCCGCCGATGCACGCCGTCAACGCGCCGACCCGGCTCATGCGCGAGCTCGGCTACAGCGAAGGCTATGTCTACGACCCCTCGACCGAGGAAGGGTTCTCGGGCCTCGACTATTTCCCCGACGCGCTCGAGCGGCAGAGCTTCTACCGCCCGATCGCGCGCGGCTTCGAGCGCGAGATCAAAAAGCGGCTCGACTATTGGCAGAAGCTGCGCCAGCGGAAGGCATAACCGCTATTTCCGTGCCAAGCGTTTGACCGCCTTTCCCTTCCCGCCGCGGCGCGTCTCCCGACGGATCGGCAAAAACGCGACAATTGATAATCTCTGCGCGGTTTCTTCCACCCTAGCCTCCCGGCAATCGGCCGCAGCGAAAGAAATGTACGGTTATATCATATTTGCGTATATCTGTCAAGACGGCGGTGCAGCCACGATTTCGCTTCCGCTGGGACGTCTTCACGGCTCCGGTGACACGCGATTCCAGAACTCGTCGAAATCCCTCGTGTCGAAAAAGGCGACGGCCTTGACAACCTTGGCGTCCTTCATTTGAAAGTACCAGCTATAGGTGTTGTGGTAGCGCTTGCCGTCTTTCACCGTGGCCTCGGCGTCGAACAGGATGACGACCATATCGTCATCCGCGTAGATGCCGTGAACGGTCGGATCGAGCGGTGTCGCCATGCGGGCGTTGAACGGATTGATCACGTCGTCGATGAATTCCTGCTTGCTCCGATAGGTCCTGGACAGCGGCGACGAGCCCGTGATGGTCCACTCGACATTGTCGGCCAGAAGCTCGAACGGACCCCCGGTTCGGCTTTTCCAACGATCGAAGCTCGCCTCGACCAGGGCCTTGTTGCGGTCCTCTTTGCCGAGATCACGCGCCATGGCGGCCATCTCCATCAATCTTGCGATCCAGAGCGCCAATGCCTGCGGGCCGCCAGGCGTCGGAAGGTATGAGAGTCGCTCGAACCCGAGATTACGCCAAGTTCCTGCCGGTCGAAAGATTGGCAGGGTCGCCTGTCGCGCCCGACTCCTCATGATTGTGGTGCGGGCGCGGCAAATCCGTCAATCTGTCGCCCCCTCGAATGCGTGGGAGGAGCGAAACCGTGGCATCGGTGGAAGAAGGGCAAAGCGTCTGGAGCATCGCGGCGATGGTCGTCGAGAAGCACGGCGTGCGTGCCACCTCCTTCGCCGAGCACCAGGCCTTGAAGGCGCGACAGCGCGGCGACACCGCCTCGATGCAGCGCTGGCAAGGCATCGCCGATGCGACCGCCGCGATCCTCAGGGGCGAAGGATTGGATTGAGGCCGGGGTCCGCGCTTGCGGGCCAAGCATATTGCCACGTCCCTTCGGACCTGGGATGGTGGCGCCAAGATGCGGCCAAAACGGCTCTATAAGGGAGGAAGATCAATGTCCCATGCGACCAAGCACCCCTCGCGCGCGGCAAGGTTTTTTCTGATCGCCGGCGCCGCCGCGCTTTTGGGCGGCGCGCCCGCCATCGGCCGCGCCGCGTCACCCACCGTGACGGCGATCGAGCTCGAACCGATTCCGAACCCCGCCATCGCTTATGACCGTATGGCGATCGCGATGGGCCTTCCCGAAAAACATGGGCTCGATCTGAAGCTCGGTCCCGACCTCGCGGGCGGCGGGCCGGAGCGGGTTCAGGCGGTCGTGACCAAGAACACCGACGTGGCGGTCGGCGACATCATCGCGGCGCTTGGCGCGATCTATTCCGGCGCCAAGGTCAAGGTGCTGATGGTGATGACGCCTTATGGCGATGAAGAGGTGTGGGGTCAGAACAAGTACCAGACGATGAAGGACGCCGAAGGTCAGCCCTGGGGCGTTGCGAGCCTTGGCGGCGCGCAACGCTTCAACGCGCAGATGGCGGTGCAAGGACTGGGCTTCGGCCCCGACGCCTTCCGCTGGGTGGCGCTCGGCGGCGGCGACGGACCGTCGCTTCAGGCGCTCGACACCGGCCGCACGCAGCTTGGAAGCCTGTCGCATCTCGGCGCCGTGCAGGCCGAGGCCAAAGGCTACACCAAGACCATTCACGCGATCCTGCCGCACACCGCGAAATACACGCCGCCGGTCCCGCGCCTGGTGGTCGTGGCGCGCACCGAATGGCTCAACGATCATCAGGCCGAGGCGACGGCCTATGTCGAGATGATGCTGGACATGATGCGCCAATGGCAGGACAGCGCCGATGCCTGGGTCAAGCCGGGCGCGGCGATCTTCAAGAACAGCGACATGACGGAAGATCAGCTTGCCAAGGCATGGCGCCTGTTCCGGGACGGCGGCTATTTCTCGGTGAATGGCGGCATCAACATGGCGGCGACGCAGAAGATCATGGATCTGTTCTTCAAGATCCGCAACGAGAGCGCGACCGCGGATCTTTCGAAGCCCGCGGACGTTTACGACACCCGGCCCTTGAAGGCGGCGCTCGACAAGATGGGCGTCGTCAAGGGAACGCCCGACCTGCCCGACACGCCCGACTGGTACAAAGGCGCCACGGCGAGCAAGGATTAGACGGCGCGCATCGGCCGACGATCCGAGAACCCGCCGCCATGCCCGAGCTCGAGTTCGTCGACATCAGCAAGAGCTATGACAGCCCGTCGGGCGGCCGCCTTCTCGCGCTCGAGAAATTCGCGTTCAAGCTCGCGCGCGGACGGTTCGTGACGGTGGTGGGGCCGAGCGGTTGCGGCAAGACCACGCTGTTGCGGATGGCGGCGGGCCTCATACCGCCCGACACCGGCGAGATCCGGCTCGATGGCGAGATCCTGGCCGGCCCCAGCCCGAAAATGTCCATGGTGTTCCAGGGCATCGGGCTGATGCCGTGGAAGACCATCGCCGATAACGTGGCATTGGGCATTCAGCTTCAAACCCATCGCCACACGCTCGGCATCGACGAGAAGCAGCGGATCGATGCGGCGCTTGCCATGGTCGGGCTCACCGGGTTCGAGCGGTATTTTCCCTATCAATTGTCGGGCGGCATGCAGCAGCGGGTGGGGCTCGCCCGCGCGCTCGTGCGCCAGCCCGAGATTTTGCTCATGGACGAACCGTTCGGCGCGCTCGACGCGCAGACGCGAACCGTCCTCCAGGATGAACTTCTCGCGCTGTGGGACCGGGTGAAAAGCACGGTGCTTTTCATCACGCACGACCTCGACGAGGCGATCTATCTTTCCGATGTCGTGGTGATCATGGGACGGCGCCCGGGGCGGATCAAAGAGGTGCTGGACGTCACGCTGCCGAGGCCGCGCTATAGTTACGACGTGCGGGCGGAAAAGGAATTCGCGCGGCTCCGCAACATCGCCTGGAAAAGCATCAGGGAGGAACTATGACCCAGTCCTCGATCCCGCTCGACGGCGCCAGGACGAATGGGGCGATGTCAATGCTCGCCACGCTGGGCCGGAACCACGTGGCGATGACCGTGCTGTCGGGCCTTGGCTTCCTCGCGCTGTGGCAGGTGATCAGCCTCAACGTTCCGCCGGTGATCTTGCCGTCGCCGGCGAGCGTCATCGCCGCCTTCATCGAGCTCACCGCGTCCGGCGAGCTGATCAAAGCCACGGCCGAGACGATTTGGCCGCTGGCGGTCGGGCTCGTGCTGGGCTTCGTCGTCGGCACGGCACTGGGGCTTTTGCTGGGCATCTTCCGGTCCGCCGCGCGGGTCCTCGATCCCTATATCTTCATCGGCTGGTCGATCCCCAACATCGCCTGGCTGCCGCTGTTTCTCGCGTGGTTCGGCGTCGGCGACCTGACGCTGATCATCTTCGTTTTCGTCTCTGCCGTCTTTCCGCAACTCCTCACCGTCGAGGCCGGAGCCAAGGAGGCGGACAGCTTTCTTGTCGAGGTCGCGCGCTCATTGGGCGGCACGAAGCACGAGATCCTGTTCGCGGTGGTGCTGCCGTCCTCGCTCCCCTACATCATCGCGGGTCTGCGCATCGCGGTCGGACGCGCGCTCGTGGGCATCATCGTCGGGCAGCTGCTGATCGTCGCGTCGGGCATCGGCTATATGTTCCAGTTCTATGGCGAGACCTTGGCGCTCGCCAAATACTTCGCCCCGCTCATCGTCGTCGCGGTGCTCGCGATCCTGTTGAACCGCGGCGTGAACTGGGCCGAGCGCGCGCTCATCCCGTGGAAGCTCCGCGCCTTCACGTGAATCGCGGTGGGCATCTTCGTCGCCTTCGCCGTCGGGCTCCTTGCCGTAGCACTGATCTACCGGCTTTCGGGCACGAAGGGCGCCGCCGCGCGGCAGGATCTCGCGATCGAGGAAGCGCTCGCCATGACGCGCGAGCGGCTTCGTCCGCTCGCGGCCGCGATCGTGGCGGAACATCCCGAGATCCGCGGCATGGGCGAGACGGCGCTGCGCGCCTTCGCTCAGCATAGCGTCGTGCCGGATCGGCGCTTCCGCCTGCTGTTCGTGACGATGACGCCGGCGGTCGAGGCCGCGGTGATGCAGGAGCTGCGCCGCACCGACGCGCTTTCCCACGCCCTTCGCGCGGCGGCGCATAATCCGGCGCGGTGAGCGAGACGCGGCATGTGCGGACGGTTCCTCAATCGCATTCCCGCTTCCGAAACCGCGCGGCTCTTCCGCACGACCAACCCATTGCCGAATTACGAGCCGCTTTACAACATCGCGCCGACGAACGATGTGCCGGTCGTGCGCTTCCGCGCCGATGCCGGAACCCGCTCGCTCGATTTGCTGCGCTGGGGGCTCGTGCCGTTCTGGGCGAAGGATATGAAGATCGGCGCGTCGCTCATCAATGCCGCGGCGGAAACGGTGGCGCAGAAGCCGGCCTTCCGCGAGGCCTTTGCGAGCCGGCGCTGCATCGTTCCTGCCGACGGCTTCTATGAATGGCAGAAGCTCGGCCCCAAAGAGAAGCAGCCTTTCGCCATCGTGATGAAGGACCGGAGCCTCTTCGGCTTCGCCGGATTGTGGGAACGCTGGCGCGACAAGGCGAGCGGCGCGGTGGTGCGGTCTTTCACCATCATCACCACCACGCCCAACGAGGTGTGCGCACCGATCCACAACCGCATGCCGGTGATCCTCGATCCTGCAAGCTATGGGCGCTGGCTCGGCGACGAGGCGGTCGAGCCGGATCAGCTCCTGGCGCTGCTGAAGCCCTATCCCGCCGCGCTCATGGCCGCCTACAAGGTCGGGCAGGCGGTCGGCAACGTGAAGAATATCGACGCGTCGGTGGCCGATCCCCTAGCATGAGCCGGTCATGACCGGCGTTCAGACCATCGCCATCACGGCGGACGAAGCGGAAATCCGGCTCGACCGCTGGTTCAAGCGGCATTTCCCCGAGCTTGCGCATGGGCGGCTCGAGAAGCTGTTGCGCACCGGGCAGGTGAAGCTCGACGGGCGGCGCGCGCAATCTTCGGACCGCGTGGCGCCGGGGCAGATCGTTCGCGTCCCGCCGCTCGGCGATCTTGCGCCCCTCCCCGCCCCGCGTCCCGTCATGGTGCGGCCGGGCGACGAAGCGATGCTCCGCAACGCGGTCCTTTATCGCGACGACGCGGTGATCGTGATCGACAAGCCGGCGGGTCTCGCGGTGCAAGGCGGCACCAACACCGACCGGCATCTCGACGCGCTGCTCGACGCGTTGCGGTTCGATGCGGCCGAGCGCCCACGGCTCGTCCATCGCCTCGACAAGGACACGAGCGGCGTGTTGGTGCTGGCGCGATCCGCCGCGGCGGCGGCCTCGCTCGCGGCGGCCTTTCGCGGCAAATCCGTGCGCAAAATCTATTGGGCGGCGACGGTGGGCGTGCCGAAGCCGCGGCAAGGCCGGATCGACATGGCGCTCGCCAAGCTTCCGGGACGCCTTGGCGAGCGCGTCGTCGCCGACGAAGAGGACGGCAAGCGCGCGGTCACGGACTATCGCACGATCGCGCATGCCGGCGACAAGATCGCCTGGCTCGCGATGGAGCCGGTGACCGGGCGCACGCATCAGCTTCGCGCGCACGCGGCGGCGATCGGCACGCCGATCCTGGGCGACGGGAAATATGGCGCGGCCCGCGCGCATCCCGCGGGACTGCCACAGCCGCGCCTGCTCCATCTTCATGCGCGCGCCGTCTCTTTCCCGCATCCGAAGGGCGGACGGCGCAGCGTCGTGGCGCCCCTGCCGCGCCATATGCGCGAGACCTGGGCGTTCTTCGGCTTTGCCGAAGCCGACGACCCCGACCCGTTCGCCGCCTCGTGAAGCGCCTTTATCGCCATGCGGCCGTCGAGACGGCCGAGGGCGGGTTCGCGATCACGCTCGACGGCAAGATCGTGCGCACGCCCGGAAAAGCCGCGCTGGTCCTTGGATCGCGCGCGCTCGCCGAGGCGATCGCGGCGGAATGGCAGGCGCAGGGCGATCGGGTCGATCCGGAATCAATGCCCATGACACGCCTTGCCAGCACCGCGATCGATCTCGTCGCGCCGCGTCATGCCGAGGTGGTGGCGATGATCGCCAAATACGCGGCGACCGATCTCGTGTGCTATCGCGCCGACGATCCGCCCGAGCTCGTCGCGCGGCAGCACCGCGCGTGGCAGCCGCTGGTCGATTGGGTGCGCGAGCGCCATGGCGCGCGGCTCGAAGTGGCATCGGGCATCATGCCGTGCCCGCAGCCCGAGGCGAGCCTTGCCGCACTCACGGCGTGCGTTGCCGCGCGCGATCCGTGGCAGCTTGCCGCGCTCAATCTCGCGACCGCCGCGTGCGGGTCGCTGGTCGTCGCGTTGGCGCTTGCCGAAGGGCAACTCGATGCCGAGCAGGCCTTTTCAGTGGCCGAGCTCGATGCGAGCTTCGAGATCGAGCGCTGGGGCGAGGATGCCGAGCAGACCGCGCGGCGCCGCGCCTTGAAGGACGATATCGCGATGGCGGCGCGCTTTCTGGCGCTCCTTGCCGCCTGAGGCTGGCGCGTCGCCAGGCGAGGTGATATCTCCCTCCGATGCCGGACATCCTGCAGCAATTGGAGGAAAAGCGCCGGGCGGCGCGGTCCGGCGGGGGCGAACGCCGCGTAGCGCAGCAGCATGGGCAGGGAAAGCTCGCCGCGCGCGAACGGCTCGAGCTTCTGTTCGATCCCGAATCGTTCGAGGAATGGGATCTTTTCGTCGAGCACCGCGTCGGCATCGCCGGGCAGAACAGTCCCGGTGCAGGCGTGGTGACCGGGCACGGCACGGTCAATGGCCGGCGCGTCTTCGCGGTCAGCCAGGACTTCACCCTGTTCGGCGGCGCGCTGTCCGAGGCCCATGCCGAGAAGATCTGCAAGATCATGGACAAGGCGATGCTCGTCGGTGCGCCGGTCGTCGGATTGTACGATTCGGACGGCGCCCGCATCCAAGAAGGCATCGCGTCGCTTGCGGGATACGCAGAAATGTTCCAGCGCATTGTGCTGGCCTCGGGCGTCATCCCGCAGATCGCGCTGGTGATGGGCCCGTGCGCCGGCGTCGCGGCCTACGCGCCCGCCATGAGCGACTTCATCTTCATGGTGAAGGACACGTCCTTTA
>Ga0335072_10011961_pt1 | contig 12399 bp, 6 predicted proteins | sample Lox_Sample_21_FD_206725 | JGI IMG/M metagenome (GOLD analysis project Ga0335072, IMG submission 206725) | Soil microbial communities from Loxahatchee National Wildlife Refuge, Florida, United States - Lox_Sample_2.1 | ecosystem: Environmental > Terrestrial > Soil > Wetlands | place: USA: Florida...
CCTTCAGGATTTTCGCTTTGCCTTGCGGCAACTCGGCAAGAATCCTGGATACACGATCACGGCGACGGTGATGCTGGCGGTGGCGATTTGCGCCAACAGCACGGTGTTCAGCTGGATCAACGGCACGATGCTGCATCCGATCCCGGGCGCGCGCGATACGGGCGACCTGGTGAGCGTGATGCGCGGGCAGTGGAGTATCTCTCCGCCTCCGCCGTTTTCCTATCTCGATTACCGCGATCTGCGGGATCAGAATCAAAGCCTGGTTGGACTGATTGGATATCACCATGACTGGCTGACGCTGACGAGTGGAGCGCAGCCGGAGCGGATCTACGTGGCCAATGTGACGGCGAATTATTTCGACGTGCTTGGCGTGAAGCCGTTGTACGGGCGCTTCTTCAGGCCGGAAGAAGAGACGCAGGGAAGGAGCGTTCCCTATGTCGTGTTGAGCTACTCCTTCTGGAAGACACATTGCGCGGGCGACCCCAACATGGTGGGCAAATCACTGGAAATTGCGAAGCACCAGGTCACCGTGATTGGCGTGGCTCCGGAAGGGTTCATCGGCGCGATGCCGGGTCTGCGGCACGACGTCTGGGTGACGCTCGATCCACTGGGCACGGGCAATTGGCAGATCGCGCATCGCGGTCACTACTGGTTGAACGTGGTGGGAAGATTACGGCCCGGAGTGAGCCGGGCGAAGGCGACGCAGGACCTTGCGACCATCATGGGGCGCATTGTGACCGCGTATCCCGACGATCATCTCGGCGTGAACACGATTACGCTGGACCCGATGTGGCGGTCGCCCTTCGGGGCAAACGGCTATATGGCGCTCTCGCTTCCGGTTCTGCTGGGCATTGCGGGCATCGTGCTGCTGCTGACGTGCGCCAACGTGGCCACGCTGACACTGGTACGGTTTGTGGCACGGCGGCGCGAGATCGCGATCCGGCAGTCGCTGGGGGCGGGCCGCATGCAGCTGACGCGGCAGATGGCGCTCGAAGGAATGATTCTTTCGATTGCCGCGGGAGTGGTGGCTCTGCTGCTGACGTCGTGGACGGCGAAGTCGTTCGCGCGCTTCATTCCGCCGAGTTCGAGTCCGATCGCCATCAATGGAATGATGGATCGAGGGGTCGTGATCGGGATCGCGTTCCTGGCAGCGGTGGCAAGCGTGCTTTGCGGCGCCTTTCCTGCCTGGCGTTCTTCTCGCGTACCCGCGGTCGAAGCGTTGAAAGAGGAATCGGCCAACGTATCAGCAGGCTCGCACAATCGGCGGCTGTTGAGCGGCCTGGTGGTGACCCAGATCGCGCTGTCGCTTGCGCTGCTGGTGAGTTCCGGGCTGTTTTTGCGAACGCTGAGGAACATGGCGTACGCGAATCCAGGATTCGATCAGGATCATGTTCTGACCGCGTCTGTGGGATTGAATATCGTGGGCTACCCGGAGGAACGGATTCCTGAGACCCGCGACAAGATTCTGAGCCGCGTGTCGGCATTGCCGGCGGTGACGGTCGCCTCGATTGCGGACTGGATTCCGCTAAGCCTCAGCCGCAAGACGGCGGATGCGTATCCGGAGGGGTATGTGCCGCGCCCGCACGAGTCGATCGAGGTGGGCAGGGTGGATGTGACGCCAAGGTACTTCGAGACGCTGGGCATCCCGATCATCGAGGGCCGCGACTTTACGCGTGACGATGACAAAATGGCGCCGCGCGTGTTGATTATCGATCAGACCGCGGCACAGCGGTATTGGCCGGGGCAGGATGCGCTGGGAAAGAAGCTCTCAATCTGGGGCGAGCTGTTCACGGTGGTCGGGGTGGCGAGGAATTCGAAGCACCTGGTGCTGAATGAGCGGCCCGGGCCCATGGTCTACATGTGCTATTACCAGCAGCCTGACTGGGAGTTGATTGTGCAGGTGAAGACCAGGGGCAATCCAGCGGACGTGGGGCCGGCGGTGGAGCGCGCGATTCACGAAGTCGACGGAGGGCTGCCGGTGTTTGACGTGCGTACGATGCGCGAAACGACCGCGATGGCGAGCATCTTTGCGGTGATTGAAAGCACGTTCGCGGGAATCTTCGCGGTGATTGCCCTGATGCTTGCCGTCACCGGTATCTACGGAGTTGTGGCCTACCGCACCCGGCTGCGCACGCATGAGATTGGGATTCGCGTTGCACTGGGCGCTTCGCGAGGCGATGTGTTGCGGCTGGTTTTGCGGCAGGGATTAGGTCTGACGATGATTGGGCTGGCGCTGGGGCTGGTACTTTCGTTTGCCTTGACGCGGTTCATCGCGAGTCTACTGTACGGCGTCGAGGCCAACGATCCGGTGACGGTGATCGCCGTGGTGATCGTGCTGGCGGTTATGTCGCTGCTGGCTTGCTATCTGCCCGCTCAGCGAGCGATGCGGGCAGACCCGGTGGCGGCGATCCGCGCGCAGTAGAGAGAACGCGGAAGATCCGAAGTTCTCCATGGCTGCGGAGTTGTAGCCGATTACCACTGTTGGGCCATCGCTATTTGGGCGGTGCTCTCCTAAGCTGATTTAACAGCCAACTGACTACTCGCCAGTGAGGAGAGGGCCATGCAAGACCAGGCAGTTTCTAACGCCATCGGCTTAAGACGCTTCGAGAATGTTCTATGTGCGTTGTCGTATATTACGGTTCTGCCGGCAGCAATTATGCTTCTCCTTCCGCCGACGGCGCGTAGTCCCCGGGTACGATTTCATGCTTGCCAGTCACTTCTATTGAACGGGTTTCTCTTGTGTTCCGCGTTCTTGCTTAACCTGGCCGCAGGATTCGAAGAGCTTATTCAAGCGGGAGGCGGCGCCGGGTTCCAGTGGGCCGCTCGCATATTCTGCGTAACTGTGTGGGCGATCGCGTGCATCTGCCTTACCGGGGGAAGAGAGTTCCACGTCCCGGGTCTTGCAGCTCTTGCCGCGCGAGAGGCCGACGCGCCATTCTTCAAGCGGATCGCAGGGGCTGCGCAAGGGAGAGCCGTGCCAGCGGTCCGAGAGGCTTTTCCGGTTTCGCGCTAAGGCTAACCCGCAGAGGAAGTCTAATTGCAGAACTGCGCCTATCAACCGGTGGCTGCGATCCAAGAGCAGTAAAGCCGGGCAGATGTGAATTGGAATCCGATCTGGGTTCACTACAAACCGGAATCCCGAGTCTCAGGATCGAGGCCCTTCGGCAGGCTCAGCGCCCAAGCCGTGCAGACTGCCGCACCCGTGGAACGATATCGATCAGGAGTTGCGCTTGAGGGCGCGCTTCAGCACGATTTCGAGTGCGGGTTTGATTTCGGCATATTCCGCCGGGGTGATGGTGCCGTGGATCTTTTCGCTCTCGAGCGCGAACAATTCTTCTTTCAGTGCGTTCAGCAGGGCTGAGTTCTTGGCGGCCGGCGTGGAGGCTGCGGGCACGTAGGCCTGCGGCATCGGCACCGTCGGATCGAAGTTCGGAGCCGCGCCTCCGGGCACTGCCGCTGCGGTTGCTGTGGGCGGCTTGCGCAGCAGGAAACCGGCTGCCGTCGCCATGAGTAGCGCGAGACCAGCGAGAATCCACCACTTGTACTTGCTGAGCGGATCGGGCGTGTTGATGGGCGCGCCAATGCCGCCTCCGGGCTGATTGCCGGGCGTGCTGCTTGCGGCCTGGGCTCCATTATCGGCCTGGGTTTCGCGCGGCATGGAGCCGGTTCCGGACACGGTGAATTCAAGTGCTGCTCCGGGATGCGCGTTCTTGGCGACGAAGGTCTGGATGTTGGGATCCTGCGGCACGGACTGGAAAGTCGAACCGCTGCCGGCGGTAAAGGTCATGCTCTTGGGCAGCAGGATGCCGACGCTCTGCGCGGGCAGCGAGACGGCGGGATGGAAGACATACTTTCCGGCGCTGTAAGGGAGCGTGTAGTCGATTTGGAAGAGCGTGTCCTTTTCGCCTTCATCGGGCTGGATGGGGAAATTGAACGAGTAGTGGCCCTTCGTTCCAGACGGGTCGAGCTTGACGCTGGTGGGCAGACCGGTCGGGCGCTGCGCGGCGACACCGGCAACCTGCGCGTCGGGCGGCAGAGCAATCTCAAAAGTGTGCGGGCTCCACTCGGTGCGCGGCGGATTACTGGTGTTGTGGACGAAGTAGCGCTCGGTGACCCGGAGCTGGTTGTTGTCGCCTTCGATTTCGAGCACGTCGGCTTCAATGAAGACGCCGTCGACTTTGGCGGCGACGTCGTAGACAGGAATGTCGCCGGGAGCGTCGCCCTGCGGCGCGGCAATGAAGTAGCCGGCACCCTGGTGGGTGACGCGAATGAGGTAGGGTCCGCTGCCGGGCTCATTGAGTGAATAGCGTCCCTGCGCGTTCGTGGTGGCGTGGGCTACCTCGCCCATGCCGGCCTGCACATCGACGAGAACGACGGGATCGCCCGCAGCGGGTTTGCCGGTGGTTTTGTCGGTGACGGTGCCGGAAACAGATGCAGCGTGGGCGAATGCGGCAGCAAGAAAAAGAGTAGCTGTCGCGGAGGAGAGAAGATGTCGTGATGCGTTCATGGAGTCCTGTTCTTAGTTCCTTTGGGTTTGTTCTCCCAGTCTGAAAAACCGGTAGACCTGGGGCACCCGTTCCTGTTCGTGCAGTGGTGAAAGACCACCGCGGATCTTTCGCTCCGCTCAGCATGACATCGCAGGGAATTGCCTTGCTCCCGATAAGAACGTGTGCCCAGGATGATCGCGATTTCAAGCATGCTGGAGGTGCTCGATCTCGGCGAGCAGTTGCGCGGTTTCGTTTTCGAGCTGGTTGCGCTGGGTGATGAAATCCTCTTCGGGATACTTGCCGGCGCGGTACTCGAAGTTGAGGTCGCGCAGATTCTCGTAAAGCTGTTCCTTGCGCTCGAGCAGGTAGTCGAGGCGCGTCTTCTGGCGCTGGCTGGCGAAAACATTCTCAGGCCAAAATGTGTAGATCCCGAGTGCAAACGCCAGCATGAGGCCGGCTACCAATCCCTGGGTTTCGCTCATCGATCCAGACCTCCATCTGCGGTTTCGCGGCGAATTTTTTCGCGAAGGGCGTCGAGTTCCGCGTTCGTGCCTGTCGCAGGCTGAGGAACAGGCTGGGTGCGGCCGACGCTCCACTGGCGGACGAGCAGGATGGTTCCCAAGAGCGCGGCGGCGAAGACCGCGATGGGCGCGACCCAGGCGACGAGGTCGAAGCCGTGCGTGGTTGGCGCAGCGAGAACGGTAGCCCCGTACTTGGCAGCGAAGGTGTTCAGGATCTGATCGTCGGTGGCGCCGGTGGCAATGGCGGCGCTGAGCTCAGCCATTTCCTGGCCGCGTGAGGGGCAACCCGCGTGGTCGCACTCGCCGAGGACCTGCGCGCAACCGCAGGTGCACATAAGCTTGTGGTCGACTTTCTCCATGCGCGCGCCGGAGTCGGTTGCGCCAAGAGAGAAGCAGACGGCGATGGCGAGGAGGAGGGCTTGGGTGGATTTGAGGATCATGGAAATCCTGATTCCAGGTCTCCAAATGCGGGAGACCGGGGGCACCCTGTGTGACGCACCGCTGCGCTCAGGATGGCGATTTGCTTTGCTGGAGCGAAGACCAAACATCAGTCGCCTCCCTTCAGCACCGGTTCCTGCGGCGCTATGCGAACGGCGGGGACGCGGATGGGGACGGAAGCGGGCGAGAGGCTCGGGACCAGCGCGGCGAATGTGCCGATCACCATGAAGACAACGCCGGCCCATATCCAGCTGACGAGCGGGTTAAGGAAAGCTTTGATGATGGGCTGATTCGTATCCGGATTCACGCCTTCAAACACGACGTAGAGATCCCATCCGGGAACGGAGTGAATGGCGACCATTGTCTCGGGCTGTCCATCGGCGTGGTAGACGCGCCGTTCGGGCGTCATCTGAAACAGCTTCTTGCCGTTGCGTGAAACGTCGAGCACGGCGAAGTTCGAATCGTAGTTGTCGTTCGAGTCCTGATCGAAGCCCACGCACTGAAGGGTGTAAGGGCCGATGGCCATGGTGCCACGGACCGGCAGTTCGCTTTCGGAGCTGCGATTGAAGGCCGCGCCTGCGAGACCAATGATCACGATGACGACGCCGATGTGGACCAGGTATCCGCCATAGCGGCGCTGATTGCGGCGGATGAGCAGGTATTGCGCTGCGAAGAGATTGCGGTGTGTCTGCCTGGCGATGACCCCGGCGCCGCGCAGAAATTCAGAAAGAATGGCGGCGAGCACACCGGCAGAAAGCGAGAAGCCAACCAGCGAGTAGAAGGCGCCGGAGTCGAACGCGCCGTCTTTCCACGGGCGCACGCCGAAGACGAGGCAAACAAGAACGGTGGACCAGAGGGCGATGGAGGGGACGACGAAGTTGCGACGGATGGCGCGGAGCGAGGTGGCGCGCCAGGGCAGCAGCGGGCCGACGCCGGTCAAAAAGAGGAGGAAGAGGCCGATGGGAACGGCGACGCGGTTATAGAACGGCGGGCCGACGGTGACCTTGGTCCCCTGCACGTATTCGCTGAGGATGGGGAACAGCGTGCCCCACAAAATCACAAAGCAGGCAGCAAGCAGAACGAGGTTGTTGAAGAGGAAGCTGGATTCACGGCTGACCAGGGACTCGAGCTGATGCTCACCCTTCAGATGGTTACGCTGCAGGATGTAAGTGAAGATGCAAACCGCGAGCACGACAGCCATGAAGGCCGTGAACCAGCTGCCGATGGAGGACTGTGCAAAGGCGTGCACGGAGCTGACGAGTCCGGCGCGGGTGAGCAGCGTACCGAGCAGAGTGAGCAGGAAGGTGGAGAAGATGAGCCAGACATTCCAGCTCTTCATCATGCCCTTCTTCTCCTGCATCATGACGGAGTGCAGAAATGCGGTGCCGGTGAGCCATGGCATGAAGCTTGCGTTTTCGACCGGGTCCCATCCCCAGTAGCCGCCCCAGCCGAGCACGGCGTAGGCCCAGTGCATGCCGAGGAAGATGCCGCAGGTGAGAAACATCCAGGTGACCATCGTCCAGCCGCGGGTGATCTTGATCCACTTCTCACCGGGATAGCGCATCATGAGCGCGCCGAGCGCGAAGGCGAAGGGAACCGAGAATCCCACGTAGCCGAGGTAAAGCATCGGCGGATGGATGACCATCTCGGGGTACTGGAGGAGGGGATTGAGGCCGTTGCCGTCGTCGGGGATGGCGCCCTTGAGCAGCGCGAAGGGTGGCGCGGCGAAGTTGATGACCGCGAGGAAGAAAACCTGGATGGCGGCGAGGATCGTGCCCGCGTAGGCGTAGAGCTTGACGTCGTTCTTATGCGTAAGGCGAAGAACGAAGCCGTACGCGCCGAGCAGCCACGCCCAGAGGAGCAGGGAGCCTTCCTGGCCGCTCCACATGGCGGCGAACTTGTAGGGCGCGGGCAGGGCGCGGTTGGAGTGCTCGAGGATGTAGGTAATAGAAAAATCGTTGGTAAAAACGGCGTAAAGCAGCGCGAAAGCGGCGCCGGTGACGGCCCAGAAGCCGGCAATGCCGGCGCGGCGGGCCGTGTCGGCCAGGCGCTCGGGCGAGATGGCCGCGGGCTGACCGGTAGCGATAAGCCGCAGCGCGACAGCCCCGGCGAAGAGGTTGTAGGCGGCCAGGGCCAGCGCGATGAGGAGGGCGAAACTGCCAAATGCTGCCATTGGATCTCCAAGACGATTTTCGCACGCAGGGGGTACGAGCTATCGCATTGCCAGCGAGGTCATTGTCAACCCATGATAGGCGTTTGCAATGTGATTTACCTCACACCATGGATGGACTCAGCGCAGATGGAAGGGGAGGGGATCTTGAAGAAAGGCCAGATGGTTGCGGGGGGCTGGAGTTGAGGGACGTTTTGGGGGCGCGGGAGGAACGCGGTGCGGTGGGGTGATAGGGGTCACGAGGACGATTCAATAAGATTGAGGCCTGGGCACTCGACAACTGAGCGGATGGCGAGTTACAGGATTTCCAATTTCCCGAATCCCCAACGGCGAACGCGTGTTGAGATCAATCAACCAGTAGCCTCCGGATAGACGCCGCCCCGCCACAACCGAGGCGGTGTACAATCCCGCATAACCAATCTTGTCGTTTGTGTTGAGAAATCCCCAACGAACACCAAAATTGCAGGCAATGGCCCTTTCAATGGAGGCACAATGCAAGTCTCGGCCTCGGAATCCATCGTTGATCGCTGGCAACACGGTTTCAATGGCCAGCTCCTTGCGCCATCCCACATCCACTTCAATGCTGCCCGCCAAATCTGGAATGGAATGATTGACCGATCGCCGGCTGTGATTGCGCGTTGCACCTCAAGCGCCGACGTAGCCACTGCTATCAGGCTGGCGCGATCCGAGAACTTGCCCGTCAGCGTGCGTGGTGGAGGGCACGGTGTAGCGGGCAACGCAATCTGCCATGATGGTCTTGTCATTGATCTCAGCCCGATGAAGGTACTCTCGGTCGATCCCGTCAATCGCGAGATCACTGCTGGTGCGGGGGTGCTCTGGCGCGAGTTCGATCAGGCCGCTGAAACGCATCAACTCGCCACGACCGGCGGACAAGTCTCTGACACAGGAATCGCCGGCCTCACCCTCGGCGGTGGTCTTGGCTATCTCATGGGCAAGCACGGAACCGCCTGCGATAATCTTCTGTCCGTTGAGCTAGTGACTGCAGCGGGCGAAGTGTTGACGGTCAGCGATGAATCTTACCCTGACCTTTTCTGGGCAATTCGCGGCGCCGGAGCGAACTTCGGAGTTGTCACGCAGTTTCGCTACCGCCTCCATCCGCTTCCCGGTGTCCTCGCAGGGCTTCTTATCCATCCGCGGGCTCGAGCCGCCGAGTTCATTGACTTCTATCGCGATTTCCTCCCGAATACTCCTGATGAACTCTACACCACGCTTGCCTTCCTCAACACCCCTGATGGCACGCCAATTGTCGGTGTCATCGCCGTCTATAGCGGGCCAATTGATGAAGGCGAGCGAGTGCTCGCGCCTTTACGCAAATTTGGTCCTCCAGTTGCCGACCTCATACGCCCGATGCGTTACACGGAAGCACAACGCCTCGTCGATGACGCAGTTCCCGTCGGCAACCGCTATTATTGGAAGTCCAGTTTCACCGACGCTCTCAGCAGAGAGCTCGCCAGCGTTCTGCACAGCGGCGCTGACGACATGGCTTCGCCTCGATCCATGATTCTTCTGTTCGAAATGAAGGGTGCGATTCGTCGCGTCCCGAAAGACGTAATGGCATTCGACCACCGCGATGCGAGCTTCGAAATGTCCATCATCGCCGAATGGACCGACAAGGCTGAAGACGCTCCGAACATCGCCTGGGCCCGCGACCTGTGGATTGCGACTCAGCCATTCGTCATGCAATCTGTATACGCCAACCACATGACGGCCGACGAACCACCCGAACGGGTGCAGGCGGCGTATGGCGCTTCAAAGTATGAACGGCTGGCGCTACTCAAGGCGCGGTACGATCCGGCAAACCTCTTTCGCATGAACCACAATATCGTGCCAACCGGGTAGTCCGGGCGGCCTAAGGTCGGATTCCGAAGGCAGTGTGGGCTAACCGAAGTTCCTTCGGGCGAACAGACGTTGCCGCCAACGGTCCACCACAGAATCAGCACCAAAAATGCAGGGCGATTTTTCAACGCGTTGATGCTAGTACGCTTGGAGCGCATTCAGGCACCAAGATCGTCGGGGTCACGCGTTACCCGAACAGGAATTCCTTGTCGCGGAGTTCCTTGATGGAGTCGCGGAGTTTGGCGGCTTTTTCGAACTCGAATTTGCGGGCGGCGTCGCGCATGTCGGTTTCGAGCTTGGCGATATAGGCGTCGACGTCGGCCTGCGACGTGAACTCGGGCAGCGCGGCCGCTTCTTCTTCGACGACTTCGCCGTATTCGGCCTTGAGGATTTGCGCGAGGCCCATGTCGGCGGAGCTGATGACCGATTGCGGCGTGATGCCGTGTTCTTCGTTGTAGGCGTGCTGGATAGCGCGGCGGCGATCGGTTTCGCCGATGGCCTGGCGCATCGATTCGGTAACGTGGTCGGCGTAGAGGATGGAACGGCCTTCGATATGGCGCGCGGCCCGGCCCATGGTCTGGATCAACGAGCCGGTGGAGCGCAGGAAGCCTTCCTTGTCGGCGTCGAGGATGGCGACGAGCGAGACTTCGGGCAGGTCGAGGCCTTCGCGCAACAGGTTGATGCCGATCAGAACATCAAATTCGCCTTTGCGCAGCCCGGCGAGCAGCTTGACGCGCTCAAGGGTTTCGATCTCGGAATGCATGTAGCGGCAGCGCACGCCGACCTCGGTGTAGTAGCCGGCGAGGTCCTCGGCCATGCGCTTGGTCAGCGTGGTGACGAGGACTCGCTCGTTGCGCTTGGCGCGGTCGCGAATCTCGGCAAGCAGGTCGTCGATCTGGCCTTTGACGGGGCGGATTTCAACCTCAGGGTCGACAAGACCGGTGGGGCGGATGACCTGTTCGACGACCACTCCGGCAGAGCGGGTGAGCTCATAGGGGCCGGGCGTGGCAGAGACGTAGATGCACTGCTGGACGCGGTTCTCAAACTCGTCGAACTTGAGCGGCCGGTTGTCCATGGCGGAAGGCAGGCGGAAACCGTAGTCGACGAGGGTCTGCTTGCGGCTGCGGTCGCCGTGCCACATGCCGTGCACCTGGGGAATAGTGGCGTGGCTTTCGTCGACGAAGAGCAGGTAGTCGCGCGGAAAGTAGTCGAGCAGCGTGGGCGGCGGCTCGCCGGGCAAACGGCCGGAGAAGTGGCGCGAGTAGTTTTCGATGCCGTGGCAGTAGCCCATCGACTTGATCATTTCGAGGTCGAATCTTGTCCTTTGATGGACGCGCTGCGCCTCGACCATGCGGCCCTCGGCCTCCAGTTTGGCGACCCAGTCGTTCAGCTCGGTGAGGATGGATTGCATGGCCTCGGCCTTGCGGCTGGGCTGAACCACGTAATGCGACTTGGGATAGATGGGCAGTCGCGAAAACTTCTGCTTGACGGTACCGAAGAGAGGATCGATCTGCGACAAGGATTCGATCTCGTCGCCGAAGAGTTCGATGCGATACGCGGTCTCGTCATAGGTGGGGAAAACTTCGATGATGTCGCCGCGAACCCGGAAAGTGCCGCGCCGGAAGTCGGTGTCATTGCGGTCGTAGAGGATTTCGACGAGGCGGCGCGTAATGTCCTGCCGGCTGATTTTCTGGCCCTTTTCGAGCAGGAGCAGCATGCCGTAATAGGCTTCGGGCGAGCCGAGACCGTAGATGCAGCTGACGGAACTGACAATGATGGAGTCGCGACGCTCGAAGAGCGAGCGGGTTGCAGAGAGGCGCAGCTTGTCGAGTTCCTCGTTGATGGTGGCTTCCTTCTCGATGTAGAGGTCGCCGGCGGGAATGTAGGCCTCGGGCTGGTAGTAGTCGTAGTAGCTGACGAAGTATTCAACCGCGTTGCCAGGAAAGAACTGCTTGAATTCGTGATAGAGCTGGGCGGCGAGGGTCTTGTTATGCGCGAGGATCAGGGCCGGCCGGTTGGACTGCTCGATCACCTTGGCCATGGTGAACGTCTTGCCGGAGCCTGTGACTCCGAGCAGGACCTGGTGCTTTTCGCCGGCGGCGAGACCTTTGACCAGCTCGTCGATGGCGCGGGGCTGATCGCCGCGCGGCTTGTAGCTGGTGACGAGCTGAAAATCCATGGAGGGATTGTACCAGAAAGGCGAAGATGAGGCGAAGAGTGTCCGTTGGTCCGTGGTGTGGTTCGGATCACAGCATATCGTGACCAGTAGTGTATCCAGCAAAGTTGGCAGTCACTAGTATTCGCAAAAATGCGAACAAGGGAAGGATTTGCACGATGGCCAGGTATGTTTTGAGTCGAATGAGGTCCTCTGGAGGGGCAGCAGTTCTGTTGGTCGGTCTGATGTGCACATCAATTCCAATGCATGCGCAGGGACAATCCGGGGCTCGACAAGAAGCTGCTGATGTGGCCCCAAAATTCGAGGTGGTGTCGATCAGGCAAAGCAAATCGGGATGCCTGGGAATGTCATTGAGCTCACCGCCAGGCCGCTTTTCGGCTTGGTGCGTTTCGGTCTGGCAGTTGATTTACAACGCCTATGACGCGCGATTCATCGACGAACCGGCTGGACTGCCGGCTTGGGCAAAGTCGGTTCCATTCGACGTGCAAGCCAAGATGGACGACGTCACGACTCTCGCGTTGCAAAAGCTTTCGAGAGACGAAGAGAACAAACAGCGCCAGCTGATGCTACAGTCTCTTCTCGCCGACAGATTCAAATTGCGCGTCCACAATGAGACCCGGGAACAGCCGATCTATGATCTTGTCGTCGCGAAGGGTGGCCCGAAGCTGAAGCCGTGGCCGCCGGGTGTTCAAACGAAGGGTGCAAGTTGGGGACGTTCTGAAATCAGGATCGAAGGATGGCCGATGGAGA
>Ga0335072_10011962_pt1 | contig 12398 bp, 13 predicted proteins | sample Lox_Sample_21_FD_206725 | JGI IMG/M metagenome (GOLD analysis project Ga0335072, IMG submission 206725) | Soil microbial communities from Loxahatchee National Wildlife Refuge, Florida, United States - Lox_Sample_2.1 | ecosystem: Environmental > Terrestrial > Soil > Wetlands | place: USA...
GCGGATCTGCTGGCGGAGCTGCCCGAGGAGCAATCGGATGCCATTCTCGAAGAGATGGAGCCCGAGGAGCGCCAGGAAGTGGCGGAGCTGCTCGAGTTTGACGAGAAATCGGCCGCCGGCGCCATGACCACAGATTTTGTCTGGGTGGGAGTGAACGCCACGGTGGCCCAGGCAGTGCAGGCATTGAAAGCCTTCGACGGCGATCCCGAATCGGTGACGGCAATCTACCTGCTGGATGAGAAGCAGACGCTGAAGGGAGCGATTCCGCTGGCCAGGGTGGTGATGGCGCAGCCCGAAGCGCGGCTTTCGGTGCTGGCCGAGCCGCGGCTGCTCGATTGTCCCCAGGAGATGAAGCAGAATGATCTGGCGGAAATGTTCGACAAGTACAACCTGCACGAGCTGCCCGTCGTGGATAAGCAGGGGCGGATGGTGGGCGTTGTCCAGGCCGATCACGTAATCAGTTTTTTGCGCGAGAAGCTGTAGAAAGTCCGGCAAATTCTGGTAGGCTTCGTTCAATTAGTTCTGCCAATTTTTATCAGCCAGCCGTACTGCGGCTGCAATGGGTCCGATTCAAGCGAATCGGAACGGAGGAAACATGCCGGAGAAGATGAAAGGTATTGTGCCCCCGCCGTATGAGATACCCGCCGAGAGAGCCGGGCAGCGAAAAGAGACTCCCAAGGTGCAAGTGCCGCTGCTAATCCGCTTATTTGCCTGGTTTTGTTTTTTACGGGCAGCCATCTACCTTACATTCGGGTTGATCGTGGGCACTCTGCCCGATTCGCCAACGGCGGCATACTTGTCATTGAATTTTGACAGCTGGCCCAAACAGATACCGCCGGAAGCCGTGTTTTACATTCAGACCGTGTTGTACAGCGTCATCGGGTGGCGATGGGTCAGCCGCGACTGGAGAGCACGCTGGGGTGCGATGTTCGTGACGGGAGCCAGCGCGGCATCGGCTTTGGTCCATTTGACGGCTGATTATGCAGCGGGGGCGATGAACCCGCTGACGCCGGCACAGCAGGGAGCAGTCACACTCAGCATTGTGCTCAACCTGGCGGTATGCGGCTACCTGGCCTTTTATCCGGGGATGGCACAGGCTTTCAAAGAAACGCCCTGGGAGTGAGGTTTCTGCAGGTTGTTGCGGGCTCCAGGTCGAAGAACTGGTCAAAGGCGGGTTTCCCGGAAGCGGATTCTTTTTTCGCTGCGATTACCAGATTTTGACTTTTTGGCAGAAACGTGCGGTGACGGGCAGATTCTGTGAAACAATCCGTGTATGCTCCAGTTTCCTCGCATTATTCAGGGCGGAATGGGCGTCGGCGTGTCCAACTGGCGCCTGGCCAACACCGTTTCTCGCCTGGGCCAACTTGGTGTCGTTTCAGGAACTGCGCTCGATTCTCTCTTCGTCCGCCGTCTAGCTGACGGGGACAAAGGCGGCCACTTGCGCCGCGGGCTGGACGCATTTCCATTTCCCGAGATGGCGCGGCGGATCTGGCAGGAGTATTTCGTGCCGGGCGGAAAGCCCAGCGGCACGCCGTATGTGAACTTGCCGATGCACCAGCGCGTGGAGCCGCGCAAACTGATTGAACTTTGCATGGTGTCGAATTTCGTTGAGGTGTTTCTGGCTCGCGAAGGGCACATCAACAAAGTTGGTGTGAATTTTCTTGAGAAAGTCCAGTTGCCGCATCTGGCGTCGATTTATGGGGCGATGCTGGCAGGCGTGGGTTACGTGCTGATGGGCGCGGGCATTCCGCTGCATATTCCCGGCGTGCTGGACGCCTATGCTGCCCAGAGATCGGCTGAGTACAAGCTGGCGGTTGTGGGGGCGGCCGCGGACCAGGACACCATGATGCACTTCGATCCGGCCGATTACGTCGAGGGACCGCTGCCGGTGCTTGAGCGTCCGAGATTTCTGGCGATCGTTTCGTCGAATACGCTAGCGACCACCATGCTGAGGCGCGCCAGCGGCCGGGTGGATGGATTTGTGATTGAAAGCCCCACAGCCGGCGGGCACAATGCGCCTCCGCGGGGAAAGCTGCAATTGAGTGCCTCGGGGCAGCCCATTTATGGGGACAGGGATCGTGTGAACCTGGCCGAACTGCGTGCGCTTGGCGTGCCATTCTGGCTGGCAGGCGGATACGGCAATGCAGACAAGGTGCGTGAAGCTCTCGATGAGGGCGCGGCGGGTGTCCAGGTGGGCACGGCGTTTGCGTTCAGCGAGGAGTCGGGCTTGCGGACGGATTTGAAAAAAATGCTGCTGGCGCAGGCAGTGGCGGGAACCGGCGAAGTTTTTACGGATCCGCTGGCGTCGCCGACAGGATTTCCGTTCAAAGTAGCGCAGCTGAACGGAACTTCATCGGATGCGGGCGTTTACCAGGCGCGCAAGCGCGTCTGCGATCTGGGTTATCTGCGTGAGCCGTATGCCGCGCCGGACGGCAGCATCGGTTATCGGTGCGCGTCGGAACCGGTAGCGAACTATGTGGCCAAGGGCGGCAAAATCGAGGACACCGTGGGCCGCAAATGCCTGTGCAACGCGCTGCTGGCCAACATTGGCCACGCGCAGACGCGCAAGGATGCTGCCGCGGAGCCTGCGCTCGTGACCACGGGCGACGATCTGAACACGGTGGTGCAGTTCCTGGAGCCGGGACGCGCAAGCTACAGCGCGGTTGACGTGGTCCGTTCGCTGCTGAGCAAGGTGGATGCGGAACCGGTGATGACGGCCGAGCCGGAACTGGCCCACGCGAGCGCTTAGAACGGTTCCACACTTCACTTTTCCCTTCAAGTTGATCGGAAGGCAGCGTTTCTTAAGGAAAACGCCAATCGGCGTTGGGGTGGACGTATGTTCGCCCCCGAACAGACGCGCCTCTTCGAGGAGAGCTACTCTAGACGGCTGAGCGCAGGAGGTACTTGACCCAGGCGCGTATTGAGTTCGGTGAAGAACTGGCCGATAGAAATATGGGTGGATCATGGACTTTGTGGACAGGGACCTGACGTGTTCGGTGTGTGGTTTGCAGTTTGTCTTTTCGGCGGGGGAGCAGGCGTTCTTCAGGGACAAGGGCTTCAAGCACGATCCTAAACGGTGCAAAAAGTGCGGGGCATCGCGCGACGTTGGGATGCGCGCGAAGACCCAGTCTCAAGTGAAGTGTGCGGTGTGCGGGCAGGAGACCACCGTTCCTTTCAAGCCGACACAGAACCGGCCCGTGTTGTGCAGACAGTGCTTCGCAAACCGTGCGAAGACCAATCCCGATCAGGAGCATGCGCTGCAAATGCAGGCATTGTGAAATGGAAGGCGGGCGATCTTCGCGCTGAGCGATGAGGCTCTCGCGCTCTTGCCGCCAGGAACGGCCAAGGATGCGGTGCCCCGGCACTTGGCGTATTGCCGCCAGTCACTTCGCTGACTCATCATCCGCCAGTAAGTCGCCGAGACGGTCAAACTTGCGTTCCCACGCGGTGCGGTGATCGCGGATCCATTGCTCGAGGGCGCGGAAGCCAGCCGGTTCAATGCGGCACGTGCGCACGCGGCCGAGCTTTTCAGTGTGCACCAGCCGAACTTCCTCCAGGACCTGCAAATGCTGGGCGACCGCAGTGAGGGTCACACCAAGAGGCTCCGCCAGCCGCGAAACGGACATAGGGCCGGCCGTGAGCCGGTCAAGGATGGCGCGGCGGGTGGGATCGCCCAGCGCGTGGAACAGGCGGTCGACGTCGATGCAAGAGTGGGCCAAGGCATTGCCTCCGCGCGGGTCAACCGGCCAGGGCCTTATCGAGGCTTCCGAACAGCCCGCGCCAGCCCTCCTCGATCATTTTGTCGCCACCCGGCCAATCAATAAAGGTCCCCTGGTTGGTGAGAACGAGGTCAGTACCGGCGGCAGAAGCGAGAAATTCAAACGTCAGGAGGGCGACCTGGATGGGTTTTCCGTTCAGCGTCATTTTGCCGGTCATCACAATCCGCTGGCCGGGAACGATGTCCTGGTAAGTCGACTCGTTGTTGATCTCGGAGCCGGCGATTGGGTGTCCTTCCTTGAAACGGTAGTGAAGGCGTTCGCTGCCGCCCACGCGAAACTCCATTTCGAACTCCTGGATCTCGTGGTCGCCCTCGGCATACCAGCGGCGCTTGCGGGCGGGCTGGGCAAAGGCGGCGAAGACGCGGTCGGGCGGTTGGGGATAGTTGCGCTCGAGCACGAAGGTGTTGTGGACGATGCCGGTTTCGGTGGCGGTCATGGTGTGTACTCCCTGGGCGAAATAGTGAAGCAACGACTTCAGTATTGTCCGGGACGAGGAATTTGTCAAGTGGGGACTTCAGTATTTTGGGAAGGCTTCGGGGGCAGAAGTTTTGTGTCCTTAGCTAATCGCGTTTGCCGGGCTCGGACTCGGCCCCCGCGCCTCCGCCGACTGCCATGACCCGCGGCACGCGGTCAGCGATTGGCGGCAGGGCAGGAAACTCGGCGTGGGGTTCAGTCTGGTACCAGTAGGCCGTGGTATAGAAGTTGTCGGAACGGTGGTTGGCGTGGCCGTGTTCGATGGTGACCTTGATGGATTTCTCGAATGCGATGGGGCTTTCAATGTGCCAACGGTAGAGGCAGTAGCGCCCACCGATGCGCTCGGGATCGACGATGCAGGGCGCGCCGTTGTGCTGATAGGAGAAAGGCTGGCCGCCGAAGTCCCATGCGCCGTTGTAGTAGTCCTCAGTTCCGGTGCCGTTGATGGTGGGCAACGTGTCGCCGTCGATGAAGATCATGTCGTCTCCTTCGCCGAACCACTCTTCCTGGTTCTGCAGGACCGCGTGCGAAACGCCGACGAAATGTCCGCGGCCGGTGGCTTCGAGGAAGACGTAATTGCCTTCGCCGCTGAGGTTCTTTTTGTCACCGACGGAGTCGTCCCAGTTATTGACCCAGTTATTGGTCCAGCCCTTGCAGGGTGCGGCCTGGCGATATTGCGCGTGGAAGCGGCCGAGGCCTTCAGGCAAATTGGGGAGCGCGATGTAATCGACGGCGTAGTAGAGGCTTTCGGTTTTTTCCCTGCCTTCGTTGGTCACGGTGATGCGGGCCGCGCGTTCAAACGGCATCTGGAAATAGGCATTGAGGGCTTTCATGGGTGCGACGGCGAGCAGCGCCGATTGATAGGTGAAGTACTCGCCCAGGCCGAGGCCGAAGAAGTCGCCGATAGGCACTTCGATCGAAGGAGACGACTCGCCATCCCACCATGCGCGGAGAACGAGGTTTTTCAGGTGCATTGGATCGCGCGAACTGATGGTGAACCAGATATGCGTGACGACGCCCGCAGCGGTGACGTCAAGGATGGTTGCGGATTGGCCGACGTCGACCGGAACCGCATCGGCATTGCCCCCGGTGCGATCCCAGCTTGAAGAGCGGCGCGCCTTGTAGCTGCGCAGGCGGGCGAGCGCGAACAACTCTTCCGGCACAGGGGATTCGCGGTCCGGGCTTTGCGGGAGGGCGGCGGCTGACGAGGCTGCGCCGAGCAAAGTGGAAGCTCCGGCGACCGAAGCCATCGTCCCAAGCAGCTTGCGCCGAGTAGGGAAAGAATCACTGGAATGCATAGCGGTCTCCTCAGGATGAATGAATCAACGAAAGCGAGTTGTAGCCGCGCGCGCCGGGGCGTGTCAAGCAGCGTGCTGTTTGAGGGCCAGCGGGTGCGCGAGCGTTTCACGCAGAGCGCCCTCTCCTGCTATGGTCTTAAGGAAAACAAAATGAATCCACCCTAGGAACCCGCGGGCATGTGGAAGCGTTGGCGAATCCGGATACTTCTGTTCCTTGCCGTTCTCGGCCCCGGATTCATTACCGCCAACGTCGACAACGACTCCGGCGGCATCCTCACCTATTCGCAGGCAGGCGCGCAGTACGGCTACTCGCTGCTGTGGATGATCATTCCCATCACCCTGGCCCTGATTGTGGTGCAGGAGATGTGCGCCCGCATGGGCGTGGTGACCGGCAAAGGGCTGAGCGACCTGGTGCGCGAGGAGTTCGGGCTGCGGCTGACCTTTGTGCTGATGATCCTGCTGGTGTTTGTGAACTACACCAACGTGGTAACGGAGTTTATCGGCATCGCGGGATCGCTGCACCTGTTCCACGTGACGCGCTATATTTCGGTGCCGTTTTGCGCGGTGCTGGTGTGGTACATGGTGGTGCGAGGGAACTACAAGAGCACGGAGAAGATCTTCATTGTTGCCTCGCTGGTCTATATCGCCTACATTTTCGCGGGTGTGCTGTCGCAGCCAAGCTGGCACACGGCGCTGGTGGCCACGGTGAAACTGCCCGGGCGGACAGTTTGGCGCGACAAGGCGTATCTGTATATGGCGATCGGTGTGGTGGGGACGACGATTGCTCCGTGGATGCAGTTCTATCTGCAATCGTCTGTCGTGGAAAAGGGGATTCGCGTGAAAGATTACGCGGCTTCGCGGCTTGATGTGGTTGTGGGCAGCTTCTTCACCGACATCGTAGCCTGGTTCATTATCGTGGCGTGCGCGGCCACGCTGTTTGTGCACGGGATGGGAGCGATCCAGGTGGCAGCCGACGCGGCAGAAGCGATGCGTCCGCTGGCCGGCGACTATGCTTTCATCCTGTTCGCTTTCGGGCTATTCAATGCATCGCTGTTTGCGGCTTCGATTCTGCCGATCTCAACCGCGTACACGGTGTGCGAGGGCATGGGGTTCGAATCGGGCGTGGACAAGAGCTTCAAGGAAGCACCGTTCTTCTACTGGCTCTACACGCTGTTGATTGCCGGTGGCGCGATCACCGTGCTGATTCTTCCGGACGCGCAGCTGATCAACTTCGCCATTCTGTCACAGGTGCTCAACGGCGTTCTGCTTCCGGTGGTCATCATCCTGATGCTGCTGCTGATCAACCGCAAAGACCTGATGGGCGAGCACAAGAATTCGCGGCTGTGGAATGTGATTGCGTGGGGAACCAGCATCATCGTGATCGGGATGACTCTGGTGATGCTGTGGAGCCTGATGCCGGGGCACTGACCACCTGCGGTGGGGCCAGCTGCCTTCGGCTCTGCGTGCGAACGGCTCAAATAACAGAATTGAAACCGGACATCCGATCGAATCATCAGCAGGCGTAATGCGTAACGTAACGGATGTCAGCTTTTGCTCCAGCCATCTTCCTGCCTGCAGCCGCATCTAGAGCAGCTTGCCGGCGGCGAGATCGACGATGAGCCCGCGGTCGGCGGCGAGAAAGTCATACGCGGGGAGGTCCTCAAGCTTCACCCATTTGAGCTGCTGAAAGATGCGATTCTGTAGCTCGCCCGAGAACCTGTGCACCGCAAAAAACTGCAGATCGACCGCCCCGCCGTGGCGATAGTTGTGGCGAATGTGGGTGACGTGGGGTCCGATGGTGGCCTGGATGCCCAGCTCTTCGTCCAATTCGCGGGCCAGAGCCTGCTCGGGACTTTCGCCGGGCTCGATTTTGCCGCCGGGAAACTCCCATTGATGAGCCATCGGCTGATCGGCGCGGCGCTGGCAGATGAGCACTTCGGCTCCGCGAACAATCAAAGCCGCTGCCACGAAGCGCAAGGCGGGTCCGGCAGGCCGGGGATTGGGGCTCAGTTGTGCTTCATCCACGCCCGTAGTGTAACGCTTTGAATGGTCTGCGGGCGCGGAGGATGTTGTCTCAAATGGGACGGGCGAAGCCGTTGCCGGGCGATTTGGCGAGCGAATGTCCGGCGGAAATCTCCCGACTATTCTCCGGCTACGGAGGCCTGGACGCCTTCGGCGGCCTGGGGACGGAAGTAGCCCCAGCCATTCTTGGCTGCCGCCTCGAGCAGCGCGGGGGAGGGATTGATGGGGTATGCGTTGCGCGCAATCTCAAGCATGGCCAGATCGTGAACAGAATTGCCGAAGACCGCGTCGGGCATTGGGAGGCCGACCCGCTTGAGAGCTGCCGCCTTGAACTCGTCGGTGGGCACATCAATCAGGTCGGTGGTAATGACGCCGGCGGCGATCTTAACTTCCGCGGAAAGCACGCGCGTTTCTGGAATGCCCAAGTCGCGGACCCCCTCGGCGACCACCCACTTGTTTGTGGAACTCACGGCCCACAATTCGACTCCGGCGGCGCGCAGTTTGGTGATGAGGCCGGCTAATTCGGGAAAGATGCGGGGCCGAACGAATTCGCCAAAGTATTTTGCCGCGGCATCACGCAGCTCTTCGTCGCGAAGGCCGGCGTAGATCTGCACCATTTCGCCGCAGATCTGGAGTTCGCTTACGCGGCCGGCAAGGTACTCGCGATAGCGAGTGTCGATCCAGTCACTGGTTGAACGCGAAATTACGCCCTGCGCAATCGACCACTCCATGAAGCCGTAACCCGAATCGCCGCTCCAAATCGTTCCGTCGCAATCAAAAACTGCCACCCGGGGATGATTTTGAATAACCAGCTTTTCCAGCTCTTCCGCTGACCACTTGTGAACCGCAACCTGTACAGAACTCAAGGTTTCCTCACTTCTGCTCAAAAATATGCCTAACTTATTCTCTTCGAACGGTGCGGGTTTTGCACGTGAAGGTTCGAAGAAGAATCGACTTCGGTACTCAAGGGAGGAAACCGAAGTGGTGGAACCGATTTGGGATCAATGCGATGGCGCGTAATGGGGATCCCCTGCGCATCGAAGGCGTGAAAGGTAAGGCTAACTTCATCCACCGGCAGGTTGAGCGAATAGGACGACTCCTCTTGGAGGAAGTGCTGGTCTGGGCATCAGCGCGGCGCGCTTTGAAAAGCAAGGCCAAAAAGATCAGGCAGGCAGTGAGCGCCAACCGAAGACCTGGAAGCATGACATGCAGCATATAATGATGGGTCCTCTGATCCTTGGACGCGCCGGCAAACATCTCGCCGAGGGCGGGTCGAATTGCAAGGGACAATGTTGTATCCACGGAGACAATCGCATGAAATGCGCAGTACGGGTTCCGAGATTCCTGTTTTTTTCATTGCCGGCCATTTTGATTTTTATTCCGCAGTGCAGGGCGCAGTTCGCTGCCAATCCTGTTTCTCCAGGGAGCGCATATTCGATTCCGCAAGCGCAGTTGATCCAGCCGGAAGCGCTGAGCCGCTTGCTGCGGATGCGCGGGCCTGACAAGCCGCTTATTCTGCAGGTGGGATCGCACGTGATGTTCGAGCAGGCGCATATTCCCGGAGCGGAGTATGCGGGGCCGGGTTCGCAGCCATCGGGATTGAGTTTGCTTGAGAGCAAGCTGGCGTCGGCGAGGAAGGACCGGTTCATCGTGCTCTATTGCGGCTGCTGCCCGTGGAATCATTGCCCGAATGTCGGACCGGCCTACCATCGATCGCACGAACTTGGATTCACCCACGTGAAGGTGCTCTATCTCGCCAACAACTTCGGCGACGACTGGGTGAACAAGGGATACCCGGCCGACCATGGCGAATAGGCGGGTTCGCGGGGCGGGCCGCTTGATCGTGGTGTGCGGGCTGTTCGCTCTCTGGGCTGGGGCGGGCGTGGCTGGTGCGGCGCCGCCGGAGAAATCACTGCTGCACAGGCCCGCTCCGGTGTTTACGCGCAGCGATCTTGACGGCGAACGAGTGAGCCTTCGCGCCTATCGCGGCAAGGTGGTTCTGCTGAATTTCTGGGCTACGTGGTGCGGTCCATGCGAGGTGGAACTGCCGCGCTTTGTTGCCTGGCAGCGCCAGTATGGCCCACAGGGCCTGCAGGTGATTGCCGTTTCGATGGACGACAGCGCCGCGCCGGTTCGAGCATTTGTGCGCAAGCTCAACCCGGATTTTCCCGTGGTGATGGGAGACGAGAAGATCGGCACTTTGTATGGCGGGGTGCTTGGACTGCCGGTTACGTTTTTGATTTCACGCGACGGGAAGGTTGCGGAGCGGATTCAAGGCGGGGCTGATCTGGGCTTGATGGAAAGAGACATTCAGAGGCTGCTTGCCGGGCGAGCACATTGACCTGGCGACCTCATCCTTTCGAGCGCGGAGTGTGGTCTAGTGTTGCGCGCGAATTGATTGCACAACGGATCGTGTTGCCGCTCTTGATTCCTTGACGGACGTGGTTCGGTAACCGCCGGGTCGCCGTAAGGCTCGTGGCATCAAGGGGATAATCGACCTTGTGGGAATCCCGAACAATGCCGCCCTTCTCAAGGACTACCAGGCGTATCTGCGGGTGGAAAAGGGGCTTCGCCCCCTGACGTGCGAGGCGTATTCGAGCGATCTGAATATGTTCGCCGAGTTCCTTGAAACGCGGCATGGGGTATTGCTTACGGCGGCGCAGGAGGATGTTTCCGCATTCCTCGAAAACCTGCGGACGCACAGCGTCGATGCGCGATCGTCGGCGCGGAAACTGAGCTGCCTGCGCGGATTTTACAAGTGGCTCTTGCTGGACCGGCGCATTCATCACGACCCGACGGTGAACATTGAATCGCCCAAGGCCTGGAAGGTGCTGCCCAAGTCCCTTGCGGAGCCGGAAGTGGCCGAAATGCTGGAGCGTGCGGGAATGGCTGCCGGGCATCCGCAGGCGCGGGCGACGGTTCTGAGGGACCGGGCGATTCTGGAATTGCTCTACGCGGGAGGGTTGCGGGTTTCAGAGGTAGTCGGGCTTTCGACGGGCGACCTGGCCCTCGATATGGGGCGAATTCAGGTACTTGGAAAAGGGGACAAGGAACGGATTGTGCCGCTGGGCCGCACGGCAATTGCCGCTCTGAAGGAGTATCTGCGCGAAGGCCGGCCGCACCTGGCGCGCATTGGAACGTCGCGCAAAACCACGCAAGCGCGGCCGGCGACGGGAAAGAACGGCGCGAAGGGGCAGGATGGATCGAGCCTGTTTCTTTCATTGCGAGGGATGCCGCTGACGCGGCAGTGGATCTGGCATCTGGTGAAGGCTGCGAACCACGCGGCAAGCCCGCATCGGCTGCGACATAGCTGCGCGACGCACATGGTGGAACACGGAGCGGATTTGCGCAGTGTGCAACTGCTGCTCGGTCACGCAGACATTTCGACGACGCAGATTTATACGCATCTCGCGCTGGGGCGGCTGAAAGCGGTGCATCGCCAGCATCACCCGCGCGGTAAGGCCAGAGTGCAGCCGGATGAATCCGCGATGGAGTGCGGGAAGCAGCGCCAAAAGCTGCGCCTGATTGCAGGCGGGAAGAGGCCGAATGCGGGGCAGGACGGGGAATTGCAGCCCTCTGATCCGGTGGAGGAGCGCAAATGAGCGCAAGGTCGGATGGTGGAGCCACAGCTTCGCTCGATGGGCTGGTTGCCGAATATCTCCGCGTGCTGGCGAACGAGCGGGGCGCGTCAGAGCATACGCTGCGGGCCTACGCGCGCGAATTGCATGGGTTCACGGCGCACATTCTGAAAGCCTATGGCAGCAGCCAGCAGCCGGGCGAGATTGAGCACACGCACATACGCGCCTATCTCGGCACGCTCTACGATCGCGGACTTTCGAAGCCTTCGGCGGCGCGGGCACTGGCAGCGATACGGAGCTGGTTCAAGTGGCTGGCAAAGGCCGGGCATGTGGAGCAGAATGCGGCGTCGCTGGTCTCAACGCCGCGACTGCCCAAGCATCTTCCGCGCGTGCCGTCGATTGAAGAGATGAACGTAGCCGTCGAATCAGTGAAAGATGTGTCGGCAAGCTGGCCGGCGCGCGACCGGGCCATCATGGAGCTGCTGTACGGCTGCGGAATGAGAAACGCCGAGCTGATGGGCCTGGACGTCGAGGACATTCACTGGGCGAACGAAGCCATTCTCGTACGCGGTAAAGGCAAGAAGGAGCGCTACGTTCCGCTTGGCGATGCGGCTGCGTTGGCATTGCGTGCCTACCTTGCGGAACGTGCGGCGCGTCTTGCCGGTGCCGGGCAGAAGGGTCCCGCGACCCCGGCGTTGTTCATCAATCTGCAGTTGCGCGGGCTGGCCAAGCCTGGGGGACAGGCGAGACTCACGACGCGCAGCGTGGGACGCATTGTGAAGCGGATCGCCATGCTGAGCGGGCTATCGTCGGATGTGCATCCGCACACGCTCCGCCACGCCTTCGGAACGCATTTGCTTGAGGAGGGCGCCGATCTGAGAGCGATCCAGGAACTGCTGGGGCACGAACGGCTGTCGACGACCCAACGGTATACACAACTCACGTCCGCGCAACTAACGCAGGTGTACGACCGCACGCACCCGCGGGCGCGGTGATGCGTTCGGAGCGAACTAGAAGCTAACGCGGCGTTCGGGGTACCAGGTCAACTGGATGGTGGTGTTGGTGACATCCTGTTGCGATGCGGGGTAGATCGGAGTCCCGGTGGGATAGATGGGGGCTTTCCACTGCTCATACGTGAATCTCCCATTCACCTCGAAGTCCCGTCCGATGCGCTTGACGACCTGGAAGTTGATGTCATTGAGCGTGGTGCCGCCGGGAATGAAATCCTTTGCGGCTTTCTGATTGCG
>Ga0335072_10011963_pt1 | contig 12398 bp, 13 predicted proteins | sample Lox_Sample_21_FD_206725 | JGI IMG/M metagenome (GOLD analysis project Ga0335072, IMG submission 206725) | Soil microbial communities from Loxahatchee National Wildlife Refuge, Florida, United States - Lox_Sample_2.1 | ecosystem: Environmental > Terrestrial > Soil > Wetlands | place: USA...
AGCCGCCGAAGAGGTAGGTTCCTTGAAAGGATGTGTTGCCTTGAGTAACGATGTCGCCCAGCAAGCTTTCAATTTGCGCAGCGGCCGCCTGTTGATTGGCGGCGCTCTGGGTTCCGTTCGCGGCGGTAGTCCCCGTGGTAATTGCGGTGTTGAGGGCAGTAACGATTGAGCTCATCGCTGAATCGGCCGTCTGCATCTGAGACGTCAATGAGCTGATGTTGGTCGTATATTGGTCCACGTTGGACGAGGCAGCCAGCGACGTGACCATATTTGCAGACGCTGCGGGATCGTCCGACAACTGGTTCACTCGTAACCCGGTCGACACCTGCTCATCTGCCGTCGCCAGCGCCTGTGCAGATTGCTGCATCTGATACTGTACATCGGGAATTAAGCTGGTAACGCGCATCGTGTCCTCTTTTGGCACAAAAGCAGTTTGTACTTTATGTTTCTATTCCGCGGCTGCGGTTCCCATAGCCATGACTACTTGAAAGAGCGATTGAACCGTTGTGATGACGCGGGCGGCAGCAGAATAAGCTTGTTGATAATTCAGCAGATTGGTGGTTTCCTCGTCGATCGATACGCCGGAGATCGAATTACGCTGATCGTTCAACTGAACCAGTGTCGCAGCGGTTGCGTTCGATTGAGCATTGGCATTCGAAGTCAGATTTCCCACCTGGAAGACCATGTTTGAGTAGGTGTCGATGGGCGATTGACCCGAAGGGAGAGTGCTGCTCTGGAGCGCTATGAGATTCGTCAGATTTCCATTGCTGCCCGAGGTTCCATCGGAGCTTGCTGCAATCTGAGTCGGATTGGTTATTGCCAGGCTGATGGAGCCTGCGGCCCCGGTAGCTGTAGCTGGAATATTGAAAAAGTTCCCTCCAGGATTGCCGTTTTGATCGAAACCCTGGCTGCTCACGGTATTGACCGAGGAGGCGAACTGGTAAGCAAGATTGTCCAGTTGATTCAATAAGCCCGGGATGGTCTGATCCCGAGACTGGATGGTTCCTCCCAGATCTCCGCCTTGAATGGTCGAAGTGATGTCATTCCCATTGGAATCCAGAACCTCGACGTTGCCGCCTGCCCCGTTTGTCGTCTGAAGGGCAAAGCTTTGGGAACCGACAACGAGTGGTGTTCCATTCCCGGTGGTCAGGGTAACCCCACTCTCAGTTTGGGTCACAGAAACCCCGGTCAATTGCGAGAGATTCTGGACGAGCTGATCCTGCTGATCCTGCAAAGTGCCGGGATCTTGTCCTTGCGCTTTCATGGCAGCAATCTGCGGATTCAAGGCCGCAATTTGCTGCGTCAGCTGGTTGATCTGACTCACATCCTGCGTCACTTGCGTATTCAGTCCCGGCACCAGCGCGTTCAGTGAGCTTGATGCAGTGTTGAAAGCATTGGCCAGATTGGCCCCGGCCGTCATTACCGCCTGGCGGTTCGCCGTGCTCGTCGCGTCTGTAGAAAGATTGGAAAGACTGTTAAAGAAAGCAGTGATTTCGGTGCCAATGTCCTGGCTCGAGGTAGTGAAGATAGGCTGAATCTGGTTCAGAGAGTTCAGCTGTGCATTCGCATCGGATTGCGACTGGGTTTCCTGATTGATTTGCGATTGCAGGACCTCATCGCGGACACTCTGAAATCCCTCAATCGTCACGCCATTGCCAGCGCTGCCAGGGTCATTGGCCGTCGGCGCAACCGACTGCAGCTCGACCACTTCGCGGCTGTATCCCGGCGTGTTTGCATTGGCGATATTGTTGTTGATCGATTGGATGGCTCCTGTGTCGACATTCAGGGCCTGCGCTGCAATCGAAAGCGAGGTGGAAAGTGAGGACATGTATTTAGGCCTCGCAGTACCATGTCTGACGCTTCATGCCAGACTCGGCAACTCCTGGCATCTGCCCCAGGAAGCTTTTGCAAAGATTTGTAAGTTGGTCGATCGACTTCCTGGAATGGCTGAGCAGCGCAGCATACTTCACGCTGCGCTCGCTGATCTCTCGCCAAACCGCCTTGATCTCCGCATCAAATGCACATGTATTCGCAACCGACTGCTTTCGTCCGGATGCTTCAATGAACCGCGCCATTCTTCCAGCAAGGTCTTCGAGAGTCTCACTCTGTGTAACCTGGCGCTTAACGCTCTCCACGAATTTCGGCATTGCGTTGGACGCAATACACTCCATAGCAAACGTCATCTCCGCGGCAAGAGACCGGGAGACGGTCAGGTACTCGAAAGCCAGTTCATCGTATGGCGGAAGAGTCACAGCCATTTCAGAAGTTCCTTGCCCCTTTTAACTAACCTTCAGATTCGACCATGGCATCGGCAATCTTTGACGGATCGAGCGAATACGTCCCATTGTTTACGGCATCGCGGAGCGCACTCACCTTATCCTGTCGAATCTCCGGCGTGTTCAGCGCCTGCGCCGCCAAGTTCTGAACGGCCGAACTTTGCGTCGAGATCGTGGCCCGGTCTTGCGAGGCATCCGTGCTGGCCTCGGTACTGCGGCCCGCGGCTCCCTTCGCTGCCCACTCCGCAGGACCCAGGCTCCCAGCCGCATTGTTCAGATCAATCTTCATCCCGATTCTCCTGTTTCACCAACTCACATATCGGCAAGACATTCGCGGGATTTCAGTTCTATTCCCTATTTGTTGTTTCCCGATTCACCCGGCGCTGCCGGATGTGATTTGCTTTCTTGAGCTTCTGCTGACTTCGTAAGCTGCTCGGTAATCATCTTGGAGATCCCGATACCGCCCCTCGCAGTCATTGCCGCGCTCAGTGCCTGTATGCCAATCGATTGAAATTGCCCTTTACCGCTATCGGCATCGTCATCGTCCCCGCCAGGCACAGAGCCAAAACTGCCATAGGCGCCCTGCATCCAGTTGTTCAAAAGGATTGATTCAAAGTCATGCGACGATTTTTCGATCTTCGCCTTTGTTTCGCTGGATAACACGGGAGATTGTCCCTGAGGTTCCGGCAGCTTCGGAAGCAGGGCGGACCGCAAACCTGAAAGATCGGACATCAGATTACCTCCACCTCTGCTTGCAGCCCACCGGCCGCCTTGATGGCCTGAAGAATGGCAATGATGTCTCTCGAAGTCGCGCCAATGATATGGAGGTTTTGGATCAGTTCGTCCACGCTGGCGCCCTCCTCAAGTTCAATCGATTGCGCCGGCGCATCGACCACCGCAACCTTCGTCTGGGTGACCGTCTCGGTCTTACCGCCCGATGCATAAGGGAGGGCCTGGGAAACCTGCTTCTCGCTCTCTACGTTGATCGTCAGGCTGCCTTGAATGACTGAAACGGCCGAAAGGCGTACGTCGCCGCCCATCACGATCGTTCCCGTTCGTTCATTCACGATGACCCTTGCCGGCGGATGGATCTCGATGGAGAGATTCTGAACGCGAGCAATCAGATTCGGAACCGATGACTCCCCGCTTTGCGCAACATCGAGATCAACCCGCCGGCTGTCGCGGGATATGGCAACAGCCTTTCCAAAATCCTGATTGATTGCCGTTGCGATGTCACGCGCTTCGGTGAAATCGGGGCTCTGCAGTAACAGGGACACAGTCTTCATTTGACTCAGGTCGATCGCCGAGTCCCGTTCCACTGTCGCGCCCTCCACAATTCTTCCGACCGTAAGATGGTTGACCGTCTTCGTGTTTCCGTTTGCACCTTCGGTATATCCCCCAATTACAAGGGGCCCTTGTGCCTCGGCAAATACCTGTCCATTGGTTGCGTGAAGGGCAGTAAGTAAGAGCACTCCACCCTGAATGCTTTTGGCGTCGCCAACCGACGAAACAGTAACATCCAACTTCATACCGGACCGTGCGAACGGCGGCAGTGTTGCCGTAACGAAAACGGCGGCCACGTTCTTTACTACCACTACGCTGGGAGCGATTTGCACTCCCATTCTCTGCAATGAATTGGCAAGGGTCTGAACAGTGAAAAAGGTCTGCTGAGTGTCACCTGTCCGGTTGAGGCCGATGACCAGGCCGTAGCCGACCAGCTGATTGTCTCGGATGCCCTGGATCTGACAAATATCGCGAATCGCGACCTTACGGCCCGGCGCAGAGGCCGAACATAGTAGCGAACTGCACAAGAACGAGCAGATCACGATCCATCGGCTCGGACTTTTCATTCTCTTCAAAGCAGCCACGATTTCGACCTTCCCTTAAAAGTTGAAAAGCTTCATCAGAATGCGGGTCAAAGCATTCGGCGGCCGCACGCCATCCGAGATGATTCCTTTGCCCTTCATCTCAATTTCCAAACTGCTGAGAGAGGTTGACGGTACCGTGTTCGCAGGACCAATGTCGCCAGGACGAACCATGCCTCGAATAATCACGTTCTCGTGCTGGTTATTCATGAAAATCTGACGCTCGGCCTCAACCACCAGATTCCCATTCGGCAGCACAGCGATCACGCGCCCGGTGAGACTCGTGGCAAACGTCGTATTCGATGCCGTAGATCCCTGTCCCTTCAGTGCGTGCGACGATTGCGCGGCGAGTAACGGGTTGGTGGCGGAGGGAGTCCTTCCAAAGAGGCCGGTGACGGCCGAGCTCGTGGAAAAGTTCCGTTCGCTATCGACAGTTCCCGATTGGGCTGCGGTTGTTTGAACCGCAACTTGAATCGTGATGGTGTCATTCAACTGCCGGGCCTTGTAGTCGCTGTTGATATCACCCAGCACCGCTCCGTCCGACCACAAACTCCCCATCGTGTGGTCGGCGCTGGCCGGGACGAATTGCTGCTGTAATTTCGCAATATAATCGTTCCGCAGCTGGATGGAATCCTTGCTATCCTTTTCCTTTTTTGATCTCGCTTCAGGAGCGCACGCGAGCACCATCATTATGGAGAGCCCAATTCCCGTTACGCGCATGGACTTTACCAGCGAAATCCGGGGGCGCTTCGACCTCGCCCTGAGCGCACGCAACTCCGATCCCAATTGCGCAGGCTCACACTCGCCGAGCGCCAGTGGTTCCACTGCGCACGTCGCAGACGACGCAAGCCGGAACGAAGCAGGTATCGATCCTCCCTTATTACCCGGCGTCATGATTCTCAACGAATCCAACATCACAACCATCCTTCTTCCGAAGCGTCCAGCTTCCTATCCTAAGTATGAGTATGTGTTTCTCTACGACTTATAGCCATTTACGATTAAGATTTCGACCTTACCGAATGACCTCTTCTAACATTGTGGGACTCAGAACTTTGGCCTTATAGGTTTTCTTCCCGTCAGGAGATCGGACCAGAACCTCATCCCCCACCTTTCCAGCCCCAACCGTAATTACGCGGAGTTGAATCCTTGACTGGTTACGAACTATATTCAGCAACGCCAACGTACCGACGTGAATTGACGGCAAAGCGTCCTTTGGGCTTTGATCTGGAGCTGTTGAGTCGTGTTGCAGAGGCCTGAGATCAAGCAGCGCCTTGGGAGGATTCATTACCTGGACATAAAACGGGGTGCATGTTGCATCGCCGCGGCAGCCCAGCATCACCCACAGCCGAGCCGGAGTCTCGCCAATCCCAAAGCTACTCGTCGTGGTCTCGCCCGTTCTCAGTACCTCAAGCTTCGGATTGGGCTTGGTGGAGACGACGCTAGCGCCCATGGCAATGTCCCTTGCTGAAATACACGCACCTTGAGCACATAGAGCCTTTGCAATCTGGTTCGTGTCAATTAAGACATCTTTATTCGGACTTCCGTACGTTACACATGCGTATGAAATCATGCATATAGCCGGGAGATAGATATGAATAAATACGTCTAACCATGTATATTTGCGGAATTTTAGAAGGTTAATCATTGTGCCAACTGATTGAGTTGCTGAAGCATCTCATCGGCTGCCTTAACAACTCGAGAATTGGATTCATACGAACGCTGCGCAAGAATCATCGCAACAAACTGGTTAATTACACTCACATTTGACTGCTCCAACATGCCCTGCTGGAGAGTACCGAGACCATCTGAACTGCCTGGAGTCCCAACTACCGGCTCTCCTGATGCAGTCGTCGCCAGGTACGTATTGTCACCGACGCTGTTTAAGCCTCCCGGATTTACGAAGAGGGCCGTTTGAATCACACCGACCTGCGAAGCGGCGGTCTGTCCGGGTTGAGTAACACTCACCGTACCGTCGCTACCGATCGTGACGCTCAATGCATCTGGCGGAATGGTGATAGCCGGTTGCACTGGGTTTCCGGCGGATGTCACCAGCTCTCCCTGAGCATTCGTACTGAAAGACCCGTCCCGCGTATAGCCTGTTTGGCCATTGGGAAGCAGAATCTGGAAAAACCCTGCCCCCGAGATCGCAATATCCAGAGGATTGCCGGTGGTCGTGAATTCTCCCTGCGTCTGAATGATTTCGGTGGCGCCCGGCCTGGTACCTAAGCCTATTTGCAAACCATTCGTAACCGTGGTCTGCTGCGTTGCCGCCGCACCGGGCATGACCTGGTTCTGGTAGAGAAGGTCCGTAAAGTTCACCTGACGCTGTTGGAACCCCGTGGTGTTGGCATTGGCCAGGTTATTCGCGATGTTATCTAGATTTGTCTGCTGGGCCGACATCCCACTGGCAGCGGTATAGAGTGCACGAAACATTAGTTATCGCCTTTCACGGATGTTTAATTGCGTTCAGCAATTCGCGTTAGTCAACTCGTGGCAAATCTTGTGCTGCTGCCTTGTCCATCTCGGTGTTGACCATAGTCAGCACGTGGCGCATGGTCTCAACCTGACGTTGCGCAGTTATGAGTTCGATGGTGCTCGTGACAGGATTCACGTTTGAACTCTCCAGCATTCCCTGGTGTATCGATGAATTCTTGGCAGGTGCTCCCGGGTCTCCTGAAACCGTGTAATAGGATCCGCCGACGCTTTGCATATTCGCGTTGGCACCGAATTCAACGAGCTTCAGTTTTCCGGCGACGGCTCCGTCGACCGAGATGGTTCCATCTCCGCTGATGGTCATTGCCCCCGGCGGAATTGAAATGGGCTTGCTATTGTCGCCCAATACCGGATCTCCAGCCGCGGTAACCAGTTGCCCCTTTGATGAAATCTGGAAGCTCCCGCCCCGCGTGTACAGGGCGCTGGTACCCGGGCCCTGGACCTGGAAATAGCCTGGTCCTTCGACGGCGAAATCAAGGTTGTTCCCAGTGTTCACAAGGGAACCCTGGGACGTATCCAGCTGGTTGCCACTCAGGATGCCGTAGTTGTTGGCGTCCTCATTCAGTACCGAAAGCGCCGAGTTGCCGGACGTTGCAAGCATCGCTCCAAAGACGTTATGGCTCGCCTTAAACCCATTGGTGCTAACGTTCGCAAGATTGTTTGCGATCGTATCCAGGGCTTGGGTGCGAGCTACCAGCGCGGTACAGGCTGCATAGTAACCACTGTCCATTCGATCTAGCCTCGATAGGACAGTTGCACGTGGCATGCCATTGTGCCCGCGAGGCTTTCGCAGGACGAAATGGCGCTGCTTTCCCGCTAATTTGGGGATTCTTGAGAGGTTCGGGCGCGCAGGATTTCCGGCCGATTAATCGCGAATGAGATTTTGCGCTATTTCCGCTCTAACCAACAAACTTTCTAAAAATAAGAATTAGAGGAATCCGCAAGCTCGTGAGCTCCATTCAAGATGAGGTCCCAGGTACTTGTCGGATCATTTTCTTTTAGTTTTGCAAAGGCTTCGGAAGTCGATTGCGGCAGGGAGCCTTCGGCTGCAAGGATCTCGCCACAACTCTTATCCGCCGCCGGATCTTGCCACCACCCGAGAACATTGCCTACGCTCCCTTTGTCATGCAGCAGGCCCACAAGATAAGCATCATCCGGAGAAACGCCGATGATCGATTCGGCGATCAGCCTGGCGAACTTTGCGACGCGCTGACACCGCTCTTGAACTACGATCCAACCGCAATGAGCGGCATCGGAGACAAACGTACGCGCTGAAAGGATCTCGAGAAACAACTCCGGATCCATGATCGAGACGCATTCTGAAATCCTTGTCGGGCCCCCCTGGCGGAAACCGTACTGTCTGCCGGCCCATCGCAGCAAGTGAATGCAGGCACCAATATCGGAAGAGACAATTTCCGTTGCCATCGAGATGTCAATCGAGGACCGCTGGATGACCATTTCGAGCCCCAGGATGGTCCCGGACATCACCGGCACTGTCTCGAGCAGCTCCGCGTTCCGATTCCACAACTCTGCGGGCCGCGATCCGAAGCAGACATCATTGCCCCGGTTCGGTAATCGATTTGATCGAGATTGCACTCTCTCCACCTGTCTTGCCCTATATCGGCAATTCCGGGGAATCAGTGCATACCAAGAGTTCCCTATTCTGGCGAAGATTCACTGCTGCGGAGCTTAATCATCGTTTCCGGAAGGGGTTGCATCACTTCGATTACCCGCAGACCATAGTTTCCGTCCACCACCACGGCTTCGCCGCGAGCGATCACTTTTCCGTCCAGCAACAGTTCAACTGGCTCTTCCACCTGCCGGTCAAGTTCCACAACGGAGCCGGCGGTGAGCTCCATTACTTCTCGAAGTGTCAGCTGACGCTGTCCAAATCGCAGCGTCACATTCAGCTCGACATCCAGCAGCAAACCGAGATTCACAGAATCCGCCCCTGCGGGATCCGTTGCCCCGAGAGGCTTGCTTTTCAAATCGATGGTCTCTTCTGCACCGACGTTTGAGATCTGCTCACTCATTTTCTATTCCTTGGCAGCTGTTGTTGACTCTTGCGCCCTCGCCGTAACCTGGGCAGCCCTGAGTTTTCCGCTTCGTACTGGAATTGCCTCGAGCACCTCGACACCCTCTACCGTCAGTCGCCCTGTGCGCTTGACTGGCGTCCTCGTCTTTAGCACGTTGCCAGGTTTCAGATTCACGAGTTCCTGCGCTTGCACCCGCATATTCACAACTTCCGCGGACATCGTGAATGCGCAATCGAGCATTCGCTCTTTGAGACTTGGATTTCGAGAGAGCCGCATATGCGCTGATTTCTTAGACTGCGACGCTCTCAGATGGCGCAGGAGAAACCCCACAAATGGATTGGGAAGGGCGACGTTGAAACACCCTGTCCCGGATTCCATGGTCATCTCAAACATCAGCAGCACCAACTTCTCATGGACGGGGAAAAACTGCTGAACCGCAGAGGGCTTAATGCACTTTCCGCGCGTGAGGCTCAAATTCAGACCACGCCAGGATCCTTCGAGGTCCTTTACGATGAGCGAGCTGACGGCTTCCATGATCTCTTCATCGATTTCGGTGAGCTCGTGGGATTCCATTGCGGAATCTCCAGCACCTCCGAGAAGCAGATCAATGATCGGGCAGACCAAGTCGACGTCGATCTCAATCAGGCAGCTGCTGTCCATGGAATCGATCGCACAGGGACAGATATAGGCGTTCGGATTGATACCGGCAATGTAATCTGCCAATGCCAACTGCTCGAGCGAAACAAGTCTCAGACGCAGATTCGTTCCCAGATAAAGTTCGAGAGCAGTGTTTACATTGAGCGCGAACTTCTGATGAAGGCCCGTTAGGAATCGTGCATTTTCGTTCGACAGCCGGCCCGCGTAGCGGAAATTGCATGGGTGAATCACCCGTGACTTCTGCGCGTTGTCGAGTGTTGCAGTATGCGAGAGTTCGTCTTCTCTAGGCGATCCGCTCATAGACCCTCTCGCGCCGATGGACCTGTGAGGGTCGGCTGAGTTCCGCAGCGCCTTTTTTGCTGCTCTCTTTCTTCTCGTTCAGATAAGCAAGAGAAGCGCGGAGCTTCAGGAGTACAGCCGAATGGATTTGTGAAACACGGGAAACTGCAACCCCAACAACTTCTGCGATCTCCTTCATCGTGAGTTCTTCACGATAGTAGAGGGAGATAATCAATTGCTCACGTTCCGGCAATTTCGCAATGGCCTGCGCGAGGTGCGCCTTGGTTTCGGCATCGGCGCACATCTTAAAGGGATTGTCATCTTCGGGACTGGGAGCCGACTCGATCAGATCCTGGACATCTCCACGATCATTTCGAGACTCACTTTGCTGCCCGATGATGCAAAGGGCATCAATCTGCGCCATTGCATCGTGCAGCTCCTCGATAGTGAGGCCCAGATCTTTGGCGATCTCTTCTTCTTGCGGCGCTCTACCAAGCGTGGCTTCCAGCTTCGCGACGGAGGCAGCGATCTCCCGGCTCCTTTTACGAAGAGCACGAGAACCCCAGTCGAGCCTTCTCAGGCTATCCAGGATCGCACCGCGAATCCGGAATTTGGCAAATGTGCTGAACTGCGCATCTTTGGCCTCGTTGAAATTCCGGCACGCATCGAGAAGCCCAAGCACCCCGGCTTGAATTAGGTCCTGCACATCAATGTGTTTCGGGAGACGCTCACCGATCCGTGCAGCAATATAGTAGACGTGAGGCAACTCAGACAGCACCAGTTCGTTCCTCATGTCTATATCCCCGCAACTGGCGCGATAGGCTGATTCGGCACTCTTCATTCTTGCTCCTTGTCGCTGCTCTTGATACCTATAGGCCTGCTCTAACCTTCTAATTGCACATAATCTTCAACAGACTGTTCCATCTCATCTAGCGGACAATCCCGATGGTCTGCACCGGAGTCAGAGGAGGAATCTCCCCGGGCGAGATCACCACGATTTTCGGAATGAACGGCTCCAGCGTCCGCCGCAAATGATATCTACCGGGAGAAGAGCACAACAGAACCGGCGGTGCAGTGCTGATGTCCTTTCCGAAATTCGCTCGTAATCCTTCTAGCACTCGGCGTGCCAAAGTAACCTGTTGGCTTGTGGAAAATGCCTGGCCGCCCTGGCTGTTCGCTCCACGCGCGCACTCTTCTTCGATGGAGGTGTCGAGAGTTACTACAGATAGCTGTCCGCGATCCCCCAGAAGGGGCCGTACCAGGCTGCGAGAGAGACGGTGACGAACTGCCTCAACCAGCGCAACCGGGTTTTTGTTCACAACTGCAGTTTCCAGGAGGGTTTCCAGGATGGTTCCAAGGTCTCTAATGGAAACCTGCTCCCGCAAGAGCTGCTGAAGTACCCGTTGGACCTCGCCCAGGCTCAGGAGCTTTGGAATCAGCTCCTCCATGAGCTTTGGATGAGAATCGGCAAGCCGGTCAATGAGTCTCTTGGTCTCGGCCCGGGTTAGAAGTTCGTGAGCGTTGTGTCTAATGATCTCGGTGAGATGGGCAGACAAGACGGAAGTCTGATCGACAACCGTATAACCGGCGGCAATCGCCTGGCCCTGCGTAGCCGGCATGATCCATTTCGCCGCCGAATCAAATGCCGGCTCGCGCGTGTCCTGGCCGGGGATGTCGGGTGGATTTGGACTCGAGCAAATGGCCAGCAGGTTTCCGCGACGAAGTTCCCATCTGGCGATCTCCACTCCGCGCAGGTAGACAACATATTCCTGCTCCCGCAAGGAAAGGTTGTCGGTAATGTGAATGGACGGGACAAGGAATCCCAGCTGCTGCGCCAGGTTCTTTCGCATGGACTTGATCCGGGCAAGCAGCTGTCCGCCCTGCTGAACATTGACCAGCGGCACAAGTCCCACGCCCACTTCGAGAGTGAGTTCATCGAGCTTGAGGACGCTATCAGGCCCGTCGGCAGCCGCCGGCTGCGTTCCAGGTGCGGGAGCAGCTTTGGCTGGCGCCAGTTCAGCTTCGTCGTCTTTAAATGGATCGCCCTTGAGTTTACGGGCTGCGAAAAATAGCAGTCCGCCGAGCGTGAAGAATGCAATTTTGGGAAGGCCAGGAATCAGACCAAGCGCGACCAACGCTCCACCGGCGATGTATAGGATCGGAGGACTATGAAGAAGCTGTTTGCCTACATTTACGCCCAGGGTTTCCTTCGAAGCAGCACGAGTTACAACGATACCGCCGGCCACGGAAACCAGAAGCGAAGGAAGGATGGAGACAAGCCCATCGCCAACGGTGAGGATCGTGTAGGTCTTGAGCGCATCCTGGAAGGCCATTCCCTGCTGGAATACCCCAATGAGGAATCCGGCAACGATATTGATGGCAAGTATCAGAATGGTGGCCAATGAATCGCGTTGGCTGAAACGCGCCGCGCCGTCCATCGCGCCGCAGAACTCGGCCTCTCGGGCTACCCTTTCGCGCCGTGCGCGGGCCTGCTGCTCATTGATGAGGCCGGCATTCAGGTCTGCGTCGATCGCCATCTGCTTGCCAGGCATTGCGTCCAGCGTGAATCGTGCGGTTACTTCCGCCGTGCGCACCGCGCCATGGCTGATTACGAGGAATTGAATTGCAATCAGGGCTATAAAGATAACGAAGCCAACGATGTAGTTACCGCCGACAACAAACTGCCCGAAGGCCTCAACAACTTTGCCAGCAGCCGAGGTTCCCTCGCTGCCGTGCAGAAGAATGCGCCGCGTACACGCCAGATCAAGGGCCAAGCGAAGCAGCGTGAGTAA
>Ga0335072_10011964_pt1 | contig 12397 bp, 13 predicted proteins | sample Lox_Sample_21_FD_206725 | JGI IMG/M metagenome (GOLD analysis project Ga0335072, IMG submission 206725) | Soil microbial communities from Loxahatchee National Wildlife Refuge, Florida, United States - Lox_Sample_2.1 | ecosystem: Environmental > Terrestrial > Soil > Wetlands | place: USA...
GGCGGTTCTAGCCTCACCGCCCGTCGCGAAGCCGCCACGCGAGCCGGTCAGGCAGGCCGGCGGCCACAATGCGATTCTGGGCGCCGCGCACGTTGTAAGGAACGCGATACCAGGTAATCAGCCGCTGCGCATCGTCGTAAAGAAGGAACGCTGCTCGCCAGTCGCCGTCGCGCGGCTGCCCCACCGATCCTGGATTGATGAGATAGCGGGCGCCGTCGCGCAGCCGCAGTTCGAACTCCTCGGCCTGATGGTTCGAACGGTACTCGGGCATTAACTTGAACCATTCGTCATCGTTGGTGGCAAAGCCGCCCTGGATGTGCGTGTGCCCGAAAAAGGTGAGCCGCGTGCCGGTGTCGTGCAGCGTGGGCCATGCATCGCGCACCGTCACAATGTATTCGTCCTCGTCGACCGGCGAGCCGTGGACGCAGCTGACATAGGGGCCGTCGGGGTGAATGGGCCCGGTGGCGAGGCCGCGCAGCCAGTCGCGGTGCTCGCTGCTGAGCACGCACTCGGTCCAGCGAGCGGCGCGTTGCGCGATGGGGTTGAACTCGTCGATGCCACCCAGGCCGCTGCAGGCGCGGTCGTGGTTACCGCGGACGAAGACGGTCCCCAATCGCCGGGATGCGTCGATCACCTCATTGGGGTTGGCGCCGTAGCCGACCAGGTCGCCGAGATTCCACACGACGTCATACGCCGGGGATGCGGCGAGCACGGCCTCCAGGGCTTCGAGGTTGGCGTGGATGTCGGAAAGGATGAGTGCGCGCATACGGCAACAGGGCCGCTTTCCAATCTACAACAGGATTGGATTCATTCTGCCGGGTTTGAGATCTCCGGGACCGGCCAGGGTTCGCGAACCCAGTGACCGGGCTCTGCCTCGCGGAGGGGTGGCGGGGGCGGGGAGGTGGGTTCGCCTATGCGAAAGCGGACCGAGGTGGCTCTGCGCGGTTGCAGCGTGGCGAGCGGCCGGTCGAGGTTGGTCTTCATAGTAGGCACCGCGCCGAGCAGGCTGCGCGTGTAGGCATGGAGCGGCTGGCGGAAAAGCGCGGCGGAGGGCGCCTCTTCGAGCAGCAGACCGTGGCGCATCACGGCGACGCGATCCGCCACCTGCGCGACGACCGCGAGATCGTGGGAGATGAAAAGCATCGCGAGGCCGAAACGCTCGCGCAGGCTGCGCAGCAGTTCAAGGATCTGCGCCTGAACGGTGACATCGAGCGCGGTGGTGGGCTCGTCGGCGATGAGCAGACGCGGGCGATTGACGATCGCCATGGCGATGAGGATGCGCTGGCGCTGACCGCCGGAAAACTGGTGGGGATAGTGGTTGTAGCGGGCCTCCGGATCGGGCAGAGCGACGGAATGCATGGACTCAATTACGCGCCGGCGGACGTCGCGGCGGGAAAGATCGCGCTGATGCACGCGCACGGCTTCGGCGATCTGCTCGCCGATGGGCATCACCGGATTGAGGGCGGTCATGGGCTCCTGAAAGACCATTGCGATCTGGCGTCCGCGCAGGCGGCGGAGCGCTTCGGGAGCGAGAGCGATGAGGTTGCGACCGTCATAGTGGATGCTGCCCGCGACGGATGCGGACTCGCCGAGCAAGCCGAGGATCGCGAGCGCTGTGACCGATTTGCCGGAGCCCGATTCGCCGACGAGTCCGAGGGATTGACCTTCGCCGACGGACAGCGAGAGGCTGCGGACGGCGGGCGTCGAGCCGAAAGCGATAGTGAGATCGGAGACGGAGAGCAGAGCCACCAGCGTCATCGTACAGGACGAGGCCGCAGGCGGCAGCCAGGGCGGCGCCGGGGCGCAGTGCCGGAGCTTCGATCAGACCTCGCCTTCCAGGATCCGCTCGGTCATCCTCTGGAAGTGATACCCCATCACCGCCAGGGTCATCGCGGCGCCGAAGGAGCGCCGATGGCGAGTGGCCGCGGAGAGAACGAACTTCCAGTAACACAGCCGGGCTTTGCCAAATATGCCCAGCCGCAGCATCGAGAAAAACAGCGCGCGCAGATTCTCCAGCGTAAGGTGTGCCCGGTATTTTGGCTGGCAACGGCTGAGGCAGGCGCGCACGCGCGCGTAATACGCGGGGCGATTGTAGATCCGCTGCAGCACCGAACGGTAGCCGTCGACCAGACGGCTGGCGTTCATACGAGGCTGAAAATTCAACTCGCAGCCGGTGTTGTTGCCGCCTCCCGCATGAAGAATCCGGCCCTCCTGAAAGAGCCGGCGGAACAGGCGCGTGCCGGGCATGGCCTGCAGCAGGCCGACCATCGCAATCGGAATCTCGCTCTTCTCGATGAATTCCACCAGGCGATCGAAGACATCCTCGCGATCGGTGTCGAAGCCGAGAATGAAACCGCCCATGACCTCGATGCCGTGCTGCTGGATGTGGCGGATGCTGGCGATGAGGTCTCGCCGCGTGTTCTGGAATTTCTGCGCGGCAGCGAGGCTCGGTTCATCGGGGGTCTCGATGCCGAGGAAAACCGATGCGAAACCGGCATCCTGCATGGCGCGCAACAGGGAGTCGTCGTCGGCCAGATTGAGGGAGGCCTCCGTAATCAGCCGGAAGGGATAGCCGCGCGCCTTCTGCCATTCCGTCAGCGCCGTCAGGAGCTCCCGCACGCGCACTTTGTTGCCAATGAAGTTGTCGTCGACGATGAACACCGGTCCACGCCAGCCGGCGGCATGGAGCTGGTCGAACTCGGCGAGGGTCTGCGCAACCGCCTTGCTCCGCGGGCGGCGACCGTAAATTTCAATGATGTCGCAAAATTCGCAGTTGAACGGGCAGCCGCGCGAATACTGCACGGTCATCGTGCTGTACCGATTCATGCGGATCAGGCCGAGCATGGGCAAGGGGCTGCATTCCATGGAGGGCCGCTCACTGGCCTGGTAAACCGCGCGGGCTTCGCCCCCTTCGAGATCGCGGGCCAGGGAAGCAATCAGGTCCTCAGCTTCTCCGATCACGACGTGATCGGCTTCCAGTTCCGATGCAGGCAGGCTGCTGGCGACAGGCCCACCCACCACAGTGCGGCGACCGCGGGCACGGCAGCGGCGGACGATGGCGATGAGGTCCTGGGACTGCACGTGCATCCCGCTGATGAAAACGACGTCAGCCCACGCAATGTCGCGGTCGTGGAGTTTCTCGACATTCGTATCCACAAGCCGCTTGTTCCAGCTTCGCGGCATCAGCGCCGCAACGGTCATCAGCCCCAGCGGAGGCTGTGCAGCCCGCTTGCCCTGAAATGACAGGGCGAATCGAAAACTCCAGTAGGTGTCGGGGAAGCGAGGATAGACAAGCAGTGCGTTCACGACAGGTCTCCGGCGCGTCGCTGGGCAGGGAAAGAGAAATCCCGGCTCAGTGCGGTTACCGACAGTGTGCGCCGCGGGGCCGACGACCTGAGGGAGGGGTACAAAAGAATTACAGTTTGCGGCACGCGCTGGTAATCGCCACGGCACGCGCGGGTACCCAGCGAAACGGGCCGCAAAACAGAAGAAGCGGACCGAAGTCCGCTTCTTCTGCTTGCCTGGAACTGTTTGGATTCCGGGAAACTACTTCTTCGGCGGCGCGATCGAATCCTTGGCCGACTTCGCGACGCGGAACTTCACGACGGTCTTCGCCTTGATCTTGATCTGTTCGCCGGTCTGCGGATTGCGGCCCATGCGGGCTTTGCGCTCGGCCTTCACGAGGCGGCCAAGACCGGGGATGACGAAAACGCCATTCTTCTTCGTCTCTTTGATCGCAGTCTCCGCCAGCAGGTCGAGGTACGCTGCCGACTGTTTGTTGGTGAGCTCAAGCTTCTCGGCCAGTTGCCGGACCAGAGCGGTCTTCGTCAGGGTTGCTGCCATTGAGTCTTCCTCCTTTGTGTTGCCTGTATCAGGGTGGGAACCTCCGGGAAGCCAGTGCGCCGAGTACGCGCCGAAGCCAATAATGACGCGGGTCCGGAAGAACCTGCCGCCGTTAACCTTGCGGCTTTCAGGAGCGTTTGTCAAGGTGAAAACCCCGGTTTCCACAGGTATTTTGCGGTTTTCCCTGGTATTTCTCTGGAAAACGGCTGATTTTGGGGTTTTTCAGGGCTGGAGTGGCCGGAAAGCCGCATGGAAAGCGGGTTTGGAGCGATTCGTGACGGGCGACTCCGGCTCTTGTTTCTGGCCGGAAGTGTAGTCCTCTTCTTCTCGGGCGTAAAGACGATTACTTGCGGGGCAATGCGCTGATCAACACGCGTCGCGGGCGCTGTGGCTGCGCCATGGGCGCATTCAGGAATTCGACGAGCGACGCAGCGAGGCGGAAGCGTTTCTCGATCGCGGCGGCAAGATTCGGGTTGAGAGCTTCCTCTGCAGGGAGGTGGGCCGTTACGCCCCACTGACGCCATTTGATCCACTCGATCGCAGGATGTTCGTGCGGAAAGCCCTTGGGCGGCCGCGACAGAGCGACGGGATCGTGCACGGAAAAGGCGCGCAGCAATCTGCGATCTTCGATGATCTGGCGGAACTCCGCATGGTGCTCAAGTAAATGACGACGGATGGCGAGAGTTTGCTCCTTCTCGGGCATGTACGCGCCCGCGGCGATGACAAACTCGTCGGCGCCAATGTGAATGTAGTAGCCGCCGCCGGATGTCTTCTCGAGTCCATTGCGCGCCCACCACGCGCCGAGATGCGTCTTGTAGGGGGTCTTATCGCTGGAGAAGCGCGTGTCGCGGTAGATGCGAAAGATGCACTTCGACGCCGGGCGCACGTGGGCGGGCGCGTAGTCGGCCATGCCCGCGGTGATGCGATCGACGAGGGCGATCATAGGCTGCTTCACTGCGCGTTCGAAGACGTCGCGGCGCTCTTCAAACCACTCGCGGCGGTTGTTGCGCCTGAGGCCGCGCAGAAATTTGAGAGCTTCCGGAGTGAAGCAGGGCTGTGAGGGCATGGAGCGATTCTAACGACACGGCGCTGTTGAAAATTCCTGGCAGGAGGGGTTGCTTGTCCGCACGCGGAACCATCAAACTGGAGACCATGCGTTGCCTCAGGATTGCCGCTCTGCCGCTGGTTGCGGTCGCATGTGCCATCGCACAAAGCTCGCCCGCGCATGGGATCACCGAATCTCAGGCGCGACGGATGGCTCGGGTTGTGGCGAAACACGAACAAATCGATCTGAGCGACACCCACATCGAGATGAACAGCATGGATCTGGGCCGGGCGTTCATTCCGGGATTCTCGAGCTTCATCCTCATCCGCGAGAGCACGTCACCGGGCCCCGATGAGACGCTGCGACGCTACGCGGTCAACCGGCACAGCGGCGACGTGTGGGAGATCAATCTCTGCACGCATTACGACTTTCCTGAACTGACACGGATGCGGCGCATTTATGCGCTGAGTGCAACGCCCGCGGCCGGCGATCTCGCGAAGGAAGGCAAAGAGCTGGGCTGCACGGAAGAGAAGCCGGCATCGACGCTGTAACCGGGCGAAAGACCGGCTCACTCGGCGCCCAGCGGAACTTGCGGAATCGGACGCAGGGCTAAACTGGTGGCGGAGGGAGTCCACCGATGAGCACACCTTCTCCGCAGACGCACGCTCCGCTTCGCGATCTCGAACAGTGGGACGAATTTCTAGAAGGACGCTACCGGGAAGGCAGGTCGAAGGAGCAGTTCCGGCAATATGACGCAGCGGCTCAGCCTGGCGTCGCCGAATTCTACCGGCTCAATCATGAGCATCAGACGGTCGACTACGTGCTCGGGAAAGAGGATGAGTACTTCAGTCTGAACAAGGGGAAGAAGACGGTCTGGGAAGCAGCCGAGTTTCTCAATACGCTGGTTGACGACAGCGATCCCGATACCGATCTGACGCAGGTTGAGCACCTGCTGCAAACGTCCGAGGCGATTCGGGCTGACGGACATCCGCGCTGGATGGTCCTGACCGGGTTCCTGCACGACCTGGGCAAGTGCCTGTGTCTGTATGGCGAGCCGCAGTGGGGCGTGGTGGGCGACACCTTTCCCGTGGGCTGCGCGTGGTCGCCGGATATTGTTTTTGCGGAGTACTTCAAGGCGAATCCGGATCGCAAGGTTCCGGACTACCAGACAAAATATGGAATCTATGAGCCGAACTGCGGGCTCGAGAACGTGCACATGTCGTTCGGGCACGACGGCTACATCGCCGCAGTGATGAAGCCATACCTGCGCGACGAGGCGCTGTACATACTGCGTTTCCACTCGTTCTACCCGTGGCACAAACACCGGGCGTACGATCACCTGTGCAATGACAAGGACCGGGCGATGCTGGAGTGGGTGCTGAAGTTCAATCAGTACGATCTCTATTCCAAGGGGCACGGGAAGCCCAACCTGAAAGAGCTGAAGCCGTATTACGACGACCTGTTTACGGAGTTTCTGCCGCCGGTTCTCGCCTGGTAGGCAGGGAAGCACCCTGAGGCTTAAGCGCTGTTCCTGGCGACGCCTGGGGAGCCGATCTGCCAGATCACGCGCCAGGCATAGTGCAATCCTGAGATCAGGGTGAGGACGACGGTGGCTTCGAGCGACCACTTGCGCACCCAGAGAACCCACTCCGGATGCCATACCTGGCTAAGGATGACCGCGGCCACGGCGAGAATCTGCGCGACGGTGTTCGATTTGCCGAAGAAGCTTGGCTGGAAGCTGCGGATGGAAGTCGTGGCATAGAGCACGGCGGCCACCATCAGAATGCCGAGGTCGCGCGCAAAGACGAGGACGGTGACACGCAGGCTGATGAGGTCTTCGTGATGCAGGACCAGGAAGAGCGTGCTGAGCAGCAGCTTGTCGACAACGGGATCGAGATACTGGCCGAGCATCGTACCCTGGTGCAAAAGCCGGGCGAGCAGGCCGTCAAGGGCATCGGTGATGCCGGCGAGGACAAAGAGCCCGAAGGCGATCTGGAAGTGTCCGTCGAGCACGGCCAGCACCAGGAAGGGCGCCAGCACGAGCCGGAGAAAAGTGAGCAGATTGGGTGTAGCGCGGAGGTCGTTCATCGGATCACGTGGTTATCGGCCTCAGCTCGTCGGGAATCGATCAGCAAAAGATTCATGGTAATGCAGGCAGCGGCCGAATGGGCAGAAAGTGGTCGAGGGTTGCGAGCCGGAAGAGGGAAGAGCCGCCGGCGGAAGCTGGTATGATAAGCGTTAGTCCTGCCGCTGTAGGCGCGTAGCTCAGTTGGTTAGAGCGCTTCCTTGACACGGAAGAGGTCGCTGGTTCGAGTCCAGTCGTGCCTACCATTCCATCTCACAATCGATCGCAATCGGCTTCGGCGGGTCAGAGTCGCCGCTCGCCGGTACTATGGACGGTATGCTGCGCGTGAAATTGCTCGAACCCGGCGCCCGTCTGCCGGTGGTGGCGCATCCGGGCGAGGACCTGGGTTACGACATCTTTCTCCTCGAGGACGCGCATCTGGCTCCGCGCGCGACGGTGCGGCTGCGCACGGGAGTGGCCGTGGAAGCACGGCATCCGGAATCGGGCGCTCCGCTGGGACTGCTGGTACGGGATCGCTCGTCGATGGCAACGCGCGGACTGGCGCTGACGGGCGGGGTGATTGACGCAGGCTACCGCGGTGAGATTCTTGTGGTGATGACGAACCTTGGGGAGTCTCCGGCAGAACTCAAGGCAGGAGACAAGATCGGGCAGATGGTTCCGGTTCCCGTGCTGACGGGTCCTGTCGAGCAGGCAGAGGATCTGAACGAGTCGCTGCGAGCGGGCAAGGGCTTTGGCAGTTCGGGGCAGTGAATGATCTCGGACCGGCAAGCCAACGCTTCGATCGCTCGCGAAGCGCGGCTTTCCGGGAGTCAGGGCTGGGTCCGCAACTCGGGGACGACCTGGCCTTCGCCTTCCTGAAGCACGAGGAACTCCGCCGCTCGGGAATCTCCTTCAAGGGCGGCGCGGAGGCGATCCAAGGGCGCGGATTCGCCGTCGTCGGCGAGTGAAAACGTGCCGTAATGCATGGGGATCGTGGTTTGCGCCTGAACCAAAGCATGCACTTCGACGGCCTGCTCGGGCGTCATGTGAACCGGGCCCATGAACCATTCCGGTTCGTAGGCGCCGATCGGCAGGAGCGCGAGGCGGATGGGGCCGAACGCGCCGCCGATCTGCTGAAAGAAGCTGCCGAAACCGCTATCGCCCGCGAAGTACAAGTTACCGCCGTCAGGGCAGAGCACCCATCCACACCAGAGCGTTCGATTGCGATCGAAGGGGGTGCGGGCGGCGAAGTGCTGCGCCCGAACGCAGTGAACCGGTATGCCGCGCCAATCCACCGATTGCCCCCAATCCAGCTGATGAATTTCGCGGAAGCCGAGGCGCAGCAGTGGCCGTGCAAGCCCGAGGGGACAGAACACCGCGGGCCTATGGATTCGAGCGAGCGTTCGCAGCGTCGGCCGATCGAAATGGTCGTAATGATTGTGGCTGATGAGGATCGCGTCGATTGGCGGGAGATCTTCCAGGCGAATGCCGGGAGCGCGGTGCCGTTTCGGGCCCGTCCACTGAACCGGGCTGACGCGAAGAGACCATACTGGATCAGTAAGTATATTGATACCAGCAGTTTGTAGTAAAAATGTCGCGTGATTGATGAAGGTTACGCGAAGGGTGCTGCCGGCTACTCGCGAGGGAGGGGGCGGCCCTGGCTCAGACGGAATCCACGGGCGCCAGGGCTCGGGAACCCGGGTGCGCATCCAGCGCAGCGCCTGCCAGAAATTGTGATCCGGGACGTCGGGATTGAAGAATCGCCCCGCCCGGAAGTGCAGTGCGACGACCGGGGATCCGGTCTCTTTCGGCGTCAGTACCTCAGCTTCGTGCATAGCCTAAAGATGTCACGGGAGATGTTTCGGCGATCTTCTTTTTACTCTATCCGGCTGGGGTGCGGGAGGAGTTCCTGTGAGCGGAGATGGAGAGAAGGACCGTTCCGGATCAAGAGCTTACCGCTCGGATACTCCTCCGCGCATTCCTACCCCGAAAGTGGAATACCCCAGGGTAACTGTGGGCCTATAATCTCGCTCAAGATTCGTAAACCAGAAAGCCAGAGAGCCGCGCAAGCTCTTCAGTCTTCCTGAGGAGGGTGATTCATTCCTATGCGTTTTCGCAGCATTATGCCGTTTCGTAAGCTCTCGGGCCCAGCGATGGCCGGACTTGGCCTCGTGGGACTGGTTTCGATGCTGGGCACCAGCGGCTGCACTACCTACAAGTTGACGCAAATCTATGTGGAGCCTTCCGCCGGCGCCTGCGTTTCGCAGGGAGGAACTGCCCAATATACGGCGTACGGCGTCTATACACAAAGCGGCCACGCTACGAAGACGGAAGATATTACCGACTCCGTCACCTGGAGTTCCGACTTATCCGAAGTCGGATCGGTGAGTTCCACGGGCCTGGTGACCGCATCCACTACCTGGACCGGCAACACCGATATTAAGGCGAGCGCGATGGGCGAATTTGGGATCGTCTGGGGCAGCGCGAATTTCACGGTTCCCTGCTCGACGACTTCATCCGCGATCGTGCCTTCGGGCCTGAAGATTCTGCCCGGCGATCAGAAGCTCGAGTGGATCGGCGATACGACAAAACTCGTGGCGATCGGCCAGTACTCAGGCGCGCCGTGGAGCCGTGATCTCTCGCAGCACGTGACCTGGACTTCGAGCGATCCGAAGGTAGCCACAGTCACAGCTGAGGGATTGGTGACGGCGGCCAAAGCCGGAGAAGCGACGATCACGGCGACGAACACGGACGAGCGCGGCGCCGTTCTCGTGACGACCATCAAAGTCGACGTCGGCCAGGCATCGGCTGCCGAGTGATTCCGCCGGGATAGCCACAACAACGAACTGCTACAAGGAAGATGAAGCGCCCGCCTGATGGCGGGCGCTTTGCTTTTGGAGCGAGCAGCAGGCCGAACCTTGCGCGTCACGCTCACGAAGCGCGGGGGATCTCGTACTCAGTCTGTACCAGGCCGCTCCCATACGATTGCGTTTTCACGTGGCGCAGGGCGACGTCGTGCGGTAAGGCTCCGAAGAGGGGAATGCCGTCGCCGATGAGGACCGGGACGCGCGTGACAATGAGGCGATCGATGAGGCCGGCACGGAGGAAGCGCTGGATGGTGATGCCTCCATCGACGTAGAGATGATGGGCGCCGGTGGCTGCGAGCTGCGCGACGATGTTCGCCGGTTCTCCGGACATCTGCTCCACGCGCGCTTCAGGAAACGCGCTGAAATCGATGGGCTGTGAGCTAAGGACAACCACACGCATCCTGCCATACGCCCATTGACCATACGAGAGCACCCACTCCCAGGTCCTGCGCCCAATCACGACGGCGTCGACGCTTCCGTAAAACTCCGTAAACCCGTGCGGCTCGGGATTTTCGGGCAGGAAGCCGACCGTGCCGTCAGGACGCGCCATAAAGCCGTCGACACTGATACCGACGAAGACCGAGCAGGGCATAGGGAAGTCCTTACGGGGGGATGGGTGTGAGGAATTGTAGCGCGGCGCAGGACTCGCCGGCAGGCCATCCCCGGCGCGGCTTCGATTCCGACAAAATCTGTTGGTGCGGGGAACAACCCTGGCACCCCCTGGCAATTCCTACACACAGGGGCCGACTGCCGGGGCATCGACCCGCGATCCCCGCGCCCGACGCCATGTGCCCCGTGCATTTTGAGAAAGCTTAAGCGAATGAGGAGGGAACGAGGCGATGAAGAAATCTGTTGTTGTTTTCACCCTGGGAGCGCTCGCGGGAGCACTCTCGATGTCAGCATTTGCGCAGAGCCGGGCCGACAGCGAACTGAACGCGGCGGGCCAGGTGATGCAGGATCTGACCGGTCCGCAATCGAAGGCCGGCATACCCGATAATGTTCTGCGCGATGCGAAATGCGTCGCGGTGATTCCCAAGATGGTGAAGGCTGGCTTCATCGTCGGCGGGCAGCATGGAGCCGGCGTTGCGACGTGCCGCACCTCCAGTGGCCAGTGGAGCCCACCTGCTCCCTTCGATCTTTCGGGCGCCACCTGGGGCGCGCAGATCGGCGGCGAGGTGCAGGGCTACGTGATGATGATCATGAACGACAGCGGCATGCAGGCTCTGATGTCCGGACACTTTAAGATCGGCGCCGGCGTGGATGCCGCAGCCGGGCCCGTGGGGCGCGAGGGCTCTGCTTCCGCAGGCGCCAGCGCTGCGATCCTGAGCTACGCGCGCGCGAAGGGAGCGTATATCGGCGCGACTCTGAATGGAGCCGAGCTGAACCAGGACCACGGCGAGACGCAGGAACTGTATGGGCAGGTCAAGCAGTTCCAGGCGATCCTGAACGGTCAGGTCCAGATGCCGAGCGACAACGCGGCGCAGGACTTCATTCACACCATCACCCACGCCGTTGACCGCGCCAGCACGAACGCCAGCACGAAGTAACTCGCAAAGAAACACTGCAAGAGAAGGGCGGGCTTCGGCCTGCCCTTTCTTTTTAGCCGCGCGCGCGCTCGGCGATGGGGATGCGCACCTCTGCGATGCAGCCGGACTTGCCTTCACGGTTGCGCAGAGCGATGGCCCCGCCATGGGCTTCGACGATCTGTCGCGCCAGCGCGAGGCCAACGCCGGAGCCGGACTTCTTGGTGGTGTAGAGCGGGACAAACAGGTTCTCCTGATTCGCGAGGCCTGGACCGTTGTCTTCGATTTCGATCGCGGCGACATCGCCGTCGTCGAAGGCGCGCAGCGTGACTTCGGGCTGGCAGGGCGCGAAGATGCTGGCGACCTCTGCGCCTTCTCCCACACACGCGGTCGCAGCCTCGACGGCGTTCCGCACCAGGTTGATGAGAAGCTGCTCGATCTGATCGGGATCGGCGAGCAACTCGACGTCCGGCGCAGAGAGCAAGCGGACATCGAGCCGAATCTCGAGGCTGACGACGCGTTCGAGCAGCGGCAGCAGCGGCACGCGCTTCAGGACCGGGGCAGGCAGCTGCGCGAGCTGGCGATAGGCCTGGACGAAGCGGTTGAGGGAGTCGGCGCGGTTTTCGATGACGGACAATCCGCGATTCATGTCGCGCTTGAGGGTTCCATTCGCAGGTGGCGCGGGTGGCGCTGGCGCGTCTTCGGGCGCGGGGCTGATGCGCGAGCGGAGACTGGCGGCGATGGATTTGATGGGAGTAAGCGAATTGCTGATCTCGTGGCCGATGACGCGAATCAGGCGCCGCCAGGCGAGGCGCTCTTCTTCGCGCAGAGCCACACTCACGTCGGATAGGACGATGAGCGTGTGCGGCACGCCGCGCTGGCGGAAGGTCGAGCGCCGGATCATCCAGCGGACGGTCTGGTCGCTGCGATTCCGCATGCGCAGGAGGTTGGTTTGTGCTTCCGCGGGCAGGATGGTCTCGCTCGGCTGCTCGGTGAGGCCGGCGAGCCCCAGTTCGTCGGCGGTTTTGCCAAGGTCGCGCGTCGGTAATAGAGC
>Ga0335072_10011965_pt1 | contig 12397 bp, 10 predicted proteins | sample Lox_Sample_21_FD_206725 | JGI IMG/M metagenome (GOLD analysis project Ga0335072, IMG submission 206725) | Soil microbial communities from Loxahatchee National Wildlife Refuge, Florida, United States - Lox_Sample_2.1 | ecosystem: Environmental > Terrestrial > Soil > Wetlands | place: USA...
TGCACCACAGCTCACGAACACATCAGTACTATTCGCACAGAACCGAACATCATATACTTCTTTGTCATGGGCGATGAGCTGTGTTTTCGCAGTCAAAGTGGGTATGTCCCAAATCGTACATGTTGTATCGATGCTTGAGGTGATAATCAGTGATGGAGATACTGTGTTCCAATCGAGTGATGTTAGAGGAGCAGTATGTTCAGGCGTCTTAGAGTTGGATAATAATGCCAATGGGGTCAGCTTGCTCGTAACTACATCTCGCGTAGATCGATTTATAGAGTTTGAAGGGTTGTGCATAGAAGAATCTGAAGGCAGGGACCAAAGCCTCAGATGGTCTCCAGATGTTGCCAATAGGTCAGTCGACTGTTTTTGCGAAGATGGCGGCTCCCAAAGCAGTCGTGTAACGGGGTATGAGTGAGTGGCTTCCGCTATCTTTGCAAACTCAATGCTATATTTGGGCGCAGATGGAGTATAAGAAGATGGCGACGATGGAGTAATTTGTGACTCAAGGATTTGGATCTACGATTTAAAAAGTTAGCCATATTCGACTATACCCGTCAAGAAGTGCCTTACGAAGTTGTGCCCGTCCTCGAGATAACTCCCAACGGCAATTTTTCCCGCATCATTGTTCTGAGCAGGCCATTTACACCAGTCAAAGGCATATATCGCCCAGGGCGCCAAGTAATTGCTATTAGTGGGTTGTGCATTCGCGCCATCGTACGAGTAGGGATTGGCTCCAGGCAAATTGTCTGAGACGCCCGAGTCTGCTCGGGGCCGAATATCTGAAAGGCCAAGAGGAGTATTTGAGATGTTTCTCTGATTGACTGGTGTATACTTTTGGTTTATAGGAGAAGAATACTGCTCAGTACCGCCAGGCGTTGTGGAGAAAGGTATGTAGTTCTGTCCATCATACCCCCCAGCCGAAGGGCTCGATCGGGAATAATTGTGAGAATGACCGTGAGTGCCTGTTCGAGCTGGTGTAGAATAAGGATCCTGGGACAAGGATTGGCCTATCGTAGGCATAGCGGGAGCTGTATTCGACGAGACAGCACCAGGTCTGTTCGGGCCGCCAGGTTGTAGTGCACCAGGCATTTGGCCTGCCCTCTGATATTGATTTGCGTCTGATACTGCTTGCTCAAGGCTTATCCTAGGGGGGCCACTCGTAGTATAATCTCGGGGTGATATCTGGCTGCGTTGTCCACCGCCAGGTAAGTTTGAAAGATGAAGCTCATCTGACTGTCGACTGTACGCCTGCGGTCGTCGTGGAGGGTCGTCTTGCTGAGAGTTGTTCGTAACTGAATTAGGTGGAGAAGTGATCGAGCCCGAATTTGATTGGGATATGTTATAGCTTGTGGATGGCGCGGATTGGCCTCCAGGATTGGAGGTTGTCATGCTGGTACCAGACGGGTAAAGGCTATCTGTGCCGGCGTTCAAAGTGACCGTTCTGAGATTGCCTGTTGGCGCCCCAATTGAACCTAATGCTTGTGCAGCTTGGAAAATGCCAGAGGCAGCACTGGGTGGCATATGCTGAGCATTTTGTTGAGCAGAAGACGAGGAGGAGGAGTGGTGCCCGTGGAATGGCATATTCACATAAGAAGGGGCTTTGCTGGACGAGGTGTTGGATTATTGTACTGGCGCTTGCGACGGGCTGACATGAATCAGGCAGCAATTGCTTTTGAGCCTGAGACCAGAAGGCTTCGAGTTCTGACCATGGCCGCAAGGCTGAGACCTCGATCAAGTTACGCTTACACATCATTGAAGGGCTTATTGATTTGTTGAGTGACAAGATGTCCAACCACGATCTCCCATCTCTTCTCATCCTACCTGCTCCTCCAGCGCCTCCCACACCAGCAGCATTAAAGGCTGCGTATCAACCTGCACTGACTGCCGCGCTGACTTCGCTCGCATCAATAAAAGCTTCAAAGCCTTCTGTTCTACAAATATATGTACCTTGTCCCCGCCAATACGCTCTAAACGAACCAAGAGCACAGCTCTTTGAGGAGATTGAGCACTTGGTCTCTGGGATCTATAGTCTTGTCTGTATCGTCTCTGCTCATAACTCAATTGAGTCTGATGGTTGCGGTGCAATTGACGCAAGAGTCATTCTTCTCGATCATGATAGCCTCGAGGAGTCTCATGGTCTTCATGTGTTATCACCCTTTTCGTTGCCTGCCATTGGTCCTATCATTAATATTCAGACACTTGCATTGACAAGAAGGAGCTGGGATCACATTTTCTCTATAGACGGGGAGCAAGGCCAGAAGATCCTTAGTAAATATCTGAGTATTGCGGCTCATCTGAATCCTCCGGTGTATGGCAAGATTTGCAAAGTACCAGGCGGAATCAGTCTATTGTCTTCGGTTACATCGGAGGCTCAACCCGCAAGGCAAGGATCGGTGATACATACCAATGTTATTGTGGGCGGAACTTTTGATCATTTACACGCCGGTCACAAGCTACTGCTCACTGCGACAGCCCTGCTACTTCAGCCTTCCATACCACCTATGGATATTAAACGGAGATTGGTCATTGGCATCACAGGGGATCAACTGCTAAAGAATAAGAAGTATGCCGAGTATCTTCAGGGTTGGAAGCAGCGCCAAGAAGACGTTGTGGATTTCTTGTCAACTATCTTATTCTTTTCTCAACCAGAGAACCAGGAACTGGAAAGCCGCTCATTTGACGAACCCGTTGTCAATGGCAAAGCCGTACACACCCGACTTAAACAAGCAAATATAACAATCGAGTGTGTAGAAATCCAGGACCCATTTGGCCCAACTATCACGGATGAAACTGTGTCTGCACTGGTCGTTTCTGGAGAAACCCGATCCGGTGGTGCAGCAGTAAACGCAAAGAGGGAGGAGAAAGGATGGAAGCCTCTGGAAATCTTTGAGATCGATGTGTTGGATGCTCTAGAAGACAAGCCATCAGTCACGGAAACAGAAGAGTTTGCTGCCAAGATTAGTAGCACAGCAATTCGGAAGCGGAAGGCCGAACGTGCTCAGAAAGCCTTGTTCTGACTCAAAGGAAATATCAAGCATTAGTGTACGATTCTATTTCTGAGACTGTCACTAAGACCCATGAAAGTGAATTTCACCCTATGGTAAGTTAGAATTGACAGTCACTTATGGATTCTTGATCACCGCTTCTAAATCGGTCCGCCAGATCGGACGTGCCCCATACGGAGACTCGGCGTTTGTTTGGGACAAAGCTGATTAACGAACGTGGCTGGACCAGGATTGCAGCATAAGGCTAGATGGGGCGACATATACGGGTGGTAGTTCAGATGGATGACCGATGGCATCCTATCACAGGAAAGGATACCCGCAGGAAAGACGTAATTGTTGGACCATGGTCCGACCTATGTAGCCAACAGCAGGCAGAAGAATTACCAGACCAAAACGCAATTTCATGACATGCTAAATTAGTATCACTGTCAACGCCACAGACGTACAATCCGTCCCGACCCGTCGCGGATGCGGGAACATCCTGGTTTCAATCGGCTGGGACTCCAAGCTGACTGCCTTGCGGCCAAAGCTGCAATGCACGAGCTGAGTGATGGGCGCTTAGCAGCAGCCACTCAGCAGGACAGCAATCTGATGTACTGCTAGGCTATTCCGTACAGTAGTTGCGGTGAGGCATCGGAACCAGTCCGCACGTTTTGAGTAGGAATGGCCGAGCAAATCCTTCTCCATGCAGTTCGTGTTGCATATACGGGTACCTTTAGCCATGCGACACTCTTCCCGCTATTGCGGTATTTGTTTGCGCTTCTTGGGCTTTTCAGGCGTCAATGATCCATGCTCCAACGGTTTCTTAGACGAGAGTGTCCTTGATAGCTTATGTGATTCGCCCCAGCCTCGCTCTGCTGCAGCAATCGGGCATGCAGCAATCCTCCCTGATCCCGGACCCGAAGTCTTCACCTCCAGCTGCAATGTCGACTTTGCTTGCTGCTCTCTGCGTTTTTCTACATGCAACATCCTGGTTAACACATCACATGACCGTCTAGCGCACAACCAGGGCCCTTGCTACCGTCCTACAGCCGCCGCTCATCGGACAGGCAGATCCTCCTCGGCCAATCGTCCGCTGTCAGCGGGCTCTGTCACATATGCACGTCAAGCCAGCCCCGACCTCTCCTCACGCACATACGTGTACATCCGCCTTGCCCTCCGCATATATATGGTATAAGGCACGTTCTGCTTTTGGCGGCCATTGCATTGCCCGCCCTGCTCCTACGGCGTCCAGCTGGCACACGCTGTGCGGCCATGAAATGATATACGCAGCAGAACAATTAGGCGAGACAAACAATGCACCTTGGCGTCACTGGACTCTGGACGGGGGTGTCCGTCAGTTCCATGGGTAATAAGCTGATAAATCCTGCTCTCTCCCACTTCTAGCTTGACGTTGGAAAACTCGTCTCGCTTCAGTTCTTTGCCTTCCGTCGGGCCTCGTAAGACATCATGAGAGCTGAGTCCGGACCAAGAGGCATTTTAAGCCTCCCAGCTGAGATATTACTGAATATACTGACTCAACTGGATCCAACTCTCGAGATTCCTCGTGTTGACGATCGAGCGTGGCTCTCCGTGGAGAGCTTTAGATTGCCTCCACCTCTAGATGAAGGAGCCGCGAGTTATGTGGCCAATTTCAGACTGACCTGTAAAAAGTTCTCTGAAGTCGGAATTCAACATCAATTTAAGACTGTTGTCACGCGGTTCTCTGCGGCTGGATTCGCCAGGCTGCGGAACATCTCGGCGCGTCCTCATATAGCAAGGGTGGTCCAGAAATTCTCCTACATGGTGCCTCGTGTCTATCTAAAAGGTTATCCTTCTTGCTGGTGTAATTCGGAAGTTGTCTTGCTGACAATATGTTAGATGGTCAACGAATAAAAGCTCTGCGAGATGCCACAGATGCTGAAGCCGATCGTGGCATGTTAAGACAATTCTTTGAGAAAGCAAGGGAGCAGGTTGAAATTGTTCAAAGGTCCATTGATTCCCAGACATTGGAAGCTGCGATTGCTTCGTTTGAAAAGCTTCAGCATATTCGTGTGCTCAGGATGATGGATCAACTAGATGCGGCATTTCTCAACTACTTAAACAACCACCGCGATGTTGCCGAGCAACATGTGGAGCTTCAATGGGGACCTGTTTCATTGCGTGCAGCTGGTGCCCTAGGCGGGGCAGTCCTGAGAAGAAACTCTCCAGCTTCTCGCTGGTCTTTTCCGCTTATAGACACCCAGAGTGCCATTACATTGATGAACAGTTCGCCGCGCATTGGACTATCATCAATAGCGGCAAGTCTCGAATGTCTGTCGCTGCGATTTGAGGATTCGAGAGACCTCGATGCCAAGATGCGAGAACTCTCACCCCTTTTCCGGACTGTTTTCAATTCTGCAAGAAATCTGGTCTCTGTGCATATCGGCTTCCCTCAGGGCTCCGTATCTTTGCCTCTAGAGGAGATATTTCACAATATTTTTATGGAAAAGCTGCGAGTTTTTTCAATCGGTGGGTGGCGACTCGACGCGGAGGAGATCATTGATATTGGCTACTCCTATCGAAGCAATTTACGAGGGTTACGACTGCATGGCGTTCTATTAAAGGAAGGGGGCATGTGGAAAGACGTCCTAAGTGTGCTCCGAAGAGAAATGTTGAGCCTCCGCTGGCTAAGCCTTTCCAAGGCCGATTACGCTTTGCATTTCGATGAGAATGCAACAAGATTGGATGTGACGGAGGATCTCGAAAGAGACGATAGTGACTCCGATTCCGATCTAGACGAAGAAGATGCTGAAGACCCCGTACAGGATCAGGATGAAACCCACGATCTAGACAACCAAGATATGAATGATGCCGACAGTTTCAGTAGCGACGAAGACGTTCAAGCAGACAGTGACGTTGATAGCGTCAACGATCTCGACCCAACAGCTCATGCATTTACTACTCAGTTAGAAGCTCCTGATTATGAGCATGTATGCACGTGCTCGAGCCGGATCCACCTGCTGGACGTGGAAGATCTGGGAGATGATGGTATAACCGTCACACAGACACAGCGGAAGATGTGGGAGAGATGGGTGGTAGGCTGTTTGATGCATAGCAGGCTTGACTTGTCAACTTCAGCACGAAGAGCTAGACAACAGGCATCATAACTTCTCCATCGCGTCGGGTTGAGGAGATGGATCTATATTAATATCGTATCTATCCAACTTCCTCAGAGGGCAATAAACGAACAAATACACGACTCCTGTAAGGGATGCAGAGGTGAGGATGGATCTGATAGCTTTGCAAAAGCAGAGGTGGTTGGGAAAGGCTAAATCTCAGAGTCTGCCCGACAATCCGAAGACTACTAAATTCCAAAAGCGTCGGATCTCAAAATACTATGGCTCCCCCATCAACGACAATATCTGCCCCGTTGATGTATGTTCCGGCCTGACTGCATAACAAGACTATTGATCCTGTCAACTCACTCGGTACACCCATCCTCCCCATAGGATTTCTCGAGTCCCATATAGCCCTTGCAGAAGCAAGGGCTGGGCCCTCGTTGAGGATCGTATCCATGTACCCAGGGCTAATGGAATTGCACCTAATTCCATACCTGGCCCATTCGGCCGCCAGACAATCTTTCATGGTCAAGAGTGCAGCTTTACTCACATTGTAAGCGACCTGTGGCTGTGGAAAATTCACTCGGTGACCGGAGATTGAGGCAGTGAAAGTAATGCTCCCACCGGTGCCTTGCTTGACCATGACTTTAGCCACAGCCTGGGCTGTGAGGAAGGATCCAGTTGTATTGATGTCAAGAATCTGGCGCCATTCTACTGAAGTCATCTCGAGAGCATGGGTACACGCCACCACACCAGCGAAACAAAGGAGAATATCAACGGATCCAAGCAGTTCTACTGTATCTGCGACGGCTTCATTTATAGCTACTTCATCCGTGATGTCCACAAGTCTGGCTGCTATGGTTGCGATAGGGAAATCTGCCGTGAGTTCAGTCAACGCCAACTGAATTTGTTGGGGATTGATGTCGAATATCATTATTCCAGAGAGCCCGTGCTCGAGCAACGCTCGTGATGCGAGAAGGCCTAGGGTCCCAGCACCCCCTGTCACTATAGCATTTCCTTTGACGGCAAATCGAAGTTTGGCCCGCTCTTCACAGCTGAGATGATGTGATGTTGATGGTGGAGGGCCGGTTAGGGATGAAGGAGTGCCGTCACTAAGTATCATGTGAGGGAGTATACGGGCCGTCAAAGCGTCCCGATCCATTAGTGTTGGAGGCATTCTGTAATCTTCGCAATGGGGAGTACGATCTGCTGAGGATGAAATAGTGTCTCAGATTTAATCCTGAGCAGTCAGGGTTTCCCGCACAGGAGTTGGTTGAATTTTCAGATATTGGTAGACTGCCAGTAGACTTACATCTGGCTATGAATTAACACTCCTGTCCAATATGAAATGAGTAAATTTAACAAGGCTACGCTCAGGGTGTCACCTGGGAAGGGCCGATGACTTTTTCTTGTTGTGTTTGTGTGAATCAGGCAGCATGTGAGCTTCTACCTGAAATGACTCGGCATCTGCCGTTGGAGCTTCTCACCACATTTCTTGTGTTCGAGCTCCTACAATTACTGTGAGCACTACACAGATCTCATTCTGCACTCTAGCAGTATGGATAGGTTATTCTCCAGCATGATGTACAGTTTTCATGCGTATTCTAACCAAGATCTAGGTCGTTCTTCCGGCGCTCCTCCCGAGACACCTCTCCGCTGCTCCCCCAGCACTCCAAGTCCTATCCACTGGCCGATCTCCCTCCCCGACCTTACACCGACTCTCCATCTCCCTCACGTGGATCTCAAGCCTCCACATCATTATTATCTGCTTCCCGCCGTCCTCATGTCCAGTTTTCCTCTATCCCGCCTCCAATCGTGTCGAGTGTCCTCTTGAACGATCCCCAACCTCAAATTTCTCACTCGATGTCTCCCTCATTCTCACGTTCCCAAATCGCCTCCACAGTCCCAGTAGCAGTAGCAACCAATCCACTTCTGGCCCTTTCCCGCCGAGAAAAGGCAATACAAGCAGACCTGCAACTTCTCTTGGACGCTCAGAGTGCGGGGCTAGTACAAGGGCGTATAGGTGAGTCGCATGGCGACGATAGGAGCTCTGATGCAGGGAGCAGTACGCCCACGTCTCGATCCATGGCGCCCTCGCCAAATCGAAGCCGAGAACACAGAAGCGGGAGCGCGAACAGAGGAGTGATACCTGTGAGGCAGCCAAGGAGGAAGAAGATTGGGCTCAAGGGTGCGAGGAGGGGTATTCTGAGCGCGATGGAAGAGCTGCTTGTTGTTAAGGAGCATGAAGGTATGATTGTTGACGAGGAGATAAATACATTAAAGTCTCTTCTTTCGCAAGTTAATGTGTGGGAGAAGAAGATATCGTCTTTCCAGCAGGAGATGCAGCGAATAAAGTTTGGAACCGAAGGACGTGAGATTAGTGAGCTCAAAACAGAAAAGTCGGCCGTGGAGACGGAAATCAAGGAACTAGAAGAGCGACTAATGAATCTACGGGCGCGGGAGCGACATCTGTCAAGGAGGATTGAGGAGGTCGGGAACAGAACAGAGGCCGAGATGAGTAGTTTCCGCGAAGGAAAACGTGGCGTTGAGAATGAAGTCAATGAATTCTTGAGGAGGCCACCTGTGCTGGAGGTCGCCATTGCTGTTACGACGCGAAAGCCAGTCGCAGCCGGCGAAGGTGAGAGCTTTCTAAGCTTGCCGCCAAAAAGACGCACATTGGAAATGGCACGAGATTGGCTTTCTTCCACCCTCAATACCCTCTCTGCGCACCGGAAAGCTACGGAGAAAGAGAAAGAGGCGCTAGAACAGGGTGCCACGATGTGGAATGATACCGTATCTCTAGTCACTACATTTGAAGAAGATTTACGAGTCCAGATGAGCGGAGGACAGCAGCTGAAAATTCAAGATCTAAAGCAGCAACTCTCCCGAATGGGAAAGATTGTTCGAGATTTAGAGGGCAAGACGAGGGAGGTGGAGGAGAGACGGTGGAATCTGCTGATCTGCGCGATAGGCGCAGAGTTGGAAGCCTTCAGGGAAGGAGAGGGCCTATTAAGGGGCGTCATGGCCACCCTCGACCCTACCTACGCCTCAGACGCCCAGGATCGGGACGTGCCACCGCTGAGCACGCAAACAAGCAATGGCGTTGGAGGCGCGGAAGAAGAATACCTGAAGAACAGTAACGGGAATCAAAGCAGTATCGACAACTACGACGACGCAAGAGAGGAACTATTTAGTCTACAACGCGACGATTCTGGAGTTATGGACATCGGATCGGAAGGAGGGGCAAGGGACGAGAAACCTGGGAAGGTATTGAGGAGGATGAATTCTAGTCCTTACCGGTCTGAGACTGAGAGCGAGGATGATGGACCGCCGCAGGCGTTGTTGGTTGGTATTCAAGATGAAGATGACGGTTGATGGATAGTACGATGATGTAAAATGATTACTTGGGGGCGTTGGATTGGATTGGATGGGTTAGACTATGAAGTAGACCTTGTTCATGATACCCTAATCCTTTTTAATTACTGAATTAATACTGTTATGTGGATAGTATATTCATTATAAAACAGCCTTTAGAAGTTCATGGGTTGGCGCTAAAAGGATCGGATATTCTCGGGTATGGCCTCGGGGTTCGAGAGGTCATTACAAGTGTGGGGGTTTTCCAAATTCAACGTGTATAAATGCCTACTTGCTTTGTTATTCCTCACGGCAAAGGCTGGAAAGATATGGGTTCAAGGTGAGAATTTTCAGTGGCTGCTATGGCTTTGTATTGAGGGACGATCCTGCCTGTCCCCGCTCCTAATCTGTTCCCTTACGCCGAAACGCCACAAGAATACAGACACTGCAAACACTTCTCTCTCTTGTTCCACGACTTCACTGGGTAATATACATGCAACAGCGGCTGCGCTATCATGCGAAGAGCCCAAAACAACGGAGATGGTTGGGGGGGTAAGACTGCCTATCGTTCTCGCTTGAACCAGTTGCTGTTGCCGGCGATGGCAACCGTGTTGTCCATGACCATCTCGCCGATGCTGAGGTAGCTGTCGAACCACTTCTTAATGTCTTTGTTGTCTGTAATTTTTTCTGTCTTAAAGCTGGGGCTAGGTCCCATGGGTGGGTCTTGTTAGCCAGGTTGTTCCTTTCTTGTTATTGATGGTTTGAGTGCGAGCATATGCAAAGTTGCAGAGGGCATGAAGGAAAGGCAAGTGTGTATTCGAAGGAGTGGGGCAGGGCGGACGTACGTCAGGCCTGTTGATCGCTTCATTCCTGCGAGGATGGTCGATACTGCAACACAGTTAGCTTCTTTTTTTTTTCCCCGACAATGGAGGAGTGCTAGGACTGCATACTCAGAACGGCGTCAAAGGCATAGTGAAATAGTCTTCCGAGCTTTCCCCACAAACCAAATGTTAGTAAGTTGAGGAACTGAGCTGATTAGGATCACAGTCTTGTGGACTTGCTGTACGAGGGAGACTGACAACCATAGTGTCGGCTCGGCTGGACTGGACTGTCCTGTCCTGTGCTGTGCGAGGCCTTGCGACAGTGGGATAATACGTTCTTACGGCAGGATATTATTTCCCCTCACAGGATTTGATACAACGACTCCTGTTGTTGACGTTGCTGCGGTGAAAGAAGAAGACAGAGTGTAGGTTACAGAGCATGCAACAACAAAACAAGCACACAGTTTGTGCCGCCTCAGATCATTACCTTAGGCGACGACTACGGCGACCGGAAGACCCCGCTGAGGCCGGATTATTCAGGCTAACCCAGACGGGGCATGGCGGGGGCCGTACAGGGATGGACCCCCAAGCGATCATCAACGTGTTGAGGCAGCTGGATGGCTGAGGTGAAGAGGGGCAGAGGCAGAGGCAGAGAAAAAGAATTTGCTTCTGCAACGCAGCCTCGTCTTGTCACATTTTTCCCCAAACCATCCAACAAATACCTCATAATGTAAGTCACCCAATACATCCTTCATTATCTTGCACGCTCCTCTCTACTTCCTGGTCTTTGCATATTTTCAATTGTGACTTATCGAAGCTTGCCAAAGCTTATCGGCGAAATTTTGTTGTCCCATTGCTCAGCCCCACCATCATCCCGCGAACCTAAGCTGACAGCGACACCACAGAAGAGCTGCTGCGGTGCGACATACAACGTATCCTACGCCCTTGTAACATAAATATTCTAAATACTCCTTGTATTTTACTGCCTCCGGCCGAAATCTCTCACCATGACTTCTGCAATGGAACATCTTTCCTTTGGCTCGACCAAGATCCAGTGGCTGAGCGAGCTTGACACCGACTATAAACCCACCAAGAACTATCGCCGGACTTCGATCATCTGTACCATTGGTCCAAAGACGAACTCTGTCGAGGCCATAAATAAGCTCCGTAAGGCTGGTTTGAACGTTGTGCGAATGAACTTTTCCCATGGCTCCCATGAATACCATCAATCCGTCATTGACAATGCACGCGAGGCAGAGAGAGTCCAGCACGGCCGCCAGATTGCCATTGCTCTGGACACAAAGGGCCCAGAGATCAGAACTGGTAACACCGTTGGAGACGCTGACATTCCGATCTCTGCCGGCACGGAGATTAACATCACCACGGATGAGACGTATGCCACTTGTTGTGACGATAAGAACATGTGAGTCCCAATTGTTGAGGTAATTCTAAACCATGCTAATCTTAAAAGGTATGTGGACTACAAGAACATTACCAAGGTGATCGAAAAGGGCCGTGTCATCTATGTTGATGACGGCGTCCTTGCCTTTGATGTCCTCGACATTATCGACGAGAAAACCATTCGCGTTCGAGCCAGAAACAATGGAAAGATCTCTTCCAAGAAGGGTGTCAACCTTCCAAACACAGATGTCGACCTTCCCGCCCTTTCCGAGAAGGACAAAGCTGATCTTCGATTTGGCGTGAAGAACAACGTTGATATGATCTTTGCGTCATTTATCCGCCGCGGCGAGGACGTCAGGAATATCCGCGAGGTCCTTGGCAATGACGGAGCCCATATCCAGATCGTTTCTAAGATTGAGAACCGTCAAGGCCTCAACAACTTCGCCGAGATTCTCAAAGAGACCGATGGTGTCATGGTAGCTCGTGGAGATCTCGGTATCGAAATCCCAGCCGCTGAAGTTTTTGCTGCCCAGAAGAAGATGATCGCCATGTGTAACATTGCCGGCAAGCCCGTCATCTGCGCAACCCAAATGCTGGAGTCCATGGTCTCCAACCCACGCCCCACCCGCGCCGAGATCAGCGACGTCGGTAACGCCGTCACTGACGGCGCTGACTGTGTTATGCTGTCTGGTGAGACGGCCAAGGGCAACTACCCCTGCGAAGCTGTCACTGA
>Ga0335072_10011966_pt1 | contig 12396 bp, 6 predicted proteins | sample Lox_Sample_21_FD_206725 | JGI IMG/M metagenome (GOLD analysis project Ga0335072, IMG submission 206725) | Soil microbial communities from Loxahatchee National Wildlife Refuge, Florida, United States - Lox_Sample_2.1 | ecosystem: Environmental > Terrestrial > Soil > Wetlands | place: USA: Florida...
CCTTTAGTCGTTCGGAAGCCAAGATCGGCCAGAAGCGCGTAGACTTCGCGACCGGCTGCGAGGGTTTGGGAGTCCGGATCGTCGAAGATGGTAAAGGCGAATGATTTTCCCTCGGGCCAAGGCATAGATGTTCATTCTGGCAGAATCGCGCGCGGTAACCGTGCCGATCCCTGTGGTCGATTTAACCTCACGGATTATTTCGGCTGCACGGGTCGTTCAACCCCCAGCAGTTCGTTCGAATTCAGCAAAATCGTTTCCGATCGCCATAGCGAGCGCCAACAACCTTTCCAGTGCCTCGGCCGGGGAAGAGAACGCGATGGAGATTTTGCCAGGCGAGACGGTGACTCCCGCGGGGAGATTGGCGAGTTGTTGGCTGACAATGGAGAGCGGCGCTTCGACCAGGACTTTCGGCTCGGCCAGAGCCGCGCGGCGCAGGTCATCCATGGCCTGCGCCAGTTTTTGCCGGCGGCGGCGCTCGTAATGCGCTTCTTCGCCGGAGGCCAAGCGCTGCAAATGAGCGATCAGGTCCTCACGGGCGGCTACGCCGCTTGAGCCGATTTGCCGTGTGACGCAAGGCTGGAGAATTTGCTGGGCGCGGCGGCGGCCGACTTTGAGAAGAGATTGGAGAGTCTCGCGATCGACCCAAGGCCAAGGGAGGCGGTTCAACTCGGCGATCATGCCGTCTAAACGGCCGTACCAAATGGGCTTATCGGGCAATCGACGAGTTTAGCATAGTAAATGCGATCATGCGCGTCTGCGAAATATGAGCGCCGCCGTGACTTCTGATAATGGAAGCTTATCAGAAGTGTGCTACCATTCGCCCTAATGACGGAATCGGCAGCGCTACAGATCGCTTCGCTCGGCCGCCAGGCGCAGGAGTTCGCCGCCTCTGCTAAGGCAGCCCATACTCTGCGTGCTTATCAAGCCGATTGGGAGGATTTCCGAGGATGGTGTGCGGCGCACGAGGCAGGTTCGATGCCGGCCACACCGCAGACTGTCGCGTTATACCTGACCGATCGGGCGGCGACGCTCAAAACCTCCAGCCTGGCGCGGAGGTTGACCACCATTAACCGGGCGCATCAAGTGGCGGGGTATCCCTCGCCCGCCGCCATGCAACATGCCATCGTAAGCGAGGTATGGAAGGGCATCCGGCGCACGAAGGGGACCGCGCAGGTGGGGAAAAAGCCGTTCCTGACGTCCGATCTGCGGCGGATACTGGCGGCGCTTCCGGCGGATCTGCGCGGAGTGCGGGACCGCGCCTTGCTGCTGGCGGGTTTTGCCGGCGGCTTTCGCCGGTCGGAACTCGCGGCCCTCCAAATCGAGGACTTGGAGGCGACGGCGGAGGGAATCGTGGTGCGGCTGCGCCGTTCGAAAACGGATCCGGAAGGGCAGGGAAGGATGGTGGCGCTGCCCTACGGCTCCGATCCGAAGACCTGTCCGGTGCATGCTCTACAGGCGTGGATGGAAGCGGCCGGTCTCACCGCGGGGCCCTTGTTCCGCGCCATTGACCGCCGCGGCGCGGTGAGCAAACGTGGTTTCAATCCGGATTCGATCGGGTACCTGGTGAAACACGCGGCTGCGGGGGCTGGTTTCGAGACGGCGGATTATGCGGGACACAGTTTGCGTGCAGGACTGGCGACACAAGCGGCCATGAACGGCGCGGGCGAACTGGCGATCATGAAACAGACCGGGCACCGGTCACTCGCCACGGTGCGGAAGTACATTCGGGAGGGATCGATGTTCCGAGACAATGCCGCCGGCAAACTGGGCCTGTGATCAAAACTGTTCGATCGCCTGGCGAATGCGTTCGCTCGCGTGGCCATCGCCGTAGGGATTGTGGACGCGGGCCATGCGGCAGTATTCGGCCTCATCATCGAGCAGGCGCCCGGCTTCGTCTACAATGCGCGCCGCATCGGTACCCACCATTTTTACGGAGCCGGCAAGCACCGCTTCGGGCCGTTCGGTCTTGTCCCGCAGGACCAGGATCGGTTTACCCAGCGACGGACCTTCTTCCTGTATCCCGCCGGAATCGGTGATCAGCAGGTAAGCACGCCGCATCAGATCTACGAACGGAACGTAGTCGAGGGGTTCGACCAGGAAAAGATTCGGCAGGCCGCTCAAGCGCGCGTAGACAGGATCCATGACATGGGGATTCCGATGCACCGGATAGATCAATTGGACGTCGGGCCGTTGCGACAGACGCGCCAAGGCTTCGCAGATGCGGTGGATTCCGTCGCCGAAGCTCTCGCGCCGATGGGCTGTAACGACGATCAGTTTCCTGCCGGCATCCAGTTGCGGCCATTGGCAAGCCGGCAGCCGGCCGGCTAACAAGGCGTCGCGCACGTAGAGCAGCGCATCGATTCCCGGATTGCCGGTTACAAAAATGCGCCGCGGCTCTATGCCTTCGGCCAGCAGATTTCGGCGGGCGGTTTCGGTCGGCGCAAAGTGCAAGGCAGCCAGCCGGGTGGTCACGACGCGATTCATTTCCTCGGGAAACGGCTGATGCAAATCGCCGGTGCGCAGGCCGGCTTCCACGTGTCCGACCGGCACGTGTTGGTAGAAGGCCGCCAGAGCGCCGGCCATCGTGGTGGTGGTGTCGCCTTGCACCAACAACATGTCCGGCCGCTCCTCGACGATCACCGGTTCGAGCGCCGCCAGAATGCGTGCGGAAATCTGGGCGAGCGTTTGCCCGGGCTGCATCAGGTCCAGATCATAATCCGGCGTTACGCGGAAGGCGGACAGCACCTGGTCGAGCATGCCACGATGTTGCGCCGTCACGCAGAGGCGTACGGTGAAACGGCCGCTCTCACGCAGACTGAGTAGCACGGGACACAGTTTGATAGCTTCCGGCCGCGTGCCGAAGACGAACAGGAGCTTACGCAAGAAACCTGATTGTAACCGCCTGACCAGCGCATGCAAGCGGTCCGCTGTCACCTGATTTAAGTCAATGTCTTACAAGGGAAAACCGATGCATTACCAGACGCTGTGTACGGGCTTCATTTGGTGCGTAAACACACACAAACAACGTGACGGAAACGTTCTTTTTTGGAGAATCACTTAAGGAACTGTGTTTGGATTGATACCATAGGAAACCTATCAGAAATTCACAGGCCCTAGCCGCGTTTACGGAGGGGTGCGGCAGACAAACAGGCGTTGTGTATCCGGACCGTGACGTCCGGATAAATAAATACAGATACGAATATCTTATTCGGCTGAACTCCGGATACGGTCTCGGAGAGGATTGGGATGGCTCACGCCACATCAATAGCAAAGGCCCGCCCGCGGGCTAACCGGCTGTCTACCGGGAAAGGTATTTTAATCGCGGCCTTATTGTTCGCCCTGCATCCTGGTGCAGCCAGCGCGCAAGGGCCTCCGCCGCCGGTCCCACCTGAATATCAGGACCTATATACAACGCTGAACACAGATTTGAACACGTTCAATGCGTCGCTGCCCACGTCATTGCCTCCTTACGCGGGTCTGGCGACGCTCAATCTGAGCTACGCCAACGGTAATTCCGGGCCGCAACTGGGCACCTCCTCGCTGAGCGGTATCGAAATTCAACTGCAGGAGCTGCAGGCCATGGGCGCGAAGGCGATCCTGATCCAAATCGGCTTTCCCCTCCTCTACGAGCCGTTTCTGACGAGCCTGGGCCTGTCCTATACACAGTATTCGACTTTTTACCAGCAGGTCGCCGCCGATGTGCGTGCGGCCGGATTCAAACTGGCTATTGAGAACGACACGCTGTTAAGCGGCGGCGCCTCGGCAGGTTGGGACGTGGCCCCGTTTTACGCGACGCTCGACTGGACACAATATCAGCAAGCTCGCGCGCAGTGCGCGCAGAATGTCGCGGAGATTTTGCAACCGGATTACCTGGTGGTGGCGGAAGAGCCGGATACGGAATCCATCAACACGGGTCAGACGGAGGTGGATACTCCCACGGGACAGGCATCGCTGGTGAGCACGATCCTGCCCAGCGTGGCGGCGGCGGGCGTTCCCAACATGAAAGTGGGCGCGGGGGTGGGCAGTTGGTTGCAGAATTTCCAGGAGTTCATCGAAGATCTGGTGCCGCTGCCGCTCGATTTCATCGACATGCACATCTACCCGATCAATAACTCATTCCTGCCCAATGCTCTACAGATCGCCAGCATAGCCGCCGGGGCGGGCAAACCGGTGGGAATGAGCGAGTGTTGGCTGAACAAGATCCGGAATGACGAACTCAACAATATTGAACCGGACATTGTCGAAGCGCGCGACGTGTTCAGCTTCTGGACTCCTTTAGATACGGCCTTCTTCCAAACCATACAGTGGCTGGCCAGCGATACCCAGATGCTGTTCTATGCCCCGACCAACAGTCAATACTGGGCGGCTTATTTGCTGTACGACGCGTCTACCGAGAACCTCTCGCCCACCGAGGCACTGGATCAAGAAAGCCAGCAAGCTTCGGCGAACATGAACGCCGCCATCTACACCAGCCCGGCGATCAGCTACTACAGCTCCGTGGTTACACCTCCGGATACTGCTCCGCCTTCGGTCCCCGCCGGCCTGAGCGGCGGCTCCTCCAGTCCCACGACGGCCGCACTGAACTGGAATCCTTCCACCGACGATGTGGGTGTAGCGGGGTATAACGTCTATCGCAATGGCTCCATGGTGGGCACAACGGCCAACGCTTACTATCAGGATTCCGGGCTGACTGGCGACACCACCTATACTTACGCCGTGCAAGCCTTCGATTTGGCCAGCAACTTATCCGAGTCCTCATCACCGATCAACGTCACCACGTACAGCAACACCCCACCCACGACACCCGGCGATGTAACCGCCACGGCCATCAACGACCAGAAGGTGCAAGTTACATGGTCAGCTTCGACCGATCCGGTCGGGATCAAGCATTATTTAATATTTTCCGGTCCTTCGCCACGGAATCTGACCCAGATCGGCGAGACGCAGGCTACGGTCACGCAGTTTATCAATTACGGCCTGACCCAGGGAACCACCTACTATTATGGCGTCGAAGCGGTTGACAATGACGGGAATACGTCGGCCATGTCCAAGATCGCGTCGGTCACGACTCCCGTGCCGCCATCGGCGCCCACGGGTTTGAGCGCCACGCCGCTTTCGACCAGTAAGATCAGCCTGTCATGGCAGCCCGCGGTGACGGGCGGCTTGCCGATCCAGTTTTACCAGATATTCAGCGGCCCTTCGGCGACTCAACTAAGCCAGATTGGCAATGCCACGGGGACGACTTATACCAATTCCTCGCTCAGCCCGTCCACGACTTACTATTATGCAGTAGTGGCGGTGGATACGGGCAACGACACATCTCCCAGGTCTCTCGTTGTGTCAGCCACAACACCCGCCATACCCGCCGCGCCGACGGGCTTAACGGCTACGGCAGAGTCAGTCACCAAGGTTGCCCTGTCCTGGTCTGAAATGGCGGCCGGCTTGCCAATCCAGTCCTACCAGGTGCTGCGCGGACAATCGCCTGGCGCTCTCACTCAGATTGCGAAGTCCACTACCACCAGTTATACGGACCGGACCGTGACCGCCGGCACCGAGTATTATTACGAAATTCAAGCTGTAGACGCGGACAACGATATTTCGGCTCCGTCCAATGAGGCATCTGTTACCACGCCGGCGAATCCGGCGGCACCCATCGATCTGGTGACCACGGCGAACTCGCCCTCCAAAATCAGCCTGACGTGGGCGGCCGGCGCGGGCGGCGGGCTGCCGATCCAGTCTTATCTCGTATTCCGGGGCAACTCCGCGGGAAGCCTGAATCAGATCGCCAAGGTGGCGAACCCGTCCTATTCGGACACAACGGTATCGCCCGCGGCCACCTACTATTACGGCGTGGAGGCGGTCGATACAGATGGCGATATTTCTCCGATGTCTACGATCGCGCCGGCCACCAGCCTGGCGCTGCCATCGGCTCCCACGAATGTGAGCGCATCGGCAGTCTCGAATAGCGACGTCGGCGTAACGTGGACGGCGGCACAGAGCGGTCTGCCGTTGAAGTCGTACAGCATTTACCGCGGGCCTTCGGAATACAGCCTGGTGCCCCTCAAGACGATTTCGGCATGCTTAGAACGTGATCCGGCTTCCTAATTGGAAGGCGCGGGGACCGCCCGTTCCGAATATGTTCGAGGTTCTCTGGGAGGCCTGGCCGAAGTTCGGCGCGTTCAGAACCTCATTGTAGAAGGTGAGGTTGGCAATGTTGAACACATTGAAACACTCGCCAAAGACCGATAGCCTGACGCGCTCTCCATGCAGCGGAAACACCTTGGTGACGCGCAGGTCCTGGGAATTGAAGCTACGCGGAAAACCCCAGTTCGCCGGCAGCGTTATGTTCGGATAGACCTGGCCCAGCGAATCGACTTTGCCGGCATAGTTCTGGTTGTATTGATTCACCAGTTGAACCAAATCGCCTTTACTCTTGCTGACACCGAATTCGTTGAATCCACCGCCGGGAAGAGGCGCCCCGGGATAGATGGTCTCACCCGCCGCACCGAAGACACCGTTGCCATTGAAATCCACACCGGTCACGAACGGTTGAAAAGGCACGGCGCTTTGGAACGACGTGATGCCGGAGAATTGGATGCCTAGGGGCAGCGCGACGACGATCGAGCCAGTGAGGGTTTGATGCCCCGCCTGCGGGCCCCAGCTCGCGAAATAGTCGCTGTTATCAATCAACCCATTGAAACCAACTTCGTCGGCATAGGCGTAGGACAACGTACCGGTGGTACGGTGCGAGAACCGCTTGGTCAATTTCATCAGCAGCCCTGCGTAGTGCGAACGGCCGCCGCTGATATCCGCTTCGATCGGGCCGTCCGAACATTCGGTGGCGATGAGCTGGTTTATGGACAGCCCGGCCGGGCATTTGGGAATGATGGGGCCCGCGGCGCTGTAGTAGTGATTGAGATCCGCATTTTCGATCAACTGGTGCATGTACTGGCGGAAAACAAAATCAGCGCTGAACAGCAGATCGCTGCGAAGTTCGCGCTGCACGCCGGCGCTGACGTGTTCGGAATAAGGCAGCTTGAAGTTGGTGGGGATCAGACCAATGGAGGTTTTGAACAGGTCGATGTTGGTGGTGCCGGGCGGGGTCGTGCTGTTGGGCAGGAGTTCCTTTTCCGCGCCCGCTACCAGAATGCCCAAGTCATTCTCCAGACCTTGGCCGGTAAACGTAGTGGGTTGTCCATTGAAACTGGTGGGCCGGATGGCGGCCGGCAGATTATTGAAGCCGAAGAGCGTGGCAAGCGATCCGAAGAATGCGCTGTCGGGCAGCGGCACGCGTCCAATACCGAGCGGTGCCAACAGCACACGCTCGAGCAGACGGTTATAGATATCCCAGGTGTCGTAATAAATGGCGGCGCCAGCGCGAATCACGGTCTTGTTATCTTTGCCCACCGACCAGGCAAAGCCCAGCATGGGGCTGAAATTGAAGGGCTGGTGCTGTTCATGGCCGATACCGTTCGGGCCGAAAATTGGCTCCAGATAGGAGCCTTTGGTCAGATCGAAATTCAACGCATTGCTCTCGTACGACCAAGCCAACCCATAATTCAAGCTGAAGCGCGGCGTGATTTTCCAGGTATCCTCGCCGTAAAAATGGAACGAGTTGTCGTGGTCGGCGTCGCCGCGATTGTACAGAGGCGGTTGGGTCGGATTGCCGACGCCGATCGTGAATGCGTAAACCGGCAGTTTCAGGAGATTGGCGACCGTATTGTAATTGGACGGCAGGGGGATGACGTGCGAGCCGTAGCCCTCCGCCTGCAATTGCTGATTGTAGGCTTCCACCAATTCCGGCGACCACAACTCCACCGAAGCCGGATTGGCGTAGGCGTAGGAGCCGGTGCCTTTCTCATATTCCCAATAGCCGCCGTACTTGATCGAATGCGTACCCTTCTGCATGCTGAGGTTATCGGCGAAGATATGGCGGCGCAGCAAGCGGCTCTGGGGAGCCGTAGCAGACTCGCCCAAGGCGAAGTTATTCACGCCCAGGACGGTGATCATGGGTCCGTCGGAGTCGGTCTGGGTCGCGCTGGTCGGCGTGCCATAGCCCCATCCGTTGCACGGCGGAGGGCATTGGGCAAAGGTGGGCGGGCTATTGGTATTCGACCAGAATGTGTAGGAATAACGAAATTCGTTGACGGTGTTCGGCGTGAGGACGCTGGTAACGGAGAAGACACCGGAGTCCGCCCAATTCTTGTTCTCGTTCCAATCCGACGGGAGGTCGCCGATACCCGGCGGCGCAAACGAACTATTGCCATCATGCGAATAGCGCAGGAAAGCGTTGTTCTTGGAGTTGATACGCCAGTCGAATCGCTCGGTAAGCTCGTTGGCATGATACGGGCTGGAGGCGTTGCTGCCGAGATTTTGGAAAAGAGGATCGCTGGGAAATGCGCTGAACAGAGCCGTCTGATCGATGTGTTCCAGGGAGGAGAAGAAAAACAGCTTGTCCTTGATGATCGGGCCGCCGATCCAATAGCCTTCCTGCTGGCGGGCGAAGTATGGATTATTGGGCTCGCCCGGCTCATGCGCCAACAGGGGGTAAGCCGAGAGATCGTGATTGCGGAAGAAGAAGAACGCGCTACCGTGAAAATCGTTGCCGCCCGAGCGCGTTACCACGTTAATGGAGCCACCCGCACCGATACCGGTAGACAGGTCAAAATTGGTGGAGGAAAGCTGGAATTCCTGGACCACTTCCTGGGAAAAATTCTGCTGGGTGCCGCCGTTGATGGCATCGGTCACGGTGGCGCCGTCTACGGTGATGCGCACGGAGTTATTGGCCGAACTGGCGCCTAGAATATTCACATCGAATTGCTTGTTATACTGGCCGACGTTATTGGGAGAAACGCTTACGCCCGGCTCCAGCATGGATAACTGCAGAAAGCTGCGGCCATTGACGGGCAGATCCTGGATTTCATCGTGCGAGATCGTGCCCGAAATCTCGTGGCTATCGTAGTTGATTTGAGCGGCCTCGCCTTGCACGCTGATCACTTCGGTCTCAGCGCCCAACTGCAACTCCAGATCCACGGTGGTCACGATACCGGCCTGGACGGCGGCACCGACGTCGAGGGTGCGAAAGCCGGTGGCCGTAGCGCGAACGTTATAAGGGCCGGCGGGCAAAGATGCGGCGGTAAAGATGCCTTCGGCCGAGGTAGTGATCTGGCGTGCCAGCCCCGTGTCTTTGTTGGTTACGATAATGTTGACGCCCGGCATGATCGCGCCCGTGGAGTCGTGGGCCGTACCGGTGATCGATCCCACTGGCGCTTGCGCCAGAGCGATGATCGCCAGGCATAACGCCAGGCTCAAAAGCGACAGCGAACGTCGCAGGCGATGGAACATTACAATCCTCCCTTTACGGGTGCGCTTCCTTAAGAAAATCGCACGCTCATTTAAAGATTTCTGCCTATGAAAGCTGATCGTTCCGCAACGGTTAAGTGAGACCCAGCGGCGCCCGTCTTGACAGTGTACCACGCGCGGGGCGCCACAACGGGCGTTTTGGTACCATTGGGCGGTATTTGGTCATGGCCTGTAAACCTTTGTGTTGAAACAGATTTCAACAATCAAACTGGACAAATTCAAAACCGATGGGATACCTTATGAGAATGCCTGAGTCCATCAGCGACGACCTTGTCACATACATCAAAGCGCCCGGCTCGAAACTAACCCCGGCCGAAGCGCGCGAGATCGCACAGACGCACCCCTTTGCGATCCTGGGGGGACTGCACCGCAGCGGCACGACTTTGCTGTTCCGCATGCTGCGCGAGCACCCCGAGATCAGCGGATTCACCAATAACCAGGACGCGAATGAATGGCTGGGCGCCGAGGACGAAGGCCAGTATCTGCAGACCGTGTATCCGCCGGCGATCTTCTGGGGTGGTCCGGGCAAGTTTGCCTTTTCGCCGGACGCCAATCTCACCGAAGAATGCGAGTTTCTCACTGAAGAAGCTAAGACCACACTGCCGTACGAATGGTTTCCCTTCTTCGATCTTTCCAAACGTTTTCTGTTGGAGAAGTCGCCGCCGAATATTCTTTGGACGCGGTTCTTACAAGCCATTTTCCCGAACTCCTGGTTCGTGATTATCGAGCGGCATCCGGTGGCAGTATCGCTGGCGACGGAAAAATGGAGCCCGACGGGTTTGCCATCACTGGTAGAACACTGGCTGGTGGCGCATGAGACTTTTGAAAAAGACCGGGCGCATTTGAAGCGGGTCATGAGCGTCAAATACGAGACGCTCATTTCGCAACCGCTCCCGACGCTCACCACGATCTATAAGTTCTTGGGATTGGAGCCGCATCCGACGACTACCTTCGAGGCCACTTCCGCGCACAACGACAAATACTTCGCGCAGTGGCGTAAGCTGGCGCAGGACCCGGCTTCGAGCGCGGTGATTCAGGAATGCATCGATAAATACGAGGCCCGCACCCGCGCATTCGGGTACAGCTTGCAGGACCTGGAACTGCTGTAAGACGGCGATCCGCGGCGCTCTACAAAGTCGGCGGATTGTAGAGGTTGGGCATCTGCCAGCCCCGATAAGAGTAATCCACCGAAGTTACGTTCATCACCTGAGTGGCAGTGGGAGGAACGCTGACGACGGGCAGATACTCGATCGCCTGGGTGACGGTTTCGGAAATTCCACTCTGGAAAAAATAGTTCCCATTGGAAAGAGTCTGAGCTCCACCCAGTGCGGTGCTCTGCAGCCCCACGCCTTGAGAAATGATCGGCACCACGGTGCCCGGCGTACAAGATGTGGCGCAATCACCGACGGGCTCCTGGGTGACGATCAGAGCCATACCGCGGCTATCGCAATCGTTCGGGAGGCAGCCCGGGCTGCCCAAACCGAGCGGCGGGGATGCAAAACGGGTGTTGCCGTTGTCGAAAATGGTAAGCAGGCCGCCCGTAGCGTTATTCAGCGTGACGGGTGCGCCGGCGTTGGAGTACGTAGCATCGTGCTGATGCGAATACCACGGCCACGGATCGTTGTACAGGTTGTCGAAGTTGAAATTGCTGGGCGGTAATTCGTCTGGCGGTCCCATGGCCCAGACGATGCAATTCGGCGCGGTGGGAGCACAAGTGCCCGCGCCGTTATTGTAGTGAATGCGGATCACCTGGTCCTGATCGCGCATGGAAACCAGGAAGTCGCCGTAATCGGGGCTGGCAGTGGATGCGACGAAATCAACGGTATTGCCGTGCGTCCAGTCATTGCACACGCTAGCCAGGAAAAGATCGGTAGGGCAATCGGAAGCCCCGGCCGAGCAGGTTTCGCCCAGAGGCGCCACGCGATTAATGTTCAGCTCGTCGAAAGCGTCGTAATACCAAACCACCTGCCAATCGGCATTCACAACGATCACCATCTCGCCGAGAATGTCTACGGGGTCTCCCGTGTTGGATCCCTGGGTTCCGGGAGGAAACAGCTTTTCGATGTGCGCGAGGAGGGCCGTGTCCCCATTGGGCAAGCGAATGGCGTCGTGGTGAAAATCGTTCAAGCAGGCATCGCCGACTTTAGGTGGTTGGATGATCTGGCCGCAGGGGGTGGCATCGGTCGCGCCCATGGCTACCAGTTGATTGGAGATGATACCAGTATTCGTTTGGCGAATGAGATTGCCGCCCAGATCAATCTCCGCCAGGATCTGCTGCACATCGTTGGTGGAATCCCATGACTGCCCGTTTTGGATCGTCAGCATGGTTGTGCCATTGCTGCCACCGACCGGGCGGAGCAGTAACGGACTGTTGCCGGTGCCGTAATACCACATAATCTTGCCGTTCAAGTCCGTGGCCACGGGGACGATGATTTTGGTAAAGGCCCACAGCAACATGGGATTCGGATCGTTACCGGGCGGCGCGACACTCTGGGCAAAAGTCGGGAACAAACCGCCTTTCGCCTTGGAGGGCAGAGCGGCCGTGGTCAAGCTGAGCGCAGCGCCATTGACAGTCTTGGTGCCCGTCATGGTTTGGGAGTACATGATATAGGCCGTGGAAGGATACATACCGGCGACATAGAAGTTCATGCTAATTGTGCCGGTGCACGACTTAGTATTGGTGTAGTTGATATTACTGGGGTTGCTGGTGGGGTAAAAGGCCACTCGCATGGTGCTGCCCAAAGCGCAAGCGGGCGCGCTAAATACAGCTACCAGTACGTTGTCGCTGCTATGCACGACGGCCTTCCCGGCCGCGACGCGGGATACTAACTGGTATGCGGTGGTCTTAGTGGCTGACTCACCGGTTACAAAATCCTTCACAATTACCTGGATATAATAAGTCCCCTCGCCGTTAATACTGCTCCACACAAACGGTTGGGAAGTCCAAGAGCCGGCCGAATTCACCCCGATGTTATAGGCACTGAACGCTATCAATGTGCCGGTGGAAGTGGCTACACTAAAATTAAAAGTCAG
>Ga0335072_10011967_pt1 | contig 12395 bp, 10 predicted proteins | sample Lox_Sample_21_FD_206725 | JGI IMG/M metagenome (GOLD analysis project Ga0335072, IMG submission 206725) | Soil microbial communities from Loxahatchee National Wildlife Refuge, Florida, United States - Lox_Sample_2.1 | ecosystem: Environmental > Terrestrial > Soil > Wetlands | place: USA...
GTAGGGACAAAAACACGGTCTTGCGGGCTGGGTTCGGCCTCTATTATGGGCCGACCACCTCGACCGAGGCCACGGGTTACATATCTCAGCGCAGCAACGCCGACATCATTGACGGATTTACGTCGAATTCACCCACCGGAAACCCCTACTGCGCCGCGCTTGGAGGTTGCGGCACTCCGAGCACCTACGAAGGTTATCAGAACGATCTGAGGGAACTTCTGGCCTGGTCCCTCGTGAACAACACTATCCCGAACCTCGCTCTGACGTCCGTTACCGTGGGCGGCTCCACGTACTCGCTTCCGGGTGTCGGCTCGTTCGCGCCTGCGTTGAGCAACGTGTATAACATAGATCCCAACATGAGAAAGGCCGGTGCGCTGCAATCGACGATTGGTGTCGCCCACAGCTTCAGCAACCGGCTTTCGTTCACGGTTGACTTTGCATACATGTATGGTTTCGATCAGGACATCGAACGTGAAGTCAATTACAATCCCAACACGCTTCCCGCGATTACGTATCTGAACCCGAATTTCACGACGGAGTTCTCGACATGTAGTTGCGGCTGGTTCTCCGATAAAGAGATTTTATCCAAACTGAGGTATACCGATCTCCGCGGTGATTCCGTTCAAGTGTCCTATACGCTGGGATGGGCTTCCAGTAACTCCGCTTCGACATCTGACTTCAATCTCCATTCGATCGGCGCCTATAACACTGACCCATTCGACCTCGATGTGGATGAGGGGCCAGCTACCACCGATCAGCGCCAAAATCTGGCCATCAACGGCGTCGTGCAGCTGCCTGGAGGCATTGAATTTGCCCCCATCATCACGGTTGGGACGGGCCTGCCAATGACCGCAACGACGACGCAGGCTCCGGGTGCGGGGGCAATTACTGTTAGCAACGGGAACGTTATCACGGTGCCAGGTTGCCAGCCCTGGTACAACCAGTGCTATCCGGCTGTCAACGGCGTACTGACAGGCAAGGGCTTCTACCGGGGCGCCACGACCGTCGGCGTCAACGCCCGTATCCAAAGGCCGATCAAATTGCGCGAGAATATGTCCATCACTCCAATGTTCGAGGCATACAACATTCCCAACTACGTGAATCAGGGAACCAATTACAATCTCTTGGCGATTTCGCCAAGCTTCCTGAAGCCGAGCGCCACTACGATCACGATGCGCCAGTTGCAGCTCGGCGTACGCTTCGATTTCTAGGTGACTGGCGCAGAAGGTCACGATTCCCCCCGGCCAAACGGGCCAGCGCAAGCCTCGTGAAAACGGGGCTTGCGCTTGTCCTATCGGGTGAGTGGTAGTCTTGCAACGTAGAAATGCTATGTTTGAAAGGGGCATGCAATGCCGGCCAACGAGGTATCTTTGCCAGAGCCTCCGCTGTCAGAACCTCCACGAACTGCTTCCAGGCCGCGCCAGAAAGGACCGGCCGGCAGTACGGACTGCCATTTCCACATTTTCGGCCCGCACGATCGCTACCCCCTCAGCCCAGCGCGCGGTTACACGCCGTCTCCGGAAGCGAACATCGACACCTACCGGAAGATGGCGGAAACCTTGGGCATCGAACGCATGGTGATCGTAAATCCCACCCCGTACGGCACGGATCACCAGCGCACGATCGAGTCGCTCGAAATATTTGGCCGGAAACGAGCGAAGGGGGTAGCGGTCGTAAACGAAAGCTTTAGCCGGGCCGCACTTGAGGATTTGAAGAGTCGAGGATTCGTCGCGGCCAGAGTAAATTCCGTCAACACTAACAGCACGCCGGTTGATAAGTTGATGACGGTGGTTAAGATGATCGAACCTCTCGGCTGGCACCTCGAAGTGTATGTCGAAGGCAAGGAACTGCCCGGTCTGGAGAAAACGCTACTTTCCTTGCCGATGCCGGTTGTGCTCGACCATATGGGACGAATCCCAAGCGATCGAGGAACTGATTCGCCCGAGTTTCAGACTTTGCTGCGCCTGCTCGATTCCGGAAAGATCTGGATCAAACTGTGCGGCTACCGGAGTTCGACTCAGGGACCGCCATATGCGGACATGCTTAAACCCGCGCGAATGATCATCGAGACCGCACCTGAAAGATGCGTTTGGGGCACGGACTGGCCCCACCCCCGGTTGTATGGCCCTATGCTTCCAGACGATGGGAAACTGCTGGATTTACTCTCCGATTGGGCCCCTGATCCGCGGCAGTTTCACCGCATCCTTGTTGATAATCCCGCCAAGCTCTATGGGTTCGAATCCTGAGATGCGGGAGTCCGCCGAAAAACTGTGGCCCGAACTCCAGTGGATTAAGGATGCCATACTGCGGGAGCAGGTGACGAGGACTTGGGAACTCGCCCTTGAGAGAAGCGCGCTAACTCCAGAGGATCTTAATCGCATACCGTTCACCCTGTTGATTCCAGACTGCCCCACCACGTTTATGGATCACAAGCGCTGTGTCGTGCACATCGCTCGCACTGCCGCGGAGGCCATGCAGCGATTTATGGGGCACTCCTTGGCGATCGACTTGGATGTGGTCATCGCAGGCGCAATCCTTGCGGACGTCGGAAAACTGCTGGAGTATGAACACGGACCGGACGGAAAGGTCCGCCAAAGTGCCGCCGGCGAGGCGCTGAGGCATCCCTTCACCGGAGTAGCCCTCGCCCTCGAGTGCGGTGTGCCGCACGAAGTCTGCCACGTGATCGCGGCGCATGCTGCCGAGGGCCATCTCGTGAAGCGCTCGACCGAAGCATGGATTGTGCACCATGCCGACTTCATGGCATTCGATCCCTACAAGAGCGTCAAGAAATAGCTGAAGAGAAACTACGTCAACTGAAGGGCACCGACGAGATGGCGGCCGAGCTAAACGTCACGGCGAAAATGGCGCAGTGGGCGGCGTCGTTGAAATACGAGCAGCTCTCGCCGGAGGCCATTCATCAGGCCAAGCGCTTTCTATTGGATTCTGTCGGTTGCGCGCTGGGTGGCTTGCGCCAACACGATATGGAAATTGCGCTCGGCGTTCTGCGCGAAATCGCCGGAAAGGGAGCGGCGACCGTAATCGGTACCGGCGAGCACTGGGATCTGTCCTCTGCGACTTTGGCAAACGCCCTGCTGATCCGCTGCATGGATTACAACGACATCTATTGGAAGCAGGATCCGTCGCATCCCTCCGACCTGTTTCCAGCCGCCATCGCGGCGTGCGAGCGGGCGGGGAGCGGTGGCAAGGAATTGATCGTTGGCCTCGTCCTGGGCCATGAATTTGAGATGCGGTTCTGCGAAATCGGATTCCCGGGGGTCGAGGAACGAGGGTGGCATCATGCGACCCTGACCGCATTCGTCTCTCCGATCGTTGCGGGACGGATGCTCCGCCTTGGCTGGCAGCAAATCCAGAATGCCATCGGCATTTCAGGATGCAGGCACGTGACCCTTGGCTCGGTTTCCGCGGGAGAGTTGACCATGACCAAGAACACCGCTGACCCCATGGCAACGCAGAGCGGCATGCTTGCGGCATTGCTCGCGGAAAAGGGTTACACGGGCCCGGGGCACTTGATCGAAGGAAAGGAAGGATTCGTGCACTGCATGGGGCCGGGCTGGAAACTCGACGTGCTGACGGAACGTCTGGGCGAGTCATGGCGCATCAGTCAGTGTGGCATGAAGGCGTTCCCGACCGAGGCCCTCACGCATGCGCCTCTCTCAGCTACGATCGACCTCGTGAAGGAAAATGATCTGAAGCCGGATCGCATCCTCAAGGTAGAAGTTCACACGCTGTCGAGAGCCGCGGACATTCTCTCCGATCCCAGTAAGTATGATCCGCGCACCCGAGAAACGGCTGATCATTCGCTGCCGTATGTGATTGCCGCTGCCCTCGTTGATCGGCAGGTGACTCCCCTGAGCTTCACTGCGCAGAAGATCATGTCGCCGGAAATTCGTGCGCAACTGAAGAAGGTGCAGCTTGTCGGCGACCCGGAGATCGACAAGGTTTTCCCGCAATTGCAACGCACGGTCGTGACAGTCACCACTACCGACGGACGATTGTTTTCGCGACAACTGGACTATCCTAAGGGTGATCCTCGCAATCCGCTGACAGATAAAGAAGTGGAGGAAAAGTTCTCGGCTCTTGCCGAGGGCGTTCTCCCGACTGCGGCGCAAAAGCGATTGAAAGATGCGATATGGAATTTGGACCGAATTGCGCTCGTGAAGGATCTGATGGCGCTGACGAAGGCGAATTCGCTGAAGCCTAAGGGCCGAAAAGGTCGCGTGGCAGGCAGATCGAAAGAGAAGCGGCGGTCCGGCAACTGAAATTGGGCCCGCGACCGGCACTGCGCAAGGCGGATTCAACTTGTGGGAGCGGGACGGCATTTTACCGACACTGAACGTTCGAAAGGAGAGCCCAGCGTGGAGTCATCAGAAGTGCAGCGAGCGTCTGCCACGGCACGCCTGAATCGGCTCCCCGTTACCTCATTTCACAGGAAACTTACGTGGTTGTTGGGCCTTGTGTTTTTTTTCGACATGGCCGACATCAACACCTTTTCCTTCACAGCGCCGGCGATTTTGAAGGCCTGGCATCTTTCGATTTCGACGGTCGCCGTGCTGACGTCCGCAACATTTGCCGGCATGTTTGTGGGGTCGACGATGGGCGGCTGGTTCTCCGACCGCGTGGGCCGCAAGAAAGCCCTGATCCTTACCACCTTGTGGTACGCAGGTTTCTCACTTCTCAATGCGCTCGTGTGGGAACCAATCGGGCTTTTCGTGACTCGGATGGTCACGGGCATCGGAATTTCAGCGATGACCGTCGTGGGAATCACCTATATCAGTGAGCTGTATCCGGCCCGGGTGCGAGGAACCTACCAGGGGTGGATCATGGTTCTCGGGTTGTGCGGTGTGCCCTTTACGGCGTTCGTCGCTCGAGTCTGTGTGCTCTGGGTGCCCTGGGGATGGCGCCTGGTATTCGTGTGGGGTTCGCTTGCAATCATTCTTCCGCTGTTTTCTGGAATGATTGAGGAAACACCGCAGTGGTATGAGAATCATGGACGGCCGGCTGACGCCGACCGAGTTCTGGAGCGAATCGAGCGAAGGGCGCGGGCCGAAACTGGAATCCTGCCGCCGATTTCAGAGACGAATGCGCCGCCGCCTCGACGCGGGGCATACCGCGACCTCTTCACGTCATTGCACGCGCGGCGCACGACCACACTCGTCATCGCGTGGATCTGTTTCACTCTCGGGTTCTATGGCTTCACATCCTGGGTTCCCACTCTCCTGGTGGCTCACGGGTTTTCGATCGTCCACTCGCTCACGTGGTCGTCGGTGATGTCGCTGGCAACCATCCCCGGCGCCGTCATTGCGGCCCTCATTTCGGATCGATGGGATCGAAAGTGGTTGATTATTTTGGTAGCGCTCCTGATTGCCGCTTGCGGGCTCGTCTACGGGCTCACTTTCGAAGTAAGTACGATCATCGTCTTCGGATTTCTCGTGGAGATGTTCCTGCACACGTTTTCCCCTTTGCTGTATACGTACACGGCAGAATCGTTTTCCACCGAGATTCGCAATTCGGGGATGGGCTTGGCCTACGGTTCCGGGCGGCTCGCCAATGTTTTCGGTCCCCTGATCGTGGCTTTCCTGTTCAATCACGCGGGATACGCGAGCGTCTTTGTCTACATTGCTTTGAGCTGGGCGCTGCTCGCGGTGACGATTGGTAGCCTTGGCCCGAGAAGCCGGGCGCTTGCGTAGGGTTCGACGCAATGCGTCGCGTCGCGCGGTAATATTCATGGTCAAGAGCGCCGCTCCTGGCTGGCGATTGCAAATGGAGCCTGAGTCGGGACCGCTGCGGCCTCAGGCCGCCCACGAGATTCACTCGGTCGCGTTTTGTCTCTCGATATCGGATTTTCGCCAGTGGAACACGCCATGCCGTCCGATTTGCGAAGAGGAGGGGGATCATGGACATTCGACGAGAGGATGTTTCTCCGCAGGAGATTCATCGGATCGTTCTAACTGCGGTGGCGCCCCGACCGATTGGCTGGATCTCTACGATTAGCAAGGCAGGTAAAGTCAATTTGGCTCCGTTCTCCTATTTCAACGCGGTTTGCACGAACCCGCCCTTGCTTGGATTCAGCCCGACTGTAAGGCAAGGAGAAGATCGGCAGGTGCTCGGATCGGGCGTAAAAGACACGCTGCGAAACGTTCGTGAGACCGGGGAATTCGTCGCCAACGTCGTCACGTTTGATCTGGTCGAAAAAATGAACTTGACCAGCGGCGAATACGATCCTTCTGTGAACGAATTCGAGCTGGCGAAATTGACCATGACTCCCTCGAAAGTCGTCCGGCCGCCGAGAGTGGGCGAATCGCCTGTCAATTTTGAATGTAAGCTGTACGATATTTTGACATTCGGCACCGATGAGACGGGAGGCAGCTTCGTGATCGGCGAAATTGTCTCGGTGCACATACACGACGAAGTGTCCCCGAACGGGAAGATCGATGCCGCATTGCTCGACCTTGTTGCGCGCATGGGAGGGCGCCAGTATTGCAGGGCCACGGACCGATTCGAACTCACGCGTCCGCAGCGCAAGCCGAAATCCCAATTGGAATGAAGATTCATGCGATCGCCGTATCGCCCCTCGCCAGCCCGTTTCCGCGGCCGGGTGATGACCAATCGAGCTTTGCCTTCATCAACGCCTGGCCTACCTGCGAAACCTCACTCGAACCATAAGTTCCCGCGGTGAACTCCTCAATTTAGCTTGACATCGGAGTGATTTCGATAGTATTCCTCCCGTGAGGAATATCGTTCCTCAGAGAGGAATAGAGGGGTCGGCAACGCTGTTATTTCTCATTTAGGGCATGAAACGCGCGCCCGAAAGATCAAGCGCCCCCGGGCGGGCTGGACGGAATGGATCACTCAACGTGATTCCGCAGTAAAGGGAGAATTCTCATGATTAATGGTTCTGAGGAGAATGGAGCGGCTGCGGCAGGGACGGAGACGAGAACAGACCGGCGCGACTTTATTAAGGCTTCCGCCGGATTGCTGGGTGCGGCTGGGATTGCAGCAGCGCTCGCGCCCGAAGCCGGCGGCGCTCCGCAAACGGACGACGATCTTCAAGTACCAAAGGGCCTCGGCCGCATGGGGCTGGTGGACGCCCGGTTTCCAATGACTTATGAAAAATCTGTCCCCGCAGCGGTGAATGTTCTCACGCAATATTTTGCGGCTTTAGGCCAGCGCGATCTGAAGGCGATGGCAGACATGCTGCAATTTCCTTTCGGATCCTACGAAGGAGTCGACGCGGTCATCGTGGAAACCCCCGAGCAATTGTTCGCTCACGCACCCGCCTCAATGAATATGAGCGAAGACCCGGAACGGTTTACCGATCACGACGGTTATCTGAAGCCCGGCGCTTATGACGTATTCGACGGGATCGAGATCTTCAATGCGGATCCGGTGCGCGTAAATCTGTCTCTGAACTACAACCGGTATGGGAAAGACGGCAAAAAGCTGTTGAGGTGCGAAGGGATCTACTGCGTCACCAATAACGACGGGAAATGGGGCATTCAACTGATGTCCACGATTTTCACGCCCGCCGACATGGTGGGCGTCCCCTATGACGATGCGAGACAGATATGCATGCGTTTGCGCCAGGATCATTGCCTCGCCTTTCAAGTAAACGACGGGGACGATTTTTTCCGCACGCGCCAATTCGGCAAGCAAGCGTCCATCAGCGACGGCAATTTCGCGCTCTTGCAAAACAACGCCATCAACGGAAAGCCGTTGGCGACTTTCCATAGCAAGGGAGTGAAGAGTCGTCTGGTGGTAACAGATGTCAATAAGGACGCCTTGACCCAGCACAGCACCAACCCCGATTTTTCGAAATCCGCGCGAGAGATGTACGCAAAGATCGGACGGGGAATCAAGTGGGGATATGTGAGCGGGACTCCTCATCCCAGCCGAGTGGTGCACGCGACGGTCGACAAGGTGCACATGTACGCGGGTGTGACCCGCTTCACGCCGGCGGGAGAGGAAATCAACACCACGATGGAGCTTGATGTTGTGACTTACAAAGACGGTCACTGGGGCATCGTAGGTTCGCCCCTCACGTTCGCCTACGTTACCACACACGATCGCGTGAACGATCTCTGATATTAGCCGGGGAAGCCGAGGCGCGCTGCAGACCATGCGCCTTCGAGAAAAAGGAGCACTGAGTATGAGCCATTCCAACGAAGAGCAGTTGGACGTGAAGGAAGACCATACCGACTCGGAACGGCGCGCATTCGTAAAAGGCTCTGCTGCAGCAGGCGTACTTGGAGCCGTCGGAATCGCTGCGGCCTTGGGGCGTCCGGCCGAAGCCGCGCCTCAGACTGCCATGGAGGACCCAAAACCGCCCAAAGGCCTCGGCCCAAAGGGAATTCCGGATCTCCGCTTTCCAATCTCATACGAGTCGGTGCCCGAGGGCGTGCGTGTGCTCACGCAATATTTCGCAGGCCTGGCCCGGCGAGACCCGAAGGCGATGGCAGAAGTGATGCATTTTCCGTTTGGCACGTACGAGGGCACGGAGGTAGTCGTCCTCGAAACACCGGAAGACCTGATCTCCCACGCGCCGCCCTCCATGAACTTTAACGAAAATCCCGAGCGCTTCACCGACCACGATGGCTACATGAAACCGGGGGCCTACGATACGTTCGAAGGCATTGAAGTACTGAACTCGGACCCCGTCCGCGTGAACCTGGCTCTTACCTACAATCGGTTTGGGCCCGACGGCAAGAAAATGTTGCGCTGTGAGGGCATCTACTGCGCGACGAACAACGACGGCAAATGGGGCATTCAACTCATGTCGACCATTTTTACGCCAGCCGACATGATCGGTGTGGCCTATCCCGACACAATCGAAATAGCAAAACGGCTCCGCATGAACCACGATTTGGCGTTTCAAGTCTCGGATAAGGATGGAGTCTGGAGCCGCGTACGCCAGTACGGCAAGATTGCCGGGATCGGCGGCGGCGGAGGAGGCACTCCGTGGCAAGTTGCTCCAGACGGAAACGATAAGGTGATGGGTCTGTACCGGTTCAAGGGCATCAAGAATCGCCTCCGTGTGTCGGAATCAACTCCCGAAGGCCTCGCCAAAATCCCAGTCGATTTCGCGGACACGCGCAACCGAGTGGCGAGAGCCGGTGTGGGATATTGGGGTTTCCCGATCGGCATTCTGCCCGACACGCGCGTGCTCCACGCTACGGTCGACAAAGCGCATATGTATTCCGGCGTAACCCGCTACAACGTCACCGGCGAGGAGATCTCCAATAGCGTCGAGGTTTCGATCATCACATATAGGCAGGGACGTTGGGGTTGGGCGGGATCGCTCGCCTACATTACCAACCACGATCGCGCCAATGATGTCCGGTCCTAGCGCCCTTGATACGATGCCCGGCTAGGAAGCATCATGTGCTGCCGGCACAGCCGGAGTACATGGTTGACACGCTCCCGCGATTCCGTTATCGTTTCTCCGGATTCACAGAAGAGGAACAGCGTTTCGCTATAGGGAATAAGATCGACTGACATTTATCAGTAAGAGTAGTCGCGAAAAGCTGCAAATCAAGTGCCCTTACAGAAAACAATCGAATGGATCTCTTTCTCCACAAGCGCTGCTGGCGTCCTTTCAAGGACACGTGGGCGGTTTTGGCTTGGCGATCAACGCGATATTCGGCGAACTTGCCCGCAGGGATGCGGGGACGAATGCCCGGAATTGATCTTTTTGAGGAGGCGAATCGCCAGCTAACGATCTGCAATGCTTGCCGCTATTGTGAGGGCCTTTGTCCCGTGTTCCCCGCCTTGGAAATGCGAAGGAGTTTCACGAAAGATGATGTCCGGTACCTGGCGAATCTTTGTCATGATTGCCGAGCCTGCCATCAAGCGTGCATGTACACCGAGCCCCATGAGTTTGCCATCAACATTCCGAAAGCCATGTCGAACGCGCGGATGGAAAGCTACGAGCATTGGAGCTGGCCGAGATTTCTCGGCCGCTCGTTTTCCAACAGCACCCGAGGGTTGCTTTTGGGTTGCGCCGCGCTCGCCATTGTCTACATCGCCGCGCTGACTCTCATTCCGGCGGAGCGCCTCTTTGCCTCTCATCGAGGACCTGGCGCCTTCTACGTCGTGGTGCCTTACGCCGCGATGGTGATTCCGGCAGTGATTCTCTTTCTATACGGAGCCGCGATTTGGCTCCAAGGTAGCATCCGTTTCTGGGCCGAATCTGAGAGCCCTGTGCGTGTTCGGGCAACTGGCGTTGCGCCGGTGTTTCGCGCCATGCGCGACGCGTTGGCGCTCAAGTACCTCGGAGGTGGCGGGCCCGGCTGCTCGTATCCGGATGAAGCGCCATCTTCTGCTCGCCGCTTTTTCCATTCCCTCGTTTTCTGGGGCTTTCTGCTGGATTTCGCTTCGACGACCCTGGCCTTCATTTACGAGGATTTCCTGCATCTTCTGCCGCCGTATCCGGTGTTAAGTGCTCCCGTGATTTGCGGCAGCGTCGGAGGCGTGGGGTTGGTCGTTGGTACCGCGGGCCTGCTGTGGTTCAAAGCAAAAAGCGACCGATCGTTATCCGCTGCGGGCGCTTATGGCCTTGATTACGCGTTCCTGGTTTTTCTGGGTCTCACAGGCCTCACCGGAATGCTTACGCTCATGTTGCGCGCGACGCCTGCGCTGGGCATGATGCTCGTCTTGCATCTGGGCGTTGTGGCCGGGCTGTTCATCACGGCGCCTTACGGAAAGTTCGTCCATTTTGTATACCGCTCCTTTGCTCTGATTCGTTACCAGGTCGAAAGAGCAGGCTTGCGCTCGCAAGGGGGGCATTAGGCGCGGTTCTTCGGTGGCATAAAATCGCCGCGACGTCTCAGTCGGGCGCGGCGTCTTCGGCGCGTGCTTGTTTGATCAGCCTTTGATTTCTGTGTCGAGGGGTTCCGTGACCCAGGCTCCCACACTCGATCGAGAAGTTTCACGGGACAATTCCTCGCGTCTCCTTGCGCATTTTTTTGCGGGTTTGCGCTTCGAGGATCTGCCCGCTAAAGTCGTGGCGCGCACAGAGGAAGCGTTTGTCGATTGGTTTGGCTGCGCCTTGGCGGGCCGCGGGTCGCGGCCGGTACGCATTCTCGAAGAGCTTGCGGTCGCCATGGGCCCACCGGACGGTCCAAGCGAAATTCTCGTATCGCGCCGTCGTACATCTCCTTTCTTTGCCGCCCTTGTGAATGGAGCCGCATCGCACATCGTCGAGCAGGACGACGTCCACAATGGCGCAATGTTTCACCCTGGGACGGTCGTATTTCCGGCGGTTTTTGCAGCCGCTCAACACCTCGGGGCATCAGGCAAGGAATTCATCACGGGTGCCGTTGTTGGCTATGAAGCGGCGGTGCGCACAGGAGAATTTCTCGGCCCCGAACATTACAGAGTGTTTCACACAACGGGAACGGCCGGGATCGTCGGAGCCGCTGCCGGTGTTGCCCGCGTGCTCGGTCTTGATGCCCGACGAACTCTCGACTCCCTCGGCACCGCTGGCACCCAAGCAGCCGCTCTCTGGGAGTTCCTGCGTGATGCCGCCGATTCCAAGGTGCTCCACTCGGCCAAGGCGGCGGCAGACGGGCTGTTGTCGGCCTACCTTGCTCGCGATGGCTTCACCGGCGCCTCCCGCATCCTTGAAGGCAAGCAAGGATTGGCTGTCGCGCTGTCCCGGGGGCATGCGACCGATCCCATAAAGCTGACGGAGGATCTCGGGAAGCGCTGGACGGTTCTCGAGTGTACCTACAAGCCGTACTCTTGCTGTCGCCACACGCACCCGTCGGTAGACGCACTCCGAAAAATCATGCTGGAAAATCACCTGACGGCTGACGATATCACGCACGTCGTCGCGCACGTCCATCAGGGTGCCATTGACGTCCTCGGCCGCGTCGTGGTTCCAGAAACAATCTACCAGGCAAAATTCTGCATGGGTTTCGTCCTCGGGCTGGTGGCAACATACGGTCGAGCTGGTGTGGAGGATTTCACTGAGGCGGCGCTCGCAGATCCCCAAATCGATGTCTTTCGCAAGAAAGTTCAAATGGTGCTCGACCCAAGCGTCCCGCGGAACGTCCGCGTTCGTCCGGGACGAGTAGAAGTAGCGACACGAGACGGACGACACTTAGAGGCCCGCGTGCCCGCGGCCAAAGGCGATCCGGAGAATACCCTCAGCCGTGAGGAACTGGCCGCGAAGGCGCAGGAACTTGCGGCTCATTCCGGAGCGGCTACCCCGGAAGAGATGCGCCGGCTCATAGCCAATGCGTGGACTCTTCACGATGCGTCCGATCTTCGGGAGTTCTTCCTGAAGAGCCTCTGAAGACCCTCACCCTATATCTGCAATTGTGACCAGTTTCGGCTTCGATTGCTGCATCATGCTGCTGGGCGCTCTCACGTTT
>Ga0335072_10011968_pt1 | contig 12395 bp, 14 predicted proteins | sample Lox_Sample_21_FD_206725 | JGI IMG/M metagenome (GOLD analysis project Ga0335072, IMG submission 206725) | Soil microbial communities from Loxahatchee National Wildlife Refuge, Florida, United States - Lox_Sample_2.1 | ecosystem: Environmental > Terrestrial > Soil > Wetlands | place: USA...
TCGCCATGGCCGCCGCAGTGGAATGGGCGCAAGCCGCCGATCCGCTGCCCAACTTCGTCTTCATCCTGGCCGACGATCTCGGCTACGCCGATCTTTCCTGCTACGGCCGCCCCGACTTCAGCACGCCGAACGTAGACCGGCTCGCCGCCGGCGGGATGCGGTTCACGCAGGCCTACGCCAACTCGGCGGTCTGCTCGGCTACGCGCACCGCACTGATCACCGGCCGATATCAGTACCGGCTCCCGGTCGGCCTGGAGGAGCCGTTAGCCGGCAGCCGGCGGAACATCGGATTGCCGCCCGAGCATCCAACCTTGCCGTCGCTCCTCCGAAAAGCCGGCTACGGCACAACGCTGGTGGGCAAATGGCATCTCGGCTGGCTGCCCCAGTTCGGCCCGCTGAAGAGCGGCTACGACCATTTCTGGGGCTTTCGCGGCGGCGCGCTGGATTACTACACGCACAAGTCCGGACCTGCCAACACCGACACCGACGACCTGTGGGACGATGACGCCAAGATCCACCAGACCGGCTATTTGACCGACCTGCTGGGCAGTCGCGCCGTAAGCGTGATCCACGGCTACTCCCAGGCCAAGCGGCCGTTTCTTCTCAGCCTGCATTTCAACGCGCCACATTGGCCCTGGGAAGCTCCCGGCGACGAAGCCGAATCGCAGCGAATCAAGTCGCTGACCGACTTCGACGGCGGTACGCAGAAGACCTACGCGCGCATGGTGCGTGAGCTGGACCTCCAGGTTGGCCGCGTGCTCGAAGCGCTGGAGGCCGAAGGCATCGCCGACAATACGATCGTTATTTTCACCAGCGACAACGGCGGGGAACGTTTTGCCGACACCTGGCCGTTCACCGGCAAGAAAACCGAGTTGCTGGAGGGCGGCTTACGAATCCCGGCCATCGCGCGCTGGCCCGGCCACATCGCTCCCGCCAGTACAAACGAACAGGTCCTCATCTCGATGGACTGGATGCCCACGCTATTGGAATTCGCCGGAACCCAGCCCGCTCCCGCCTATCCGCCCGACGGCATGAGCCTCGTCCCCACGCTGACTCGCAGCGCTTCGCCCGTTCCGCGAAAACTGTATTGGCGCTATCACGCCCGTGAGCAGCGAGCCATGCGCGACGGCGATATGAAATGGCTGAAGATCAACGACAATACATTCCTCTTCAATGTCGTCGACGATCCGCTCGAGCGCGCCAATCTGAAGCAGCGCGAGCCTGAAATCTATCGCAAGATGGTCAACGAATACGAAGCCTGGAATGCCACCATGCTGCCGATCGATCCGGCCAGCTATACGCACCCTTTTTCGCCCAAAGACCTGGCGGATCATTTCAATACCCCCTAGCGAGCCGCTTGTGCTTGAGCGTCAGCCAGACCCCCCTCCCCGATCATCGGGGAGAGGGCCGCTTGAAGTCTGTGGCCAGGTACCAGTTCAGATGGTTGACTGTGTCCGGGTCCTGTGGCTGATGTAGTCGATAATGCGCCCGATGGCCAGGTCGTTGTCGGCTTGCTCGGCGTCTGGGTCGGGCGGGCCGCCGGTGTGGTCGTCCATGACCCACAGGATCTCCAAATTGGGCACCGTGCCGGCTGCGACGTCTCCTGACCGGCTTCGAAGGCTTGCAATAAGCTATTCCGCACGCGATCGAGCGGCGGTTGTCAAAATGGCGTAGAGATTAAGGAGCAGCCCGGCGCGCGGCCAGCATCTTCTGGTATGCCTCCAGCAGCTGCGCGCGTGCGGTTTGGCCCAATGGTCCAGGCAGTTCGGTCGGCTGGTAACGCCGGCACAATTCCACCGTCTTGCGCAGGCTTTCGGCGAACTCCACGCATGGCGCGCAACCGGCCAGGTGCTGCTCGATCTCGCGGCACGCATCCGGCGGCAATTCCAGATTCAGATACTCCGACAGCAGCGCGAACACTTCTCGGCATGTTTCCGAATGCTCATGCGTTTCCATGGTGCTCTCCTCGGCCCCCCAGATAGCCATCCAGTTTCTCGCGGACTGCCAGCCGCGCCCGGTGCAGCCGGGTCTTGACAACGTCATCGCTCAGATCCAGAATGTGGGCCGTCTCCTGGGTCGACAGTTCCTCGATATCTCGCAGCAGGATGACGGTACGGTAATTTTCCGGCAATTCGCCGATCGCCCGCTGCAATTCGGCTCTCAGCTCCGCGTTCAGCACCTGGTCCTCGGGCAAACCCGACCAATCGGCGATCTGCAACTGCACGCGCCCATCCCGTTGATCCTGAGCGGGCAGAAACTGGTCGAGCGAAAGCTCCTTCGCGGGCGCAAACACACTCTTGCGGCGCTTCATGAGACATTCATTTCTGGCGATGCGAAAAACCCAGGGCCTCACGCGCTCCGGTTCGCGCAAATGGCCGAAGCTCTCGAACACTTTCAGCAACGTCTCCTGCGCCACTTCTTCGGCGTCTTCCCGCTGGCCGCACATCAGCCAGCTATAGTGGAAGATCTTGGCGCGAAAATGCTCCACAAAACGCTCAAACGCCTCCGGCGATCCCGCCAATAAGCCGCGCGCCAATTCAACTTCCTGCTGCCGTTCCAATCCTCGGTCCCGCTCTTGATTCTACCGGCAGCGGCGTAACAGGCGCAGGTTCACGCGGCCACGGGAGCCGGCGACTGAATCACTACCTCAATGGCCGGCCGTCCCAGCAGCGTGTTGTGAATCGTGCAGGCCTTAACCGCGCGCAGAATCGCAGCCTGATGCCGTTCGTCTAGACCCGGCGCCGTTACTTCAATGAGAAACGTACCCAGCCGCGCGGGCTGTTTGGCCTTTTCGGCCTTCACGCGCACCTCCAGCCCCTCGCTCGAGAGGCCCCGCGTCTTCAAGTATTGGCTGGCGTAATAACCCGCGCACGTTGCCAGCGACGCTAAAAGAAACTCCGGAGGAGACATCCCCGCGTCGTCGCCGCCGTTGTCGCGCGGCTGGTCGCAGAGGATCTTGTGCGTGCCGGATATCACTTGAAACTTGCAATTTCCCAGGAACTTGGCTATGGTTTCCATAATTGCATGCCTTCAGTTACCCTGGATGCAATATCCAGGTCAAGGTGACAGCGACCCCTATGAAAGCATCTAACGTTCTTATTGCCTGCCTCGTCTTTTGCAATCTGCCCGTTGCGGCGGCCCTTGCGGCGCCGCCGGTCTCGATCCCCTTCGTGTTCGAGCAGAATGCCGGCCAAGTCGACAAGCAAGTGCGGTTCTTCGGGCGGGCGCCTGGAGCCGCGCTCTGGCTGACCGACTCGGGCGCGGTCTTAAGCGTCCAACGGGGCGACCGGCGGGCTGTGTTGCGTATGCGGCTCAAGGGCGCGCGTCCACATCCCGGAATCGAAGGAACCGAGCTCCTCCCCGGCAAAAGCAACTATTTCACTGGGCGCGACCCTGCCCAGTGGCGTCACGACATCAGCCAGTACGCGGCGGTTCGCTATCACGAGGTCTATCCCGGCATCGATCTTGTATTCCATGCCAGTTCACAAATCATTGAGTACGACTGGGTTGTCGCGCCGGGCGCCGATCCACGAGCGATCCGGATGTCGTTTGAGGGCGCTCGCGAGACCCACATCGACAGCACCGGCGACCTGGTGCTGCGCGTCGGCGACGTCGATGTCCGCGAAAAGCGCCCGCACATCTACCAGGATGGCGGCGCGCAGGAGATCGCGGGCCGCTTTGTGCAGCGCGGACACGCGATCGGCTTTGACGTCGCTGAATATGATCCGTCGCGAGCCCTCACCATTGACCCCATCCTTACCTATGCTACGGTGCTGGGGGGCAATGGCAATGCCAAGAACCAACTCGGTGATGTCGGCGAAGGCGTCGTCATGGACGCTCAGGGTAACGCAATCGTCATCGGCTATACCGCGTCCCAGAATTTTCCCACGAAGAGTGGCGCGTACGTGGATGGCGGGGCGCTTATCAACGCGGTCGTGGCCAAGGTGAACCCTTCGGGTCCTGTGGGAAGCGCCTCGCTCGTATGGTCCACGTATCTTGGAGGAAGCAGGCAAACCACGCAAGGGTATGGTGTGGCCCTGGATTCGCTTGGAAACGTCTACATCACGGGTGCCACGCAAGCCCCCGATTTCCCCCTGAAGAATCCGTTTCAAACCTCCTTCAATGCCACGTCCAGCTGCACCGACTCGGAAGGAAATAAGGGGATCTGTTTTCTTGCCTTCGTCACGAAGTTGGATGCAGCCGGGAACGAACTGATCTACTCCAGCTATCTTGGAGGCACGGCGGGAGAAAACTTTGCGTATGCGATTGCCGTGGACAGCTCCGGCAGCGTCTGGGTTACCGGTGAAGCGCAGGGAGGCTTCCCGCTCGTCGGCAATTCCATTCCGACCAGCCCCGGATCGGACCACTACGGCTTTATCAGCAAGGTGAGCCCGGATGGCTCCGAACTCCTCTATTCCACCTACCTCGGAGCGTTAACCACTCTGCAGGGAATCGCGGTGGACAGCCTCGGCAATGCCTATGTCACCGGCTATACCTACTCCCCAACTTTTCCGGTAGCCAATGCTTATCAGGCATCCTTGCCGGCGCCCAGCGGACTCAGGTCCGGGGTGGTCGCCGAGCTCAATCCTGGCGTCGAGCCGTCTCTCGTCTACTCGACGTATCTGGGGGGCACGGACGAAGGCGGCCTTCTCAACGCCATCGCGGTGGATAGCCATAGAAACATCTTCGTGGGCGGCCGGTCGGCCGCGATCACCTTTCCCGTGACAGCGAATGCGGTACAGACGGCCGCGGCTCTGGGCCCATCCGGCAACACAGGGACCGGCGCGGTGATTGCCGAGCTCAACCCGGCGGCGGAAAGCAGCGCGCAACTCGAATACTCCACCTTCCTCACCGGAAGCTTGCTGGACGAAGTCGACGCGATTGCCCTGGACAACAACGGCCACATTGTCGTCGGCGGCTGGACCGAATCGTTCACTTTCCCCACCACGCCGGATGCTTTTCAACCGTACTATCGGGGCGAAATTGTAGACGGAGTTTTCCCCAACAAGTCCTTCCTCTCGATCATCGATCCGACCGTGGCCGGTCTCAAGGGCTTGATCTATTCCACGCTTTACGGAGGCACTTTCAGCGAAACCCTGGCCGGCATGGCGCTCGACGCTACCGCTACCCACGCTGCGATAACCGGAACCGCGACTTCGCCGGACTTGTTTGTCACCCCCAGCGCTTACCAGTTAGGTCTGACCAACAAGTACAGCAACGCTTTCGTGGCTGTCTTCGACCTGTCGCAAACCGGGCCCACGATCTCGGCGATCGTGAATGCCGCCAGCTTCGCCCCCCCGAAGGGGAACTTTGCGCCCGGCGAGATTGTGACCCTGTTCGGTTCCAACCTCGGCCCCCAAACGCTGGCCGGCGCCCAACTGGACCAAACCGGGCATCTGGCGTCAACGCTGGCTGGCTGCCAGTTGCTGGTGAACCGCATTCCTGCGCCTTTGGTTTATGTACAGGCCAATCAAGCTGCCGCAATACTGCCTTACGAGTTGACGCCGTTGATCAACGGCAATCTCATCAACTACGCCCAAATGGTTTGCAACGGCGTGGGTGGCAACGTGTTCGAATTTTCCGCCGTCGCGGCGGCCCCCGGAATCTTCTCCGCTACCCAATCGGGGATGGGCCAAGCCGCGGTCTTAAACCAGGATGGGTCCTATAACTCGGCGTCCAATCCCGCTGCGATGGGGTCCATCGTGCAAATATTCGCCACTGGCGAAGGCGTATTGATGAATCCGGCGGGGCAGGATGGAAGAATCGAAACGGGCGGCCTCAGCACGATTCCAACACCTATGCTTCCGGTAACGGTCACCTTCGGCACAACCCCGTCGCCCAATCTCACCTACGCCGGAGTCGCGCCCGGTGAGGTGGACGGCTTGTTACAGGTCAACGCCCAAGTCCCTACCGGGCTCACGCCGGGCAACGTTCCGTTGGTTCTGGGTATCGGATCGTTCTCCAGCCCCAGTGGACTCACCATTGCCGTAAAGTAGTCGCAAACGCCCGCACGCTGCAGAACGCCCTTGTTCTCCAGTTGGTTTTGGTGTATATATGACGAAACCGCCGCGCAACGGGGATTTTAGGTTGTGGCGATGGGGAACCTTCCCAAGTGGCTCGCGACAGCCAACGCTGCGACGGCAAAACCGGCTGGCCTCCGTGACGTCCAGAAGGTTGGGCGCCGAGAGGCCAGCAACTCAATCCATCGCCTATTGGATGTCCAGCGTCACCCGCACATCCACCGTGCGCGGCGCCAGGCACTCCTTGTTGTTGCAGGCCTGGTAGCGCAGCTTCCCGTTCATGAAAGCTATCCCGGGCGAGGCGTTGGCGGGCGCCTTGAAGCGCGTGACAATCTCGAACGTGCCGGTGTAAACCGAAACCGGATTGGCCGAAAACCCCAAATGCTCCATCTGCGGTTTGGGATAGCTCACCTGCTCGGCTTCCAGCGGCTCCTTGTTCCAGGTGAGCCGGATCGGGATCAGGTAGTCGTCACCCGGCATGTTGCTGTTGACGTGAAAGCCGGACTGCAGATTGGCCTTCACGCTGAGTTCGCCGGTGGCGCCGCGCTTGATGGTCAGACGCGAGGGCGGAGCGACCGTGAGGACGCCGTTACCTTGGGCCTGTAAGACGGGCCAGGATGCGGCCAGCAGGAACAACAGCGCCGGCATTGGGCGCGTTAAGCAGCTCAACAATCGCATTCTTGAAGTCATCCTTCCCGCCGGTGATCCCGATGTGCTTGGAGACGATTCGGCCCTGCCGGTCGATCAGCAGCGTAGTAGGCAGCGAATCCAAGCCGCCGTACTTGTTGCTGACCTCATCGTTGCCCAGCAGGACCGGGTAGTTCATCTTCATGCTGGCCATATAGGGCTTGATCACCTTCCAGCCATCTTCGTCCATCGAGACGCCCAGCACGGCGAAGCCGCGGTCCTTGAATTCTCTCTCAAAATCCATGAACCAGGGGATCTCCACCTTGCACGGACCGCACCAGGTTGCCCAGAAATCGAGCAGCACAACTTTACCCCGGTAGTCGGAAAGCCGGACGGCCTGGCCGTTGGCATCCTGGAGCTTGAATTCAGGCGCCAGCGCGAGATTAGGGTTGCCTTGCCCGGCGGCCTTCCGCGACGCCTTCGAGCACCCGGCAAAGGTGAATGCAGCGGCGAAAACGAAGCAGGCGGCTAGCGCCGTGGCGGTTTTGGTCACAGGCTTCTCCTGCCATCAATTATATCGGGATTACACCGCCCGGAAACGCGGTCCGGAACCACTGCGCGCGGCGGCGGCGATGCCGGGCCGCCAGCGTGAATTCGGGATGACGGCGCACTCCGGAATACAGCCAGGCCGCCGTGTCGCAAAAGCTTTCACAAAGATACTCGCGCCATTGCGTGGGCTTGCGTGCCGGCATCCGCGAGCCACGCGGCAAGCACAGCTTGCGGGATTCGGCGGACCATCCCAGTTCGCCGCGTGCGCGCGCTTGACGCTCCTGGCGCAACGCCGCCTCCCACGACCGGCGCGTCCCGTTGCCGAGCCTGGCCCAGACAAAATGAAACAACTCGTGCGTCAGGATCCGGGCGAGTTCCCCGGAGTTCCGTTCCAGCTCCCGATCCAGCACGATCTCGCGCTTGCGCACGAAGGATGCCGCGTGCACCGGTTCGCCGTGCGTGCGATTGGAGTACAGCTTGCCGCTGCCGGCTGTGAGGGAGGGCAGAAAACGAACCCGCAGGCTGCGCCCATCCAACAGGGGCAGACGGCGCTCCAGTGCTTCAACGCACTTGCTGCAATTTCGCCGGGACCTGCGGCTTAAAATAATCCGGGTTTTCAACTTTCACCGTGAATTGGGACTGCATGCCCTTGAGCCATGCCTGGAAACGTTCCCTGCGGATATCCTGCAAAATCGGAATGACCACGTCGTCGAAAGGCTCGGTGGAGATTTCCTCTGCCCGGATGAGGTAAAAACCGTTCGGCTCCTTGATCGGCGCGCTGACTTCGCCCTGCTTCAACTCGAAGACGGCTTTCTTGATCTGCTCCGGATAAGCGCTGTTCTGTTTGATGACTCCAAAGTCTCCGTCTTTGGCCGCCGAGGCTGCGTCGTCGGAGTTGTCCCGCGCCACCTTGCCGAAATCCAGGCCGCCTAAAACCTGGATGCGCAGCTTCATGACTTTGGCTTGCGCCTCCGCTTCGGTGGGCAATGGCTTACCGCCCGGCGGAGTTTTGCCGGGTGTCGGATTGAACGCCACGTAGATCACCTTCACCTTGACTTCTTTGAACTTGTCCGGGTGTTCCTGGTAGTACTTTTGCTTGTCTTCCTCGGAAACCTTGATGCTGTTGTTGGTATTGGTCAGCTCCGCGGTGGAGAGCACCTGCAAGCGGTTGAATTCCAGTTGTTCTTTGAAGGGCGATTGCTTATCCACTCCGTCCTTGACCGCGTCCTCGGACAAGCGCTTCATCAGAAACAGTTGCGACAATTGCTGCGGCTGCCGTTGCAGAGCTTCCTGAATCTGCACGGGCAAGCCACCCAACAATTGATCGAGCTCCGCCTTCGTGACTGGCTTGCCGCCGACGGTGGCCACCACCGTGTCCGGCGCGATGGGGCCAGCCGGGGCTGTCTGCGCATGCGCCGGCGCGGGTTCATTGACAGCAGGCGTACCGGGCGTCACCTTCACCGGTTCCTGCCCAAGCAGCAGCGCCGGGGCTAACAGCGAAATCGCGAGAAATTTCATAAGAAACGCTTCCTTGAGGTGGAACTCACAGTCTATCATGGTGCCGGTTGCGGGCGCGGAATGCTGCGTTCCAGGAGCTGTTCGGAGCTCAATCCGTAAAGCGGCGGAGCCGGCGTATCCAGTAACGACAGATAGATGTAAATCTGGCCGCGATGATGAATTTCATGCTCGATCATTGACCGCAACCACTTCCAGGTAGTAATCGACGCGCCATCCGGCGTTACGCACCGGCGGTTCAGGTCCTCCGGACCGAAGGCTGAAACGGCCACATCCTGGTCCGGCGGGATCACGCGGACCACGTTCATCGTCCGCTGATGAACTTTAAGTGGCACCAGGATCACGGTGTTGTTTTGGCCGCGGGCCCGCTCGAATGAATCTTGATCGCGAACACCGGGGCGGCCATGTCGGCCTCGTCGCGGAGATTGCAGTACGGATCTTTCCCAAAGCCGTACCAAAGCAACGCATCCTCCGGTAGTTTGCCCTCCACATACAGGGAAACCGCACTCGCTTCCGCGGGATCGACTTTGGTCTTGTAAATGAGCGGCAGCCAGTCGCCCTTCGCGTTGCGGATGGAGAAGCCGGCCAGCGGGCCTTCCGACTTCAGACGGCCGTTCACCCCGGAAAAGCTGACTTTCACCACGCCGCCGGCAAAAACCGCATCAACCGGGTGCGGCCCGGGTTTCAGCGAACCAAAATCCTTGACGTGGGCAAACAAGTCGAGGCAAACGCGGTTGGCCAGCCGATGCGCCAGGCGCTTCAGGTCTTGGGTCCCGACGTGAATATTGTCGTCGAGTTGCAAATCCACGGTCGCGACCATCCCGGAATGCGCGATTTCGGACTCGGCCTTCAGTTGAGCCAGTTGGATGCGATTCCAGTCGTCGACGTTGTTATTGTCGACATGCCGCCCGATCTGTACGTAGTAAAAGGGCAGGTTGGGCTGCTGGAAGTCGGCGCGCACCGCTTTCACAAAACTCTCAAATTTGGCCAGGAACGCCGCCGAGTACTTGGGCGTGGCGTCGGATTCCCCCTGATACCACAGGATCCCTTTCACCCGGCCGCCTACAGCTTGGACGCGGCGGACCATCGAGCCATACAGCGAGTCTCCGCCGCGGTCCTTCAACGCCGGACTCCACTGTTCCATCGAGGTGCCGCCGTGGGCGCACGGGATCAGTCCGACCGGCACGCCCGTTCTCGTCACCATGTCCGCCGCGAATGGCAGGCCCAGCCCCGCGCCCTTCTTGCGGTTGGCTATGTATGTTTCCAGGGCCTGGCCTTGAAGCCGCTCCGGTTCGTGCTGCGCGTTCAACGGCCAATGCACCGGATCCACCGCGCTCACGGTGGTGTGCAGCGGCTCTTCGGCGATCTCCCAGCGGTCCGCCATATCGAAGCTGTGCACCAACGGCGAAGGCGGCTCGACGTCCATCAGATCGCCGTGTCCTTCCATGTTGGACTGCCCGGCGAGCACCCACAGATCGCCCACCAACAGATTGGCGACTGACAGAGTCGCGTCGGTGCCCTGCAGCCGCACTTCCAGGCGGTAAGGCCCGCCCACGGGCACTTGTTTCAGCGCGCCGCCCCAGTGTAGCTTCTCGATTCTGCCGAGGAAAGTCCAATCAAAGCCCGGCAAGGCCATGCCGTCGGCGCCCGTCACCCGCGTCTCGACGTCCTTGCCGTTGATTTTCTTGCCACTGGCCGCCCCGGCGAGCGGGATATCGACCCCGCGATCGGAACTCCTCTGCAGTACCTGGTTGTCTTCGGGCGAGGTTGTAAAACGGATATCCTGGCCGAGGGCTGCAACGGCGCAGAGAGTTGCCGCAGTGATCCAGCCCGCAGTGAAGCCGAGGGTGCGCACTCGGTTGCATTGTAGCAAGCACGAAGCGGCGAAATGGGCGCTTAGTTGGTCTTCACTTGCACGTGGCGAGGTTCCGCGGCCGGGCTCGATCCGCCCTTCTGCCTTGCCGATTCGGAGACCTTGATGTTGTTGACAACATGAATGGCGCCCGCTGCCTTCGCCATCCGCGTGGCCGCGCCTTTGTGCTGCATGACCGCCGTCGTGCCGGTCCAGGTGGCGATTCCGTCCTTCACATGCACCTGGAAGCCATCCTTGCCGATCTTGGATTTCTCCAGCTTGGCTTTGATGGTGGCCTCAACTTCGGCGTCGCTGAACTTGCCCTGGCTGTGCGATTTGGTGAGCGGTCCCGCCAGGCCGCCGAGCGAGCCGGCCAGCAGAGTTAGAACGATGAAAGCTTTCCTCATGCTGGATTAGTGCCCGCTGGGCGGGCAAATTCGCGGGTGATTATTGCGCCGTCCAGCCGCCGTCGATCAGAATGTCCGAGCCAGTGATGAACGACGAATCCTCCGAACAGAGGTACGCTACCAGCTTGCCGACCTCGCCGGGCCGGCCCGGGCGTCCGGTCAGAGTGCCCGCCAGCAGCGGCGCGAGCTTGGCTGGATCGTTCAGGATTGGTACGGTCATGTCGGTGTCGAACAAGCCGGGGCTGACCGAGACTACGCCGATGTTGTCGGCAGCCAGCTCGATTGCCAGCGCGCGCGTAAATGCGATCACACCCGCCTTGCTGGCCGAATAAGCCGTTCGCTGCGGAATGGAAACGTGCCCCATCATCGACGCGATGTTCACGATGCGGCCCCAGCCGTGGCTTTTCATGTACGGTACAAAGGACCGGCAGAGCAGGAACACGCTGGTCAGGTTTGTGTGCAGCACGCTGTTCCATTCGTCGAGCGTGGTGTCCAGGCAGGCCTTGCGGATGTTGATGCCGGCGTTGTTGACCAGGATGTTCACTTGGCCGAATTGGGCGACGACGTCGCGCTCCAGCTGCCGGACTTGAGCTTCGTCAGAAACGTCGGCGGTGAAGATTTCGGCTTCGGCGCCCAGCCCGCGCGCTGCAGCGGCGGTTTCGGCCAGCTTCTCGCGGTCGCGGCCTGCCAGGACCAGCCGCACGCCCCCAGGCGCCAGCGCGAGTGCGATCCCGCGGCCCAATCCCCGGCTCGCTCCGGTGATCAAGGCTACGCGTCCGCTCAAAGGCATGGCTCATTGTACACGTCCGCAAAATGGGAAGGCCTCAGCAGCGCTGCTGAGGCCTGGCGAATTTATTCTGGGGTGCGTTACTCGACGTCCTTGCTTCTCTTCTTGCGATTCCGCTTGCGAGCCAGCGCTTCCTTGGTGCGCTTTTTCTCGCCCGGCTTCAGATAGAAAGAGTGACGTTTGATCTCTTTGATGATGTCCTCTTGCTGGACTTTCCGCTTGAAGCGCCGCAGCGCGCTTTCCAGCGTTTCGCCGTCCTGGACATGGACTTCAGCCAATCAAAATCACCTCCCTTGCAGTAGAGACGCGCCAGCCCTCCAATCATCACCGCGAGGGTCCCTGAATCAGGCAGGCCAGACGCTGCTCCTATGATAGCGCGAGAAGGCGCAACGGAAAATGGGGCTCTGGCTGGTTCCAGCTACTTTGCGAAGCGCCCTGCATCGCAGATCAAAGCGTCTCGAATGCCGTCGTCCAGCGGCATCCAAAAGATCCTGCCGGTGACCCACCCGAGGGACCAACTCAAATGCGTTGTGCTGACACCGCGAAATCGGCCACTGGCGGCAACGACTTTGTCCTCCGTGCGCGCGTTGACGAGTTCAACGGAATAGTCGTTAACGAAGGGCACGACGGACGGAGCC
>Ga0335072_10011969_pt1 | contig 12395 bp, 9 predicted proteins | sample Lox_Sample_21_FD_206725 | JGI IMG/M metagenome (GOLD analysis project Ga0335072, IMG submission 206725) | Soil microbial communities from Loxahatchee National Wildlife Refuge, Florida, United States - Lox_Sample_2.1 | ecosystem: Environmental > Terrestrial > Soil > Wetlands | place: USA: Florida...
GTCCCTGCGCCGAACCCGATGAACCGCGCGCGCTGGCCGGCGTCGCTGCCGACGCTCCTGGTAAATCGGCATTGCTCTGTGCCGGCGATTGCGCCGACCGGCCTTGTGAGTTGGACTGTGCGCCCGCGTTGCTACCGCCCGGCGCCGCCTCGGTTCCGTCCGCCTTCGCGGTCGAGGCCTGGCCGGCCCCGCCGGACTGGGATGAACCCTGTGCCGTCTGGCTCGCGGTGACCATGTCCTCAAAACTGTCCGGGCTCGCCGCGGTCGCGGCAGGCCTGCTTGGCGGCGGTGGCGCTTGCTCCGCAACCACCGTGCTGCTGACCGCTACTCCCGGCATCGGCATTCTGCCCGCCGCATATTGGTGCGAGGCAATCGTCGACTACGCGGTGAGCCCGATGTCCCCAATGAGGACATCCACCTCATCGAGCCCCGCGCCCATGCCGAACCAAGCCGCATTGCCTGCTTCCATGCCGTCCGGCCCGAGGCGGTGACAAAATCCCCAGCACGGGGCATGGGCAGTGACGACGCCGCCGAGATCCTCGGCCAGCTTGCTCGCCAGCGCATAGAAATCGACCGGCGTCGCGGGCACCGGAATGATCAGGCCGAAGCGGTCACCGGGCTGCAGCCGCCGTCCGAGGAAAAGGGCGGTATCGTCCCACAGCGATACCGGCCCGCTGTGCGGCGCATCGCCATCCTCGGCAATCACCAGGACGTCGAATTGCTCCATCACGCCGCGAACGGCGCGCAACGCGGCCACGGCGTTCGGCACGTCTTCCAGGCCAAGCAATACGCAGGACTGTGCCGCGGAATAGAGATATCCTTCGGCGCGATCCCAACCGATCCGCGAACCGCCGAACGAGGCCGCGGCATCGGCATCGAAGCAGGCCGGCAACATGCCGAGCGCGGCAGCGGTGCGATTGGTGAGACTGTCGCCGCCGGAGACGCAGACCTCGATGATCGGCAGAAGCAGGCTGTCGGGAACTTCGTCGCGGAGCACGCGGGTGACATGCCTGGCAATGCAGGGGCGCAGCAGGCGGCAGCGCGCCTCGGCATCCTCGGCATGCCAGTCCGCCGTGGCAATCGCCGTGCCGCCGCGCGAGACGGGGGTGCCCGCAATGCTCGCGGCGAGCGCCAGCGGCGCCGGCGCCTCGGCCATCGGCCAGGCAACCGCGCCCTTGTGGCACCAGTGCACGAGGACAGGGCCGGGAAGCGTGAGGCGCCCCGGCAGCCGGATCGCTTCCTGCACGATGGAAACGGCGTGCGGCGTCGGCACCCGCGGCAACCGCTCCACCTGGGCGATGCCGTCCTCGGTGTGCAGCAGATGCCGCGCATCGACTCTCCGGCGCAACGCATTGAACAAGGCCCGCGCTTCCGTCCCGGACAGGGCAATCGCCTCGGATGGGTCGCAGACCAGAATTTCGTCCGGTCCACGCAGGGCAATCGCGCCGCCTGGCAGGATGGCGACGTCATGCTCTGTCAGGGCACGCGGCCTGACCGCAATTTCCTGGCTGTTGAGCCACAGGCGCCGGGTATCTTCCGGCCAGCCCGCCCAGAATGCCGCAATCAGACGCAGGCGAGTCAATGCTTCCGGCGAGCCCAGTTCGAGCGGCGTGACCGCAAGGTGTGGTGCCGCGTGATCGAAGCGTTTGCCGTCGTCCGGCTCGCCCTGCGAAAAAGCTGCTTCGTGCTGCGGAAGTTCTAGTTGGGGCAGCGAGATGAATGCGGGCAGAACCTGCACCGTCTCGATCGAGACCGACGCCATCATTGGCTCCCTTCACTCCCGATTTCCGGGATCGGACCAAACTTCCGGCATGCATTGGGGCGTTCTGCCTTGGGTCATGTCGGTGCGAAATTATTTGCCAGCGAGACGGTTACAAAACTCTTCCCGAAAATGTGATCGCCCAGAAATTTTTCTCCGGCATCGAAATCTTCCCGAACGCATCTGACAACTCAGGGAAAACCAAAGACCGAGCCCGATACTCCGATTTTCCTGCTCTGCGGCGGTTGTAACTTTGCAGGGATGTTGAAACTCCTGATGCCGTACCAGCCTGTGTCGGTACCGCCAGCCGCGACATACCGTGTACCCGGTTCTATTGCCGGAAGGTGTCGCTGTTGGCCGGTTGCCGGAGGATGAGCCAGGAGACACGATATGATTCTCGGGCGGTTGGAGAAACCAACGCGCCTCGTCCGGGGCCTCGCGGTGCCCGGGCAGACAGCGCCGGCAGCGACCGGCGTGCCCGCGGCAGCGGCAGCAGCGGCGCCGGAACCCACCGGGTCGGACCGGCGTGGCGCACCGCGCAGCAGAGTGGAACGCCACGTTCTGATCAGGCGGCGTGGCGAGATCCCAACGCCGGGCACGCTGATGAATATCTCCGAAACGGGCGCGGCGGTCCGCATCGAGCCGCTGCCGGATATCTTCGAAGGGGTGTGGCCGTTCCACCTGGTAAACGGTGACGATATCTGGCTGACCGAATTGCTCAAGGAACCGGTGGAAGCGTGGGTGATCGGGGTCAATCGCGACATCCTGCGGGTCCGGTTCGTACAGGACGAGAGGCTCCGCCAGGGCTTGCGCGTGTTGATCAGAGCGGCATGGGGCGGCTGAACCTGGCAGGCAACGATGCATCCGGCGCCGGTTGCGGCGGACCTCATTGCCGCGTCACAGCACCCGAATGCCGCGGCGCTGTAACCGTTTCAACATCTGAATTTGCTAAGCCGGCGCGGGTTGCCGATGCCTGCGAGCATCCCCGGAACTCGCAAGGCGCCAGAGCCCACGCCTCAGTCTGAACGCGACGGCAACGGAACCCGCAGCAAGGCCGCCTCATCGTGGATCGCAATTTCCACCGGACCATGGAACGCCAGGCCCGGCGCACACCGTCCCCGCCGCCGCTTCCCGTGCAGGCGCTGTTTTCCACGGCGTTGCAACATCATCAGGCAGGGCGTCCGGCGGAAGCCGACAGGCTCTATTGCCAGGTCCTCGCGGCGGACCCGCGCCACGCCGACAGCCTGCACCTGCGTGGCCTGATCGCGCTGCAGAACGGCCGTCCCGATCTCGCCGTATCGCTGATCCGCCAGGCCATCGGCATCAATCCCAACGAGGCACTCTATCACGCCAATCTCGGCAGCGCGCTGTGGCAGCAGGCGGAAGCCGACGCGGCGATTGCCGCCTATCGCCACTCGATCGCGCTGAAGCCGGACTATATCAAGGCGCACCTCAATCTCGCTTTGGTCTGGCTCAAGATCGGCCAGCCGCGACAAGCGGATATTGCCCTGCGTGGCGTACTGGCGCGCCAGCCGGACAGCGCCGAGGCCTATGACGCATTGGGTACCGCACGCAAACAGCAGGGTTTGCTCGACGAGGCGATTTCCTATTATCGCCGTGCGATCCACTTCAAACCGGACTTCGTCGAAGCGTGGACCAATCTCGGCGCCGCGTTGTGGCAGCAGGGCAAGCTCGATCAGGCGGTGGGCTGCTATCGCCGCGCTCTCGAACTGAACCCGCGATACGTCCCGGTATTGTTCAACCTCGGCGTGGCGATGGCGGATCTGGATCGGCTGGACGATGCCAGTGCGTGCTATCGCCAGGTGCTGTCGCTCGATCCGGATCATGTGGATGCCTGCAACAACCTGGCGACTGTGCTGAAGCAGCAGGGTCGGCTGGAAGAGGCGGTGGCCCTCTATCGCAAGGCGGTGCAACTGAGCCCCGATTGCGTCGAGGCACGTAGCAACCTCGGCATCGTCCTGCTGGCGCTGGGACAGATGCCGGAGGGTTGGCAAGAGCATGAATGGCGCTGGCAAACCCCGCATATGCGTGCCGCGCGCCGCGGGTTTTCCCAGCCGCAATGGAGCGGCGAGAGCGGCGAGGGGCGGACGCTGCTGATCCATGCCGAGCAAGGCTTCGGCGATACGCTGCAATTCTGCCGCTACGCGCCACTGGCCGCGGCCCGCGGGCTCAACGTGATCCTGGAAGTGCAGCCCCCGCTGGTGCGGTTGCTGCGCCAGCTCCCCGGCGTCGCCCGCGTCATCGCGCACGGCGATGCATTGCCGCCGTTCGATATCCACTGCCCCATGCTCAGCCTGCCGCTGGCGCTTGGCACGACGATGGAAACCATTCCAGCCGCCACCGCCTATCTGGAGGCTGATGCCGCGGACGTCGCGGCGTGGCGCGCGCGTCTCGGCGCCCTGCAATGCAACGGCCTTCGCGTCGGCCTCGCCTGGGCGGGCAAATCGCGCACCCATGCGCATGGGCTGGCCGCGGTCGATCAGCGGCGTTCGATGGACCCCGGCCGGTTGGCACCATTGCTCTGTCTGCCGGACCTGGCGTTTTTCAGCCTGCAAAAGGAAGGCGGCGAGACGGCGTCGGCGCTGCCGCTGATCGACTGCATGCAGCAGGTGCAGGATTTCGCCGATACGGCGGCGCTGATCGCCAATCTCGACCTGGTCATTTCGGTCGACTCGGCGGTCGCCCATCTGGCAGCGGCGCTGGGCAAGCCGGTCTGGTTGCTCGACCGGTTCGATCCGTGCTGGCGCTGGTTCACCGGGCGCAGCGACAGCCCCTGGTATCCCATGCTGCGGATTTACCGTCAGTCCGATCCTGGTGACTGGGACGGGGTCATCGGCCGCGTCGCCGCGGATCTTGCCGCCTTGTCGGAACAGCGGAGATCGCGACCCGCCGGCTGACCGCGGGCGCGCGGCACCGGCTGCCTGACGATCCGCCCCGCCAGATGCATCTGGCCGAAACGGGGCAGGTGAACAATAGTCGGCATCCCTGTCCGGTCAGCGCAGGCCCGCCCTGCCGCCATGCGCGTCGGCAAGTGCCGCGGGCGCCGCCGCGCTGACCGGTGGGGAAACCAGCCGATCGCCAACGGCCGCCCGTCGCGGACGTTCTCGCCCTGCCGGTGAGCGAGCAAGGAGCCCAACCTGGATACCCATCCGCCGCACCCCGCCGCCACGCCGCCCTGGACCGGCCAGTCCCTGCCCCGCGTCGAGGATGCCGCGCTGCTGACCGGGCGCGGCCGGTATTTCGACGATCTGCCGGTGCCGGCCGGCACCCTGCATGCGGCCATACTCCGCTCGCCGCGCGCCCATGCCCGGATCGAGGCGCTGGACCTGGATCGTGCCCGCGCGCTGCCCGGCGTCGAGGCCGCGTTTACCGGCGAGGACCTGCGTTCCATCACCGCGAGCCTCGTGGTCGGGGTGAGGGCCCCGGTGGAATGCTGGCCGATGGCCATCGGCCGGGTCCGTTTTGTCGGCGAGCCGGTGGCGATGGTCGTGGCCCGGGACCGCTACCTCGCCGAGGACGCCCTCGATCGTATCGACGTCCGCTACCAGCCATTGCCGGCGGTGGTCGATCCGGAAGCCGCCCTGCTGGCGGACGCGCCGCTGCTGCATGACGGCTTCCCCGGCAACCTGGCGAGCGACCGGCGGTTTCGTTACGGCGACCCCGAGGCGGCCTTCGCCGCGGCCGCGCATCGCATCGGCATCACCGTGCGCTATCCCCGCAGCACCTGCACGCCGATCGAAACCTACGGCGTGCTGGCGGACTACGACCCGAATGCCGACGCCTACGACGTGCTGGCGAACTTCCAGGGCCCGTTCAGCATCCATGCCGTGCTGGCCCGCGCCCTGCGCGTTCCCGGCAACCGCCTGCGGCTGCGCACGCCGCCCGATTCCGGCGGCAGCTTCGGCGTGAAGCAGGGTGTGTTCCCCTACATCGTGCTGATCGCTGCCGCTGCCCGCATCGCCGGCAGGCCGGTGAAATGGGTGGAGGATCGGCTGGAGCATCTTTCCGGGTCCGTCACCGCAACCAACCGGGTCACGCGGCTGGAGGCGGCGGTGACCGGCGATGGCCGCATTCTGGCGCTCGACTGGGACCAGATCGAGGATTGCGGCGCCAATCTGCGTGCCCCGGAGCCGGCCACGCTCTACCGCATGCACGGCAACATGACGGGCGCCTACGACATCCGCCACGTCGCCATCCGCAACCGCGTGGTGGTGACCAACAAGGTACCGACCGGCCTGAACCGAGGCTTCGGTGGTCCGCAGGTGTATTTCGCGCTGGAACGGCTGATGCAGCGCATCGCGCGCAGGCTGGGCCTCGACCCGGTCGACGTGGCACGGCGCAACCTCGTCCCCGCCGCCGCCTTCCCCTACCGCACCGCCACCGGCGCCTTGCTCGATTCCGGCGACTACGCCGCGGCGCTGGACGCGGCGCTGTCGCGGGGCCGCTATCAGGAGCTGTTGCAACAGCGTGAGGCCGCCCGCGCCGAGGGCCGCCGCTACGGCATCGGCATCGCCGCGGTGGTCGAGCCCAGCGTCTCCAACATGGGCTACATCACCACCGTGCTGACCACGGCGGAGCGCCACCGCGCCGGCCCGAAGAACGGCGCGCAGGCAACCGCGACGGTGGCACTCGATCCGCTCGGGGCAGTCACCGTGCATGTCGCCTCGGTCCCCCAGGGCCAGGGGCACCGCACCGTCCTGGCGCAGGTGGTGGCGGACGTGTTCGGCCTCCGCCCCGCGGACATCCAGGTGATTGCCGAACTCGACACCGCCCGTGACGCCTGGTCCATCGCCTCGGGCAACTATTCCAGCCGTTTCGCTCCTGCCGTTGCGGGCACCGCCCACATGGCCGCGATGCGCTTGCGCCACCGGCTGTCCCGCATCGCCGCGGCATTGCTCAACGTCGCGCCGGAGCAAGTGGAGTTCGCCGACGGGCGCGTGCGCGCGCGGGGCAATCCGGAAAACGCGCTGCCGTTCGGCCGCGTCGCCGCCACCGGCCATTGGGCGCCGGCGACACTGCCGGCTGGGGTGGAAACATCGCTGCGCGAGACGGTGTTCTGGACCCCAGAGCAACTCACCGCGCCCACCGACGCGGATGAAGTGAACTCCTCGCTCTGCCACGGCTTCATTTTCGATATCTGCGCCGTCGACGTGGATGGCAACACCGGCGCAGTCCGCATCGACAAATACGTCACGATGCACGACTGCGGCCGGATTCTGCACCCCGCGATGGTGGCCGGCCAGGTGACAGGCGGCTTCGCCCAGGCGCTCGGCGCCGCCTTGCTGGAGGAGCATGCCTATGCGCCGGACGGCAGCTTTCTCTCCGGCACCTTCGCCGATTACCTGCTGCCCACCGTGATGGAGGTGCCGGAACCGCTGATCCTGCACCACGAAACGCCATCGCCGTTCACGCCGCTCGGCGCGAAGGGCGTCGGCGAGGGCAATTGCATGTCGACGCCGGTATGCATCGCCAATGCCGTCGCCGACGCGCTCGATCTCGAGGACGTCACCCTGCCGCTGCTTCCCGCCCGTTTGACAGAGCAATTGCACGGACCGGAGCAATTGCCGCCGGGCGTGCTTGCGTCAGGCCAATCGCGCGGGGGGGGCCATGCCGCGACCGGCGCCGCGGCCGTGCCAGGCCAGCCTGGCGCAGAGCAAGCCAGAGCAATGCTGCGGGCCGGCGAACGCGGCCTGCGCGGCGAGGGAAGCACCGAAATCCATGCCCCGGTCGCCGAGGTCTGGGCGCGATTGCTCCAGCCGGAGGCCTTGGCAAAGCTGATTCCCGGCGCGCATGGCGTGGAGAAGACCTCAGGCACCGATTTCCGCGCCGAGGTGACGCTGGGCGTCGGACCGGTGAAGGGGCGCTACCGGGCGGAGGTACGCCTGTCCGACCTCGACCCGTATCGCTCCGCGACGCTGTCGGGCGAGGCGGACGGCGCATTGGGGTTCGGCCGCGGCATCGGACAGGTGGCGCTGGAAGCACTGGCTCCCGATCGCACGATCATCACCTGGCGCTACGAGGCGGCAGTCGGCGGCAAGGTCGCCGCGGTCGGCGGACGATTGCTCCATGGCGCGGCACGGCTGGTCATCGGGCAGTTCTTTGCCGCCCTGGGCAGGGAGTTGGGACGCAAGGCGCGCCCGTCCGCGCCACCGCCCGCCCGCAGCACTTCCCTTTGGCACCCATCCTTTTTGCGCCGCTTGCTCGGGTGGCTCGGAGTGCGACGGTGAAGCCCGCCCCATTCGCCTATCTCCGCGCCGGCTCGGTCGACGAAACCCTCGAAGCACTCCGCCAGGAAGGCACCGACGCGCGGATCCTCGCCGGCGGCCAGTCACTGATCCCGATGCTGAACATGCGGCTCGCGCGTCCCGCTTTGCTGGTGGACGCGATGCACATTCCGGTGCTGCAACACATCAGCGCCGACGCCGGCCGCGTCACCATCGGCGCCGCGGTCCGTCAGCGCGACATGCAGGCATGGCCAGAGCTGGGCCAACGGCTGCGCTTGCTCGCCGCCGCCTTGCCCTGGGTCGGGCATGTCCAGACCCGCAGCCGCGGTACGCTGTGTGGCTCCGTCGCGCACGCCGATCCCAGTGCCGAAATCCCGCTGACCCTGGTGGCGCTTGGCGGCCAGGTGCATCTTCGCTCGCATCACGGCGCCCGCCGCATCCAGGCGTCCGATTTCTTCATCGGCATGATGGCAACCGCCTGCGAACCCGACGAGATGATCGAGGCGATCTCCCTGCCGTCCGACCGCCCCGGCACCGGCCACGCCTTTCGCGAGATCGGACGCCGTCACGGCGATTTCGCCATCGTCGCCTGCGCTGGCGTCGTGACAGAGCAAACCGCGACCCTCGCCGTGGGCGGCGTTGCCGACCGGCCGCTGGCCCGCGCCATGCCGCTTCCCGGCACCAGGGGCGATGCCACCGCGCTGAATGACGCACTCAATGCCTTTGCCTGGGACCTGGACGCGCGCGACGACCTGCACGCGACGGCGCGCTATCGCCGCGAGCTGGTCTGCCGGCTGGGCCGGGCAGTCATCGAGGAGGCTGCCCAATGCCGCGCCTGAACGCCGACCAGCGCTACCCCGTCACGCTGACGCTCAACGGCCGGCGCCTCACCGCCGAGGCCGAGCCGCGCATGTTGCTCTGCGACTTTCTGCGCCACGTCCTCGGCGCCACCGGCACCCATGTCGGCTGCGAACACGGCGTCTGCGGCGCCTGCACCGTGCAAATCGACGGCGTTCCCGCCCGGTCCTGCCTGACGCTTGCTGTCCAGGCGGACGGCGCAGTGCTCTGCACGGTGGAAGGCCTCGCCCCCTCGCCCGGCAAACTGTCCGTGCTGCAACAGGCGTTCCGCGAGCATTTTGCCCTGCAATGCGGGTTCTGCACCGCCGGCATCCTGATGTCGCTCGATGCCTGGCTGTGCCGGCACCCCGATGCGGGCGAGCAAGAGCTGCGCGAGGTCCTGGCCGGCCATCTTTGCCGCTGCACCGGCTATGCCCCCATTCTGCGCGCGGCGCTGGCGGCAGCGCAGCGCTTGCGGGAGGGCGGCGATGCTTGACCTTGGCACCAGCTTCATGGCCAGCGTGGAACGCGACCCTGATGCGCTGGCGATCATCGACGGCGACGTCCGCCTTACCTACGCCGAGTGGCGGGGTGCGATCGCATCGATGGCCGCGGGACTGGACGCGCTCGGGCTGCGTCACGGCGACCACCTGCTGACGGCAATGCAGAACTCCTGGCAGGCGGCGACCCTGCATTGGGCCTGCCAGGTCGCCGGCATCATCGTCACGCCGCTGAACTGGCGGGCAACGCCAGAGGAGATCGACTGGTGCATCGGCGACGCCGAGGCTCGTGCCGTTGCCTATGACGATGCCGCCGCAGACGCGCTCGCCGCCTCGGCCGCGGCGCAGCAGTTGCCGCGGATCGCCGCCGGCACGCCGCGTCCGGGCGAGGTCTCGTACGCCGCACTGGCGTCCGCGCGCGGCAATGACCTCTCGCCGCGGGCCGGCCCGGAGGATTGGTCGCTGATGCTCTACACCTCCGGCACCACGTCGCGGCCGAAGGGCGTGCCGCGCCGGCACCGCGCCGAACGCGCCGCCGCGATCGCCCATGTCGCACAGAATCTCTACCGCCACGGCGAGCGAACGCTGGGCGTGATGCCGCTCTATCACACCATGGGCGTTCGCTCGCTGCTGGCGATGTCGCTGATCGGCGGCTGCTTCGTCTGCCTGCGCCGGTTCGATCCGGCGGCGGCGCTGGCGCTGATCCAGCGGGAGCAGGTGACGAATTTATATCTGGTGCCGACGCTGTACCATGACTTGCTTCACGATCCCCGCTTTGCCGCGACGGATGTCGCCTCGGTGCGCAAGCTCGGCTTCGCCGGCGCGCCGATGACCGACGGCCTGTTGCGCCGCCTCACCGCCGCGTTCCGCCCCGAATTGTTTGTCAACCACTACGGCAGTTCCGAAGTCTACACCTGCACGATCAACCAGGACGCGGCGGCCAGGCCCGGCAGTGCCGGACGCGCCGGGATCAATCAGATGATACGCGTCGTATTGCTCGGCGCTGCCTCGGCCGCCGATCTGGCCGCTCCTGGCGAAGCCGGCGAGATCATCGCGCTGCTTGCCGGCGACGAAGCGTTTGAAGGCTACTGGCGCCGCCCCGATGCCGACGCCAAGGCGCTGCGTGACGGCTGGTACTTCACCGGCGACACCGGCTATTTCGACCGCGGCGGCGACTTGTTCGTTACCGGACGCGTCGACGACATGATCATCACCGGCGGAGAAAACGTCTCCCCGGTGGAAGTCGAAAGCTGCCTGTCGCTGCATCCCGCGGTCGGCGAGGTCGCGGTGGTCGGGCTGCCGGATGAGCGCTGGGGCAAGGTCGTAACCGCCTTTGTCGCGCCGCGTGCAGCGGTCTCCGCGGCCGAACTGGAGCGCCATTGCCGCCAATCCGGCCTCGCCAATTACAAACGCCCGCGCCGGTTCGTCATGGTGCGGGAAATTCCCAAATCGCCGGTCGGCAAGCTGCTGCGGCGGAGGCTAGTGGCGGGGGATTACGAAGCTCTTCTGCCATACGACAGCAAGGAGAAACATGCATGACCGCTTCCGATCCGCGCCTGGGCGAACTCGACGGCTTCCGCGTGGAGGTGGACCATGCACGCGCCCGCGGCGACATCATTCTCGACCGGCCGCCGCTGAATGTCATAACCATGCCGCAGCGCGACCAACTTCGCCGCGCGTTCGAGGCGCTGGACGAGGACGACGGCGTGCGCGTCATCGTGCTGCGCGCCATGGGCGAGAATTTTTCGTCCGGTGGCTATATCAAGGGCTTCATCGAAGCCTCGCCGGAGCATGTGGCGAAACTGGCATGGAACATCGCCGCACCGGCGCGGGCGGCCAAACCGGTGATCGCCGCCAATCGCGGGTTCTGCTTCGGCGTCGGTTTCGAAATTTCGCTCGCGTGCGATTTTCGCCTGGCCTCCGTCACCTGCCAGTACTCGCTGCCGGAGCAACGGCTGGGACAGATTCCGGGGTCGGGCGGCTCGGCGCGACTGCAGAAGATCGTCGGCATCACGCGGACCAAGGACATCGTGATGCGCTCGCGGCGGATCCCGGCGCGGCAGGCCTATGAGTGGGGCATCGTCACAGAAGAGGTCGCCGACGACCGGCTCGAGGCCGCTACCGACGCACTGGTCGAAGAACTGTGCGGCTTCGCGCCGCTGGCGCAGCGAACGGCCAAGAAGCTGCTGAACGATACCGAGGATGCCTCGCTATCGCTTGCCATCGAACTGGAAGGCCACTGTTACAGCCGCCTGCGATCGTCCGACGATTTCCGCGAGGGCGTCGCCGCGTTTCACGAAAAGCGCAAGCCGCGATTCGCCGGGCGCTAGCCCAACATCGCGTCTTGCGTCCCGTCCTGGCGGGGTTTCTCGCACCGCCACCGAACCTGCCCCGGCCATCGCTGCCGGCAGCCTGCTTCGATGCATGCCGGCAAAGGTTCCAGGCGGCCGCGCCGGATCGGAGTGAGGAAAAGGCGCGCGGACGGGATGTTATTCAGGCGGAAGCGCGCTGCTGATCAGAGCTCAGCCGCGATGGTCGTGAAGGTGTTCTCCACCGAGGTGCCCATGCTGACGACGGTAACCGCGATGACGGCGGCGATCGCGCCGGCGATCAGGCCATATTCAAGAGCCGTCACGGCGCGGCGGTCGACGCGCAGTTCCAGCCAGGTACGGAGAAATTCGGTCATGTGTGCCTTCCTCTATTGGACTTGCCGGACACGCACACGACGGCGAATCTGGTCGGGGCTGCCTCGCGCGCGGCAGTTGTCCATGCCATGGTCCGCGTTAAGGCGCGGTTGCAATTCCGAAAGATATTTGCCGCGCCCGGCTTTCCGCGTTCACGCCGGGTTTGCGCGCGCCGAGGCCAGGCCGGCCCGGCAATTGGAATTTTTGCCCGCCCTGGCGCCGGTTGCGCCGGGGTTGACCTGAGTCAATGCCGTCATACGCCGGTGGGACGAAGCTGCCCCGACAATCGGGGAGAAATTTCCATGTTGGACGCATCCAGCATCATGACGCGCGACGTGGTCACTGCTCGGCCCACCGACACGGTTGCCCG
>Ga0335072_10011970_pt1 | contig 12394 bp, 12 predicted proteins | sample Lox_Sample_21_FD_206725 | JGI IMG/M metagenome (GOLD analysis project Ga0335072, IMG submission 206725) | Soil microbial communities from Loxahatchee National Wildlife Refuge, Florida, United States - Lox_Sample_2.1 | ecosystem: Environmental > Terrestrial > Soil > Wetlands | place: USA...
GTGCACTGTCCCGAGTGCCAGCGTGGCTCGGCCGTCTATCGCAGTTGCGGCGACAATGGCGCCATCAGCTATGGCGGCCAATGGAACAGTGCGCCCGCCAACCTGCTCCTCGAGATCCAGGAATTCATGAATGGCGTCGCCGGCATGCCGGTCATCCTCTACGACGGGCAGATTGCAAGCCTTCCCGGCACGTGCACGGCGGTTGCCGGCAGCAGCATCAATCTTGTCGGCTCGATGCGCGCGATGAATCTGACCAATCTTGGCTCCGGCTGGGTAGTCACGACGCCTGCCGGTGGGAGCCCTGCGACGCGCCGCATCGGTACAACCGCACAGTCAGCGGAGTGCCACATCGAGAGCACGGGCAAGCTGGTTTTCTACACGGGCTTCGTGCCACCTGCAGGCGAGCAGATCGCCGTAAGCTATCGCGCCATCGGACGAGCCGTTGGTCGCGCCGTGAACATTGCCAACCAGCAGCAGCTGACAACCGCTGGCTTGCCCGCCATATCTGCCTGGATCGGCTCCGTGACCAACCCCGCGGCGCGCAGTTCAGAGGATTGCCGCAATGCAGCGATGGCCTTGGAACAGGCCGCTGCAAGCGTATCCGCGCTGTGGAGCGGCACCTATCGCTGTACGCGCGCCGGCCTCGATGCCGACGTCTGGCCGGGAGATGCGCTGAGTCTCAATGTACCCTCGGCAAACTTGAATACGCAGGTTATCGTTCGCGCGGTCAAGCTGACTTATGCGGCCAGCTATCCCGATTTCGTGCAATACGCCATTACCTTCGCCAACGACTGGGCCGACGATCTGGCCATCAAAACCAGCGCAACGGTTCCCGCCGACGCATGGCTTCCGGCCGCGATCGCACCATCGTACTCACCAAATCTAAATGCCCTGGCGGTCACGACGATGAGCGGAAATAACGTAACCATCAATTCCGGTGCAACAGCACCGAGCGGCGGAGGCTTTGAGATCCGCCGATGCGACAACTGCTTCATGCCCGGCTCTGATCCTGACCTGGTGATGCGCGGCTCGCAGCCAACCATGACCTTCACGCGGGTAACGGCCAGCGATCGTTTCTACATCAGGATGTACGACGGATCGACGCCGCCAAACTACTCCGAGTTCTCCGCCGCGCTCATCTTCAACCTGCCCCTGGCCGGTTGAGCGTTATCAGAGATCAGTCTTCCGTTATCAGTTGTGGCCGAACTTTCGCTGAAAACTGATGGCTGGAAACTGAAGACTTCAAACTAGGAACTATGAACCACGAACTGCGAGGCACGGAGTGCCGATGCGACTGATGAATGAATTCGAAGCGCAGGTCTTGAGCGATCTGAATGTCCTGAAGACGCAGATGAATGGCCTGGTGGGCGACGGAAACGGCGGCCGCATCGCCGATCTGGAACACCGCATGGAAACCCACGAGCAGAACTGGCAACGCGCCAAGGGATTTCTGGCGGCATTCAGCGTGGTGCTGGCCGTCGTCGAGGTCGCCGTCGAAGCCTGGCACCGGCATTGAGGTACCGTTGACCCGCAACCGCTTTTGAACCTATGCTCGTCGCACATGCCTGATCGATTGCTTAGCCATGTTGAGTTCCGGTCATATTATTTTCCAGCCTTCGAAGGCGAAGAAGAGTTAATCAATCCCGACCTGTGGGGAAAGCTCCTGGCGGACTTTCTACGAGAAAGTTTACTCTCGCGAGGTTACGAGATTCTCGAACCGACTGCGGAGGACTGGGGTTGGATGCTGCGCATTGCCAATCAGCCGTTTGCCACGTGGATCGGTTGCGGGCATTACCAGGAATATCCTGATGGATTCCTCTGCTTTATCGAACCGCATAAACCTCACGTCTGGAAAGGACTGAGAAGAATCAGGACGGTGGAGACCGTCAAGGCGCTTCAATTGGCGATCGACCAGGTTCTCGTTGGCGACACCATACGATCTAAGAAATGGTGGGCTTATGAGGAATTCAACTTTCCTGCGAAGCATGGCCTTTTGACGGAAGAGTGACTTCTGAGACGTGATCACCCTCTTATAATCTCCTCATGAGCGACAAGCCGTTAGTGGGTGTGGTGATGGGCTCGAAGAGCGACTACGAAATCCTCTCCGCAGCCGTCGAAATCCTGCGCGCCCTTGAAATCCCGCACGAAGCGCGCATCGTCAGCGCGCACCGCACCCCCGACTGGCTCTTCGAGTACGCCGAAACCGCTCGCGACCGCGGCCTCCGCGTCATCATTGCCGGCGCGGGCGGAGCGGCCCATCTTCCCGGCATGCTCGCATCCAAAACTTTCGTGCCCGTGCTCGGTGTTCCCGTTCCCGCAACGCAGCTCAACGGCCTCGACTCGCTACTCTCAATCGTGCAAATGCCGAAAGGCGTACCCGTGGGCACGCTGGCCATCGGCAAGCCGGGCGCTGCGAACGCCGCATTGCTCGCCGCCGAGATTCTTGCCGCGACAGATTCTGCGCTCTACGAACGTCTCGCCGCATGGCGCAAGGCACGCACCGACGAAGTCATGACTCAGGAGCTCCCTTAGTGCCGTTTGACGCATCCCGCATCATCGAGCCCGGCGGTCTGATCGCAATCCTCGGCGGCGGGCAGCTTGGCCGCATGACCGCCATGGCCGCGCGCACCATGGGTTACCGAATCCGCGTCATGGACCCGGAAGCAAAGTGTCCCGCGAGCTTCATTGCCGATGAAACCGTGGTTGGCCAGTGGGACGACATTGCCGCAGCGAAGCAACTGGTCCGAGATGCCGATGTGGCCACAATCGAAATTGAGCAGATCGGCGTGGATGCGTTGAGCGAAGTCGCCCGCCTGGTTCCGCTTCGTCCCGGGGTCGAACCCATCCGCATCATCCAGGACAAAACCCTCCAGAAGCCCTGGCTTTCTGAAAACGGATTCCCCGTGGGGCCATTTCGCCTCGTCCGCGATAAGGGCGATCTGCAGAATGCCGTCCGTGGCCTCGGCGGCCGTGTTTATCTCAAAGTTGGGCGCGGTGGGTACGACGGCCGCGGTCAGGCGCGTCTCGGAATCGACGCCCCGGTTACCGATCAGGTCATCCAAGAAGCATGGACGAGCATCGGAGAAAAACCTGCGGTAGCCGAACAGGCACTCGCTCTCGATTGCGAAATCAGCGTCATGGCCGCGCGCAATCCTTCCGGCGAGGTGCGCAGCTTTCCCGCCGCGCGCAATCACCATGAGAACCAGATTCTTGCGTGGAGTACGCTGCCGGCCAACATCTCACCGGAACTGGAAAAGAAGGCCGAGGAACTCGCTGCCTCCATCATCGCGAAGCTCGGCATCGAAGGTTTGCTGTGCATCGAGATGTTTGTTACGAAGCAAGGCCGTCTTCTTGTGAATGAACTCGCTCCGCGCCCGCATAACAGCTATCACCAGAGCGAACGCGGCTGCATCACCAGCCAGTTCGAACAACTGGTGCGTACCGTCTGCAATCTGCCCCTGGGCGATACGTCGCTGATAACACCGTGCGCAATCGTGAATCTGCTCGGCGATATCTTCCTCACCATGACGCCAAACCTCCCGGCGGCGCTGGAAGTTCCGGGTGTGCGCCTCCATCTATACGAAAAGCGTGCCGCCAAAATGGGCCGCAAGATGGGCCATCTCTCCGCAATCGGCGCCACCGCCGATGAGGCGCTGGAACGCGCATCGGAAGCGAAGAAACGGATCACAGGTCAATAATCAAGAGGGAGCTGCGAAGGCAAGGAAACACCCGAACCTCCACCGCGGGTGTCATCCTGAGCGGAGCGGTTTTCCTCAGCGGAGCGAAGGATCTGCTATTCCCGAACTTCTGCTGACAAGCTCTAAACCCAAACATCGTTCGGTGCTGTGCGATCGCCGCCCTCTTCGCCGGTATTCTTCACGCCGCGTGGCTCAATCAGCATGAGCTTCACTTCTCGTTCGGCGTAGGGTTTATGCTCCACGCCTTTGGGAACGACGAACATTTCCCCAGGACCGATCTCGACCGCGCCATCGCGAAAATCGATGCGCAGTTTGCCTTCGATGACGATGAATGTTTCGTCGGTGTCCTTATGGTCGTGCCAGACGAAGTCGCCCTGAAGCTTCGCGATCTTGAACTGGTAGTCGTTCATCTCGGCAATGACCTTGGGCTGCCACTGCTCGGTAAAGAGCGAGAACTTCTTCGCGAGATTGATGGCTTGATAAGACATCGCAACCTCCGGTCCTGGTCCGATCCCACCCTTGCTTTCGCAAGGATGGGGCACCCGGGTTTTCGTTCCCTTGTCTCTAGTCCCTTCTCCCTGTTTTAGGAGAATTGCTCGGCCTTTTCCCAGCGCTTCGGTCGCCGGTTGGCTTGCAGGATCTTCTTGCGCAGGCGCAGCGACTTGGGTGTAATCTCCACCAACTCGTCATCCGCGATGAACTCGATGGCCTGCTCCAGGTTCAGCGTCTTGTAGGGAACGAGGCGGATGGCGTCATCGGCGCTCGACGCGCGCATGTTGGTCAGCTTCTTTTCGCGAACCACATTCACATCGAGATCGTTGTCGCGCGAGTGCTCGCCGACAATCATGCCCTCGTAAACGTCAACGCCCGCGCCGACGAACAGAATGCCGCGCTCCTGCAAGCCGTTCAATGAGTAGGTGGTCGTCAAACCCTGGCGATCGGCAATCAACGCGCCGGTGGGCCGCTGCGGAATTTCGCCCTGATAGGGAATGTATCCGTCGAAGAGCGAATTCATAACAATCGTCCCGCGCGTTTCCGTAAGCATTTCGCTGCGCAGGCCGATCAGGCCGCGGCTGGGAACGCGAAACTCCATGCGCACGCGGCCGGAGCCATGATTGTGCATCTTGGTCATTTCGCCTTTGCGCGGTCCCAGCTTCTCGATCACCACGCCGGTGTGCTGCTCGGGCACATCGATGGTGAGGTGTTCGACAGGCTCCATGCGCGTGCCATCGACAACCTTGGTCACGATCTCGGGGCGGCCGGCCATCAATTCAAAGCCTTCGCGGCGCATCATTTCGATCAGAATTGCGAGTTGCAGTTCGCCGCGGCCCAGCACTTTGAACGTATCGGGTGAGCCGGTTTCCTCGACCCTGATTGATACGTTGGTCAGTAACTCTTTTTCCAGCCTCTCGCGCAGGTTGCGGCTGGTGACGTACTGACCTTCGCGGCCCGCGAAAGGCGAATTATTCACGCTGAACTGAATGGCGATGGTCGGCTCATCGATGACGATCAGCGGCAGCGGCTCGGGAGTCTCCAGCGAAGTGATGGTCTCGCCGATGGTGATTCCTTCAACGCCCGCAACGGCAACAATATCGCCCATCACCGTCTCGGTTTCTTCGATCCGCTTCAATCCGGAAAACGTAAACAGCTTCGTGATCTTCGTCTTCTGGAGCGAGCCGTCGCGTTTTGAAATCGAAACTTCATCCCCGGCGTGCAGCGTTCCCTGAAAGACGCGGCAGATCGCGATGCGGCCGAAGTAGTCGGAGTAATCGAGATTGGTGACGAGAATCTGAAGCGCAGCTTCGGTGTCGCCGGTGGCCGGCGGAATCTCAGACACAATGGTCTCGAAGAGAGGTTGAAGATCCTCGCCCGGCTTGTTGATGTCGAGTGTCGCAGTTCCGGCCTTCGCGACCGCATACAGAACGGGAAATTCAAGCTGCGTCTCGTCGGCATCCAGATCGATGAACAGATCGTAGATCTCGTTCAGAACTTCCTGCGCGCGCGCATCTGGCCGGTCGATCTTGTTGATCACCACGATCGGCTTGAGCTTCGCTTCCAGAGCCTTGGCCAGAACGTAGCGCGTCTGCGGCAACGGGCCCTCGGCCGCGTCGACCAGAAGCATTACCCCATCCACCATCTTCAAGGCACGTTCCACCTCGCCGCCGAAGTCTGCGTGGCCGGGGGTGTCGACAATGTTGATCTTGCCGCCGGCATAATTCACGGCGGTGTTCTTGGCAAGGATGGTGATGCCGCGCTCCCGCTCCAGTTCGTTCGAGTCCATCACGCGCTCGGCCACCTGCTCGTTGGCGCGAAAGGTGCCCGACTGGCGAAGCATGGCGTCAACAAGGGTGGTCTTACCGTGGTCGACGTGGGCGATGATGGCGATATTGCGTATCGTCTGGCTCACAGGGGCTATGTTCCTCTTCTTTTATGGCAAATCTAAGAATTTGCGCTGGATGCGGCCGAATATGGGCCTGCAAATTGGGAGTGAAAACGGTGAATAGCCGCACAATACGGCAATTTCTATTTTACCAGCAATGGAAGTCCATCAGATTCATCAGGTTCAGGACGGCTCAACTCGCCAATAACCGCAAGCGATCCGTGAATCCGTGGACTCTGATTCCGTGTTTCCTGGCGTTGCAGCGCGAGGATGCCAGAACGGCGGAGCGCCGATCTTTGAGCGCTGATCTTTGCTCGCCGTTCCGGCCAACTCGCCGGAGAACGCGGAGGATTCGGGCATTGGTGCCGGCGCAGATTCTGAAAGTGCAAGGCACGCCGGATGCCTGAAGGTGTGACGGCGCGTCTTGCAGAGCAACGCCACACCATGTCGTGTTGGGGATGTAAACCTTATACCTCGATTGAAGCCCGCTTCCGGTTTCCACTTCCCAGCCGCGTCGGATACACTTTCCCGCAAATGCGAATCGCCGCCACAATCCATCGCCAATACCGTCACCTGATGTTTTTCATTTCATTCGCCGTTTGCGCCTCGATCCCAGTGATTTCAACGCAATCGGCGCATGCGCAGAAGGGTTCCGTCAAGCTTCTGATTTACGCCATCGACGTAGAAGGCGGCCAGTCCACTTTGCTGGTTTCTCCATTCGGCAGAACGCTCCTTGTTGACACCGGCTGGCCCGATAACAACGGCCGCGATGCAGAACGCATTCAGGCCGCAATGAAGGATGCCGGCATCACGCAGATCGACAAGGTGCTCATCACCCACTTCCACACCGATCACGTGGGCGGTGTACCCAACCTTGTGGCGCGCGTAAAGGTGGGCGCGTTTCTGGATCATGGCGTGAATCGCGAAGACTCCGATATCACGCGCAAGGATTTCGCGAATTACATAACGGCCGTTGGCAACACGCCGCGGCGTACCGTGCATCCCGGCGATACGATCGACCTCTCCGGCCTGACAATCAACGTACTTACCGCCGACGGCGAGCACATCAGTACCATCCCCGGCATCAAGCCTGAGCCGAATCCATACTGTGCCAGCGAGCCCAAGTGGGAACTCGATCAGACTGAGAATCCACGTTCAGCGGGAATCCTGGTTCGCTTTGGCAAGTTCAGCTTTCTCGATCTTGGCGACCTGACCAAGCCCAAGGAGATCGATCTCGTCTGCCCCAACAATCCCATCGGACACGTGAGCCTCTATCTCGTGAATCACCATGGCTTCAATCAGTCGAATTCGAAAGCTTTTGTCGACGCGATCCATCCCCGCGTCGCGATCATGGACAACGGCGCGCACAAGGCGGGCAGTCCCGAAGCCTGGCAGACCGTGCATGAGAGCCCCGGATTATTGGACCTCTGGATGCTGCATACCGCCGAAGATTCCGACGCCGCACATAATAGCGCCGAAGATCTCATCGCCAATCCCAAGGGAGATGGGGATGGCCACTGGCTCAAGGTGGTGGCAAGAGATGATGGCAGCTTCAGCGTGACCAATTCGCGGACCGGCAAGACGAAGGATTATCCGCGCCAGTGAAAAAGCGGCGATGAATCGCCAGCCAGCTCGTGAATCGCGTTTCAATTGCAAGGGAAAGAGCGTACTCTGGTTTGCGTTTGGTCCATGGACCTGTCAAACGAGTGCGCACCGTGTCCCTGGAGGGATCTGATGAAGCCTCTGAAGACGCTCAGTTTGCTCCTGGTGCTGGCAGCCTCACTCTCCACGACCCAGGCCAAGCCCAAAAAGCCCCACAAGCTGCCCGCCGCTTTCAACCAGGCACGCTACGTTTATGTAGAAGCCGAGGACGGCCAGGAGCTTGATCCGCGCCTGGATCCATACGACCGCCAGGCAATCGGCGACGTCGATGACGCTCTCTATCACTGGAAACGCTACGTGGTGACGACTCGTCGCAATGAAGCGGATTTGATCTTCGTGGTTCGCAAGGGCCGTCTGGCTACCGCCAAGGCCGGGGTCCAGGTTGGTACCGGCGGCCCATCCGGCGGTCCGCAGGGATACCCTGGCCCTCGGACTGCACCTGGCAATGGAGTTGACGTTGGTGGTGAGGTGGGACCTCCGGATGATCTCCTCGAGGTCTACGAGCGCAATCCGGACAATAGCCGTGGTGCAATGCTCTGGCAGCGTAGCTTCGCCAATGGCCTCAATCCGCCCGACCTCACCCTTCTCAAAGAACTGAAGGATGAGGTGGAGAGAGACTATCCCGTCCAGACGGCGAATCAGTCAAAGCCCTGATCGGAATCCGCCAACGAACGAGCTTTCGCGCTGAAACGCAGCCGGCGGAAGCTCGGGTGCGTTTACCTCGATCCTGCCGGCTTGTCGCCCGCAGGTGGCGCCGAATGGTCGTGATCGTGGTCATGATCTTCCTTCGGCGGCGTGAAGATCGGCGGATCGAGATGGCCGCGATGGCAGGTACCGCACGAGACCGGGGCGCCCGCGTTCTCCAACGTGCTGATGTAGTTCTTGTTGATGTCGTCGACCATCTTGTACATCAACCGAGCCGTGTTCTTCTCCGGCTTCGAGTCGTCGGCATAGTTCAGCATGGGCCGTCCGCTCGGCGTTTTCTTAACTGGATCGGCGGCGTGACAGGTGCTGCACTCGGTGCCAAGCTCGGCTTCCCACTTGTGCATCAGCTGGTGCACCTGCTCTCCCGTCATGTCCTTGGGCAGAACCTTCAGGTTGGTCGGCGTCGGCTCCTCATGATGATGCGGAGCGTTTGCGGCAGGTGCTTGGTCGGCTGGCGTAGGGGATTGGGCATAGGCGGCAACTGCAAATGCGGCCAAGAACGCCACAGCCGCGCGGGTGAGGGACAGGGAAGAGAGCTTCAAGCGAAGAGTTCCTCTCGGTTTTGGGATGACCTCTGATGCCGTCTATTGTAACGACGAACCAGCCCGCCTTGAAGTTGATGAAGCGGTCACGATTCCGGCCAGTCTTTTCGGTCCGGATACGCACACGTGTCCGCGCAGCGCGAACCGCAAGGGCAGATCCACCGCATGCCGGATACCGATGCGCGGGGTGATCACCACGTCACAATCGGGAAAGCCGTCGTCGCGCACCTGCAAGGGCGATTCCGCGCAGGTTACATCCAGGCCATTGTGTAGCGGACGAGTCAACCCGAGCGCGATGCACAGCCGGCTCGGCCCTGACGAAATCAACCGTCCCGGGGCATCCTCGTCCAGTCCACGATTTCGCGCCATCTGGCCAACCCCGGCAACCGGTTCAAGGGCGCGAAGCAAAATGCATCCTGCCAGCCCTTTCGTTTCGCAACTGATGTTCATGCAGTAGTACTGCCCGTAAATCGAATACACATAGGCGTGTCCGGCCGGCCCAAAGAGTACGAGGTTGCGTGGCGTCGGACCCCGGTACGAATGCGCGGCGGGATCCGGAAAGTCGTTGTGCGGACCGAGATAGGCTTCGACCTCGACGATCCGTCCGGCCAGGGGCTTTCGGGTCCTTGGATCGATCGCGACCAACAGTTTCCCCAGAAGCCTCGGGGCGACCTTTTCCGGCGAATGTTCAAAGAATTCACGGGAAATCAGCCGCCCCGGGAACCGCTCTTTTCTCAAAACTGCTCTCATCTGGACCCGTCATCAGTCTTCGGTTATCCTTTCGCCCTGAAACTGACAACTGGAGACTGACGACTGAAACCCGCCTTTACTTGTTCGTCTTCTTCCATTCTTTCAGCAGGGCCAGGACTTCTTCGGCGTGGCCTTCCGGCGTAACTTTGGGGAAGATATGGATCAGCTTCTGGTTGGGCCCGATGAGGAACGTCGTTCGCTCGATGCCCCAAACCTTCTTGCCGTACATGTTCTTTTCCTTCATCACACCAAACTGATTGCAGACTTTCTCGTCTACATCAGCAAGGAGGGTGTAAGGCAGGTCGTACTTGGCTTTGAACTTGGCCTGCGCCTTTGGGGTGTCGCGCGATATGCCAAGCACCACGGCCCCGGCGGTTTGCAGCTTTTTGAAGGCATCCCGGAAGCCGCAGGCCTCGATCGTACAACCTGGGGTGTCGGCGCGAGGATAGAAAAACAGCACCACCGGCTTCCCGGCGTAGTCTGAAAGGCTTACGGTCTTGTCTTCATCGGTCTGCAGCGTGAAATCGGCGACCTTCTGGTTCACTTCCATGGGAGTTTCCTCGTATCGTCAATATGTGGGTAAAGAAATAGTACGGCAGACCCGTCTGCATTATTTCCGAGGAGTCGGTTCGGTGTCATCGCGCAATTTCAAATTCGGTTTTGCCTGGGCTGCACTCATCGCTGCTGCGCTCAGTTCAGTTCCCCTGCTGACGGCTCAATATCCCGGCCAAATCACAAAGAAGTCCAAGGATACCCCCGAACTGCGCGCCGTTGGAGTGCTGGAGTGGACCGGCGACGAAGGCAAACCCAAGACCAGCCGCCTTGTTCCCATCACCGTCTATGACGGGCAGGCATTGCAGGACGGAAACGTCTACCTTGCGCGTCCCCAGCCTCTCGCTCTGCAAAGTGAGGTGGAGTACGAGCTTGAGCAGAGCGGCAAGCCGATCGGTCTTTATGACATCAAGAATGCGGGCCAGCAGGAAGGTTTCTGGGTCGGCTTCGGTTCGTGGAAGGCGATGCCCGCGCCCAAACCTGTCGCAAAGCCAAAGCCCATCGACGATACAGGCTTCGACGCGAACGATGACAAGCCGGTGCTCCATCGCAAACACTCGTCCGGTTCCGACAAGTCCGGAAGCGGCAGTTCCGATTCGGGCTCTTCCGGTTCTGATTCTTCTGGTCCGCCGCCCGATCCCGATCGTCCCCAGCTGCACAAAAAGCCCGACTCCAGCGACTCCAGCAGCTCCAGCTCCGCGCCGGCTCCCGATCCCGACCAGCCGACCCTGCACAAGAAGGACTCTGACTCCAACGACCCAGTGCTGCACAAGCATGATCAGGCTGAAAATGCTCCAGTAGACGGCGAGCACTCCGACGTTGCCGATCCCGATCGTCCGCACCTGATTCGCGGCAAGCCCAAAGGCAACGGCTCAGCTGTCTTGCCGAGCCTGATAGGAATGCCGGTCGAAATGCACCAGGCCGTCGCGGTCTCCGACGCCAAGTCGCGACCGGAGCACCTCTGGACCTACACCTGGGCCAACCCCGGCGACGAAGACAAAATGAAGGACGCGATGGAAGACTTGGCGCGCGACGCCCTGGGACTGAAAACTCCGCCACCGCCGGCAGCCAAACGGGCCTCGGCCAAGGTGCACGCCAAGCCTGCTCCGCCGCCGGAGCCGCCGCAGCTGGCCGATGAAAGCTTCCGCGTCTTCGAACTGGCCTACGGCTCCGGGGCTACGATGGTTCTATCCGCGCACACCGATGGTCCGACAAAGCAGCAGAAGTTCGTGACGATCATTGCGCAGCCCGACCTTTACGGCAATCCGCTGGTGCTGCTCAAAAACGTGACGGACGGCACGCACCTCGACGAAACCCCGCGCATGCGCCTCGTCGATGCGGTCGATGCCCTGGCCGATAATCGCGGCGAGTTGCTATTTGAGTTGCGCGGCTCCACCCAGCGCCAGTTCGCGCTCTACCGCGTGCTGCGCGGAACAGCGGAGAAGATCTTCGTGTCCGCCGGCGCAGATTACGGTACCGCCCCCGGCGGCGAATAAGTAGGGCACAAGCAGGCGAGGAACCACCTTCGCAGACTCTTCAATGCGTGACTCGGGCTGGAAGGCAACAGCAGAGATATTCATATGCCTCGCGGCGCATTGAATACTGACGGCCCCAAAAAGCAAATTCCCCGTGCATATGCGCAAAAGGCGCGCGATAAGGACGGGGAACCTGGTCTGTTGAGCTTTACTTGCTGGGCCGCGACTCCGGCGGCACAAGACCTGCGAGGCGGTAGTACACAACGAGCTGGCCGTAGTGTTCACCGCTATGTTCGATGATGCCGTATGCGATGTCGAGAACGCGCGCCTTCTGGTGAGGGAAATAGACAAATTCCGTCGTCATGCCTTTTTCACCCTTCGACTGGATGGCAGCGGCTCCATCGGCGAAGGATTTTTTGACGAATGCGACGATATCGGCCTTTGTTTTGTACTGGTCGCGCTTCGGATCTCCCGCGGGAGTCTTCAGCCCCATCACAGTGTTGGTGAAGTAGTAGTTTGAACCCGCCGCGTGCAACAACTGCTCGGCGAAGCTCCGCTGCGCGGGTGTCGGCTTGAAGTCGTATTTGTCCTCGGGGAAATCTTCGGCCATCGCTATCAGCTTGCGGCCAA
>Ga0335072_10011971_pt1 | contig 12393 bp, 7 predicted proteins | sample Lox_Sample_21_FD_206725 | JGI IMG/M metagenome (GOLD analysis project Ga0335072, IMG submission 206725) | Soil microbial communities from Loxahatchee National Wildlife Refuge, Florida, United States - Lox_Sample_2.1 | ecosystem: Environmental > Terrestrial > Soil > Wetlands | place: USA: Florida...
GGGGAGGAGCACGATGGTGCCGGCCAGGGTGACGACGCCCACGAACACGGCGTAGAAGCCCTTGGCGTCGCGCACGCGGCGGTTGAGCGAGTGCCGCAGGCCGAAGATGTCGCCGAAGGCGTAGGAGGTGGACAGCGTGACCGCCGCCGCCCCGATGATCGAGGCGTTGAGCAGGACGATGGCGAACAGCGCCCCCGTGGCGTGGCCCAGGGTGTGGTCGAGTCCCCGGGCCACCCCCTCGGCGTTGGAGAACCGGCCGAAGAGCTCGGTCCGTCCGAAGGCGTAGGCCGTGGTCACCATGATCAGGCTGGCGGCGATGACGGTGACGATGGAGCCGAGGAGGGTGTCCATGCGCTCGTAGTTGATCCACCGGGGGGTGATCTTCTTGTCCACGATGTTCGACTGCTGGAAGAACAGCTGCCACGGCGCCACCGTGGTGCCGACGATGGCGATGATGAGCAGCACGGCGGTGGAGTTGAAGCCGCCGGCCACGCCGGGCAGGGCGAAGTGGCGGAACACCGGCCCGGCGTGGGGGTGGGCGTACACGGCCAGGGGGATGGCCAGGAAGTTGGCCACCACGAAGACGAGCATGAAGCGCTCCCAGCGCCGGAAGCTCCCCGAGATGGTGATGCCGATGAGCGCGAGGGCGGCCAGGGGGACCGAGAGGTACTTGCTCACGCCGAAGTAGCTGAGGGCGAGGGCCACGCCGATGAACTCGGTGACGATGGTGAGGAAGTCGAGCAGGAAGAGGTCGCCGACCGAGAAGAGCCCCCAAAACTTTCCGAAGCGCTCTCGGATCAGCCGAGCGTGGCCGACGCCGGTCACCGCGCCGAGGCGCACGACCATCTCCTGGTTCACGATGAGCACGGGGATGAGGAGGAGCAGGGTCCACAGCAGGCTCGTCCCGTAGTTCTGGCCCGCCTGGGAGTAGGTGGCGACCCCACCGGCGTCGTTGTCGCCCACCATGACGATGATCCCCGGGCCGACGATGGCGGCCAGGGTGAGCAGGCGCGCGCCCCACGTCCGCCGGGACCCCACGTCCTGGACGCGAATGGTGCCGAGCGCGCCCTGGATGTCGCCGACGTGGGCCTCGTCGAGGACCGCGCTCCCGGTTATCTCGGTGGACCGGGTGATCTCCGTGGTTACGGCAGTCACAATTAACACCCCTTTCACGCTTGTCACTCAAGCGGGATTAGGGCACACGCCTCAGCACGCGCCGCCTTCCCCGTTCCTGGTATGCGGGGCGATCGGGGATCTTTGCGCGGCGCGCGTGCCTAACAAGGACTGCACCAGGCCGGCTGCCCGGTGAGCCGCTCGCTGCGAAGAGTCTTTAGCGGCGTTCAGCGTGTGCCATGGACTGAGGAGACAGTGCTGGCAGGAACAGCGACGGAAAGGGCCTGACTTCGGCCCGGACTATCAGAGTCCATGGCGCACCTCCCTTCGTCCGTGGCGCACAGGGGCGCCGCGTGCCTGACTCATGACACACGAGGGAACGGGACCCACTGGGTCCCAGGACAGTCCTCTCTCGTAAGAGCTTTGGCACGTCACGGCGTAGCAGGAAACCTGCAGCCACTTGGCCTCACCCCTTGGGCCGGGGAGAGGTGTCCTGATCCGGAGCGTCTCTCGACGGTTGGGATCAGTGGCCTGTGTCCGTGACGACGCCTCACCGAACGAGGTGTCCTCAGTTGATCAACACAAGGATGCCCGCTGGCCTTCCGCCGTGTCAAACACAACGGGGAAAGCGCCGCGCGCGCGACCAGTCACGCACGCTCCCCGGCGGAGGGAACAAACCGGGCAGGTGATTAGTTGCATACAGCAACTATCAATTGCCGCCGGCTGGAGGAGCCCGTTGCCGCCCGAATCGAACGACACGCCCGGATCGAACTACAAGTGGATCGCCCTGTCGAACACGACGCTTGGCGTCCTGATGGCGACGATCAACTCCTCCATCGTGCTGATCGCGCTGCCGGACATCTTCCGGGGGATCGGCATCAACCCGCTGCAGCCCGGCAACACCACGATCCTGCTGTGGATGATGATGGGCTTCCTGGTCGTCACCGGCGTCCTCGTGGTCAGCTTTGGCCGGCTCGGCGACATGTTCGGCCGGGTGCGCATGTTCAACGCTGGCTTCGCGGTGTTCGCCCTCTTCTCCATCATGCTGTCGGTGACCTGGCTGCACGGGTCGGCGGGCGGCTGGTTCCTCATCGCCATGCGGATCTTCCAGGGCGTCGGTGGCGCCATGCTGATGGCCAACTCGGGCGCCATCTTGACCGATGCGTTCCCGCATCACCAGCGCGGCCTCGCCCTCGGCCTCAACCAGGTGGCCGGGATCGCCGGGTCATTCATCGGCCTGGTCCTCGGCGGCGTCCTCGGCCCGCTCAGCTGGCGCTGGGTGTTCCTGGTCTCGGTGCCGTTCGGCGTCATGGGGACCATCTGGTCCTACCTCAAGCTTCGCGAGGCTGGCACGCGACTGCCCGCCAGGCTCGACTGGTGGGGCAACCTGACCTTCGCGGCTGGCCTGATCGCGGTGCTCGTCGGCATTACCTACGGCATCCAGCCTTACGGCGGGCACACCATGGGCTGGACGTCGCCCCTGGTGCTTGGCCTCATCATCGGCGGCCTGGCCGTGCTGGCCGCCTTCTGCGTCATCGAGACGCGGGTCGAGGACCCGATGTTCCGGCTCTCGCTATTCCGGATCCGCGCGTTCACTTTCGGCAACCTGGCGTCGCTCCTGTCCAGCCTGGGCCGCGGCGGGCTCATGTTCATCTTGATCATCTGGCTACAGGGCATCTACCTGCCGGTGCACGGCTACAGCTTCGAGTCGACCCCGCTGTGGGCCGGCATCGCGATGCTGCCGCTCACGGTGGGCTTCCTGATCGCCGGGCCGGTGTCGGGCTGGCTATCCGACCGGTTCGGCGCCCGCCCGTTCGCTACCGGCGGCATGGTGCTCGCAGCCGCTTCCTTCGGGCTGCTGGAGATCTTGCCGGTCAACTTCACCTACTGGCAGTTCGCGGTGATCTTGCTGCTGAACGGCATCGGCATGGGCCTGTTCGCCTCGCCGAACCGCGCCGGCATCATGAACAGCCTGCCACCGGAGCGCCGCGGCGTCGGTGCCGGAATGGCCGCGACCTTCCAGAACTCTTCCATGGTGCTGTCCATCGGCATCTTCTTCTCGCTTATCATCCTCGGCCTGTCGGCGTCGCTGCCGGCCGCGCTCCTGCATGGCCTGTCCGCGCAGGGCGTGCCGGCGCCGGCCGCCAGGAGCCTGTCGCACCTTCCGCCGACAGCGGTCATGTTCGCGGCGCTGCTCGGCTACAACCCGATCAAGATGCTGCTCGGCCCGACGCTGAGCCACCTGCCGGCGTCGTCGCAGGCCTACCTGACCGGCCACGCGTTCTTCCCGTCGCTGATTAGCGCCCCGTTCGAGCACGGCCTGCAGATCGCGTTCGACTTCTCGATCGCGTGCTGCCTCATCGCCGCGGTCGCCTCGCTGCTGCGCGGTAAGCGCTACGTCCACGACGTGGACGCGGCCGGCGAGGCGGCCGGCGAGGTCACTGGCGGCATCACCACCCCGAACGAGCTCGCCTACGGCAGCACGGGCGACGATCGCCTGGCGGCCGGCGAGACAGCCCCGGGCGCCGCCGCCGTGGACTCCCCGGCCGCGCTACCCTGAGCGCCGGCCCCCACGGCAACGGGCCGCGCCGTGCTAGTCGGCCAGCAGCAGGCGGCGCCACGTGTCGGCCAGGAAGCGCTGATAACGCTCCGGGCTCCAGCCACGCTGGCCGGCCGGCAACTGGTACATCTCGGCGGAGCTGGTGGCCCAGACAATATCGGCGGCCTGGTCATGGGCGGGGCACAACGGGGCGGCGGCGGCCAGGTCGGCGACGAAGCGTCGCATGTTCGCCGCACGCCGCTCGGCGATCTCGTTCCCCAGCCGGGCCAGGTCCGGCTCGGCATGAGCCGCCTGCTGGATGATGCCGAGCACGAGCACCAGGCGCGGAGCGATCACCGTGACCGCGGCGGCGTAGACGGCGATCTTGGCAGCCGCGTCGGGGGCGGCCTGGATCGCCCGCACGTAGTCGCGCTGCTCCGCGGGGATGGCCTGGTCGGTGCCGGAGATCGCGGGCTTCGTCCCGCCCGAGCCCGTCCACGCGACACTTGACGTCATTGACGCCTGGACCAGCCGGCATCCCGGCTGACCCGGGGCCGGCAATGAGCGCGACAGGAGTACGACCTGGAGCATCCGCTGTGCCATCCGCCGCACCCGGCTTTCAGCAGGATCCGCGAGATCGTCAGCGGCGATTTCCCCGGGCGGGAGGCGGGGCGGTATCCCCAGACTGCCCCGGCCTCCCGCCCCCGCCCCGGTGCGATTCTCGCAAAAGGTGACGATGGCCGACAGCGCCGGGCCGGGGGGTGCCGGCACCCCCCGGTCAGGGGGGTGGTTCCTCGGTGAGGCCATCGTCGCGCAGCCGGGTTCGCAGGTCATCGCGGTCGGTTACAGGCCTCCTGGCCTTCTCGTACCGCTCTTTGATCCGCCAGACGTGCTCCTTGACGACGTCTTCGGAGATGCCCATCTGCTCGGCGATCTCACGGTTGCTCAGCCCCGCCCCCAGGTAGCCAGCGACTTCCTCCTGGCGCCTGGTCAGCCCGAGTTTCGCCATGAGGAGGAACCTCATGAGCTGGGGGGTGATGTAGAGGTCCCCGCCGGCCGCCGACTCGATGGCGGCCGGCAGCTCTTCCAGTTCGTCCTTGTGCAGGAAGCCGAGTGCGCCTGCGTCCTTTGCCTGCCAGCGCAACTCCGGGGACGTGTCGTTACGGGAGAACACCACCACCGCGCTGCCCCACGCGCGCAGCCGCGCGATGTTGTCTCGCAGCTTCGTCCCGTCCCGCAGGTAGACGTCGAGCACCACCACGTCGGGCGCCCCGGCCATGGTGCCGATCAGGCCGGCCACCGACCGGTCGGCCCGGGTGACCGTGATCCTGTCTCCGGCTACCGTGCTGGTGTAGGCCTCCAGGGACTTTTGCACGAAAAGCTCGTCATCGACGATCGCCACCGTGATCATCGCGCCTCCCAGAAGAGGGGAGTCACCGTCATGTTCCACGAGTAGATCCAGCGGTCAGCGCGCGACGGCGCTGGCAGGCGCACGGTGAACCGGCTGCAGGCCACCTGCCACTGCGCGGTTGGCGGGAGCGGGCACAGGCTACTCACCACCACCACCTTGGCCAAGCGGTTCTCCGGCAACGGCAAGACGCTGACCGACACCCCCTCCGGCGCCAGCGGCAGGATACTGCGCAAGGCCTTGACGAGGAGCACCCGGTCCGCGTAGGCAAAGTGCTGGCTGACGTTGTACTCGTCCGTGACGTTCCAGCGCAGGTCGCCGTCGTGCGGCAAGATCTCCGCCAGCAGCAATGACGGCTGCTCCAGGTCCCGCAGCTCGCGGCGCAGGTCGGCGGTGAGCGTCGCGCACGCGTGCTGCAGGGCCGGGTCGCTGACGTCGGCGATGCCTGCCGCGACCGCGTCCAGGACGCGGGCCGCCGCGGCCTGCGTCTGTGTCACCTTGCCCTGCAGCGACACGACCGTGTCGGCGTAGTAGATGCGGGACCAGACCGCCTGCAGCGCCCGCTGGGCCTGCTCGCGGCGGATGGCGTCCATCTGGCGGATCACCGCGACGCCGAAGATGATGCCGACGCCGATGACGGCACCCGCCCCGCCCGACATCACGATCGTGTGGAGGTCCCGGAGGGTCCGCCCGGCGTCCGCCATGACGTAGGCCTGGGCGGCCGCCAGGCCAGCCACGCCGAGCAGCATCTCCTCGACGGGCCTGCTGAATGGCAGCAAGACGATGGGCACGACGCTAAAGCCGGAAACCCAGTTGGCTGGCCCGGTCAGCGCCGCCTGGCTGAGCTGGGCACCCATGACGAGGCAGGCGGCCGGGCCAGTGAGCAGCGCCACGCCCGACAGCACCGGTCCCACGCCGGACGGCGAGCGGTACCAGACGACCATGAACGTGGCGAGGAGCCAGAGCAGCAATCCGACCGCGACCCACGGGTGCCGGTAGTCCGGCCAGCCCCAGGCGAGTTGCACCGCGTTGACGACGGTGAACACGGCGAGCCCGAACGGCATGCCGAGCCATATGAAGCCCCGCAGCGGCTCGCACCGCTGCCTGGCCCGCGCCGCGCTCCACCGGTTACTCACCTGGGCCACCAGATCGTCACGACCGTGCCGCGGTGCGGGTCGCTACTGATCTCCGCGTCCCCGCCGACGTCGCGCATCCGCTCTGTTATCGATGTGGTCGCGCCGAGCCGGCCGTCCGGGACGTCCTCCCGGATGAAGCCGCGCCCGCGGTCTCGCACCTGCACACGGACCGCGCCCTCGGCGGTGGTGACGAGGACGTCTGCCTCGTCACGTCCGCTGTGCTCCAGGACGTTGGCCAGCGACTGCTCGGTCGCGCGCTTGAGTGCCGTCACCACGATCGGGTCCGCCGGGTAGACCGCCTCGTTACCGTGTACCAGGCGAACCCGCAGTCCCAGCCCGCGAAAGTCCCTGACCAGCGCGTCCATGGCCGCCGTCAGGTCACGCTCGCGTTCCAGCAGTTCGACCCGCCCGCGCAGCAGGTCGGCGTCGCGGGCGCAGGCGAGCCGGAACTCGCCGGAAGTGCTCGCGAGGTTCCTGGAAATCTGCCACAACCGGTTGACCGGCGCGTCATGGAGCAGCCGGTTCCGCTCCCGGGACGCCGTATTCAGCACGCTCGTCGCGGCGTCCGATGCGGCCTCCACCGTCAGCACCTGCTCGGTGGCGTCCAGCCGCGAGGCGTAGCCACGTATCAGCGCCGACCCGACGATCGCGGAAGTCAGTGACCCGCACTCCAGCAGGGTGAGGAGCACGTGCTCGCTGGGCAGCCCGGTTCCCGCGAGAATGAGGGCGCCCCGGTGCACCGCGATCAGCGCGGCCGCGGCCCGCCGGGCAAGGGGACTGGCCGACATCCCCGCCCCGAACACGCCGAGCCCGATGAGCGGTTCCGCCACGTTCAGGCCGCCCGTGTAATGGTGGCGGACCGCCCAGGTCGCGGTCGCGCTGAACGCCGCGAAGAGCAGGCACAGCGCCGCGGTCCAGAAGGCCGGGTCCTTGCCCAGCCGCAGGAGCAGGACCCCGCCCGCCGTGAGCACCAGGAAGAGCGGGAAGACCGCCGCGTCGAACACGGCCGGGTAGCCCGATCGGGTGACGATCACGCATACCGTCACCTGCACGCACGCCGCCGCGATGAGGCCAGCTCCGGCTCGTTGCAGGCTCAGCTCGACGGCTCGTGAAGCCGCGCCGCCGCTGCCATCCCCGCTGCCCAGGAAGCGGGCCACCCGGCTGCCCAGCCGGTACACGCTGGTCAAGGCCCTCCCGTCACGATCCCGGCACGTTCCCGCCGCTGCCCGCACGGCCCGTATCGGGCGATTACCCAATGAAGGCTACCTAGGCGAAGCCGGTCCGTGTATACCCCCGCCCTATGCGGCCATCTTTATCCGGGCGGGAAATGCGTGAAGTACCTAACGGTTCCGGATGCCAGGGCCGAGGCGGTGATCACAGCGGGGGTTTCGCGTCCCCTCGGGCCCGGGCGATCTTGGCCTGCCGCCTTATGGCGGCCAGGTGCGGGGCGGCCATCGCCGCGATATGCCCGGCGCCCATGTCGTCGATTGACTGGAGCCGCAGTGAGCGGATGGACAGGCCGAGCCGGGCCATCTCCGCCGTGGCGTCGCCGAGCACCTTGATTTCCAGCTGCTGTCGCTCGGTGACGATCTCCTCAAGGCTCATGGAGCTGATGCTCGACCGCAAGTGGCCGGCGAATATCCGGCTGGTGAGCACCCCCATCTGCTGCGTGTCGGACAGGAACCGCTGGCCGGCGCTGATGATGGACTCGGGGTCATCGCCGACCTTGAATTCGATGACCGCGCGGACGTTTAGCGTGACGCCCTGCTTCGTGACGCACGGCTCCGCGACGGTGGCTTCCTGCTCGGTGAGGGGAAGGAACCTGACCTTCTGGAAGATCGGCATGACGAACGCGCCGTGGCCGGTCACCACCCGGAATGGGGCGCCCTTCGGCCGGCGAAGACCACCCGAGATCAGCATCGCCTCATTGGGGGCGACCACGCGATAGCCAAACATTTCCGAACTCCCCAGAAGGCTGCCGGTTCTGCGCTGGACCATGGAGATGAGGGGCTTCGAAGAAATCTGTTGCCAGCAAGAGTAGTCCGATCGCGGCAAAGCGCCATAAGCGACGTTGCTCAAGCGCGGTGCGCTACCGGACGGCGTGGATCTGGTGGAGGAACTGGGCGGTCGGCTGGCTGGTCTTGTCCAGCAGGAGCTCCATGGCGTGCTGGGGGTCGAGCCCGGCGAGAGCGCGGCGCAGGCTGGTGAGGGCGGCGTGCTCGGCTGAGTCCATCAGCAGGTCATCGCGGCGGGTGCCGGATGAGGCCGGGTCGAGAGCGGGAAACAGGCGCCGCTCGGCGAGGTCGCGCCGGAGCCGCAGTTCCATGTTCCCGGTGCCCTTGAACTCCTCGAACAGCACGCTGTCGAGAAGCGATCCGGTGTCGATGAGGGCCGTGGACACGATCGTCACCGAGCCGCCCTCCTCCAGGTTGCGGGCCGCGCCAAGGAACTGCCGCGGCGGCTGCAGCGCCGCGGCGGCCACGCCGCCGGTCAGGGTGCGGCCGCTGGCGGGGGCGGCCAGGTTGTAAGCCCGGCCGAGCCGGGTGAGTGAGTCGAGCAGGACGACGACGTCGCGGCCGAGCTCGGCTAGCCGCTTGGCCCGCTCGATCGCGAGCTCGGCGGCCCGGATGTGGTCGGCGGGGGACTCGTCGAAGGTCGAGGAGATGATCTCGCCGCCGACGGTGCGCCGCAGGTCGGTCACCTCCTCGGGGCGCTCGCCGACGAGCACGAGCATGAGGTGGATCTCGGGGTGGGCGGCGGCGATCGCGTGAGCGATCGTCTTGAGGATCATCGTCTTGCCCGCCTTGGGCGGGGCGACGATGAGACCGCGCTGGCCCTTGCCGATCGGTGTCAGCAGGTCGATGATCCGGGCGGTGGGGGAGGCGTCCCCGTCTTCGAGGCGGAGCCGCTCGCTTGGGTAAAGCGGAGTCAGGTCGTCGAACGCGGGCCGTTTTCGCGCGGCGCTGGCCGGCAGGCCGCTAATAAGCGTGATGTCCGCGATGGCCGCGCCGCTCTTGCCGCGACCCCCGGTCACTGCGGCCGTGGTCGCACTGCCCTCGATGGTGTCGCCGCGGCGTAGCCCGTACGTGCGCACGAGAGCGGCCGGCAGCGGAAGGTCGGCGGGTGACCGGCGGTAGCCTGCGGTGCGCAGGTAGCCGTGGCCGTCTTCGATGTCGGCGATGCCCTGCACGGGGATAAGGTCGCCGGCCAGCGCCGGACGGGCCGGCTGGGTAGCTGTTGCTGTCATGGTGGTGGTTCCTCTCTCCGGCGGATCCGGAGGGGTAGTGGTCAGGGGGAGCCGGACCGCAGAGCGCGGCAGGCAAGCGAGGCGCGGGCGCCGGCCGGAAGCCATGCATCGTCGGGAGGCGCGCGTCACTCGCGGGAAGGCCGGCCATCGCGGGAGAACACCGCGAGGCGATGACCTGGGAAAACAGAGTTTGAGAATCGCCCAGGGCTTGTATTCACTGGACTGGAAGATCGCCGGACCGCCCAGACGGGCGCGGCGTACGATGTCAATGTATCACATGCCGACCGCGGACCGGCCAGTCGGCCGCGGCGGAAGCTATGGCGACCGGAATGCGTTAGCGAATCCGGATCATGTCGTCTAGCATTTCCCGCCGGTGAGTGAATCGATGACCCTGCCCGCGACCCCGGGCCTGCCCGAGTTGCGGCGGATGCTGCCTGAGCTGATGCTGGCCGACCAGCACCGGCTGCGCCGCCATGCCGACCGGGCGGGCGGCCTGCGCGATCCGGGCGCCCGCGAGGCGGCGATCGTGAAGCTCGCCGCCGACATCGACCGGGCGCGGCAGCGGGTCGAGGCCCGCCGAAAGGCCGTCCCGGCGGTCTCCTACCCCGAAGAGCTCCCGGTCAGCCAGCGCAAGGATGACATCGCGCAGGCGATCCGTGACCATCAGGTCGTGGTTATCGCGGGCGAGACGGGATCGGGCAAGACCACCCAGATCCCCAAGATCTGCCTGGAGCTCGGCCGCGGGATCGCCGGGCAGATCGGGCACACCCAGCCGCGGCGGATCGCCGCGCGCACCGTCGCCGAGCGGATCGCCGCGGAACTCGACACGCAACTCGGCGACGCGATCGGGTACAAGGTCCGGTTCACCGACAAGGCGACCGACGGCACGCTCGTGAAGCTGATGACGGATGGCATCCTGCTCGCCGAGATCGGCCAGGACCGGGACCTGCTCAGGTACGACACGCTGATCATCGATGAGGCGCACGAGCGCAGCCTGAACATCGACTTCATCCTCGGGTACCTGCGCCAGTTGCTGCCGCGAAGGCCCGACCTCAAGGTCATCATCACCAGCGCGACGATCGACCCGGAGCGCTTCGCTGCCCACTTCGCGGGCAAGGACGGCACGCCCGCGCCGATCGTCGAGGTCTCCGGCCGCACCTACCCGGTGGAGGTGCGCTACCGGCCGCTCAACGACGATGACTCGGAGGACGACGAGGCCGCGGGATCCGGTGATGAGAACGCCGACCCCAACCGTGACCAGGTGCAGGCGATCAGCGACGCCATCGACGAGCTGCTCGCCGAGCCGCCGGGTGACATCCTGGTCTTCCTGTCCGGCGAGCGGGAGATCCGCGACACCGCCGACGCCCTCAAGGGCCGGCCGGGGCTCGACATCCTGCCGCTGTACGCGCGGCTGTCCTCGGCCGAGCAGCATCGCGTCTTCGAGCTCCCGGCGCAGCGGTCGGCGCTGACGAGGCGTGTCGTCCTGGCCACCAACGTCGCCGAGACGTCGCTCACCGTACCCGGGATCCGGTACGTGATCGACCCGGGCACCGCGCGCATCTCCCGGTACAGCCATCGCACCAAGGTCCAGCGGCTGCCGATCGAGCGGATCTCCCAGGCCAGCGCCAACCAGCGCAAGGGCCGCTGTGGCCGGGTCGCCGACGGCATCTGCATAAGGCTGTACTCCCAGGAGGACTTCGAGGGGCGCCCCGAGTTCACCGACCCGGAGATCCTCCGCACGAACCTGGCTTCCGTCATCTTGCAGATGGCCGCCGCGCGGCTCGGCGACGTGCGACAGTTCCCCTTCGTCGACCCGCCGGACCCGCGCGCGATCGACGACGGCGTGCGGCTGCTTGAAGAGCTGAACGCGTTCAAGGACGGGCTCCTCACCGAGACCGGGCGCCAGCTCGCCCGGCTGCCGGTCGACCCGCGCATCGCCCGGATGATCATCGAGGGCGGCCGGAACGGCTGCGCGCGCGAGGTCCTCATCATCGCGGCGGCGCTGTCCATCCAGGACCCCCGTGAGCGGCCATCTGAGGTTCAGGCGGCGGCCGACGCGATGCACCGCCGGTTCGCCGTCGAGGACTCTGACTTCATGGCCTTCGTGAACCTGTGGGACTACCTCGCCGGCCGGCAACGCGAGCTGTCCGGGTCTGCCTTCCGGCGGCTATGCAAGGCCGAGTACCTCAATTACCTGCGGGTCCGGGAATGGCAGGACCTGCACGGCCAGCTGCAGAGCCTCGCTGCCGACCTCGGGGTGGCGGTCCGTTCCTCATCCGCTGAACGGTCCTTGATCCACGTGGCACTCCTATCCGGATTGCTGTCCCACGTGGGGATGAAGATCGTCGTGGCGCCCCGGGCAGGCAGCGCTGCCGCGGCGTCGGCGGCCGCCGGGCGGGGCCGTCGGCCGCTGACCGAGTACCTGGGCGCCCGCGGAACCAGGTTCGCGATCTTCCCCGGCTCTGGCCTGGCCCGCAAGACACCCGACTGGATCGTCGCCGCGGAGCTCGTCGAAACCTCACGGCTGTGGGGCCGGATGGCCGCCTCGATCGACCCGGAGTGGATCGAGCCGCTGGCCGGGCATCTCGTCCGGCGGTCCTACAGCGAGCCGCGATGGTCAAGGAAGCGCGGCGCGGCCGTCGCGACCGAGAAGGTGACCCTGTACGGCATCCCGATCGTCGCCGACCGGACGGTGGCCTTCTCCCAGATCGACCCGGTGACCTCCAGGGACCTGTTCATCCGGCACGCGCTGGTCGAGGGCGACTGGGAGACGCGGCATCACTTCTTCCGGGATAACCAGGTGCTCATCAGCGAGGCCGCCGAGCTCGAGCAACGGGCGCGCCGTCGCGGCCTCGTCGTTGGCGAGGACGTGCTGCACGACTTCTACGACGCGCGCGTCCCGGCCGACGTGGTCTCCGCGCGGCACTTCGACTCCTGGTGGAAGAAGGCC
>Ga0335072_10011972_pt1 | contig 12393 bp, 11 predicted proteins | sample Lox_Sample_21_FD_206725 | JGI IMG/M metagenome (GOLD analysis project Ga0335072, IMG submission 206725) | Soil microbial communities from Loxahatchee National Wildlife Refuge, Florida, United States - Lox_Sample_2.1 | ecosystem: Environmental > Terrestrial > Soil > Wetlands | place: USA...
CGGAGCGGCGGGGACGGGCGTCGAGCGCCGCGCACACGAGCTTGTAGAAGCACACAGTGGTCGAGTCGCCGATCACGGTCTGGCCGGAAGCGGCTCCCAAAACCGCGGCCCCCAGTCGATCCCCGACCGAGCGCGGAAGATCGAGCCAGCCCTCGTCCCAGCCACGCACGCCGCGCTCGCCCCATTGCGCCACCAGCCGTTCGAGGCGCCCGACCGTCGCCCGAGGCAGGCATCCGAGCGAGTTTCCGTCGAGGTAGACGACGTCGGGATCGATGACGAATCGCGCGCGGAGCTCGCGAAGCGGGTCGCGCGCGTCAAGCTCGGCCGCGGCGGCGCGGCTGAGCTCGTCGATCACAAGGGCGTCCTCGGGGTGGTCATGCCTCGGCTTCGAGGCACTGTTGCACGGCGAGCCGACGCCAGCCCGCCGGCCGGTCGCTCAGACCCCGGGGCCGAGTCGGTGGTCGACGCGTGCGAGAAGCGCTTCATCGCCTCCACGATCGACCTGACGCGTGCGATCCCATCGGCGGTTCCGGCAAACGCGACCGAAATCCGCTCGCACAGGTCGTCGACGTCGGCTCGCTCCTCGGCTTCCCGCATGATCCGCCGGCGCTCGTCGAGCGCCATTGCCTCCTCTCCGCACAGCGTCTCGCGGTATCGCCAGGCCAGTCGCAGGACCTCGTCGACTGCGTCCTCGAGGGACATCACCGAACCCCCGACGAATCGAAGCGACGCGTTGATCTCGTCGGCGATGCCAGCCGACGTCCGCGTCACGGCATTGGTCGTGCGCCGCAAGGAAGCACTCGAGGATTCGTCCGAGCACCACCGCGGAACCGCGTCTCGATCGCTCGTCGGGCCTCCGAGCAGGTATCCCTGAGCGGCGTGGAGACCCAGCTCGCGCAGCGCTTCGAGGTCCTCTGGCCGCTCGACCCCCTCCCCGATCACGGTCGACCCCAGCTCGCGGGCGAGCTCAACGAATGCGCTGACCGCAGCGCGGCGGCCCCCGTCGTCCGCGACCCCGTCGATCAGCCACCGGTCCAGCTTGATGAAATCCGGCCGCAGCTCGAGCACGTGACGGAGCGACGCATAGCCGGCGCCGGCGTCGTCGACCGCGATCCGGAGGCCGCGGCGGCGGAGAGGCGCGAGCTCCTCGTCCAGGACCGCGTAAGCCTCGATCGCCGAGTGCTCGGTCACCTCGACCACGATCCTCGACCAGGGCACGTCCTCACCGCAGCCCGCGCCTCGGGCGATGTCGAGGAGCGCGGCCGGACTCGCGTTCAGCGCCAGGAACTGCCCCGGGCCAAGTCGCGGGAGGATTCGGTACGCGCGACGCATCACGGCGCGCTCGAGTTCCACGCCGAGCCCGACCGCTTCGGCGGCGGCGATCGTGCGAGCCGGTGGACCGAACGGCGCGGGAAAGCGGGCCAGCGCCTCGAGCGCCACGCACCGATCGCCGGCCAGCTCGAACACCGGCTGATAGGCGATGTCGAACTCGCCGCTCTCGATCAGGTTCGCGATCCCGTCGCGGAGATCTTCGCGACGGCGCTGAGCCTCGAGGTCGTCGACGATCAGCTCGGCCAGCAGCCAGAGCAAGCTCACCGCCCGGTCGTCGAGCGTGTAATCCGGCTCGTGGCCGACGCACGAGAGCGTGCCGTAAAGCGTCCCGTCGGACAGGAAGATCGGGACGCCCACGTACGCGCCGATCCGGGCGTGCCGGGTCGCGACCAGTCCGGCGACGCGCTCGTCGGCCGACGCGTCGCAGATCACGTTCGGAATGCTCGCGGCCACCATCCGCTGGTCGTAGGTGGTAACCGCCGGGAGCCCGTCGGCGTTCGTCATGTTGAACGAGGCGACATCCCCGCACACGGCGCGGTAAAGCTGCATTCCGTCTCGAAACTCCCCGACGTAGGCAACGTCGAGCGAGAGCTGGCGGTGGGCGAACTCGACGATCCGCTCGAGCCGCGCCTGGCAGGCAGCGGGTTCAGCGAGCAGTCTGTTCACGGCAAGCGACTCCTTAGTGATCCTTGCATCGGCGCCGGTCTGGCCTGCGCGGCAGTCCTACCTTTCGGTGATCGGTCGGCGAGGGGCTCGGCTTCACGCGCTCGCGGGGGGATTAAGGGGAGGAAGTTGACCTCCACCGTTTGGTGGAGCCAGCCCGGCCCGGCTTGGCCCGGGTGGATCGCGGGTAGCCTCGGTCCGCTCGCCTGACCGGGGGCGACGGACGGAATTTGATGCTCGCGACCGTCTCGGTCTACATAGCCGATGATCACCCGGTGTTCCGAGAAGGCTTGACCCGAGCGGTTCACCATCACCCTGATTTCCAGTTGGTCGGGGAAGCTGGCGATGGCGCAGTCGCGCTCGAGGAGATCCGCGCGCTGGCTCCGCGCGTCGCCCTGCTCGATGTGAGCATGCCGAAGCTCGACGGCGTCGAGGTGCTGGGCGCGATCATCCGCGAGGAGCTTCCGACGGCCGTGGTGCTGCTCTCCGCGCACCTGTCCGCGCACGTGATCTTCCGATCGATGTTGGGCGGAGCGTCCGGGTATCTGACGAAGGGAGCCGATCGCGACGCGATCCTCGACGCGCTCGCGGCCGCTGCCCGAGGCGAGGTACAGATGCCCGCGGACGTTCAGACCGAGCTGGTCTCCGAGCTGCGCCGGCATGCGACCAGCAACCGTCCGCGCCTCACATCTCGCGAGTTCGAGGTGCTGCGCATGGTCGCCGATGGCCTGACCACGCCGCAGATCGCCGACCAGCTGGTGCTGGGGACGGCGACGATCAAGAGTCACCTCCAGAGCCTGTACGACAAGCTCGGCGTGTCCGACCGCGCGTCGGCGGTCGCGGTCGCGATGCGGCAGGGCATTCTCCAGTGAGCTGGAGCCGATGAGTGTTTCCGAGGACGCACCTTCGGCCCCACAGCTGGCCCGCCTGGTTCGCGCCGTCCAGGATCTCTCGCGCGCCCGGGCGCTGCCCGACGTGGAGCACATCGTCAGCGCCGCAGCCCGCGATCTGGCGGATGCCGACGGCGCCACGTTCGTGCTTCGCGACGGCGACCAGACTCACGGTTGGTCGATGACCAACGCGTCCGCGGTGGTGATCGAGGACGTGCGCGTCGATGATCGCGTGCCTCAGGACCTGTATCTCCCGGCGTCCGTCCGGAGCCTGGTCATGGTGCCGATCCGGCCGGAGGAGCCGCTCGGCGCCATCAGCACCTACTGGGCCGAGCAGATCAGGCCGACGCCGGCGATCGTCGAGCTCGTGCGGGCGCTTGCCGACTCGACGGCGATCGCGATCGAGCACGTTCGACTGCTGGCCGACCTCGAGCGGCGCGTCGCCGAGCGCACGAAGGCACTCTCCCGCCGCCTGGCTCAGCTCCGGGTGTGCGCGCGCGAGCGGCGGCTGCTCGCGCGCGAGGCCATGCACGCCGAGGAGCGCGAACGGACGCTCCTGTCCGAGGTGATTCACGACGACGCGCTGCAGTACGTCCTGGCGGCACGGCAGGAGCTGGCGGACGCCGCCAAGGGACGCGCCGACGCGCTCGACCGCGCCGGTTCCGACCTCGACGCCGCCCACCGCAGCCTCCGCACCCTGGTGGCCGAACTCTCGCCCGTCAGCCTCCAGTCGTCGAGCCTCGGCGAGTTGATCGCCGCGGTCGTGCAGACCTACACCGACGGTCGCGACTTCGCTGTGGAGACGCAACTGGCCGACGGCATCCGCCCGGTGCATGGCCAGTTCCTGGTCCGGGCCACGCGCGAGCTTCTCGCGAACGTCGCCAAGCACACGCGAGCGCGCAACGTCACCGTCATCCTCGAACAGGTCGACGACACGCTCGACCTGAGCGTGGTGGATGACGGAGCCGGCTTCGATCTCGAAGATCTGCCGCGCGCGCTTCGCGCCGGCAGCGTCGGGCTGGCCTCGCTACGGAGCAGAGCCGAGGGGCTGGGCGGGGCGCTGGTCGTCCAGTCGAGCCGGGCGGGCACGCACGTCACCGTACGCGTCCCCGCCGCCGAGTAGCAGCGCGCGCGAGCTCAGCGCCCGAGGTACGCGCGCTTTAGATCCTCGTGGTGCAGGAGCTCCGAGGCGGTGCCCTTGAGCACGACGTTCCCGGTCGCGAGCACGTAGCCGCGGTCGGCGATCGACAGCGCCATCGTCGCGTTCTGCTCGACCATCAGGACCGCCACGCCCGACTCGTGGACCTCCTTGATGATCCGGAAGTTCTGCTGCACGAGCGCCGGTGACAGCCCCATCGACGGCTCGTCCATCAGCAGCAAGCGCGGTCGTGACATCAGCGCCCGCCCCATCGCGACCATCTGCTGCTCTCCGCCGGACAGCGTGCCCGCGAGCTGGTCCTTGCGCTCCTCCAGGCGCGGGAACAGGCTGTGCACGCGCGCGAGGTCAGCGTCGAATGTCGAACCGTCCTGAAGCACGGCGCCGAGCTCGAGATTCTCGCGCACGGTCATCTGCCCGAACAGCCGCCGGTTCTCGGGCACGATCGCGAGCCCGTTCGCGATCCGCTGCGCCACCGGCCAGCGGGTCACGTCCTCGCCCTCGATCATCACGCGCCCGGCCCGCGGCCGCACGATGCCGAGGATCGTCTTCAGCGTGGTCGACTTCCCCGACGCGTTGCCGCCGAGCAGGCACACGAGCTCGCCGGCGCCGACCGCGAGCTGCACCCCCTCGAGGATCCGCATCTGGCCGTAGTAGGTCGTGACGTTGTCGAGCTCGAGCAGCATCAGGCCTCGGCCAGCGCCTCGGGATCGCGCCCCAGGTACGCCTCCACCACCGCGGGATGGCTGGCGACCGCCTCGAACGAGCCCTCGGTGATCTTGACCCCGTGATCGAGCGCGACCACGCGATCGGAGATGCCTTCGACCACGTGCATGTCGTGCTCGATCACGAGGATGGCCAGACCAAGCTCGTCGCGGAGCCGGCCGATCACCTCGGTGACCTCGTGCGTCTCGTTCGGGTTCATTCCGGCGGCGGGCTCGTCGAGCAGCAGCAGCCGCGGCTGCGTCGCGAGCGCGCGCGCGATCTCGAGCCGACGCCGGTTGGCGTATGACAGCACGTACGCGGGCTGCTCCCACCGGTATCCCTTGAGCCGCTCCCCGAAGAACCCGAGCGCCTTGATGGACAGCGCCTCGACCTCCTTCTCCTCGCGGCGGGCGCGGGGCAGCCGCAGGATCGACTCGGCCGGCGAGGCCTTCGTGTTCCCGTACGTGGCCGCCTTGACGTTCTCCTTGACCGACATGTTGAGGAACAGCCTGAGGCTTTGGAACGTGCGCGCGATACCGAGCTTGGTGATCGCGTCCTGGCGCTTGCCGGCGATGCTCTCGCCGGCGAACCGTACGTCGCCTGCCGTCGGCTTGTAGACGCCCGTGATCACGTTGAAGATCGACGTCTTGCCGGCGCCGTTGGGTCCGATCACGCTGACGATCTCGCGCTCGTGGACCTCCAGGTCGACCTCGGTCAGCGCCTTGAGCCCCCCGAACGCCAGCGTCAGCTTCTGGAGCTCGAGTAGCGTTGCGCGCGGCGCGTCGTCGGTCATCTCCTCAGACCACCTCGACGCGTCGCGTCCCGAGCAGTCCGTTCGGTCTCGCCGCCATCGTGACGATCAGGATCACCCCGAGCATGATCTGGGTGGTGATCGCCGGGTTGACGATCAGCCGCGACTCCCAGCAGCACGCCGCCAGGTAGACGGTCGGAACCACGAGCAGCAACCGCGCGTTCCCCTGCAACCTGATCAGCACGAGGACGAGAACGATCACGAGGACGAACAGGATGTTTCCGTAGCTGATCGGGTCGCTCGGGACGATCACCCAGTTCTTGACCGCGGAGCCGATCCACCCGAAGCTGCCGGGATGGCCGGCGGTGGCCGAACTCGAGATCGCGCCGACGATCGCGTGCGCCACGAGACCGAACACGACGATCCCGGCGAGCACCGCGAAGAACTTCCACAGGGGCCTGATCCGCAGGAACAGCGCGAGCAGGATCAGGCCGTAGAACAGGTAGCCGGCATCGGTCGGGCTCGAGAGCATCTGCTCGAGCGCCCACACGATGATCCCGCCGGCGATCGCGCCGGCGATGCTGCCCGCGCCGCCGAGCACGAGGCAGGCGAAGATCAGGATCAGGATGCTCTCGGTGAAGTTGGTCGGGAACACGCTCCCCTGCTGCGCGGCGAACAGCGCGCCCCCGAGGGCGCCAATCGCGGCGCTGAAGCTGAACGCCATCACCTTCAGCTTGTTGACCGGGATCGTCATCGCGGAGGCGGCCAGCGGGTCGTCGCGGAGCGCGCGCCACGCGCGCCCCGTTCGCGACGTGTCGAGCAAGTGCAGGAGCCAGGCTAAGAGCACGACGACGATCAGCGCCACGAAGAAATAGCCGCGGGGGGTCGAGACGTTGCCGCTGAGGCCGTGGAGCGAATCGAGTGAGTAGATGCCGTTGACACCACCCAGGGTTCCGGGGTCGACGTTGTTGACGATCTCGACGAACGCCTGCCCCACGAACAACGTGACGATCGCGAGGTAGTCACCTTCGAGGCGGAGCGCGACCAGGCCGACCAGCACACCGACGAGGCCGCCGGCGATCATCACGATCGGGAGCGAGAAGAACGCCGCCAGGTGCGCCCCGCCTGACCCGTCAGTCCCCAGCGCCGTCGACGAGAAAATCGCGTACCCGTAGGCGCCGAACCCGACGAACGCGATGTACCCCAGGTCGAGCAGGCCCGACCACCCGGCCGCGACATTCAGCCCGAGCGACAGGACCGCGTACAGCAGGCAGGTGAAGCCGACCGTGAGCAGATTGACGTTATTGGTCGTCAGCCCGAATGCGACGCCGACGAGCGCCGCCAGCGCCAGCCGCTGCCACCACGCTACGCGCGTGTCGAGTTCGTGCAGAACCCGGCGCAGGCCCGTGCCCTCGTCGCGGCGCTCGCCGGACTGGGCGACCCATTCATCGACGCCGATCTGGGGCACTTACACCTTCTGGAGCGCTCGGCGGCCGAAGATCCCGGTCGGCCGGACGAGCATCGTGACGATCAAGATCCCGAACACGATCAGGTCTGAGTACTTCTCCGAGATGTAGCTGAGGCTGAACGCCTCGCACATGCCGATGACGATGCCTCCAACGACCGCGCCGGTGATGCTGCCGATGCCGCCGACGACGGCCGCGGTGAATGCCTTGAGCCCGGCCAGGAAGCCGATCGTGGCGGAGATCGTTTGGAATTCGAGGCCGGACATGACGCCGGCGACGCCGGCCAGCACCGACCCGATGAAGAACGTCAGCGCGATCGTTCGGTCCACGTTGATGCCGAGCATCTCGGCGGCCTCGCGATCGGACGCGACCGCGCGCATCGACTTGCCGAGCGTCGTCCGGTTGACGAGCTGCACCAGCCCGTAACAGAGGACGGCGGTGAGAACGACGATCATGATCTCGACGCTGTCGATGTGAGCGCCGGCGATGTGGATTCCGTTCGTGTCGGAGATGAAGTCGGTGGTGTTGTAGCTGCGCTGGAAGCCGCCGAACAGCAGCAGCACCGTGTTCTCGAGCACGAACGAGACGCCGAGCGCGGTGATCAGCGGCGCTATTCGCGGCGCGTCGCGTAGCGGCCGGTAGGCGAATCGCTCGATCGCCACCCCGAGCAGGCCGGTGCCGAGTCCGGCGATCAGCAGCATGAACACGATCAGCAGCGGCACCGGGATCGCTAGGTGGTTGGGGCCGCCGAACCACTGGATAACGAAGTAGCCGATGTACGCCCCGACCATGTACACGTCGCCGTGGGCGAAGTTCAGCAGCTTGAGCACGCCGTAGACCATCGTGTAGCCGAGCGCGATCAGCGCGTACAGGCAACCCGTGACGAGCCCGTTGACGAGTGTTTGGATGAAGACCTGCACGTTCCTGTGCCGTTCTAAGTCCTAGGTGGCCGGCGGCGCCGCCTGCGGAGCATCGCAGGCGGCGCCGTCCGAAGCCAGGGTCAGTGATCCGTCACTTGCCTCACTTAGGCGGGATCTCGATGTACTTGCCCGCGCTGTTGATCTTGAACAGGTAGCCGTTGTTGCCCGCGAGGTCGCCGTTGGACGCGAACGCCACGGGAACGCCAAGCGGATTGGCGTTGGCGGGAATGTTCGTCTTCTTGAGCGCGGCGAGCACGTTCGAGCGGCTCGGCGTCCCGCCGGACTTGCACACCGATGCGATCGCCTTCATGACGACGTCGGCGGCCTCGTAGGTCGGCACGCCGAACGGGCCGTACGGGCCGTACTTGGCGACGCCCTTGACGATCGCCTGGTCGAGCGGGTTGGTGCTGCCCGAGATGTCAGGCCCGAACGACGACACGTAGGTGCCCGGGATGTTGAACTGCGACGGCGAGTTCGTGCCGTCGGTCCCGAACAGGATCACCTTCTTGCCGGCCTGCTTGGCGTCCTGGCCGAACATCTGCGCGTTCGTGGCGGTCTGCCACGGCAGCATCGCCACGCCATCCTGGGCGCTCAGGTGCGAGGTCACGAGCGACTTGATCGCCGCCGCGAGCGTCGCGCCGGTGTCGGTGCCGTTGAGCGTCTGGTGGTCGACCGCGATCCCGGCCTTCTTCAGGATCGGGATCATCACATTGACCAGACCCTGCGAGTACGCCTCGTCGTCGTCGATGATCAGCACGCCCTTGGTGTGCAGGTGGTTGACCACGTAGTTGGCGTCCTGCGGTCCCTGGACGTCATCGTCGGGGACGACCCGGAAGAACGTCGGGTTCTTGCCGCTGGTCGCGAGCGCCGGCAGCGTCGCCGAGCCCGAGACGAACGCCATCCCGGCCTTGCCGAAGATCGGGCCGACGGCCTCGACCTCCTGGCTACCCGCCGGCCCGATCGACGCGACCGCATTGGAGGCGACAATCGACTGGGTCTTGGAGACCGCCAGCGAAGGCGTGAGCTGGGTGTCGTCTTGGGCCAGCGTCACGTTGGTGTGGTTTGCGGCGTTGTCGTCGGCGACGGCCAGCTGCGCGAAGTGCAGCTGCTCGAGGCCGACCTGCGCCACCGGACCGGTGAACGGTCCTTCGATCGCGATCGACGCGGTGCACGACTTCGAGCCGCTGGAACTGGCGGCGGCCTGGGTCGAACTCCCGCTACTGCTGGCAGCAGCGCTACTCGTGCTGCTGCTGTTGCTGCTCCCGCAGCCGGCCGCGACCAGAGCGGTCAGGGCCATGGCGGCGAGGCTGATACGTACCTTCATTGGCGCTCGAACTCCTCCTAGTGGGTCCTTAACAACATGCGTCATGCGGACATGACCGGCGGCGTCCCCGGGTACGCCGGGGTGCCGTCGGGGTAGTACGCGGCCGCCGGCGAGCCGGCCGGCCGAAACACGGCGACGAGTCGCATGACGTCCTCGCCGGTGTTCTCCAGGCAGTGGACAGTCCCTGCCGGTAGCTCGAGGCACGAACCGGCGGCGACCGCAGTGCGGTCGCCGCCGGCGTGCAGTGTCCCCTCTCCCTCAAGCACGTAAATGACTTCGTCGTAGGTGTGGAAATGGTCGGGCGCCCGGTCCGTCGGCACGTAGCCGACGAAGTGGGTCGCCGATTGCAGGCCCGTGCTGGGGTCGGCCACGATGCGGAACGTGCGCGACGTCGTGGCCGCCTGCTCCTCCTGGTCGGCGAGCCGGCGGACGACTGCGCGCGGTGAGCCCGCGGACTCGTTGGCCGCCACCGGGTCGTCGATCCGGACCGACACGACCCGCAACGGCTCTGACCCCGGGTTGTCGAGCTCGTACTCCTCGCCGGGCGCGAGGTAGGCGCCGGACTCGGGCTCGAGCTCGTAGCGGTCGCCGGCGAGGGCAAGGCCGCCGTTTCCTTCAAGCACGAACAGGACCTCCTCGGCCCCGCCCGTGGTCCGGCTGATCGACGCGCCGGGGGCACATTCGATGACCGTCTGTTCAAGTCCAGTCCGGCGGCGTCCAGCCGCCGGGTCACTCACTGCCAAGCTTCGCCTCCAGCGTGATCTCCGTGCCCGCGAGCGCACGCGACACGGGGCACGTGTCCTTCGCCTGCTGAGCCAGTTGCGCGAACTCGTCGGCGTCGACCCCAGGGACGTCGCCGACGGTCTGGAGAGCGATGTTCGTGATCGCGAATCCGGTCTCGAGTTGCTCGAGGCGGACCTTGGCCGTCGTCTTCAGATCGGCCGGCGGATGGCCGGACTCGGTCAGCAGGTTGGCCAGCGACATCGTGAAGCAGCCCGCGTGCGCGGCGCCGATCAGCTCCTCCGGATTGGTCGAGCGCTCGACGTCGTCGACCCGCGCGCGGAGTGTGAACGGCCCCTCGTAGGCGCCGCTGCCGACGCCGATCCGGCCGCCGCCATCGGCCAGGTCGCCTTGCCAGGTCGCCTGGGCGGTGCGTGTGACGCGGACGCTCATGGCCGGGTGAGAGTAAGCAAACTAACCTTGCGATTGCGTTATGCGTTAGGCCCCGTCCTACCGGGGTCATCCAGAACCCCAACAGGAAGGGAGAGCCTACAGATGGCTCAGATCGCCGACAAGCTCGACGTCGAGGCCGCTCGCGAGCGCTTCTCCTCCCTCCAGGAGGGGTTCATGTTCTTCGACGCCCCCGGGGGCTCGCAGGTCCCCGACGAGGTCGGGAATGCGATCGCCCGGACGCTCCGCGAAGCGAGCGCGAACCTCGGCGCGGGGTATGAGACCAGCCGCCGGGTGGGACGGATTTTGGAGACCGCCGAGGCCGGCGCCGCCCGGTTCCTCGGGTGCGAGCCGCACGAGGTGATCTTCGGGCCGAACATGACCTCGCTGAACTTCGCGCTATCGCGCACGGCGGGGCGCGAGTTCGCCGCGGGCGACGAGATCCTCGTCTCGTCTCTGGACCATGACGGGGGCGTCGCGCCGTGGCTCGAGCTCGCCTACGACCGGGACCTGGTCGTCCGCCACATCGAGTTGCACGAGGACACGGGCCTGGACTACGACGATCTGGAGTCGAAGCTGGGGCCGCGCACGCGGGTGGTGGCGTTCGCGTGGGCGTCGAACGCGATCGGCACGGTCGTCGACGCCACCCGGGTTTGCCGGATGGCCCACGACGCCGGCGCGCTCGCGTGGATCGACGCCGTCCACTACGCCGCGCACGAGCCGATCGATGTCCACCAGGTCGACGCAGATGTTCTGATCTGCTCGCCGTACAAGTTCTGCGGCCCGCACCTCGGGATGGCCTACGGCCGGGCGGAGGTGATCGAGCGGTGGCGCCCGTACAAGGCCCGGCCGGCGCCGAGCACGCCCTTGGGGCGCCGGTTCGAGACCGGGACCCAGCCCTACGAGCTGCTCGCAGGTTTGACCGCCACGTTCGAGTACCTCGATTCGATCGGCGGGTTCGAGCTGATCGTTCCGTACGAGCGGGGGCTCGGAGAGCGGTTCGTTTCCGGGGTCTCCGACGCCGTCTCGATCTACGGCCTACCCGGCATGGAGGGCCGGGTGCCGACGTTCCTGATCAACGTGGCAGGTGTGTCCGCTCCGGACGTCGCGGCCCGGCTGGCCGAGCAGAACATGGGCGTGTGGGCCCACGACTCCTGGTACTCGCTGAACCTTTACCAGCGTCTCGGGTACGCCGACCAGGCGGTGCGGCTTGGGTTCATCCACTACAACACGGCCGGGGAAGTCGAAGCCCTGGTGGATGCGCTGAACGCGTTGGCCGCCTAGGGGCGTGCTGGATTTCCCACGCTATTCGTGGGAAATCCAGCAACGCAGCGTTAGTGGATGGACATCGTCTCGGCGCCCAGATACACCCGGGCTGCCCACGACTCGGGATCGGCAGCAAACCGTTTCTGGAGCGCACCCCCATTGAGCGCATCATCCAGAGCGGCCATGATCATCGACTGGTCGAGCACGAGCCGCCGGTGTCCGACCTCGCCCGTGACCGGGTTGACCGCGTCGTAGAACCCGCCGTCCGAGGTGTAGATCCCCGGGTACAGGGACCGCAGCTTCTCGAGGTTCGCCAACGCCTCCGATCCCAGCACGGGAAGGGCGATCGCCGAGGCGTGCGGGCTCACCGTGTTCTCGGTGGCGCAGGTGTTGCATAGCGCCAAGCCCTCGCCCGCCGGAAACGCGAGTCCCTCGACCCCGAAGCCGCCGTAGCCGCCGGTGTCGTCAGCCGTGCTCGACGGCGAGATGCCCCACACCGGGTAGTGCAGCACCTGGGTCGCGTACTTCTCCTGGACCTGCGCCCACCGGAGATCGTCGAGGCCCAAGCTGTGCGGTCCCCACGTCGTCTCGGGCACGACCAAGTTGGCCATCAACCCCTCGAACATCCCGCCGGCATAGGTCGGAACAAACGTCAATGACGTGCCGGGATAGGTGTAGTGGCCCTCCCAGACGTTGAACTTCTTACCCGACTGCGGGTCGGTGTAGGTCTGCCAGTACCCCTCCGGCGGC
>Ga0335072_10011973_pt1 | contig 12393 bp, 10 predicted proteins | sample Lox_Sample_21_FD_206725 | JGI IMG/M metagenome (GOLD analysis project Ga0335072, IMG submission 206725) | Soil microbial communities from Loxahatchee National Wildlife Refuge, Florida, United States - Lox_Sample_2.1 | ecosystem: Environmental > Terrestrial > Soil > Wetlands | place: USA...
GGCATCAAGGGCACTGACACCCTGGTGTTCGTCATCGACATCCTGGCAACCGCGAACGCCAACACCGCGGCCAGCTAGCGCGCGGCGGTACGAGCGGACCCCATCAAGCCGGGGTTTGGTGGTGCGTACGCCGCCCCATCAAGCCCCGGTTTGATGTTGGCCGTGGGGGTTCGCCAGGGACGCCGCGTGTCGGCCGGCGGCGCCGGCTGACAGGAAGTAGGCCAGGTCCTCGTCCAGGCGGCGGCCCATCGTGGAGAGCGGCACCGGGCTGGACGCGAGCACGTCACGCAAGCCTGCGACGCTGACCGTGACGAGGTTATGCCGTTCTGCGAGCGGCTTGGCTGCCTCGGCGACGGCGGCGCCGAAGTCGCCGGGCAGGTCGGGGACGACGACGTCGGCCCTGGCCAGGGCGACGCGGCCATAGGCGGTGAGGCTGTGGTGGCTGATGCCGCGATGCCGCTGCCTGGCGTCGGCTTCGCTGATGCGCAGGCTGGCGACCGGCTTGCCGCCGAGAACGGCGGCAGCATTGACGGCCTCTCCAGAGGCAACGCCGGAAAAGCCCCACTTCGTGCCGGTACCCAGGTTGCCAGGGCCCTGGGCCACGATCACGATGTCGGCACGGAGAACGTGCCTCGCGGCCAGCAGGCCGCTATGCACGGTCACGGCGTCAAGGTCGCCGCCGAAGGCCTGCCCGACCGTGATCGTGCCTGCCAGCCAGCCCTGCGCGGTCAGCAACGCGACCGTCCGCGAGAACCACGCGGGCAAAGCGCCGCCGTCCAGCATGACGTAGGCGACCTTGATGCCCCGGCGGCCGCCGTCGCTCCCGCCGGGTCCGGCGGCGGTGCCTTGTGGCGGAAAATGCTCGTAGATCGCGGCGAGTACCGCGGGCAGCGCTGAGTGCAGGTCGGCGACCACGACGGGGATGCCTTCCAGGCTGTCGGCGTCGCGGAGCACGTCGTGATACGGCGAGCCCTGCTCGTCGGCGCCTAGCACGGTCGCCTGCATAGGGGTGTACCTGGCCTTGACCAGGTGCCCCGGGCCTGACGGGTCGGGCGGGAGCCGGCCGGGTATGGCGACGACAAGCGCGTACCCGCCTGTGCCGAGGCCAAGGTCGAGCGCGCCGGTGTTGAGCAGCACGCTGTCACCTGGCTCGGGGCGGCCGGTGAGTTCGGTGTAGGCCAGCGCGCGTACGGGCACGCCGGCGATCGTGACCTCAAGCTCCGCGGCGCCCTTCCACTCGCGCCTGATCGCCGTTACTTCTCCGTGCCGCCACTTAATCACTGTGGCAGGCTAGCGCTTTGCGAGTACCTCGCATCCAGGAGTCCGGCGTCCGCGCACTTGCGGCAACGGCAAGGTACCTTCGATGCGGGACTAGCACTTGCGGGAGAGGTGCGCCATGTCGAAGCAGAAGACTGAGCGGCTGCTGAGCCTGGTCGTGTGCCTGCTGTCTTCCAGGCGGTATCTCACCGCCGGCCAGATCCGCGACGCTGTACCCGGCTACCCGGACAACTTCGAGGCGTTCAAGCGGATGTTCGAGCGCGACAAGGACGAACTGCGCGAGCTTGGCATCCCGCTGGAGACCGGCACCAACGCTCCCGGCGAGGAAGAGGTCGGGTACCGCATTCCGCGCCAGGCCTACGAGCTTCCCGAGATCAGGCTCGAGCCAGACGAGGCGGCCGTGCTCGGCCTGGCTGCCAAGGTGTGGCAGCGGGCCGAGCTTTCCGGCGCCGCGGCGGGCGGGCTGCTGAAGCTGCGCGCGGCGGGAATCGAGGCTGACCAGGCTCCACGGCCGGGCATCGAGCCCAGGCTGACCACGAAAGAGGCTTCCTTCGGTCCGCTGTGGCAGGCGGTCAGGGACCGCCGCCCGGTCACGTTCGGCTATCGTGCAGCCGGGCGCACGGTCGTTCAGCAGCGCAACCTCGAACCGTGGGGCGTGGTCAACAGGAACGCGATCTGGTATGTGGTCGGCTTCGACACCGACAGGGGTGGCGAGCGCGTGTTCCGGCTTAGCCGGATCGACGGCGAGGTCAGCTTCGCCGGGCCTGCCGGGGCTGTCGTGGTGCCGCAGGGGACCGACGTGCGCAAGGCGGTCAGGGAAGGGGGCGGCGAGCCTTCTGCGATGCGGACAGCCGACCTGAAGATCAGGACCGGCACCGGTTACGGGCTCAGGCGCCGTGCACTGACCGACCGCGCGGGTGCGGCAGGGGAGGGCTGGGATCTGGTGCGGACATCGTTCTCAGACGTTGGCTGGTACGCCGATCAAATTGCCTCCTTCGGCGCTGACGTGGTCGTGCTCGAGCCTGTCGACCTGCGGGAGGCCGTTATCAGTAAGCTGAAGGGCGTGCTCGCATGACTGGTGCCAGCAGGACCGGGGCCAGCAGGACCGGGGCCAGCCGGGCCACGGCGACGGACAGGCTGCAGCGACTGCTCGCGCTCGTGCCCTACGTGGTGAGCCGGCAGGTGGTCGGGGTCGCGGAAACCGCGGCGGCGTTCGGCGTCAGCGAGGCCGATCTCGTCGATGACCTGAACATGCTGTGGTGCGTTGAGTTGCGCTCGCCCGACCCTTACTGCCCGATTGACCTGTCTTATGAGGGCGGGGAGATCATGGTGGCCGAGGCCGAGTCGATGGACCGGCCGCTGCGGCTCGGCACCGATGAGGCCAGCGCGCTCCTGATCGGGCTGCGGCTGCTCGCCGAGCTGCCAGGGCAGCAGGACAGGTCGGCCCTGAGCCGCACGATCGCCAAGCTCGAGGCGGCCGCGGGGGAGGCGGGCGCGGCCAGCGAGCAGGTCGCGGTGCAGATCGACGGCCGCGCACCCGCCGATACGCAGGCAAAGGTCGCGAAGGCGCTGGCCGAGGGATACCGGCTGCATTTGTCCTACTACGTTCCCGGCAGGGACGAGGCAACCGAGCGGGATGTCGACCCGATGCGGGTCGTGGTCGTCCAGGGGCGGGCGTACCTGGAGGGCTGGTGCAGGCGGGCAGAGGCGGTGCGGTTGTTCCGGCTTGACCGGGTTCTTAACGTGACGCCGCTCGACGTTCGCGCCGAGGTACCTGAGACCGCCGAGCACGTCGACGTGGATTCCGGGCTCTTCCGTGCGTCCGCGGACGATATCCGGGTAGAGCTTGAGCTGAGCCCGCCCGCGCACTGGGTCGCCGACTACTTTCCTTGCGAGATGAGGACCGACCTGGGCGAGGGAAGGCTCAGCGTGATCCTGCGAACGCCTGATACCCAGTGGGTCAGGCGATTGGCGCTGCGGCTGGGGGAGGACGGCCGCGTCGTCGCTCCGGCGGAACTTACCGCGCAGATCGCGGAGGATGCGACCGCCGCACTTGCGCAGTACTCGTAACCTTGTGCGAGTCGTGACCTTGCGCGACACTCCGACCTTCACCGACGGCATGTAGAATCTGCTCCAGGGAAGGCTCCCGCTGAGGCTGAATGGGGACTGACATGTTTGATCCCAGCGCACCGCACATCATCATCTTGCTGGTCGTGGTGCTGCTCCTGTTCGGGTCGAGCAGGCTGCCCGGAGCCGCCCGCTCGCTCGGCAAGTCCATGCACATCTTCAAGAACTCGGTCAAGGGCATGGACCCTGACGACCCGTCGGAAGCCGACGGCTCGAATGGCAACTACACCCAGGCGACGGTCGTGCCGCAGGGCCAGCCGGCAGCTCAGCCGTGGCAGCAGGCGAGCCCGCAGATTACCGCGCAGCAGGGCGTCTCGCCACAGCAGGCGCAGATTGACGAGCTTCAGCGGCAGCTCAACGACCTCCAGCGGGCGTCAGCAGGCAACGCGGCACAGGACGCGCCGCCCAGTTCGCCGTCTAACTAAGCGCGGGGCCGGAGATGTCCGTGTCGCAGGACAATTCCGTGTCCAGCGGCTCGCCTTCGCCAGGCGAAGGTGAGCGCAAGCAACGTCGGCCGCGCCTGCGGAGGGAGCCGAACCCAGAAGCGCGGATGCCTCTGATCGAGCACATACGCGAACTGCGCAACCGGATCATCAAGATCACGTTGCTGCTGCTCATCGGCTCGGTTCTCGCGTGGTTTTTCCTTTACGCCCCGGTGTGGAAGATCATCGAGGGGCCGTACTGCAAGCTGCCGGTATCGACGCTGGTGAAGGCCTATGCCACTGTCCCGTCAATCAAGACCAACGGCGGCTGCACACTGTTCGTGACCGGCGTGTTCGACGGCTTGTTCCTCAAGCTGAAGCTGTCGATCATCATTGGCGTCATCGTCACCTCGCCGCTGTGGATGTACCAGCTGTGGGCCTTCATCGGTCCGGGCCTGCATGTCAAGGAGAAGCGCTGGGCGTACTTCTTCGGCGGCACGGCGTTCCCGCTGTTCGCGATCGGCGGCACGGTCGCGTACTTCGCGATGACCAAGGGCCTGCGCTTCCTGCTCGGCCTGCTGCCAGCAGGCTCGGCTGCCTGGATCACGATTGACTCATACATCAGTTACGCGCTGGCTATGCTGCTCATCTTCGGCCTCGCGTTCGAACTGCCGCTGGTGATGATCTTCTTCAACGTCATCGGGCTGCTGACGCATAAGCGGTTCGCCAAGTGGCGACGAATGATCATCTTCGGCGTGTTCGCGTTCGCGGCCGTCGCGACGCCGAGCCCTGACCCGATCAGCATGCTGCTGCTGGCCGTGCCCTGCGTGGTCCTTGTGGAACTCGCCGAGGTTTTCGCCTGGGCCAACGACCGGCGGCGGGCCAGGCTCGCGACCGCATATCCCGGCCTGTCAGCCGAGGAAGTTACCAGGTACGGACTGGACGAAGACCTGTCTGCGGTGGGTTCTGACGACGGAGATCCGGAGAGATAACCGGCTCCAAACCGGGCGATAGTTCGCGCGGGTCGCGCTACCCGTAATCTGGGGAGCATGACCACGCCGGCTGACGCCGCTGACCGGTATGCCTCGTACATGCGCTCCGTGCGGCAAGAAGGCGCCGCGCTGGCCGCGTTCAAGGGCATGTACGACTTCGAGTTCGACGACTTCCAGCTTGAGGCGTGCCGCGCACTCGCCGACGGGCACGGCGTGCTCGTCGCCGCGCCGACGGGCTCAGGCAAGACCGTCATCGGCGAGTTCGCGGCGCACCTGGCCGTGACCAGCGGCCGCAAGTGCTTCTACACGACCCCGATCAAGGCGCTGTCGAACCAGAAGTACGGCGACCTGGCCAGGCGCTACGGTCAGGCCAAGGTGGGGCTGCTGACCGGCGACAACGCGGTCAACGGGGAAGCGCCCGTGGTCGTCATGACCACCGAAGTGCTGCGCAACATGCTCTACGCCGGCTCGCCGACCCTGTCAGGCCTCAGCCATGTGGTGCTCGACGAGGTGCACTACCTGGCCGACCGCTTCAGGGGCGCCGTCTGGGAAGAGGTGATCATTCACCTGCCCGAGTCGGTGACTCTCGCTGCCCTGTCAGCAACGGTCAGCAACGCGGAGGAGTTCGGTGACTGGCTGAGTTCGGTGCGCGGCGGCACGAAGGTCATCGTCGACGAGCACCGGCCGGTGCCGCTGTGGCAGCACATGCTGGTCGGAAACCGGCTCTACGACATGTTCGCGGTCGAACCCGACCTCGAGGACGCGGCTGACGGCCGCCCCCAGGTGAATCCCGAGCTGATCAGGGTGGCACAGCGGGACGCGACGCGGTGGCGCAGCCAGCCAGTAGCGTCGGGGGCCGGGCACAGGAAGCGCGGACCCCGTGACAACCGCAGCCGGCCTGGCGGCTCGAGCCGGCCGCCCAGATACGTGCCGCCGAGGCGGGCCGAGGTGATTTCCCGTCTTGACCGTGCCGCCTTGCTGCCCGCGATCACGTTCATCTTCAGCCGGGCCGGCTGCGACGCCGCCGTGCAGCAGTGCCTGGCCGCGAACCTGCGGCTGACCACCCCGGCGGAGGCCGCCGAGATCGAGGCGATCGTCTCAGAGCGGATCGCCGACATCCCCGAACGTGACCTCGCGGTCCTCGGCTACGACGACTGGCTTGCGGGACTGATCAGGGGTGTCGCCGCCCACCATGCCGGCCTGCTGCCCACGTTCAAGGAAGTGGTCGAGGAGCTTTTCGCCGCCGGCCTGATCCAGGCGGTGTTCGCGACAGAGACACTGGCGCTCGGCATCAACATGCCGGCCAGGACCGTCGTGATCGAACGGCTTGACAAGTGGAACGGCGAGGCGCACGCGGCGCTCACAGCGGGGGAGTACACCCAGCTCACTGGCCGGGCCGGGCGGCGCGGTATCGACGTCGAGGGGCATGCGGTCGTGCTGTGGCAGCCTGGCGTCGACCCGGTAGCTGTCGCGGGGCTGGCCGGGACCAGGACCTACCCGCTGAACTCGAGTTTCCAGCCGTCTTACAACATGGCGGTGAACCTGGTCGGGCAGGTCGGCCGGGAGCGTGCCTCCAAGCTGCTCGAATCCTCGTTCGCCCAGTTCCAGGCCGACCGCGCGGTCGTGGGCCTGACCAGGCAGGCGGGCAAGCTGCGCGAGCAGATGACCGCGCTGTCTGCTAGCTGCGACCGGGGCGACTTCCTTGAGTACGCGCGGATCCGCGCCGAGTTGTCGCAGCTCGAGAAGGAACAGTCGAAGAGCCGCTCGGCCGCGCGCCGGGTCGCGGTGATTGACTCGCTCGCCCGGCTCAGCCGCGGCGACATCATCGTGGTGCCAGGCGGCAGGCGGGCAGGCACGGCGGTCGTGCTCGAACCCGGCACGGACCCTTCCGCGCCTGTGCCTTTGCTGCTGACCGAGCATCACCAGCTCAAGCGCCTCTCTCCGGCGGAGTGCCCTGACCCGGTGGTGCCCGTGCTGCGGATCACGATCCCCGCCAAGTTCAGCCCGAGGTCACCGCAGCAGCGCAAGGACCTCGCTTCCACGATGCGGAACAAGCTCGCCGGGGCCGACGTGCGGCGGATGAGCCGATCCGCCTCGGGGCGCTCTTTTTCAGGCAAGGACGGCATCGGCCAAGATGCCACCGAGGAGATCGCCGACCTCCGCCGGCGGCTGCGCCAGCACCCGTGCCACGGCTGCAAGGACGAGCAGTCGCACGCACGGGCGGCCGAGAAGTACCTGCGCCTGGAACGCGAGGCACAGGCGCTCGACCGTCGCGTAGCCGGCCGGGCTCACGTGATCGCCAGGACGTTCGACCGGGTCTGCGCCCTGCTAGGCAAGCTCGGCTATCTCAACGGCGACGACGTGACCGCAGACGGCCGGATGCTGGCCGGCATTTACTCCGAGCTCGACCTGCTGACCGCTGAGTGCCTGCGCCGGGGCGCGTGGGACGGCCTCAACCACGCCGAACTGGCCGCCTGCGTATCAGGGCTGACCTTCGAGTCCCGCCGGCCAGACGACGCCGGCCCGCCCAGGCTGCCAGGTAACCGCGTGTCAGGCGTCGTAGCAACGATGACGAGGCTGTGGGGCGAGCTCGCCGGGGTCGAGCACGAAAACCGGCTGTCGTTCCTTCGCGAACCCGATTTCGGTTTCGCGTGGACCTCGCACGCCTGGGCTTCAGGACGGCCGCTCGAGCAGTTGCTGTCCGATGACCTCACCGCCGGCGACTTCGTCAGGGCCATCAAGCAGCTCATTGACCTGCTCGACCAGGTCAGGATGGCGGCGGGGGAGACCGACCTGGCGAAGGTGGCAGCGTCATCCGTGGCAGCGCTGCGGCGCGGGGTCGTGGCGTACAGCTCGGTCCAGTAGGCCGGCAGGGCCTTATTGGCTTGCGGGCACTGACCCGTGTCGGGCACGCTGCGGAAATGGCTAGCGAAGAAGGCCCGCGCGAAGGTCGCAGCGTCCAGGTCCGCCTGATCGGCGCCGATGACTGGGCGACGTACCGCGAGGTCCGCCTGGCGGCGCTGGCCGACACGCCAGAGGCCTTCAGCTCATCGCTCGAGCGCGAGCGGGCCTTCGGCGAGCAAACCTGGCGCGACCGCATAGCGGCAGCGGCGACGTTCCTTGCGTTTCTTGATGACGCGCCCGCCGGCACGGTCACGGTGCTCGGCTACGAACAGAACCACAACCACGGCTTTACCGGAGCAGCGCACATCGTCGCGATGTGGGTCAGCCCGCCGGCCAGAAAGCGCGGCATCGGCCGACGCCTTGTCAGTGCCGCTCTCGACCAGGCCAGGTCCGCAGGTGCGCCGTCTGCGGTGCTCTGGGTATTCGAGGACAACGAACGAGCTTACGGGCTGTACGAGCGGATGGGGTTCCGTGCGACCGAGTTCCGTGACAGCCCGCCGGGCCGTCCGGACGATGTCGAGGTCCTGATGGTCGCCGACCTCCGCTAGGAGCGGCCGTTTTCTGGCAGGATCTCCAGGGTGGCTCCGCTGATGCTGCTCGACTCGGCTTCGATGTACTTCCGCGCCTTCTACGGCGTACCTGAGACCACGACCGCGCCAGACGGCGCGCCGGTCAACGCGATCAGGGGATTCCTTGACATGATCGCCAGGCTGGTGCGTGACCGGCGGCCGGCCGCGCTGGTCGCTTGCCTGGACGCGAGCTGGCGGCCAGCCTTCCGTGTCGCCGCGATCGGCTCCTACAAGGAGCACAGGGCCAATCCTGACGGGTCAGAGCAGGTACCTGACGCGCTGACCGCCCAGATTCCGGTGATCATGGACGTACTTGCCGCTGCTGGCGTGGCAACGGCAGGAGCGCACGGATACGAGGCCGACGACATCATCGGCACCCTCGCGGCCCGCGCCAGCGGGCCGGTCGAGGTCGTCACGGGCGACCGTGACCTTTTCCAGGTCGTTGACGACGCACGCGGGGTCCGGGTGCTCTATATCGGGCGCGGCCTGGCCAAGCTCGAGGTCATGGACGAAGCCGCGGTCACCGCGAAGTACCAGATACCCGGCAGGAGTTACGCGGCGTTCGCCGCGCTGCGCGGTGACCCGAGCGACGGCCTGCCCGGCGTGCCCGGGGTCGGAGAGAAGACGGCGGCGGCGCTGGTCAGGTCGTTCGGGTCGGTCGAGGGCATGCTGGCCGCTATCGACGCGGGGCACGGCGGCTGGCCCGCAGGGACGCGGGCCAAGCTCGTCGCCGCGCGGCCCTATCTTGAGGCATGCGGGCCGGTCGTGGCCGTGGCCACCGACGCGCCCGTGCCTGAAGCCAACGGCCAATTGCCGATCAGGCCACCGGAGCCGGCGGCTCTGGCCAGGCTCGATGAGCGCTGGGGCTTGTCAGGACCCCTTGGCCGGATGATGTCAGCCCTCGCCATGCGACCTGACGATGGACGGTACGTGAATGTTTGAAGCGAAATGGCGGATGGCACTCGGCCAGGGCGGGTCGCGAACTTTATTCTGTTGCCTGATGGAACTCTCGCCTCTTTGCGGCAGAACCTTGCGATCGCGCATGGCGGCTCTTTCTGCTCTCCTGATGGCGGCGGCGCTGTGCGGCTGCGCGACCGCCGGCTCGCATGCCAGATCGGCTGGCGCCGCAGAGCCGCTGATCGCCTTCAATACGGCGCAATGCGGCGGGCGCTGGCACGCGGCACCAGGAATGCGCACCTTCCGCGTGGAGAACCAGTCAGGAACCGCGGCCGAGATCTACCTGATCAACCCGAACAGCAACGCGATCTTCGGCGCGGTCGACGGTATGGGCCCGAACACGACGCGGCCGATGCGTGTTGATCTCGGTTCAGGTACCTATGCGTTCCAGTGCGTGATCGAGGACGTGGACCCGTTCACCGGGCCGTCCGTTCGCGTTCCCGGCCACGTGAAAGGCCAGCAGGGCATCGTGCCTGTCACGAGCAACGAACTGATCGGGCCGTCGAAGGAATACCACGCATATGTCACGGCAGGACTGGCTCAGCTCGCGACGGAGACCGCTGCCCTTGACGCGGACGTGAGGTCGGGCAATCTGGCATCGGCGAGGAAAGCCTGGCTGATCGCGCACCTGACGTACGAGCGGCTCGGCGCGGCGTACGGCACGTTCGGAAACTTCGACGAAGAGATCGACGGCCGGCCCGACGGGCTGCAAGGCGGCGTGACGAGCCGGAAATGGACGGGGTTCTACCGGGTCGAGTACGGGCTTTGGCACGACCAGAGCGCGGCTGAGCTGGCGAAGCCGGCAGCGCAATTGCTCGGCTACGTCCGAGGGCTCAAGGCGGCGTTCCCTGCCATGGAGATCGACCTGCTCGACATGGGGCTCCGCACGCACGAGATCCTCGAGAACGCGCTGGAGTTCCAGCTCACCGGTCATGACGACTACGGGAGCGGTACCACGCTCGCCACGGTCGCGGCGAATATCGCGGGGACAAGGGAACTGCTGGCGCTCTTGCACCCGCTGCTCGTGACCAGGTATTCGGCTCTGCCCGCCGTCTACACCTGGCTGAACCGGCTGCGGCAACTCATTGACGCGCAAGATCACCACGGGACGTGGACCCCGCTGCGCAAGCTGAGCACCACGGCCAGGGAACAGATCGACGCCGCCGCCAGTCAGGTCTTGCAGGAACTCGCGCCGATAGCGGCCATCACGGAACCCAGGAGAGTCTGATGGCGCAGGATGAAGGGATCGCCGGACGCGACGCGAGGACGCGGCGCGGAGGCACCCGCCGTGCCTTCCTCGGCGGCACCGTAGGCGCGGGCCTGGCTGGCGCGGCTGCCGCCGGCTACGCGCTGCGCGCCGAGCCCGCGCAGGCCGCGCAGGCCGCGCCTGCCGGGTCCGCGGTCGCCGAGGCGCAAGTCGAAGGCCGGCTGCCTGCCGTGCCGTTCCACGGCCCGCACCAGAACGGCATCGTGCTCGACCCGCTCCCGGCGACCGCCGTGATCGCGTTCGACGTTACCGCGCAGAACAAGGCCGAGCTCACCGACCTGTTCCGGGCCGTCACCAGCCGCGCGCGGTTCCTGACCGCGGGGGGAGTGCCGCCGCCCGTCGGCATCGAAGGGCCGCCCTCCGATTCTGGCGTGCTCGGGCCGACCGTGGTGCCCGATGGACTGACGGTGACCTTCGGGGTCGGCGCCTCGCTGTTCGATGACAGGTTCGGCCTGTCCCGGCAGAAGCCGTCCACCCTGACCGCGATGCGGCCGTTCCCCAATGACGACCTGGATCCGGCTCAATGCGACGGCGACCTCAGCCTCCAGCTCAGCGCCGGGCATGCCGACGTAGTCGTTCACGCGCTGCGCGACATCGCTAAGAACACGCGCGGCGGCATGCAGGCACGCTGGCGCATCGACGGGTTCGCGAGCCCGGCCCGGCCGGCCGGCACGACGCCGCGCAACCTGCTCGGCTTCATGGACGGCATCGCCAACCCCTCGGTGACGAGCAAGAAGCAAATGGCGGACCTGGTCTGGGTATCGGGCACGGGGAGCCAGGCGTGGACCACGGGCGGCAGTTTCGTGGTTTACCGGCTGATCAGGATGTTCGTCGAGTTCTGGGACCGGGTGTCGGTAGAAGAGCAGGAGAACATGATCGGCCGCCGCCGCGACACCGGCGCTCCGCTCGACGCCAACAGCGAGTTCGCCATCCCCGACTACGCGCTCGACCCGACCGGCGAGTCCATCCCGCTGACCGCGCACATCAGGCTCGCCAATCCCCGTACGCCGCAGACCGCGAACAACCGCATCCTGCGCCGGGCGCACAACTACGACCGCGGCATCGATGAGGTCGGCGACCTGGACATGGGCCTGATCTTCACCTGTTACCAGCAAGACGTCAGGCGCCAGTTCGAGAAGGTGCAGACCAGGCTCATCGGCGAGCCGCTTGTCGACTACATCAGCCCCTTCGGCGGCGGCTACTTCTTCGCCCTGCCTGGCGTCAGGGACGCCAGCGACTACTTCGGCCGGGCGCTGCTCGCCTGACCGGCCCTGCTCGCCTGAACGACGCCGCGGCTTGGACCGATACCTGGACTTAGCAACGTGTTTGCCTGGACTTCAGCTTTTTGCTGCCATTGAGCAGCAACGGTCGGGAATCGTGTTCCCCGCAGTCAGGTCTTCATAACGAAAAAGGAGAAAGCATGGCGGAGGAGCAAGTGGCGGGCACCGTCAGAAACCGGGCCGCCCGCCTGCGGCTCCGGCGCACGTCGGCCATCGTGGCCGCCGGCGCGCTGGCCGCCGCCGGGCTCACGACGTTCGCGCTGACGAGCGCGTCGGCCAGGGTGACCGGCCCGCAGAAGACCATAGTGTTCAAGCTCAGTCACTCGAGGACCAAGATCAAGCACCTGGTTGTGATCTTCGACGAGAACGTCAGCTTCGATCACTACTTCGGCACCTACCCGAACGCGACGAACACGGATGGAACGCCGTTCCACGCGAAGCCGAACACGCCGAGCGTCAACGGCCTCACGCCCGCGCTGCTTAACGACAACCCGAACGAATTCAACCCGCAGCGCCTCAGCCCGTCAGAGGCCCTTACCTGCGACCAGAACCACAGTTACGGTCCTGAGCAAAAGGCCGACGACAACGGCCTGATGG
>Ga0335072_10011975_pt1 | contig 12391 bp, 10 predicted proteins | sample Lox_Sample_21_FD_206725 | JGI IMG/M metagenome (GOLD analysis project Ga0335072, IMG submission 206725) | Soil microbial communities from Loxahatchee National Wildlife Refuge, Florida, United States - Lox_Sample_2.1 | ecosystem: Environmental > Terrestrial > Soil > Wetlands | place: USA...
TCCACGACTTTTCTTGTTGCCAGCAGCGTAGTCGTGGATGGCGGGCCTGCGCCCGCCATGACGGCCGCAGGCAGTGTCGCCTTACTTCCCGACTTCACAGTAATAATTCACCACGAAGGCACGAAGCCACGAAGGATGGCGTTGAAGTTCCTTTGTGATTCACGACTGTCTTGGCCATTTGGCTGTGAATGCTTGGATGTCCGCTTCGTGTCATCGTGTCTTCGTGGTGAATTTTACTGACTGCCAGGCCGCACAGGCGTGGAAGCGTTGGCAGCGAAGTGCTGTCTTGCACTCTGCCGTTATGCCTCCAGAATAGGGTGATCGACCTTTCGGAAGGGGACTCGCATGCGACGCCGTTCTTTGCTGGCCGGTGCAACCGCGGTCGCGGTAGCCGCACCGCTTGCACGGCCTGCGATTGCGCAATCGGGGGGCAAAACGCTGAAGTTCATCCCGGAAGGAAACCTGCAGAACCCGGACCCAATTTGGTCCACCACCACCGTGGCCCGGAATTTCGGCTATATGATCTGGGATACGCTGTACGGCGTCGATTCCAGCCTCGTGCCGCAGCCGCAGATGTGCGCGGCGCATGAGGTCTCGGCCGATGGATTGACCTGGCAGTTCCGTTTGCGCGAAGGCCTGACCTTCCACAACGGCGAGCCAGTGCGCGCGGCCGACTGCGTTGCCTCGATCACGCGCTGGATGAAGCGGGACGGGTTTGCGCAGCGGATCGATGCGTCGCTGAACGAGCTGTCGGTCAGCGACGATCGCAGCTTTGTTTTCAAGCTGAAGAAGCCGTTCCCGCTGCTGCGTCATGCGCTGGGCAAACCCACGGCCAATGTCTGCTTCATCATGCCGGAGCATGTGGCGAAGACCGATCCGTACAAGCAAATCGACGAGTACACCGGCTCCGGACCGTATATCTTCAATCGCAATGAATGGGTGCCGGGTGCATCGGCGTCGTTCCGGCGCTGGGAGAAATACGTGCCGCGCCAGGAGGCGCCGAATTTTGTCGCCGGTGGCAAGGTGGCGCAATTCGACCGGATCGTATGGACCATCATCCCGGACCCCGCCACCGCATCGGCGGCGATGCAGTCGGGAGAGCAGGATTGGTGGCAGACGCCGACTGTGGATCTGCTGCCGCTGCTGCGGAAGGCGGATGGGGTGGTGGTGGAGCGGCTGGACACGATCGGCACGATCGGCGTGATGCGATTCAACATGCTGCATCCGCCGTTCGACAACGTGAAGCTGCGGCGTGCGATCTGGCCGGCGCTGAACCAGGCCGATTTCATGAATGCGGCGGTCGGCGGCGATGCCGAGCTGTCGCGCACGGGCGTTGGTGTGTTCACCCCCGGCTCGCCGATGGCCAATACCGCGGGGATCGAGACGATCACAGGTCCGCGCAACCTGGAGCTGGCGAAAAAGCTGGTGGCGGAGAGCGGCTATGGTGGCGAGAAGATCGTGTTCATCGCCCCGACCGACTATCCGGTGCTGAACGCCGAATGCCAGGTGGGCAGCGATCTGCTGCACAGGCTGGGGATGAACGTCGAGCTGCAAAGCATGGACTGGGGCACCATGATCCAGCGGCGCGCGAACAAGGAGACGATCGACAAGGGCGGCTGGAGCGCGTTCTGCACCGGCTGGGAAGGGCTGAACCTGGTCGATCCGGCGGCGCATTATCCGCTGACGGGCACGGGGACGAAGGGTTGGTTTGGCTGGTACGCGAGCGCGAAGATGGAAGACCTGCGGACGGCGTGGTTCGATGCGCCGGATCTCGCGGCGCAGAAGAAGGTGGCGGAACAAATCCAGTTGCTGGTGTGGGACGAGGCGCCGTACTACCCGCTGGGCCAGTGGTTCCAGCCAATCGCGCGGCGCAGCAACATCGATGGGATCGTGAAGGCGCCGTTTCCATTGTTCTGGAATGTGCGGAAGGCGTAAGGGGGGGCCGTTTGGGATAGACCGGTTCGCTAATCGGGGACCAGCGCTTCCGAAGTGATCTCGGTCCGGTTGAGGTTGGCGCGTTGGTCTCCCGTGTGACTGAGGTTGCTTCGTCGCTTCGCTCCTCGCAATGACATGCGCGAGTCAGCCCAACGGGACGTAGGTTTCACGCAAGAATTCCAGCAGCAGTTTCGTCACCGCCTCCGATTGCTCTTGCTGCACCCAATGGCCGGCGCCGTCGATCAGATGGCAGCCCGTGAAGCACGTGCAGGCGCTTTGCCGCATGCGTTCGACGGCGCCAGGGTTCTGATAGGTGCCCCAGTCGCTGCTGCCGGCAATGAACATCGCGGGCACATCGATGGTGCGGTTCGAGAAAAGCTGCAGCTCAGCGGTGTCGAGGCCGCCGGTACCGCGGCGATACCAGTTCAGGCCGCCCTGGAAGCCGTTGCGTTCATACTCGCTGCTGTAAACGCGCAATTCGTCGTCGGGCAGCCAGCGGCAGGCGGCGATGGTCTCCGGTGAGGGCATGACGTGCGCGACCGTCGCCGGCATGTCCTCGTGCAGATCCATGATGTAATAGGTAGGCATCTTGGCCAGTTCTTCGGCGATCCAGCCTGTTAGTTTGAATGGATGGTTGTGCGGCCAGTCGGCGCTTTTGTGGTGATAGTAAGCGCGCAGGAACGCATGCACGCCTTGCGGACAGTGCCACATGTCGGCATTGGCGGGCGCGGTTGAGTAATACCATTGGTAATGCTTGCGTGGGCGCGGCAATTGCGCGAGCGCGCCATGGATATCGGGACCTGGCGGTGCCGGTGGGTTGCGCAGCGTGTCGAAGGGCAGGGCAGGGGGGCCGGCGAACGGCGCGCTCATCAGCGCAACCGAGCGGAACACGTCGGGCCGCACCAGCGCGCACCACGCCGCGACCGGCGAGCCGAAATCGTGACCGATGACCGCGGCCACCGAACGATACCCTAGCGCGAAGACAAGCCCGAGCGCGTCGCGGACGGCGTTGAGCAAGCGGAATGAGGTGACGCCGTGGTCGTCGCCGGTGTCCCAGCCGGTGGTGCGGCCATAGCCGCGCAGGTCAGGGGCGACGACGTGGAAGCCGGCGGTGGCGAGCGGCGGCATGATCTTGCGCCAGGAATACGCGAGCTCCGGAAAGCCATGCAGCAGCAGGAGGCAGGGGCGGTTGGGTGTTTCGAATCCGGATTCGAGGATGTGGATGCCCAGGCCGTTGACGCCGGGGATGTGACGGGCGCGGATGCCTGGTGGCAGGAGGGATGGGTCGAGTGGCGGCAGGTCGGGCATGGCGGGGTTCCCAGGGCTGGGTGGGTATGGTGCCGTGGTTGGCCGGGGGAGGGTAGTGTACCGGCCCGATCACCCTCACCCGCGGCGCTGTCGCGCCTCGACCTCTCCCGCCGGAGGCGGCGAGGTTTCAGCGATGCGCGATTGAGACGGGGTCGCCAACGGGATCGGCGGTCAGGAAGCCGATCGTCTCGCCTTCGAGCACGACGCAGGTGAGCTTGCCGCCAAACACGGCGCCAGTGTCGATGGCGATGCGGTTGTGGCGGACCACCGGTGCCTTCACGGGGGTGTGGCCGTGCACGACGACGGCGCCGAGATCATGCTCGGTGTAGAGGAAGGGCTGGCGGATGCGCAGCATGTCCTCGCGCCTCTGCTGCTCCAGTGCGACGCCGGGGCGCACGCCGGCATGGACGAAGAAATAGCCGCCTTCGCGATGGCACAGCGCCAGGTGGCGCAGGAAGTCCAGATGAGCGGGCGGGATTTGCGGCAGCCAGGAGTCGCGCGGCGAGTCCGGATCGATGCCGTAGCTTTCCAGCGCGGGCTTGCCGCCGGCGAACAGCCAGTCGGTGGCAGCGGCGCGGTCTCCGGACAGAGCGTGCAGCATCGTCTCGTCGTGGTTGCCGAGCAGGTTGATGGTGGGGATTGAGTCCACGGTTGAGCCGGCGGCGAGGCGGGCCAGAACGCCTGCTGTGTCGGCGCCGCGGTCTACGTAATCGCCGATATGCAGCAGGACTGCGCTGTCGATCGGGCGGCGCGCCAGGTCCTCGGCGATGATCTCATGCAGGTTCGCGAGCTGCGCGTCGCAGCCGTGGATGTCGCCGATGGCGTAGATGCGGCGGCCGGGTGGGATGGTCGCCGGGGCACGGGAGAGCGGGATCATGGCCATCGGGCATAACGCGATCGTTCAAAATCGCAAGCTGGCTCATTCGGGGAGTTCGCCGCAGGCAGCGGCAAGGGCGGCATGATCGGGAATGCAGAGATGGTGACCTTCCGAAGGGGATCTTCCGAACGGGACGTTGCGAAGGGGTGTGGTCACTGGCTATCGGATGGCGGTTCGGACCTTTCAAGGTGGATCGCAAGGGTATTGTTATAAACTATTTGACAAGGCCAAGCTACGCCTATTAGAATACCGCACTACAGATATAAGCGGAGCGCGCACCGGATTTTGGTGTTGATGCAGCTCCGGCCGAACATTCGCCCCCTGGTCCGGACTGAACAAGAATAGAATAACCGGAGAGGAGTCACGAAAGTGTCGGACGATGCTACAGAATCGCCAAAACCTGCCGGGGCTGCGTCCTCTGCCCGCCAGGCTGCGCCTTCGGATGCGGCACCGTCATCCGGGGCAGCAGCGTCATTGGGGGCAGCAACGTCGGCCCAGAAGCGCGGACGCGCCGAATCTCCGCGATCCTTTTGGGTTCCTGCTCTGGGAGGGGCCGTCGTGCTGCTTGCCGCGGGGTTGGTTGCTGTTTCCCTGCATACGTACTTTGGGCTGCCATCCAATGCTACGGCGGGGCAGCTGGGCTCAATCGAGGATCGGTTTGAGCTGGACGCCAGCAGTGGAGAGAGCGGCGATCGGCTGGACGAGTGGCGCGCGGCTCGCTCCGATCACAAGGTCATCGCATACGCGGTCGCACATTGCCTGGGGACTACGATCGCAACGATGTCTCGCAGCACGTACAGCGTGCTGATGCTTGATCTGCAGCCAGATGGCGCGCATTGGTGGAGGACCGCTTCCGCCGGCACACAGACCGGATCGGCATCCGGCAAGGACGCTCCGGCTCCCGCGGCGGCCAAGCCGGTCGTCATACCGGTCACGGCGAGCGGTACCGATTCGACAGACATGACGAGGCTGACGGGCTATGAGGCTGCCGCATTGGCATTCAGCGATGCCGTTGCGCGTGCGCGCCTTGCGTCCGTCGCTGGCGCCGCTCAGTTCTTTCCTTATATGTTTTGGTTCGGCTGGTTGAGCGTGATTGTCAGTGCTGTTGCGACCGCCCTGGTGACGCTGAAGGCGTCGATGAACAGTGGATCGTGGCCGCGGATCTCGGCGTGGGTCGGCGTCTTTGCCGTGGTGTTCTCCACGGGTGCCACAGTACTGACGGGCGCGAAGCAGTTCTGGGATCCCACAAACGCGTATATGCGGAATGAAGGCGCGCTATTGGGGCTGCGACAGTTGCACGAACAAATCGCACTTAGTTTCATTTCGAACTGGGATATGAAGACCTGTGCTCCGGCAACGCCCGCCGCGCCGTTATTGGCGCGCTGGAGGGACACGCTGGTGTCGCTGGAGAACGGCACGCTCGCGGCGCCGGTCATCATTCAGACTGCGAACAACAATCTGCAAACGGGGGCTGATACGCAGCCGGTGGTGACGGGCGCCAATGGCGGCGGATCGACACCGCAGGTTGAGGCAGCCAGCAACGGTTCTAAATAAGGCCAGGTAGCAAAATGTGATTGACCCATGACCGGACGGTCTGTGCGGTTCGCTTCGATATTAAAGATTCACCACAAAGAAGACACGAAGGGTGCACCGAGTGGCGCCGCCGCTCGGTGCCGAGGGATGACGTGGCGCCGGGATCGCGGGATGGTGTCGGGCCGCAGTGATTCCCGCTACGCCTTCTTCTCCCATCCGCGTGCGCCTTGCTGCCAATAGGTCAAGCTGTGCCCGGCGGCTTTGGCACTGCGCCATCGGTCGCGGGCCGCTTCAACCGCGGACGCATCGTTGCCGTCGAACAGGTCGAACACGCGATCGAATGCCTCCAGCCTGGCGTTTGCGGTGCCATCAACCAAGAACAGATAACGGCTGCCATTGAGGGCGGTGCTGTCGGTGGCAAGCCAGATTGGTTGCAACGTTGGATCGCCGTCCGCTTCGGTGCCATGCGGCAGCCAGGGGTCGTCGGCCTCCCACAGCGCGCGGTCCAGTGTGGCGACACGGTCGGCATCGCTGCACAGTACCAACGCACGCTGTCCTGCCGCCAGCGTGCGGGCCAGTAATTGGGGCAGGGCCTTGGTCAGACTGCTCCGGGTCAGGTGGTAGAAGCCGATGTCGGTCATGGGGGATGCTGATGCGGCGACGATCGCGGGGCGTGAAGCTTCGTGTCAGTGTTAAGATCGGCGAGGCAAACTTGGCCGGAAGGAGGTGTTTCTCCACTCGAACGAGATTGCTTCGTCGCTTCGCTCCTCGCAATGACATGGGGGGCGGCACGCTCACCGACTTGAGTGGGAGGGGCCACGCCTATCCTTCGTAATGCGCGGCCATCAGCCGATCCAGCAGGCGCACGCCGAATGCCGTGGCGCCTTTTGGCGTGACGGCATTGTCCTTCGTGGACCAGGCCATGCCGGCGATATCGAGATGCGCCCAGGGCTTGTCGTTGACGAACCGCTTGATGAACTGCGCTGCGGTGATGGAACCGCCGGGGCGGCCGCCGATGTTCTTCATGTCGGCGATCTCTGACTTGATCTGCTTGTCGTAGGCTTCATCCAGCGGCATGCGCCATAGTTTTTCCCCGGTGTCCTTCCCGGCGGCGATCAGCTTTTCCGACAATGCGTCGTCGTTTGAAAACAGCCCCGCATGCTCATGGCCGAGCGAGATGATGATCGCGCCGGTCAGCGTCGCCAGGTCCACCATGAACTGCGGATCGAATTTCTGCTGGCAGTACCAGACGACATCCGCGAGCACCAGGCGGCCTTCGGCATCGGTGTTGATCACCTCGATGGTCTGGCCGGAATAGCTTTTCACCACGTCGCCGGGGCGTTGGGCGCTGCCGGACGGCATGTTCTCCACCAGCCCGACCAGACCGACCGCGTTCACCTTGGCCTTGCGGCCGGCCAGTGCGGCCATCAGGCCGACCACAGCTCCGGCGCCGGCCATGTCCCATTTCATGTCCTCCATGCCGCCGGCTGGCTTGATGGAAATGCCACCGGTGTCGAAGGTGACGCCCTTGCCGATGAACGCCACCGGCTTCGCCGTGCCGCCGCCGTTCCATTTCATCACCACCATGCGCGGCTCGTTGACGCTGCCCTGGGCGACGCCGAGCAAGGCGCCGAAGCCCAGCTCACGCATTTCGTTTGGGCCGAGGATTTCGACCTCCACGCCCAGCTTGATCAGCGTGCGGCAGCGGTCCGCCATTTCCGCGGGGTTCAGCACGTTGGGCGGTTCGCTGACGAGGTCGCGGGTGAGGAACACGCCCTTCGCCACACCGGCCAGCGGCTGCCAGGCGGATTGCGCTGCGGCCGGATCGGCATTCAGCAGCGTCAGCGCGGAGAGGCGCGGCTTGTCCTCGGCCTTTTCCTTGGTGCGGTAGCGGTCGAAGCGGTAGGCGCGCAGCGCGGCGCCCAGCGCGACCTCGGCTGCCTGTCCGGGCTGCAGCGTATCGGCCGCGATGGCGGCCGTGGTGTCGCGCGCGATCGCTGCGGCTGCGTGGCCGCCGGCGTCCTGCAAGGTGCGGGGGGTGAGTTCCGCCGTCTTGCCCAGGCCGACGGCGACGACGCGCGTCAGGTCGCCGCCCGGGGCGAGGATGGTGCAGGTCTTGCCTTTCCCACACTTGAATTCCGCGGCAGAGAAGGCGCGGGCGATGGCGCCGTGGGTGGCGGCGTCGGCCTCGGCCCAGAGACCGGCGGGTTTGTCGCCCTCGCCCACCAGCAGGATCAGCGCGCCGGAACGGGGCAGGGTGGGTTTGGTGAAGCCGATCTCGAGCATGGTTCTGGACTCCCGCAACTGGTGTTGGGGGCAATGTAGCCAGCAGGGGGCGGCGCGGCTATCTGGGGCGGGCGATGACGGAACTGCTGCACGCGGACGAAGCCGGCATTGCCCGGGCGGCGGCATTGCTCTGCGGTGGCGGGCTGGTTTCATTCGGCACCGAAACGGTGTACGGGTTGGGCGCGGACGCGACGAATGCGCACGCGGTGGCTGGCATTTTTGCCGCCAAGGGACGGCCGCGATTCAATCCGCTGATCTGCCATTATCCGGACGCGGGTGCGGCGTTCGCGCATGTGGTGGCGGATGATGCGGCGCGGCGGTTGGCGGACGCGCTGTGGCCGGGACCACTGACTCTGGTGCTGCCGCGGCGGGCGGACTGCCCCGTGGCGCTGCTGACCGGGGCGGGGCTGGACACGCTGGCGGTGCGCGTGCCGGCGTCCGCGACAGCGCTGGCGCTGCTGCGGGCGGTGGCGCGGCCGGTGGCTGCGCCATCGGCGAACCGGTCGGGGCGGATCAGTCCCACCGATGTGGCGCACGTGCTGGCGGAGCTGGAGGGGCGGATCGACGCGGTGTTGGACAGCGGCCCCTGTCCGGTTGGGGTCGAGTCGACCGTGCTGGATTTGAGCGGCGCGGAGCCGGTGCTGCTGCGCCCGGGCGGGGTGACTGTCGAGGCGATCGAGGCCGTGATCGGCCCGACCGCGCGCTGCGTTACCGAGGGCGGAGCCGTTCGGTCGCCGGGCCTGCTTGCGTCGCATTATGCGCCGGAACTGCGGGTTCGGTTGGATGCACACGAACTCAACCCTGATGAGGCGCTGCTTGCGTTCGGTCCGGCGCTGCGTCACGCGGCGGTTGTCTTCAACCTGAGTGAGCGCGGCGACCTCACCGAAGCTGCGTCACGATTGTTCCAGGGGTTGCGCTGGCTGGATGCGGAGGCACCGCATCATGGTCTGGCCCGTATCGCGGCGATGCCAGTGCCGGAATCCGGGTTGGGGCTGGCGATCAACGACCGGCTTCGGCGCGCGGCGGCACCTCGCGCAGAGTGAGCGACTGGGCTGCCACCCGGCATCGCTCTCGCCCGCTATGCCCCCGCCCCTCCATCCAGCCAAACAGACGGATTGCAAAGGCACAGCCTTTGCCGAGAGGTCCAGGAGAGCAGAGCTCTCCTGGCGGGTTTCAGGACGGAGCCCTGATCTTGCTTGCTTCACCCGATGGCCCTGTTCGCCACCCCGCGGACCGCTTGCGAATCCGTGGCGATGATGTTGTGAAATGTCCCGTTGCCGCGCCGCCGACCTGGTCTCGATGCACCATGCAAGATTTCTGGGCCTCGATCGTGACATTCTGCTTGCTCTGCCTCGGCGCCGGGGTTGGGCGGCACGTGCATCCGCGCCTGCCGGAAACCTACCGCACGCGCGAGACGATCGAGACCATGCAGCTAGTCATCGGCATGCTGGTCACGTTCGCGGCGCTGGTGCTGGGGTTGCTGACGGCCTCGGTAAAGACCAGCTACGACGCCGCCGCGCGCGACCGTCATGCCTATGCGCTGCAACTTACTTTGCTGGATTCATGCCTGCGTGACTATGGGCCTGCCACTGCGCCGGCCCGTGATGATTTGAAATCCTATACGGCGGCGGTGATTGCCAGCACCTGGCCGAACGAGCCAGCCCCGTCTGGCATTGGCTACCCCAGCACGACCGGCATGCCGATCATCGGCGCGTCCCCTGTTCTGGGCGCGCTGATGAACCGGATCGGACAGCAGATTCGCATGCTGCAGCCGCATACGACGGTCGAAATCAACACCGCCGCGGATTGCCGCGCGACCTATGGCGATGTGGTACGCGATCGGTTGGTGGTGATCGAAGATGCCAGCGCGTCATTCTCGGCGCCGTTCTTTTGGATGTTGGTGTTCTGGCTGATGGTCATTTTCCTGGCGCTTGGCCTCGCCGCGCCACGCAACAGGCTGGCGTTGGTTGGCATCCTGCTATGCGCCATCTCGCTGAGCAGCGCGGTTTTCGTTATAGCGGATCTGAGCAGGCCTTACCGGGGGCTGATGGCGATTTCCAGCCACGATATGCGCGTTGCACTGGAACGCATGATGGCACCTGCGCCATAGCACGGCGCTGCCGGATCTATCGCCCGAACTGTGCGGACCGCCACTTGACGGCAGCCGGCACACCTTCGGTCGCGGCAATCTGGCGAAACTGCGCGCCGAGTTCGGTCGTGGTTGCGTAGAGCGGTCCGACGACGTCGAGCCCGGCAGCAAGCGCAGTGCGGAATCCCGCGGCGTCGGCGACCCGGTTGACCGCCCGTTTCGTCGCGTAAAGTGCCTCCGGCGAGATCAGGGTCAGGCGCTTTGCATAGTCGAGGCTCGCTTTGCGCAAATCGGCGAGCGGCACGATACGATTGATCATGCCCAGGTCGAGCGCAGCCTGCGCGTCGATCTGATCGCCGAAATAGAGCAACTCGCGGGCTTTTTTGTAGCCAATGATCATGGGCATGACGATGGCCGGGCCGACCGACGAAAACCGCACTTCCGGCTCGCCGAACGTCGCGTTGTCGGCCGCGATCGTCAGGTCGCATAGCATGACCAGCTCGCACCCGCCTCCGAGCACGTGGCCCTGCACCGAGGCAATCACGGGCTTCTTCATCAGCCATGGCATCATCTCGAATTCGAGCTGCGGTTGCAGATGGGCATGCGCCTTGGCCGGATCGCTCCGCCAATCGTCGGACCCGGGACCCTTGGCGCCGATGTCGTAACCCGCGCAGAAGCTGCGCCCCTCGGCACGCAACAGCACGACGTTGGTTGCGGCGTCTGCATCGGCGCGCGCGAATGCGTCGCTGAGTGCCTGTTGCAGATCGTGGCTGATGGCGTTGAGTTTGTCCGGCCGATTGAGGGTGATGATGCTGACTTTGTCGTCAACGTCGTAAATGACGAGCGGGTCGGGCATGGTCCGTCTCCCTGCTATGCGTGGCGTGGACAAACGACGAAGCGAGGCCGGGTGGGAGCGGGGACGATCGCGGGGTTTGCGAACAAGGTTGCTTCGTCGCTTCGCTCGTCGCAATGACATGGGGGCTGCGGCTCACGAACATGCGGGGCTGTGGGGGTGCGAGACATGTGGGGCTGCGGCTCGCAATTCCCTGACAGCTGGTACTAGGATGTTCGCAGTGGCAGGGGTTGCTCGGCCAGCATATCCCGCAGCACCACCGCGCGTGCTTCGTCCAGGTCCAGCCCGTGCGTTGCAATCATCGGTGCGGCATCGGCCAGGACGGCATCCACGTCCTGCATCAGCTTCAAGCGCTTGAACAGATCGGGGCGCGTCAGGCCCATGCTTTCGCCGACCAGCTCGAGAAAATTCACCACTTCGAACGGCCAGTCGCGTTCGTGGCTGCACAGCTCGCGATGGCAGGCATGGTAGATGCCGGCGAGCGTCGTCACGCCGGCATCTGCCGCCGCCTGCAATTGGTCGCGATGCACCTGCCGCTTGTACTCGGGCAGCGCGTTCAGCGTGTTGCACATGTAGCCGACGCGGGGCTGCGCCAGATCGACGAACTCCAGGCCGGGGATCATGCGCAGGATCGCCTCCGCCGCTTCGGAAACGCCGGCGACGCCGGGGTGCTCGTGCAGGCCGACGCGCTTGTGCACGGGGTGGCGCAGCAGCGGGCGCAGGGTTTCTGTCCGTTCGGCCAGGAAGCGCAGGAATGGGGTTAGTTCAAGTTGGTCGGCGCGGGAGGGAATGACCACCTCGCCGAGCTGCGTCTGGCAGGTGGGGCACCAGGTCAGCACGCGGCCGCCGGCACTGCCCAGGCGGTCCACCGTGCGGTTGGCGATGCGGCCGGAGGTGGTCAGGTCGCCGGCGCGGAATTGCAGCACGCCGCAGCAATGCGACGGGCCGCCCATGACCCGATATCGGATGTCGAGCGCGTCCATGACGTCGAAGCACAGCAGGGCGATGTGCGGAGTCTTGAGCAAGTTGCAGCCGGTGTAGAACACGACGTCGGGCGGCGTATCATCGGCTTCGTCATCGGGGCGGAAACGGGTCAGCAGTTCAGGCGGAAGCTGCAAGCGCGACAGCACGCGCACGCCGGTTGTCATGCCGGTGAAGCGGGTGAAGCCATCCTTGCGGCGTGACGTCGTGTCGGCATCGCGCTGCATCGCCAGCCGTGCCATGGTGAGCATGAAACGCGGGTTCACGCCCTCGGGGCAGGCAGGAATGCAGTGCCCGCTGCCGGAGCAAACGGAGGCCCAGCGGGCGGAGGCTTCCGGGGTCGCCTCGCCGCGCAGGATCGCCAATACGCCGGCGGCGATGCCGGGCGCGTCTGACGTGTCAAGGCCCGCGGGGCCGGGCATCGGGCACACTTCCACGCAACGGCCGCAGGCGGTGCAGCGGTCCAGCACGTCCTGCGTGCGCGTTTGCAAGGCTGGTTCAAAGCCACCGTCCATTGCGCGAGCCCTCC
>Ga0335072_10011976_pt1 | contig 12391 bp, 10 predicted proteins | sample Lox_Sample_21_FD_206725 | JGI IMG/M metagenome (GOLD analysis project Ga0335072, IMG submission 206725) | Soil microbial communities from Loxahatchee National Wildlife Refuge, Florida, United States - Lox_Sample_2.1 | ecosystem: Environmental > Terrestrial > Soil > Wetlands | place: USA...
CGCCTGCTTATGTCAAACAGCGCACATAACCCGGCGATGTTTTCGAGGTCGACCTTGGCTTCCGACTCTTCGATACCCAAAGCCGCCAGGCTGCTGCCAATCATCCGGAGCTGGCTTTGCATGCGGTCGGCACCCACCGCAAAGCAATAGGCCGCGAACTCGTCGGTTGCCATCGCGCGCAGGTCCTTCATCAATTCGATGATGGCATCATTGAGCGCGCCCATCTCTGCGGCCAGTTCAGCAGGCTTGAGGGTTTTCATCTGCTCGATGGCGTGCTCGCGGCTCAATGGCGGAATGGTTCGGTCAACCGAGAGGCCGCAAGAGTAAAGGCGATCGAGGGCGAAGAGCGCATTGGAGTAAAGGTGCGTCGCCGTGTGGAACCGCTCTTCGAGAAACTTGACCGCATCCAGAGTGTTCTGCCTCTCAGAGAGCCGAAGGCCGAGATTGGCGAGCTGGATGGTTGCGAAGGCTCCGGCGACGGCGGCGCTGGTGCCGAAGATCAGCGCCAGAATCGCGGTGATGGACTGGATCTTGTCGGGCGCGGAGAGCGGGGTGTGCAGACTCGACCCGGAGAGCGTTGCGTAGAGCGCCAGATAGGCGGCCAGGGTGAGTACGATCACCAGGACCAGGGCAAGGAGAAAGGATGGAAGGCCGCGCACGTGCATCTACCTCCGCGGTCGCTGAATTTTATATGGCCCTGATTGTAGCTTCGAAATTCACTTTGTGATGGGCCTGCGGAAGGATATTTTGGTAGGCCGCATAAAGGCCCTCGAAGACGGAATCCCAGCTGGCGGTGAGGGCGTAGGTGCGGGCGGCGGCGCGCATCTCTGCGTGCCGGGCCGGATCGGCGAGGATGGCGGCGATGGCGGGAGCGAACTCTTCGTCGGTGGCGATGCGGCCGGTCTGGTGATCGCGGACGATGGTGCATGGGCCGCCGTCGGGCGTGACGATGGCGGGCACGCCGCTCGAGAGTGCTTCGAGCACGACGTTGCCGAAGGTGTCGGTGTGCGAGGGGAAGACGAAGAGGTCCATGTTGGCGTAAGCGGTGGCGAGCGCTTCGCCACGCAGGACACCGGTGAACTCCGCACGACGCAGCCGCTCGCGCAGCCAGGCTTCGTCGCCGCCGTGGCCGACGATGAGGAAGCGGAAGTTTTCAACGCCCATGCGCTCGAGTTCGCGCTCGATTTCGACCAGGAGCGCGATGTTCTTTTCCACCGACAACCGGCCGACAAAGCCGAGGACGCGGGCGCGGTCATCGGGCGAGCGGCGGCGTTTTACCGGGCTGAATATCTCAGCTTCAACGCCACGCGGCATCAGGTAGCAGGGACGGTTGGTGCGTTTCGTGAGTTCGGCGCAGAGCTCCGGGTTGGGGGCGAAGAGCACGCGGGCTTTGGAGTAGAAAAAAGCCGCGGTGGCCAGGGCAAGGTCCTGGATCTTCTGGGCCGTTGCTGAGGACTGGTGTTCGGGCAGGAAGCGGAGCAGCCAATCGGAACGTCGGGCCAGGTATTCATGAACGTTGGTGTGCCAGCTGGCGGCCACCGGCAGATCGAGGTGAGCGGCCAGGCCGACGCCGAGCATGCCCAGTTCGCTGGGGCCCGTGACGTGAATGAGATCGGGCCGGAAGCGCTCCAGCGTGTCGCCGATGAGAGGGATGTGGCGGAGAAATGCCGGATCGAAGCGCAGATCCTTTTCCAGAGCGAAGGAAAGAAAGCTGCGCGGCAGCTCGAGTGTCCATACGCTGCCCTCTTCGACGACCGCCTGGGCGCGGTCGCCGGCGCGGACGCAAAGAAAGGGGAGATTGCGGCGGCGCGCAAAAGCTTCGAAGTGCCGGCTGGTGTGCGCCACGCCGTTGACTTCGTGGAAGGAATCGGGGAAGTAGGCGACGCGAGGCGGATCGGGCGGAATGGGCATGTTTAGCAAGTTAGCGGGCCAGCGAGTCAGCGAGTTAGCGGGGCCGGTTTCCGCGGCTCGCTAAGTGCGCTTGTAGCGCTCACTCCGCTCAATATCTTCAGCCTTCGTGGTCGCCCAGGGCGAGGCGCAACTGGTGCGATTCGCTCCAGGCCATGCGGAGGCCGTCGGCGACCAGGCCCCGGCCCATCAATTGCACCATGCCGAGGATCGTGGACAACACTCTCGGCGCCTTGCCGTGAGGCCAGAGTTCGCAAAGAGGGCGGACGACGCCTTTCGCATCCGGATGATAGACGCGCTCGTCCCAGGTACGCGAGCCGGCGGGAAACTCAGGATAGTTGCGCACGGCGTCGATTGTGGACTGCAGGATGCGGTGCTTCCAGGGCTCGGCGTACTGGGGCATGAAGAGAACGTTGCTGATCTTCTGGCGCCGGATCTCGTGGACGAACTCGGTGAAGCTGGCGGCGTTGGTCAGGTTGATGTTCGCGTTCGGCTCTACGCCGTGGCGGTCGCCGCCGGAGATGAGCAGCATATTCCAGCGCTGGGCGAGGCGGCGAACCTCGCGGTTCTCATCCCAGTTGCGCAGGCCGTTGAGCTCGAGCGCGTGAATGTAAGCACCATTCTTCTGCAGGAATTCATTCACCAGGAACTGATGCTTCTCTTTACCGACGAGATAGAGGTCCCAGAGAGGATGATTGAAGATGACCAGCACGTTGGGCTCGCTGTGCAGCGCGGCCAGAATCTCGGTAAGCCGCGCATCGCTGGGGTGGGCCGTGAATTCCTGGAGGGTCTGCATCCACTGGGCGGCTTTGGCGCTGGGCAGGTTGTGCACGCCGAGATGGAAGGACTGGACGCCGCCATAGGGCGCGCTCCACTCGACGGAAACGGGAATGCGGCGGGCGCTGGGCACGGTGCGCAGCAGCATGGGTGCCTGGATGCTGTCGTGGTCGCTGATGGAAACCATCGACGCGAGGTCCAGGTTCTCGATTTGCCGGCTCTCGAGATCGAAGGCGAGTTTGGGCGTAAGGGGTGGAGTCCAGTAGCTGGCGGCGTAGTTGATGCGCACGCCATGTTTCTGCTCGGCGGTGCGTTCCATGCGCGACAGCACGGGGCGAATCACTGGAAACTGATTGCCAAAGTTCGCGAGAAAATCCAGTGTTTCCTGGGATTGGTTGGTGTGACTGTGCAATGAGACGCCGGTGCGAAAGCCTTTCGGGGCGCCTGCATCGCTCCACAGGTAAGAGATGGAAGAACTGGGCATCGTCGCTCCTTGGATCGGCGATGAAGTAAGCAATCCGATCGCCGATCGGCTTGCAGATTTCCACAACCAGTATCTATGGAGGATGGTAAAGAGGCGGTTAATAGAACGCGAATTGCCGTTCAATTCACAAAAGAATCAATAGAGTTACGGAGAAAAAGCGGGCGAAACCCGGAGATTCGCGGTGAAAGCGGGCTCTAAGGTAACGGGATGCGGGTCTGCACTGTCGCTCGGGAGCCAGGATGATTCGCGGGAGCTGGTGCTATTTGCGGGTCTTGGCGATCTCGGGACCGAGGAAGTCCTCGAGCGTCCAGCCAGCCATCAGATCGCCTTCGTGTTCGCCGGTGCGGTTCGCGGCGCGTGCTTCGGCGGCAGCGGCTTCGACGACGAGATAGTTTTCGCTGAGGCCGCGGCGCAGCATCTCGAAGGCCTGCTCGGGGGTATCGGCGAACTGGAAGAGCTCGATGTCTTTGGGCGAGATGGCTCCGGAGTCGACGAGGGCTTCGAGGTTCAACACTTTGCGCCAGTACTCTGAGCCGTAGACCACGACGGTAATCTTTTTGGCCAGCTTCTGGGTCTGCGCGAGGGTGAGGACCTCGAACATCTCGTCGAGGGTGCCGAAGCCGCCGGGAAAGACGACCAGCGCCTTCGACAGATAGGCGAACCAGAGCTTGCGCATGAAGAAGTAGTGGAACTCGAAGTTGAGCGAGGGCGTGATGTAGGGGTTCGGTGTCTGCTCGAAGGGCAGCCGGATGTTCAGGCCGATGGTTTTTCCGCCCGCCTCGTAGGCGCCGCGGTTAGCGGCTTCCATAATGCCGGGGCCCCCGCCGGAGGTGACGACGAAGCGGTGCTTGCGCGAGGGAAGGCTCTGGGCCCAGCGGGTAAACATGTTGGCCAGACGGCGGGCATCTTCGTAGTAGCGGGCCATCTCGACGGCGGCGACGGCGCGTTTGCGCTGCAGATTGGTGGCTTTGCCGGCGGCGATGTCGGGGGCTTTGGCGGGCTGCTCCTCGGTGGGCGCGGGACGAGTTGATCCGGTGTTGTCGAGGAGTTCCAGGGCGTGGTCGGCTTCGTCGCGGCCGCGAAAGCGGGCGGAACCGAAGAAGACTACGGTGTCCTGAATCTGCTCGCGGCGGAAGCGGGCCAGCGGCTCGAGATATTCGGAGACGATCCGGATGAGGCGACCGTCGGCGCTGTTCAGAAAGCCGGGATTTTCATAGGCGAGCGGAGCGGCTTGCAGCGGTGCGGGAGCGCCGTTCGGGGGGATGACTGCCTGTTCAGCCGACTCTGCCGCTGAGGCGTTGAAAGAGCCGGCCGGAGGCGCGCTTCCATTGCCGGGCGCTTGTTCCCGGTTTGCCACGGTTTGCCGGTCATCGGTCATGGCTGATTATCCATCCCGGTGGCGGAGAGCGTCCTGAAACGCAATCCAGAGATTCAGAAGGCCCAGACCGGAGACGATTCCCCGCACAGCGCCGTGAGAGGCAAAGACCGAAATGCTGGGAAACTGCAGGAAGATGGGGTTCTGATCCCAGAACGTATGCGACCACGGAGCGTAGCAGACAGCCAGGCCGATGTACATGCGCAGCATGACGCGCAGGAACAGTTCCATGCGCTCAAGCCAGCGGGGAATACGCTGCGGGTGATGCGACCCGGTGTGCGCTGCGCCTGTTGTTCCGGGCTGGGGACGAGAAGAAGCTTCGGGCACAAACTCGCCTTCAGGCCCAGGCAGGGGAGCCGGACTCAGAGCGAGCGTTGGCGACGGCATTTCCGGCTGCTGGGACATTCCTCTTCAATGCGCCGCCCCCGATCCCGATCGCAACTGGCGAAGACCCTTCCGATCCGGCTCGCGGACGCCGTACTCAAACGGTAACACAGTGAGGCTACGGGCACCTGGAGGCACCCGGGATTTCGAGCGGAGACGCTTGCTTCCAGGATGCGAGGGGAGTAAGTTGTGTGTGGAATTGCTGACCACAGGATCGGCAACGGAACCAAGGCACTTCCGGCCGTCCAATCAACGCGCGCTCCTGATCACCGCTGAAAGGAGACTTATGCGACTCGCGGCTACGATACTGTCTCTCTCCCTGGCTCCCTTCGCATTTTCTGCGCAAACCACCCTGAAGGATGTGGCGGCGCCGGTGACGCCATGGTCGAACGTGAGCGGCTGTCCGGTTTCATTGCAGGCGACGCAGATCTCGTCAGCCGACATGATGCAGGTGCGCAAGGGGCAGCCGCAGAACGCGGGCCAGCGGCTCCATCTCGTGCTCGCGGACCGCGATTCCAAGCAGATTGTTGCCGCCACGGTGGCCGTGCAAGGCTTCACCTTTACGCCACGGATGATGAATGCCGGAAATACCGCTGACCTGACCGTCCGAAAGGTGCGTCCGGGCGAGGAAGCGCAGAAGGGCTCTTCGCAGGCAACGCGAACGATCCACATGACTTTCCAGGCGGGCACTTCTGTGGCCGCGGACATTGTGGTGGAAGGCGTTTCAGCTACGCAGACGATCGACCTGATTGCGCTGAGCTATGCGGACGGCACGAAGTGGAAGCTGGCCGAAGGGCAGAGCTGCCGGATCGCGCCGGACCCGCTGATGCTAATTAGCGCGACGAGCCGATAACCACCCTGACAGCATTTGATCGACAGAGCATCCCTCAGGAGCTAAAGCCCAGCTTCTTCAGAGCGTCCTTCGGCATAGCTAAAGTGATGCCCTGTTGCAAAGCTCTCCCACCGGAGATTCGCCAGATCCTGGCAGGCAATCTCGAATCTATGCTGACCAACGGTACAGCCTCATAGCCGGAAGTAGACGCCGAGCATGGGCTCGGAGGTGTGCGTGAAGGCACCGGTGGAAGTGAAGAGCCGGCTCAGATTGGGTGCCTTGTAGAGATTGCCGCGGTATTGGAAACGCACTCCGATGTGAGGGAGCAGGCCCCAGTCGATCCCGGCTCCGTAGACGAAGGCTGGCTTGGTAGCCGAGGCGGTATTGCTCTGGTTGCCGGTGGGTTCATTGAAGAGCAGGCCGACACCTGCGAGGGCGAAGGGGCGCAGGTTTGCACCGTGCAGAGAGACGACCCAGTCACCTGTGAGCTCGTGCGCATTGGCCGAAACCGCCGCTACAGTGCAGCCGCCGGTGGGGCATGGCTGTCCGGCGGGGAATTTGTAGGTCTGGTTAGCACGGTTGTAGGAGTAGGTCACGTCGTAGCCGATGAGCGGATTGTCGATGTGGCGCAGTTCGAGCAGGCCGCCAGCGGAGTTCGAAGGGCTTTGGACCGTGCCGTTGCCGTTGGTGGTGCCGCTAAAGGCTCCGTACAGGCTTGCCGCTACGTCTGTCTGTGCTGAGGCGGCGCTACACAAAGCGAGTGCGGCAAGGAAGAAGATTGCAGGAATTGATGGCTTCGTCCAGTTCGTCAAGTTTGTCATCGGGGGGAACTCTCCGAAAAAGGATGTCAGGGTTAGGTTCTGAGGATTGGACGCGCGTTGGCCCGATTCTCCTCGGCCCGTGGCAGTAACTCCGTAGATGCTGAGACTTACCGGTCTGGCGGGTTGCGGGCGGCTTACTGGCTCAAACCCGGGATCGGCACAAGAGTTTCTGGAGTTGACAGAGCGGCCTCAATCGATAGATCATTTTTGCGGTTGACTGCACACGTGTGCAACCCTCCCCCGAGGATGTGGCCAAGCGTGAATTCTTTCCGTCCCTGCTGAGCTTTGCCGTGATCCTACAGCCCATCAAGGAGTCATTCGTTCTTATGAGTCATTTGCTCGTCCGGCCAGAAGTCTTTTGCAACCGGACGGAAGATTTTGGATTCGAGTATCTGTCGTTTGAAACGCGCAAGCTGGAGCCGGGCGAAAGCTACAGCGGCGGAACGGCGGAGCGAGAGCTGGCGATGGTCGTGCTCGGCGGCACGTGTTCCGTGACGAGTTCACGCGGCGAGTGGCACAGCTTCGGCAAACGCAAGACGGTTTTCGAGGGGCTGCCCTACACGCTGTATCTGCCCATTCATAGTGAGTTCACGGTGAGCGCCAATACGCCGTGCGATCTGGCGTTTTGTTACGCGAAGGCCGAGGAGGAGTATCCGGCGCGGCTGGTGACGCCGCAGCAGGTGGGGATCGAGATTCGCGGCGGCGGGAATGCGACGCGGCAGATCCACGATATGCTGCCGCCGTCGTTTCTGGCGCACCGGCTGATTGTGGTGGAGGTGTTTACGCCGGCGGGCAACTGGTCGAGCTTTCCCCCGCACAAGCACGATGTGCACAATCCGCCGGGCGAGGTGGATCTGGAAGAGATCTACTACTACCGCATCGATCGTCCGGAAGGCTTTGCTGTGCAGAAGGTGTACACGGCCGACCGGCGGATTGACGAGACACTGACGGTGCGTAACGGCGAGCTGGTGCTGATTCCCGAGGGGTATCATCCAGTGGCGGCGGCTCATGGATACAACGTGTATTATCTGAACGCGCTGGCGGGGTCGGCGCGGTCGCTGGCGGCTTCGGATGATCCGGATTATGCGTGGGTGCGCGGAGCGTGGAAAGAGAAGGATCCGCGGATGCCGATGATCCGGCGGTGAGTGGGTGTGCTTTCCTACCCTGTCGACAGGAAAAAATCGACAGGATGGGGCACGGAAGTTCGTGGTTTATTCAATCAGGAGAGATGGGATGAAGACGCGGCGCATGACCATGGCCCAGGCACTGCTTGCGTTCCTGAAGAACCAGTACGTGGAGCGCGATGGGCATGAGCACAAATTCTTTGCCGGTGTGCTGGGTATCTTTGGGCACGGCAACGTGGCGGGCATCGGGCAGGCGCTGCAGCAGAATCCGGACTTGCCGTTCATCCTGGTGCGCAACGAGCAGTCCGGCGTGCACATGGCTACGGGCTTCGCGAAGGCCAGCAACCGGCTGCGTGCATTTGCATGCACGTCGTCGATTGGGCCCGGCGCGACGAACATGATTACCGGCGCGGCGCTGGCGACAATCAACCGATTGCCGGTGCTGCTGCTGCCGGGCGATATTTTTGCGCGGCGCAACGTGGCTCCGGTGCTGCAACAGATCGAATCGCCTGCCACGCAGGACATCGGCGTGAATGATTGCTTCAAGCCGGTGTCGCGGTATTGGGACCGGATCTACAGGCCGGAGCAGTTGATCACCGCGCTCCCGGAGGCGATGCGTGTACTCACCTCGCCTTCCGATTGCGGCGCGGTGACGCTTGCGCTGCCGCAGGATGTGCAGACGGAAGCGTTCGATTATCCAGAAGAGCTTTTTGCGAAGCGCGTGTGGCTCATTCGCCGGCCGGTGCCGGATCCAGTTTCATTCGAGCGCGCGGTGGCGCGGATTCGCGCGGCCCGCAAGCCGATGATTGTGGCCGGCGGCGGCGTGCTGATGAGCGAGGCGTCGGCTGCGCTGGCGGCATTCGCAGAAAAGACCGGGACTCCAGTGGCGGAGACGCAGGCGGGCAAGGGCTCGCTCAAGTGGGATCATCCGCAGTGCGTGGGCGCGATGGGCGCGACGGGCTCGCTGGCGGCGAACCGGCTCGCGCGCGAGGCCGATGTGGTGATCGGCATTGGGACGCGCTACTCGGACTTTACTTCAGCTTCGATGACGGCGTTTCAGAATCCGGAGGTGCGCTTCGTCAATATCAATACAGCGGAGTTCGATGCGTATAAGACAGGCGCGATTCCGCTAGTGGCTGATGCGCGCGTGGCGCTGGAGCAGTTGCAGGCTGCGCTCGAGAATTACCACGTGCCTGCCGAGTATGCATCGCGGATCGCCGATCTCCATGCCAAGTGGAGTGCCGAAGTTGATCGCCTTTTTCATTTGAAGCACCCCGGCAAGCCCGCGCAGAGCGAGGTGATCGGGGCGATGTGGGAGGCTTCGGGTGAGCGCGACATGCTGGTTTCTGCGGCGGGCAGCCATCCGGGCGACCTGCACAAGCTGTGGCGAACAGGTTCGCCGAATGGGTATCACATGGAGTATGGCTACTCGTGCATGGGGTATGAGATTCCCGGTGCGCTGGGGGCGAAGCTGGCCGATCCGAGCCGCGAGATCTTCGTCTTCCTGGGCGACGGCACTTACCTGATGATGCCGACGGAGATTGCGACCTCCGTGCAGGAAGGCATCAAGATCATTATCGTGCTGGTAGACAACCACGGCTTTGCGAGCATTGGCAGCCTGAGCCGCTCGCTGGGCCAGTGCGGATTCGGCACGAGCTACCGCACGCGGAACGAGGCGTCGGGCCTGATGGATGGCGCGGCCGTGAATGTAGACTTCGTGGCCAATGCGCGCAGCCTGGGCGCACATGCGGTGAAAGCGGAGACGATCGCGGATTTGAAGCAGGCGCTGCAAGAGGCGAAGGCGGCAGACCGGACCTCGGTGATCGTGATTGAGACGGACACATCCGTGGGGGTGCCGGGGTACGAGTCGTGGTGGGATGTTGCGGTGGCCGAGGTGGCAGAGATGGAAAGCGTCCGCACGGCGCGGGCGCAGTATGAAGAGGCGCGCAAACGCGAACGGTATCATTTGTGAGGAGGTTCGCATCATGACGGAACGGTTGCAGAATTTTGTGGACGGCGGGTGGCGCGCTTCTACCGCCGACCATGTGCTCAGTGTGATTAACCCCGCATCTGCTGAAGTGCTGGCCGAGGTGCCGCTTTCGACGGCCAGCGATGTGAACGCCGCGGTGGAGATTGCAGAGCGGGCATTTGCTGGATGGCGACGCACGCCGGTGGTGGATCGCGTGCAGCCGCTCTTCAAGCTGAAGACGCTACTCGAGCAGCATCGCGACGATCTCTCCCTCTCCATTACCGACGAGTGCGGCAAGACGCTGGCCGAGAGCAGAGGCGAGATACAGCGCGCGATTGAGAACGTGGAAACCGCGTGCGCGATGCCCATGCTGATGCAGGGCTCCAACTGCGAAGATATCGCGACTGGTATTGACGAACACATGATCCGGCAGCCGCTGGGCGTGGTGGCGGCGATTACTCCATTCAATTTTCCCGGCATGATTCCGTTCTGGTTCCTGCCCTACGCGGTAGCTGCGGGCAACTGCTTTTTGCTGAAACCGTCGGAGCGGGTGCCGATCACGTCGCAGAAGGTGTTTCACCTGATTCAGGAGGCGGGCTTCCCTGCGGGCGTGATTCAGCTGGTGAACGGCGGGCGCGATGCGGTGAACGCGATCCTCGATCATCCGGGCATTCGCGCGGTGAGCTTTGTAGGTTCGACGGCGACGGCGAAGTATGTCTACAGCCGCGCTGCGGCGAACGGAAAGCGCGCGCAGTGCCAGGGAGGCGCGAAGAATCCGGTCGTGGTGATGCCGGATGCCGATATGGAGATGACCACGCGCATTCTGGCTGATTCGGCGTTTGGGTGCGCGGGACAGCGCTGCCTGGCAGCTTCCGTAGCGATTACAGTGGGCGGAGCGCGGCCGAGCTTCACGGAACAGATTGTCGCCACAGCGACGAAGCGCAAAGTGGGCTACGGCGCAGCGCCCGGGATCGAGATGGGGCCGGTGATTTCGGCGGAGAGCAAAGCGCGCATCGAGGGGTTGATTGCAAAGGGCGAGCACGATGGCGCACGGGTACTGGTGGACGGGCGCGGGCGCAAGGTTTCGGGATACGAAGACGGCTATTTTGTGCTGCCGACGGTTCTGGACGATGTGCCGCCGGATGCAGAGACGGCGCGGACGGAGATCTTTGGGCCGGTGCTTAGCCTGATGCACGCGCAAACGATCGAAGAGGCAATTGCGCTGGTGAACGGACGCAGCTACGGCAACATGGCCTGCATTTTTACGACGGACGGCGCGAACGCGCGGCGCTTCCGGTATGAGGTGAACGCGGGCAACGTGGGTATCAACGTAGGCGTGGCCGCACCGATGTCGACGTTTCCGTTCAGCGGATGGGGCGAAAGCTTCTTTGGCGATTTGCATGCGCAGGCCCACCACGCGGTGGAGTTCTACACGCAGACGAAGGTGGTTGTTGAGCGGTGGCCTAAGGAGTGGAGCAGGAAGTTTTAACGGCAGGGACTAGGGAACAGGGACTGGAAGGAGAATGATGAAACAGCTGTTGGTGGGCAATGCTCCCTGTTCGTGGGGGACGCTGGAGAACCAGGACAAGAGCCAGTCGGTTCCTTATGACCGGATGCTCGACGAACTTGTCGAAACTGGTTATACGGGAACAGAGCTGGGCGATTGGGGGTATATGCCTACCGATCCGGCAGCGCTGAAGGAAGAGCTCGAAAAGCGGAATCATCTGGTGATGCTGGGCGCGTTTGTGCCGGTGGCGCTCAAGAATCCCGGCGCGCATGAGGCCGGCGTGGCGACGGCTGTGAAGACGGCGAAGCTGATCGCCGCGGTGGCCACGACACAGTCGCCGTTCCTGGTGCTCTCTGACGATAACGGAACCGAGCCGGCGCGCACGCATCTGGCGGGGCGTGTTCCGCCGAGCGCGGGGCTCAGCAAAGACGAGTGGAAGACATTTGCGGGCGGGGCGGATCGCGTTGCGCGCGCGGTGCATGACGAGACGGGGCTGCGCACCGTGTTCCATCACCATTGCGCGGGTTACGTGGAGACGCCGGACGAGATTGCAACGCTGCTCGACCTCACTGATCCGGAGCGGCTAGGGCTGGTCTTCGACACCGGGCACTACTATCACGGCACAGGGCGCGAGGATGTGGATCTGGTAGCGGCGCTCGATCGATTCAAGGAGCGCATCTGGTACATCCACCTGAAGGATATTGAGCCGAAGGTTGCGCGCCGGTCGCGTGAGGAGGCGTGGGACTACTTCACGGGCATGCGGCACGGGGTGTACTGCGAGCTGGGCAAGGGCTGCGTGGATTTTCCGGCTCTTCTTCGGTGGCTCGCTGCACACGATTACAAAGGCTACGCGCTGGTGGAACAGGACGTGCTGCCTGGCATGGGCACTCCGAAGGGGAGCGCGCAGCGCAACCGGGATTATCTGCGGTCGATTGAAGCGAATTTTGCTTGAAGGTTTGTGCTTTCCCATCCTGCCGACAGAAAAAGTCGACAGGGTGGGCACGGAAGTTCGCGGTCTATTGAATGAAAGCGGTTGAGGTTTGTGCTTCCCACCCAAGCAAGTTTGAGTTTGCATTTTTTGAGGGCACAATGAGCACGAAGAAATTGCATTTCGGAATCATCGGGGCCGGACGCATTGGCCGCGTGCACGCGGAGACACTGGCTTTCCGACTGCCGGAGGCTGAGATTGTTGCGATTACCGACGTGAATT
>Ga0335072_10011978_pt1 | contig 12389 bp, 8 predicted proteins | sample Lox_Sample_21_FD_206725 | JGI IMG/M metagenome (GOLD analysis project Ga0335072, IMG submission 206725) | Soil microbial communities from Loxahatchee National Wildlife Refuge, Florida, United States - Lox_Sample_2.1 | ecosystem: Environmental > Terrestrial > Soil > Wetlands | place: USA: Florida...
CCAAGCGCCTGCTCGACGCTGGTTTTCCCGAAAAAGATGTAATTGTTGACGGACCAAATCCGCGCAAGAAGAATCTCGTGGTCCGCTACCGCGGTACCGCTAAAAAGCCTCCGGTTCTGTTTATTGGGCACTTGGACGTGGTCGAAGCCCGGCGCGAGGATTGGAGCATGGATCCGTTTCAGTTCATCGAACAGGACGGCAATTTCTACGGCCGCGGTACACGCGATATGAAGGCCGGCGACGCCATCCTGGTCATGAGTTTCATCCGCCTGAAACGCGAAGGTTATCAGCCCGATCGCGACTTGATTATCGCCCTGACCGCCGATGAAGAGGCTGGTGACTCCAACGGCATTGACTGGTTGCTGAAAGAGCATCGCGATTGGATCAACGCGGAATACTGCATCAACCTGGATGGAGGGGAATTCGAGCGCCTAAAAGGCCAGCGGGGCCTCGCTGGTTTGCAGGCCAGTGAAAAAGTCTATGCTGACTATCAGTTTGCGACCACCAATCCCGGTGGGCACAGTTCCGTGCCCGGCCCCGACAACGCCATCTACGAACTCGCAGCGGCTTTAAGCAAACTCGAGAAATTTTCTTTTCCGGTGCACATCAATGAGATCACCCGGAAATATTTTTCCCAATCGGCTGGTTTCACTTCCGGCTCGCTGGCCGCGGACTTGCGTGCCGCCGCGCAGCAGCCTCCAAATCAAGCCGCCCTTCAACATTTGTCCGCCATCCCGTATTACAACGCTCTTTTGCGCACCACTTGTGTCGCTACCATGTTAAGCGGAGGTCATGCTCCCAATGCGCTGCCGCAATCGGCGCGTGCCAACGTCAACTGCCGCATTTTTCCTGGAGACGATCCCGAAGAAGTGCGCAAAACCCTGGAGCGGGTGGTCGCCGATCCTGAAGTCAAAATCACCATCGTTCCCGACAAAACTTCCGACGGTCGGCTCATTCCCATTGTCGCCGTTCCTCCTTCGCCTCTCCAGCCCGAATTGACCAGCGCCCTCGAACACACGCTCGCCTCCATGTGGTCGGGAATGGAGGTTGTGCCGACGATGTCCACGGGCGCAACGGACGGCAAGTATCTCCGTATCGCCGGTATTCCCACGTTCGGGATCGCCTGCATGTTTTTCGATATGGAAGACGACCGTTCCCACGGCAAAGACGAACGCGTCGGCGTTCAGGACTTTTACGACGGGGTGGAGTTTGGCTATCGTTTCATGAAGACACTCTCGAGTTGAGCCGCCAATCCTCCAGTCCGAAGGAACCGCGATGCTCAACCGGCCTCCCGCAAAAAGCAAAAGCCCCCGAATCTCGGGGGCTTCACGGTTTCGAAGATCTGCTGCAGCTCAGGGCTTTGTCGGATCAGGGGGTTCCCCAGGCTTCACGTCTTGCGGAGTCGTGGCGCTTGCCGCCACCGGCTTGGCGCTGTCTGACCCGTAGCGCGTCAGATAGGGCATGAACGGCGTCACTTCGAACGGCATCTTCTCACGTTCTGCCACGGTGCCCACTGGCTTGCTCTTGATCAGCGTAAGGTTGTCGTTCCATGGATCGATCTTCACTCGACCGCCAATCGGCAGCGCCGCGATCTTTTGCGGATTCTGCTTCGGATCCACCGGAACCGTCGATTTCAGGTCGGCGATCTCCGGCACCCGGTTGCCCAAGTGTCCGCTGATCAGGTTCGGGATTTCTTTCTGCCTCGCCTCCAGCGCCTGCAGGAACAATCCCGCGTTGCCCAATTGATTCTTGTACGGCGAATTGTTCAGAATCTGGATCGCTTTGGCGTTGGCTGCCGCTTCCTCTTCGGGAGTCCGCGCAAAGCCAAAGTGCCGGAAGGTGTCTTTGTCGTCCACCAGCAGCTGATCGAAGAACGCGTACTGAGAATCCAGGCGGTGGCCCAGTACCACGTGGCTCAATTCATGCGCAAGGATCGTCGCCAGGCTGGCTTCGTCGGGCAACACGTCGATCAGCCCGCGGCTCAGAACGATCGTGTGGCCAAGGGTGAACGACTCCAGCGTCGAGGTCATCAGCACCCGGCAGCGCACATCCGGATCCAAGTCGATATTGTTGGTGACTTCCAGGTTGTTGACCACCGTCTCCAAAACCTTGTCTACTTCGCCCTTCGGCGCCATCAGTCCAATTCGTTCCAGGCGGTCGGAGATGTTGTCTTCGGCCTGGCGGTCCCAGGAGCGCTGCGCCTGGAGCGGCGTCAGGTCGTTGTTGGTCTTGGTATCGTCATTGACCGGAGTCTCGATCAAAATCTTGCTAAGTTCTTCCTCCTTGGAACCGTTTCCGAGGTTATAGCCCCACAAACGAGTCTGCGCCTTGAAATCCAGCTTCTTGCTCACTGCATAGTGCAGGTCTTTTTCTTCGCTATACACGAACGTGGGCAGCCACAACCCAGGCTGCACGTTGGTACGCCAGCTATCGAAGTGGAAGTACCAGCTCGAGTGTCCGTTGCCGGTGTACGCGCCGTTGAATCGCACGATATGAAAGTCCTGATCCTCAACCCAAATGCGGCCCAGGAAGCGGCCATGATTGTTCTTTTCCGCCGGGGTAACGTCGAAAACCAGGCAACGCACTTCGCCCAGAAATTCGCGCCGCACATAGTCGAACTTGTAGTGCTGCTTGTCGAAGCCGTTGGTATCGATGAAGATCATCTGCAGGAAGCCGTCCGGCAAATATTGCATCGCGAAACTGAAGAAATTGCCGATAGACCCGAACATCTTCTTGCCTCGGGTGGAGGTGTCCGTCAAAGGCACCAACGCGACGCCCTTCTGGAAATTCGCGCGCCCCAGAAAATACTTATCTCCGGCCGGCACTTCCCCCAGGTCTTTGTCCGGCTTCAGGTTCTGGATGTACGTTTCTACCAGCGGCTGGTAGTTCCGCATTTGGCCGTACATGCGTTGTTCATTGCTGATCACACGATCCAGCGCCTGGTCCATCGTGCGCGGCTGATCCGGTGCCGGCGCAGCAGGCGTGTTGGCCATCGCCGGAAGAGTTGCACAGGCCCCCAGGAGCAGCGCCAGAATACCTTTCGACAGCTTTCTCATTTTTATTTCTCCCTCAGTAGGCCAGCCGGAATTCAATTCGGATTACGGCCGGAAAATCCACCGGTTCGCCTTGTCGCTTCGCCGGTTTGAACTTGATCTGTTGTGCGGCCCGGATTGCTGCGTCATCGAGGCCGTGGCCTAAGCCGCTCACGACGTTGTTCACTTTCACCGTTCCATTTGCCAGAAACACCACGGACAACCGCACGTCTCCTTCTACTTTCAGGCTACGGCCTTCCGACGTATATTCTGGCCGAGGCTTGTCGGTGATGTCCGGTGGTGTATCGGCATCGCCCGTCGCCGCCGCCTTCTTTTTTGGGGCCTCTGTCGAAGTGTCCATGGCGCCGAACCCTGCGGATGCTACTGTCGTCTTCTTCCCGCCGCCCCCGCTCGGAGGCACCGCGGTGCCATTACCAAATCCCGTGCTCGCTACGGTTCCGCGGATTCCGTTTTTGCCCCCGGTTCCGTTGCCGTAACCCTCGCCGCCGGGCAGCGCGGGCGATCCAAAGCCATTCACATTCCCTGCATGACCCGGAATGGCCTTCCCCGTAATCCCGTTCTCGTCCCCGAAGCCGCCGGTCTGCACTTTCTCTACAGGCGCGTTCACCGTCGCCGGCGCCGCGCTTCCCGAGCCCAAGTTCCCAACTTTCACGTCCTCTCTCGGGCGCTTCGGTCCGTTTTCCTTCGCGTCGATTTTCACGTCTTCGAAGGCCGGCTTGATCTCCTTAATCTCTACTTTCTCAACCTTTTTTGGCTGAACGACGGCCGGCTTCACCAAATTCGCAAAAATGTGCGGTTGTTGCGGATTCAGTTTCGGTGGTTCCACTGGATCTGCTGGTTTCACTTCCGCTTTCGGTTCGGCAACCTTTACCTTTGGCGGTGGAGGAGGCGGTGGTGCGACTGGAATTTCCGTAACCGGGGTGGTTAACGGTGTGGAGTTGTAAAAAGTCAGAGCGGTTTTCATTCCCTCCGGATACAGCAAGGGAACTAATAGGAAGAATACCAGTATCGAGATTTGCAGCACCGCGCTGGCGCCCACTCGGCCCCAGTTCGGTTTCTGTTCCGGCAGCAGGGCTAGGCGGGCTGGGATGGGTTTGCTCCCGATCTGCTGCTTCCAGGCTTCCGTATTGGCGCTCCGGACCCGGTTTGCGTTGAATCCGACGCCCAGTCCTGTTTTTCGTGGTGGATCAGCAATCATTGTGGTCATTCCGCTTGTCGCCTCATGCGAAAGTTTCTCCCGCAAGCCTGATTCCACGGAATCAGGTTGCTCCTAGTCGGGAAGTTTCTCGGTGCCAGTACGAGGGTACTTAATCCCGAGATGCCACCTAATAGGACTTTCGTACTAAAGACGCGTACTCGCTAATGACACCGCGAGTGCACACTTGAGGACGAAACGATAACCGGATTAAACCCGCCGAGGCGAATTTCGTTGCGGGGCAGGAATGCGCAACGCCTTCTAGGATACCGCAACTCCACGTGCTGGGGTCTGCAGATTTATGCACCGGTTTCCTTCCAGGGGGGTACCTCTATGATGCCCCATACATATAAGACGTTGGTTGCTTCCTACAGGCTCTAAGATATAGAAATAAGGTGATTAAGGGAGGCTCGACGAACGCGTGACTCACGATTCCGTTTCCGGCTCCCGGCCCCGCTCGTTGATGTTATTGCGTGAGCTACAGTTGCGCCTGGACGCGCTGTATGACTCCTCCCTGGCTTCCGGTTGGCGCCTTTCTCGAGAACAGTTTCTCTTGGCTGTGGAAAACAGCGTCGCCAAGCGCTTCGCTGGCTCGGCGGTTACGCCCGATGGCCTTCGGGAGTACTTGGAAGCACTGCATATCGACGATTTGGTTTTGGCCGCTGCTTGCCTCCACGGATCAGACGCTGCCTGGAACTACTTCGTGGCGAACTACCGTGGTTACCTGCGCGCTGCTGCCGGGGCTATCACCAAGGGCAGCCGGGCCGGGACCGATCCCGTGGAACTGGCGGACTCGCTCTTTGCCGAGCTTTTCGGTCTGGTGGATGGTAAGCGTGGCGAGTCTTCCTTGTTCCGGTACTTCCATGGACGGAGTTCGCTAAAGACTTGGCTGCGCACGATTCTTGCCCAGCGCCACATTGACTGCCTGCGCCAGAGCCGCCGCTGGGAGACTATTGAGAAAGAAGATGGCGAAAACGGAAAAGTTTTGCATACACAGAATCCTGCATCGCCGCCTCTCGACCCGCATCGCGACCGCTATTTACAATGTTTTGTCCTCGCTCTAAACGATAGTCTTGCCTCTCTCGACGCTGCCGACCGGCGACGCCTCGAGCTCTACTACGCACGCGACAATACCCTCGCGGAAATTGGCCGCGCTTTCGGCGAGCACGAATCCAGCGCCTCTCGCCATTTGGACCGCGCGCGCCGCGAATTACGCGCTGCAGTCGAAAACCGCTTACGCACCGGGCTGCTCGCCGGCGACGCGCAGCCGAAATTTGCGCCGTTGAGCGACGCGGAAATTGTCCTCTGTTTCCAGTACGCTGCTGCTGATGCGCCCATCGATTTCCGGAAAATTTTCCCCGATCCATCCTCGAGCCGCGACGAAACCAGACGAAAGGGATCGCCATGAACCCTTGCAAGATTCGATCCCCGAAACGTTCTACGATAGGAGAGCGTTATGGCTGCTGACGACCGCGAACAAAACTTCGAACGCGCCCTGGCGCGCCATTTGCGCCGCGCTTCTCCCCACTCCTCTTGTCCGGATGCCGAGGTTCTCGCCGCCTATGACGAACGCTCCCTTTCTCTTGATGAAATGGCCCACTGGAAAGAGCACATCGCGGCGTGCGTGCGATGCCAGGAAACTTTGGCGCTTGTCGCACAAACCGACCACCTGCCCGCGGAAGAAGGGGATCACCAGCAGGTCCTTCATCCGGTCGGGCAGACGTCCACGCCAGTCACTTCACTTGCCTCCAACTACAGCGTTGCACGAAACGCCCCCGCCGCGGCTCAGGCTTCCACCCTTCAATCAACTGTCGCTCCGATCAACAAGGGCGTGGCTCATCTGCCGTGGCGTTGGGTTGCTCCACTTGGTTTGGCAGCCGCCGCGGTTATCGTTTGGGTCGGTGTTCGGGAACTTCGGACGCAACATTACGCGCCTCTTCAAAAAACGGCGACGCAAATCGCGGAGAATCGCGCAGCCGCTCCACCAGCACCTGCCACACGCGTCGCGCCAATGGAAATGAACCGCGACGTCAGCTCTGCAAAACCACGCAACCCGCAGCCCTCTGCGGGCGTGGCTCTCACCGCCCCTGCTGCACCATCGTCTCCCTCCGCTACGATGAATGCTCCGGCAAAGCCGGGCGCCAAGCCGCCGCGCAGCGAACCCAACAACAATTTGCTAAATGGATCTTCTTCCAATTCTGAACTCCTCGCAGTTCCGCCGTCAGCTCCGGTTGCAGGCTACGCTGAAAAGGAACAAGACGCCGATCAAGTAGATCAGTTGAAGTCTGATTTCGAGGCCGCCAAAAAAGCGCGTTCCGAAACACCGCCTGTGCCCGCCGCCGAAACCGTCGAAGTGCAAGCTAACACGCACAACAAAGCGGCTGCCGCCCAAGTGACCTCGTATCAAAATCAGTTTGCTGCCCAACTCTTAACGCTCGCCAAGGTAGATCCCCACTACGTTGTCGCTCCCGGCAACATACGAGCTTGGCGATTGGGCGCTGGCGGCTCGATTGACCACAGCACCGATGCCGGCAAAAACTGGCAACCTCAAACCAGCGGCGTGACCAGCGAACTCACTAGTGGGTCTGCTCCCTCCGACACCGTGTGCTGGGTCGTCGGCAAAGCGGGAGCCATGCTGCTCACCACCGATGCAGGCAAGCACTGGAAGTCTCTTATGTCTCCGATTGCGGCCGATCTGGGCGGCATTCACGCTACCGACGCGATGCACGCCTCCGTCTGGGACGTCCCCAATCGCAATAGTTTCGAAACCGCCGATGGCGGCGCCACTTGGACGCGCACCGCGAATGAGTAGCGTTCGCTGCAAGAAATTTGTCTAACTGCGTTCTAAGCAGGAATGCAGATTTACTCAAGGAGCCCTCATGGAAACTTCGCAGCGCAGTAAAGACACTTCGCGCCCTTGGATCACGGCCGGCGCCATCATCGCTTTGGCTGGCGCCACGGCGCTAGTCCCTCCTTATCAGGCTGGCAGAAAAAAAGCCGCTCAGGAGAAGAATGCATCGACTGCAAGCGGCCCCGATCAATCCACCACCCTGAATGACCAGTCCGATCTCGCCGTCACTGTTTATAACTCCAACATCGCGCTCGTTCGCGATGTCCGCCAGCTGCAGTTCCCCACCGGCACGTTCCGCCTGAAGTTCATGGACATTGCCGCTACCGTGAATCCCGCGACCGTCCATTTTCGTTCCCTCAACGAGCCCGACAAGGTTGGCGTGATCGAGCAGAATTACGAATACGACCTTCTCGAGCCGAACAAACTCCTGAACAAGTACGTGGGCAAGGAAGTCACCATCGTGCGCGCTACCATGGAGAACAACACCACCAAATACGAAGAAATCAAAGCTACTCTGCTGGCCAATAACAATGGTCCGGTCTGGAAAATTGGCAACGATATCGTCACCGGCTCTCTTGGCGATACCTATCGCTTTCCGGACGTGCCTGCGAATCTTTATGACCGCCCCACGTTGCTGATGACTCTCGAAAATTCAGGTGCGCGCAAGCAAACCATCGAAGCTTCTTATCTCGCCAACAATCTCTCCTGGAACGCGGATTACGTCTTAACCGTGACGCGCGACGATAAAGCCGCTGACCTCGACGGCTGGGTCACGCTCAGCAACAATTCCGGCACCGCCTTCCACAACGCCAAGCTCCAACTCGTCGCTGGCGACCTGAACCGGTTACCACAAGCCTATGCCGTCAACGGGTTGGTCGCCCGCGAAATGGCGCCTGCCGCCAAATCTGCGCAATTTCAGCAAGAAAATTTCAGCGAGTACCATCTCTACAGCTTGAGCCGCCGCACTTCCGTCGAAGACAAGGAAACCAAACAAATCAGCCTGCTCGAAGGCTCCGGCGTTCCCGTCGAGAAAATGTTCGTGGTCAACGGCCAGAATTTTTACTACCACAACGCGCAGAATCCCGGCTCTCCGCTCAAAGATCCCGTCCAGGTTTTCTATAAATTTAAGAACGAAGAAAAAGGTGGACTCGGCATTCCTCTGCCCGCAGGTAACGTGCGCGTCTACCAAAAAGATTCCAAGGGTGGCCTGCTTTTTATCGGTGAGGATCACATCGACCACACCCCCAAGGACGAAACCGTCACCGTGAAAATCGGCAATGCCTTCGATGTGGTTGCCGAACGCAAGCAAACCGACTACAAGAAAATTGCCGATCGCGTTTTCGAGATGGAATACTCCATCACTCTGCGCAACCACAAGGACACGCCCATCACCGTCCAGGTCAATGAACCGATTGGCGGCGATTGGGAGATGCTCTCGTCTTCGTACCCAGCCACCAAAACCGCGGCCTTCGCCGCTCAATTCAATGTTCCCGTGAAAGCCAACGGCGAATCCGTCCTTACCTACCGCGTCCGCGTCCACTGGTAATTTCCGACGTTTTAACGTAGGGACGCCGCATTGCAGCGCCCCGTGGCCGCACCACCACCGCGTCTTGCCCCACTTTTGTAGGCCCGCCTTTCGAGGCGGGCCGTTTTCCAGAAAACTTGCGCGCCGAGGGAACCGCTGTCTCTCAGCCGGCCCCTCAAGAAAAAACTTGAATCCCAAGAAAGAATCTACACTGCTACTGCCGAAAAGATCATCTCGGGCGAATCGTCGCCCAGCGGCGAGCTGTCAAAATCTCCATACACCTGTTCGACGCGAAAGCCGCACCGTGCCAGCAAATGTTCCACCTCGTACCGGAAGAAATAGCGCAGTGTCCATGCCATGACTAGCCGCTCCTGCTTTCCATTGGGATGCGTCACTCGAAAAATCATCTCCACATCATTTTGCTGCACGCCCCGATGAAACGCAGAAACGCGTTCCGACAGTTCCACATGCCTTCCGCCCGGCAAGTCGTACTCGGTCAGCCTGGCCTCGTTCTTGAACATCGGGTCATGCATGCGTTCCGGATCTGTCTGAAAAAAATCCAAAATCAAATGGCCACCTGGAGCCAGATGCTTGCGCGCGCACTGCAGGCATTCCATCTGCTCTTCGATTTCGAGCAAATGCTGAAACGGCCGAAAGGGAATTATGATGGTCCGGAATTTCTCGCCCAATGCAAACCGCGTCATGTCCCCTTGCACCAAATGAACGCGTTCGCGGGCCTCTCGCCGTAATGCCGCGCGCTTTTCTGCGGCGCGCTCCAACATCCGTTCCGAAATATCCAGACCGACAATGCGGTAGCCCGCCTCGGCGACTGCCATAGTTACACGTCCCGTGCCACATCCCAATTCCAGCACCGGATCGCCGTATTTCCGTGCTGCCTTGGCGTAAAACGCTATATCCTGCGTTCGCTGCGTCAGGATCGGGGTACTGTCGTAGTAATCCGCGATGAAACAGTCGTACAACGCCTGCTTTTCACTCATTCTTCCACCACCGCTTCCGCCTCAATTTCCACCAGCATTTCTGGGGCGATCAGCTTGCTGATTTGCACCATCGAGGTCGCCGGTCGAATTGCCCCGAAAAACTCTCCATGTGCCCGCCCGATCTTCTCCCACTCCGCAATATCGATCACATAGATCCTTGTTCGCACTACGTCCTTCAACGTAGCTCCCGCTCGTGCCAGAGCTGCCTCGATGTTTCGAATGGTCTGGACCGTTTGTGCGTAGGCATCGCCAACCCCGACAATCTTGCCGTCCGGTCCGGTCGCTGTGGTCCCCGACACGGTCACCTGGTTGCCTACCCGCACCGCCCGCGAATACCCTACAATGGGCTCCCACATTGTTCCGCTCGCAATGTTCTGCCGCGCCATATAGTCTCCCTCATGGAACCCGCACCACTCTTGCGCCCGCGGGCCGCATGCTAAACTAAAACGCAGTATCGCACAGGCCAAATCACGTGTCTGGCCCGGCAAAGAGAAGAAAAACATGCGCTGCGACAACATCCTTGAAGCGATGGGCCGGACCCCGCTAATCCGTCTGCATCGCGTTGCCAATGGTTTCAAGCCGCAGATTTGGGTCAAAGCCGAAATGCTCAATCCCGGCGGCTCGGTGAAAGATCGCATTGGCCTCACCATGATCAACGACGCTGAGAAGCGCGGCCTGCTCAAGCCCGGCGGCACCATCATTGAAGGCACCAGCGGCAATACCGGCATGGGTCTTGCTCTCGTCGCCGCTGTTCGTGGTTACAAATGCGTCTTCACCACCACGGACAAGCAATCCAAAGAGAAAGTGGATTTACTCAAAGCCCTCGGCGCTGAGGTCATCGTTTGCCCCACCGCTGTTGAGCCGGAAGATCCTCGCAGCTATTACAGCGTCGCCAGGAAATTAGCTCGCGAAATCCCTAATTCCTATTACCCAAACCAGTACGACAACCCTACGAACCCCGAGGCCCACTACAAGACCACCGGCCCGGAAATCTGGGAAGACTCCGAGGGCAAGATCACTCACTTCGTTTGTGGCTTGGGTACGGGCGGCACCATCAGCGGTGTCGGCAAATATCTCAAAGAGAAGAATCCGAAAGTGCAGATTATCGGCGTCGATCCGGAGGGTTCTCTTTACTACGATTTTCACAAGACCGGCAAAGTCGCCAAAGCTCGCACCTATGTGGTCGAAGGCATCGGCGAAGATTTCTTTCCCACCACCATGCACATGAACATTCTGGATGATGTCATCCAGGTGAACGATGAAGAATGCTTCGTGGCCGCGCGCCGTTTGGCCAAGCTCGAAGGCATCTTCACCGGCGGTTCGGGTGGTGGTTGCCTCTCCGGCGCGTTGCGCTTGGCAAAAACTTTGGGCCCCGAAGCTTTCATCGTCGCGTTGATGCCCGACACCGGTATGCGCTATCTCAGCAAAGTCTACAACGACGAATGGATGCGCGAGCGCGGTTACGTGGAATCCAGTGTGCCCATCACCGCCGCCGAAGTCGTCAATGCCAAGAAAGGGGCCGGCAAGGTTCGCGAGCTAGTCATTGCGCGCCCGTACCAGACGGTATTCCACGCCCTAAAAACCATGCAGGAGCAGGACATTTCGCAAATACCGGTCTTCGAAGAAAATCTGCCCATCGGCACGGTCTACGAAGATCAGATCCTTACCTTGGCCCTGCAAGGCAAAGATTTGCGTAAACTCGTCGTCCGCGAGGTCATGTCCAAGCCGCTGCCCAAAATCCCTAAAAATGCGCCGGTCGAGCGAATCACCTACATCCTCAGTCACGAGAATCCCGCGGTTTTCGTCGAGATGGACGACTCCCGCTTCGAAATCCTCACCAAATACGATTTGATGAGTACCGTCGCCGGCCTTATGGAACAGAAACGCTAGCAGCTGGGGCGCGAACGCCAACACAGGACCGAAAAGTGAAAATCCAGGACTTCAACGAACGGCTGAAGAATTCTATTCTCATCGCGGATGGCGCCATGGGTTCCATGCTCCATGAAACGGTTGGCCCGGTGCGCTGTTTCGATGAACTGAACACCACCGAACCGGAAGCCGTCTTTCGTGTGCATCAGGCTTACATTGAAGCCGGCGCGCAAATGATCGAAACCAATACCTTCGGCGCCAATCGCTTCAAGCTCGCTCCTCTCGGCCTCGCCGACGAAGTCCAGCGCCTCAACAGCCGCGGCGTCAAGATTGCCCGCGAAGCCCGCGAATCCGCCGCTCGCGAAGTCTTAATCGCCGGTTCCATCGGTCCGCTCGGCATCGGCGTCCAAGCTCGCCATCCTGAACCGGAGCAGATTCTTGCCGTGTTCCATGAGCAAGCCTTGGCGCTCGAAGAACGGGGCGTCGACTTCTTCGTACTCGAAACGTTTTCTTACATCGAAGAATTGCTCCTGGCCATCGATGCCATTCGTTCCTTCTCCTCTTTGCCGATCGTTGCGCAACTCACCTTCTCCGAAGAAGGCACCATCTACGGCGATCTGTCTCCTCTACTTGCCGCCTCCATGCTCGTGGAGAAGAATGTGCAAGCCATCGGCGCCAATTGCACGCTGGGCCCCCAGTCGCTTTTGCCCATCCTCCTGGAACTCGTCAATGTCACCAATGGCCACGTCAGTGGCATGCCCAACGCCGGCTTTCCCAAGCGCGAAGGCGATCGCATCGTCTATCCTAAATCCTCTCCCGCCTATTTCGCGCAATACGCTCGCGAAGCCGCGGAGATGGGCGTGCGCATTCTCGGCGGCTGTTGCGGCACCACTCCCGC
>Ga0335072_10011979_pt1 | contig 12389 bp, 10 predicted proteins | sample Lox_Sample_21_FD_206725 | JGI IMG/M metagenome (GOLD analysis project Ga0335072, IMG submission 206725) | Soil microbial communities from Loxahatchee National Wildlife Refuge, Florida, United States - Lox_Sample_2.1 | ecosystem: Environmental > Terrestrial > Soil > Wetlands | place: USA...
GACAAAATCGGCCGCTCCTGCGACACGACGCTGCAGTATCTAGGCGCGCTAGTCGATGCATCCGATCTTGAGCGCCATCTCGGCGATCCCGGACTCACCACGCGTTACGATGAGCGCGCAAATCACGTGCGGTCTGCATTGACTTCCCTGTGCTGGGTCCCTGAACGAGGGCTGCTCGCCGACAACCCCGACCACAAGATCTTCAGCCAGCAAGCCAACATCCTCGGCGTTCTCTATGACGTGATTCCCAAGGACCGCCAGCAGGATGTCCTCCACCGAATATTGGCAATCGAGCCCGGAACGACTCCCAACGGCGTGCTCTCGGCCTCGTACTACTTCCGTTATTACCTGGCCCGCGCTCTCGAACACGCCGGTATGGCCGACGACTACCTCAAGTCCCTCGATCCCTGGCGCAAATTGCTGCCGCTGCATTTCAGCACGTGGCCTGAGATCCCCGGCGACACCCGCTCCGACTCGCACGCCTGGTCCTCCCACCCCATCTTCGACATGCTCACACTGGTCGCAGGCATCGAACCGGCATCGCCTGGATTCACAACCGTGCGGATTGCGCCTCACCTTGGTCCGCTCAATTCTTTGAAGGCGACGTTTCCTCACCCGAAAGGCGAGATCGCGATTGAATATCACCGGCAGGGCTCGGGAATCGGGGCACGCATCACTCTGCCGGGAACACTATCCGGCTCTTTCAGCTTCAACGGGGTTACCCGCACCCTGAACCCCGGCAACAACGACATTACGATCCCATGACAAAATACCGGTTTCGCTCGGCTCCTTTCGGGGAAAATCGATATATTTCAGCCTCCAGGGGGTGTCCGAATGACTTGTAAACGTGCTACAAATCCTGCATGCCAAGAAGCAAAGAAACAGCGCCATCCGGACACGTAAATCTCAGGACGCTGGCTGAACACCTAGAGCTGTCTCAAACTACTGTCTCGCTGGTTCTCAATAATTCGCCCTCTGCAAAATCCATCCCACAGGAGACACGCAACCGCGTTCTCGAGGCCGCACAACGCCTCAATTACCGGCCGAACTATTTTGCCCGCTCGCTCCGGCAGAGCCGATCAATGTCTGTAGGTGTGCTCGCGCCTGATCTCAGTGAAGGCTACTTCACCCGCGTGATGAGTGGTGTGGTGCAGGAACTGACCAGCGCGCACTACTTTTACTTCACCGCCTGCCACGACTGGAAAGAGGACCTGATCGAACAATATCCGCGCATGCTCGTCGAGCGCGCTGTCGATGGTTTTCTGCTGCTGAACACTCCGGCCGACAACATCACCGTTCCGGTTCCTGTGGTTGCTATCTCAGCACACAGCCCGGTTCAGAATGTCACCAACATTGTTCTCGACCATCACAAGGCGGTGGAAAGCGCCCTGCACCATCTCTACGAGCTCGGTCATCGCAGGATTGCGTTCATGCGTGGGCCCCGCGCCATCCCCGATTCCGACTATCGCTGGGAGAGCATTGAGCAAGTGGCGGGTGAAATCGGCCTTCCCATCGATGCCAACCTTGTAATCCGCATCGATGCTGCAAGCTGGTCTATGAAAACCGGCCAGCACCCCATGGCGCCGGAAATCGGTTACAAACCGATGCAGGGGCTGCTGGAGAAAACCCGGGATTTCACCGCAGTCTTTTGCTTCAACGATATCGCGGCAATCGGCGCTATTCGCGCCCTTAAAGATGCGGGACGGCGCGTTCCCGAGGATGTGTCTGTGGTGGGATTCGACGACATTCAGTCTGCTGCGTACTCCACGCCCTCGCTCACCACGGTGCGCCAGCCGCTGTTTGAAATGGGCCAGCGCGGCGCGCAGATCCTGCTCGAACGCATCGCCAATCGCGAAGGTTCACATGCGACCGAGGTTGTGATGGAGCCGGAGCTCGTCGTTCGCGAATCGACGGCCCAGGCCAATGGCAAAACCGAGCGGTGATCAAGTCGTCCAGCGAAATCATGCGGGCTGGGTCGTCCCGAGTTGCTTTTCTTTCTCGATCGGATCCACCCGGATCTTTGCGATGCGACGTCCGTCCATTTCGACCACGGTAAGACGACGCCCTTCGTAATCAATGCTCTCGCCGCCCCGGGGAATGCGACCCAGACGCGTCAGCACAAAACCTGCCAGCGTCTCCACCCCGCCATCGCGCGGCAGACTCCATTGCATCTGTGTTTCCAGGTCGCGCAGGTTGGCGCTTCCTTCCAGCATCAGCGTGCCTTGTGCGGTCGCCATGACTGGACGCGCCGGATCATCAAATTCATCCTCAAGCTCCCCGGTAAGCTGCTCAATGGCATCTTCGGCCGTCACCAGGCCAACCGTGGAACCAAATTCGTCAACAACGATGGCCATCTGCCGGCGCTTTTGCTGGAACTCCCGCAAGAGCATAAGGGCAGACTTGGTCTCGGGAACGACGAGAACCTCGCGCATCACCTGGCGCAGCCGCAGTTCCATGAACGGCAGCCCGGGCTGCAGATTGGCCGGCCGCACATTCTCTGCCGCTACTTGGTGTGCCGCCCGCACGGCTGTTTTCGGTCGAAAAAACATCAAACGGGCCAGATCCTTTGAGTAGACCACTCCGATAATGTGCTCCGGGCCCTTCGTCTCGTCATAAACCGGCACACGCGAGTTCATATGATCGATCACCTGCGCGCTCGCCTCCTCAATTGGCAGGTTCGAAGGCAGCGAGAAGATACGCTGACGCGGCGTCATTATTTCGCGCACCGGAACATCGTCCAGTTCGATGGCCCGATGGATCAAGGTCTCCTGAAACCGCGGCAAAATGCCGAGCCGTCGCGCAGCGGTAGTTATCAGCTTCAGCTCTTCGGGCGAATGCACCGCTGCGCGCTCCGTCATCGGAATATCGAATCCGCGCAGGATAAGCGCGGCCGAAGCCTTCAGCAGCCGGACAGCAGGTCTTGCCATCCGCATGAAGATCAGCATTGGGGGAGCCACTGCGACGGCCAGTGCCTCGGCCCGGCGCAGAGCAAGCGACTTGGGCACCAGCTCGCCGATCGTCACATGAAAATAGGTGATGAAGCAGAATCCGATGGCTACAGCCGTCAAAGCCGCGACGTGGGCATATACCTCGGCATGCGTCGGCGGGTGCGGAAGAAGATCAATCCAGCCCAGAACTACGCCGGCCGCAAGCGGTTCGCCAATCCACCCAATCGCCAGCGAACAAAGAGTCACCCCAAGTTGCACCGCTGGCAGGAAGTATTCGAGCTCACGCTGCAAACGGCGGACGGCGCGAGCGCCCGGAACCTTGGCCGCGAGCAACTGCTCGATGCGGGTATCGCGGGTGCTGACCATGGCAAACTCCGCCGCCACAAAGAAAGCGTTGGCCAGGATCAGCATGGCGACGGCGACAATCTGGAGAAGCGGCAGACCGTGCATCTCGGTTGTGAGGATAGCATTCGGCAGGGGTTAGCCCGCATTTCTGAGCAACGACGCTATCCCTGCTCAGACGGGAGGAATGCCGGAATTAGAGGTTTCCGTGTCCCTCACTGCACCGTTTCCTACTTTGGTGCTAACTATGCTCATCATCCGACCGTCACAGTCGTGACGGGAACCAACCTCGACCGCGCTGCGTATCTGGCTCAGGCAGGCGGAGAATTCCAAACGGAAATCGTCGGCCTGCGTCAGGTCATTGGAACGCTAATCTGCCAGATGGTTGCGAGCGTTCTCATCCGAAGCACGTTCAATTGGGCTCTGTTTATTGGTCTTCATATTTGGAGTGATTTGCTCCTGTCTGTTGGAGGTACGCCATGGCTGCATCGCGTAAAAGCAAAAAGATCTGGATTTGGATTGGTTCCGTCGCTCTGCTCGTCATTGTCGTGATTGGCATAGGTGCAGCAAAACTGGTGCGGACAACAAACATCGATCCCAATCGAATCGCCAAGGTACAGCGTGGCGATGTGACGCGCTCCGTCGTGGCAACGGGCAAAATTCAGCCAATCACCAAGGTCGAAGTCAAAAGCAAGGCGTCAGGAATTGTTGAGAAACTCTACGTTGACATCAATAACCGTGTCCACAAGGGCCAGCCGTTAGCCCAACTCGACCAGCAGGAGATCCAGGCACAGGTTGATGCACAGCGGGCGCAGCTTGCTGCGGCCGAAGCGAACGTCTCCACCTGCCAGGCCAATATCGAGCAAGACAAGGTGAATGCTGCGGCGCCGGATCTCCCCATGTACAAGTCGACACTCGATCGCAACCAGCAGATGGCCAAGGATGGCATCGTCAGCCGGCAGGCGCTCGATAACGCAAACCGCGATTATCTCGCCGCGCTCACGAAGCGCGATGCAGCGAAGGCGCAGGTCGGCGTGGACACAGCTAAGCTGAAGCAGGCCAGGGCGCAGGTAGCGCAGAGCGAAGCCAGTCTGAAGCAGCTTGAAGAACAATTGAGCTACACCACGATCGTGGCACCGATGGATGGGGAGATTCTCTCTCGCGACGTGGAAATGGGCGACGCCGTCAGTTCGATACTTGTGCTCGGTTCAACGGCCACGCTGGTGATGACTGAAGGCGATGTAAACCAGGTGTACGTGCAGGGCAAGGTCGATGAGGCCGATATTGCCCATGTCTACATGGGCCAGCCCGCACGCATAAAGGTGGAGAGCTTCCGTGATCGCGTCTTCAATGGCAAGGTCACCAAGATCGCACCGTTAGGCGTGGAGAAGGACAACGTCACGACCTTTGAAGTGCGCGTCAGCATCGATAATCCCGGCGGCGAACTGAAGGCCAACATGACGGCGAACGCGGAGATCATGCTCGACGAGCATAAAGGTGTGCTCATGGTTCCGGAAAACGCCGTGAGCTATGACGCCCAGAAAAATGCCTTCGTACAGGTCCCCGACAAAACTCAGAAAGAGGGCACCCGCAAGGTCGCAGTCGTGGTCGGATTGTCGAATGGATCGCAAACCGAAATCTCGAAGGGACTGAAAGAAGGCGACCAGGTGGTTCTGCAGCAGTGATGCCGTTGTCACTTTTTCAGTCGTTAGTTTTCAGTTTTCAGCTTGCTCACAGTCGAAGTTCACACTTGAAATAATGTGGCCTTACCCTTCGAGGGCTTTTTCAGACGGCTCTGACGATTTTAGCGATGCGAGAGTTCACAGAAAGAAAGGCCGGAATCTTGTTAACACTCGAGCCCTCTGAAACGTCATCCACTTAGCGGAGAACCCGTGCGTAAAATCAATCTCATTCGGCTGGCACACGTACCCTGGGCGGATTGTTCGAGGCCGCACAAGAGTGTTCGCAAACGGACAGACCCGCCTTGTGAACCGGTCCGACCCTCCGGCTCTGACTCGAAGAATCCAATGAGGTTGCCATGGCTTGCACCTTTGGCAACGCGGATGCTCATTCCCACATGGATCGCGTGTTGAAAAGATTTGAACTGATCCCTCCCCCGTCCACCTTTTGTTCGTGGTTTACGAAAAACAAGGTCAGGTCGAAAGCCGAATTCCAGCGAGCCTGGCCCTTGAACCTGAAGTTGAATCGAGGAACATGATGAAGCACTTTGCGTTAGCAGCAGCAATTCTGGCCGTCGCGGCAGTTCCGGCCCTGGCCAATGAGGCTACATTCGAGCGCAACCTGTCGGTCAATGGCCATGTCGAGCTGACAGTTTCCACGGGCGCCGGCCACATTCACATCACTCGCGGATCGGGTGACCGCGTCCACATCGTCGGCCACGTCAAATCAAACTGGGGCGGAAGCGAGCAGCGCGTGCAGGAAATCGCGAACAATCCACCAATTGACCAGACGGGCAACATCATCCGAATCGGGCAGCGCCACGAGACCTACCACAACATCAGCATCGACTATGACATTGAGGCTCCAGGCAACTCGTTCCTTGAGGCCAACTCCGGCTCAGGCGATATCAATGATGATGGCGTGGGCCAGAACGCAAAAATCGGCACCGGTTCGGGAAGCATCCATGCGACTGGCCTGCAGGGTGGATTCATCACCAACACAGGCTCCGGAAACATCTACGTGGAAGCGAGCGGCCAGGGTGACGTGAAGGCCCAAACCGGTTCCGGCACTATCGAATTGAAGGGCGTCAACGGCAGCCTGCACGCCGGCACGGGCTCCGGCGACATCAAGGTCACGGGCACACCCACCTCCGACTGGAAACTGGAAACCGGATCGGGAAGCGTAGAGTTCTGGGCCGGCAACTCGGGATTCACGCTGAATGCTTCGACCGGTTCGGGAAGCATTCATACCGATCCCGAAATGACGGTACAAGGCTCGTTCGACAAGCACCACATTGTCGGCAAAATACGTGGCGGCGGTCCAACCGTACGGATCGAAACCGGTTCGGGAGACATTCGGGTTCACTAGCATTTTGATTACCGGCCCAAATACAAGTTCGTTCCTCAGGCGAGGCCAACGGGTTTTGCCATCACCGATCGCGATGGCATGACTCAACCTCCTGGGAGGCCTCGCCTGTCTTTTTCCCTCCCCCGATCCACTGCAGTGCTGCTCCTATTCTTGATGCGTTTCAAAAGTTCAAATTGCAGAAATGCGTCTATCGGCTGTAGAGATTCTTTCCGTTGTGCGAAGTAGACTTTCCGCTGCGAGAACTTTTCGGAGCTAACCGGTGTCTCTACTAATGAGGATTTTGACGATGCCCTGGGACGAGCCACATGGCGATGAAGTTCAACTGGCGAGAAGCCTGCAACGCATGTGGCCCCACCGCGAACACGAATCGGGTATGCTGCGGTCCCTGGCGTGCTTCCTCGGCCTGCACCTGTGGCTTGCCCCCGACTATTCCAGTCTGGCGCGAAGGCGCAAGGTTCGCTTTTGCCTATGGTGCTCGTCGGTCCAAATCGACGGCCGCACCTATCGCTGACGTAGTCGAATCGCTGATCAATCAGAGCGGGTGTCATCCGGGAGTGGAATGCTCCCGCCGGAGTCCAACAATTAAACCTAAACTAGGGTGCCATCCTGAAGCGGAGCCGTTTGCGCGACGCCAAGGATCTGATTCTCGCACTCTCTGCGAGTGACCTGAAGCCCGCTCTTATGGCCTGATCCCATTACACTGAAATCATGATCCGGGTTCTACGTCCTGTGCCGGTCGAGCGGCTCAAGCTTCTGGTGTTCGACCTTGACGGCACACTGATTGACTCTGCCCAAGACCTCTGCAATAGCGTCAATGCGACGCTGGAGAAGTTCGACCGTCCGCATCTGTCCGATGAAATCATCGCCAGCTACATCGGCAATGGCGCGCTCATGCTGGTCCGCCGCGCATTCTCGACCGACGACGGCAAGGAACCCGGCGAACAACTGCTCACCGACGCCTACAAGTTTTTCCTCGACTACTATCGCGAGCACAAGCTCGACTACACCTACGCATATGAAGGCGTTCTCGAAGCCCTTGATGCGCTGCACAAGGTGCATGCGCAAATCGAAGCCCCGCAGCGCGCCATGGCTGTACTCACCAACAAGCCCGTTCGCCCCGCGCAGGCCATTTGCGAAGCACTGGGTCTCGCTCCCTACTTTCTGCAGATCTACGGCGGCAACAGCTTCGCGACCAAGAAGCCCGATCCCGAAGGCATGTTGTCGCTGATGAAGGAGGCCAACGCCAAGCCGGAAGAAACGGTAATGATTGGCGATAGCCAGGTCGACGTGATGACGGCCCGCAACGCAGGCGCTTGGTGCATCGGCTGCACATTCGGTCTCGCGCCGGGAAGTCTCGAAGCCATGCCTCCCGACGTGCTTGTCGACTCGCCCGCTGACTGGACAGCGGCCTTGAGTCCTGCGAAAATTGATTCATAAAGCAGTTTTCAACTGGACCGCGTCGTGTTAGCGAACATAGTAAGACGTTTGACCGCGGTCTAAGATTCTCGCTGCGAGAATCGCGCGAGAAGTAAAGCGTGCGCATTTCCTGGCCACAAATGCAAACGCTTTCATTAACTCCCCACGCTCGATAAGCACGAGATCGGTTGGCTTGGATCTTCGGTTGTTGGAGATTTTGCATGTTGCGCTTTTCTGCCTTGGCTGTTTTGGTGCTGTGCCCCTGCGCCATTTTCGCTCTGAATAATTCCACGTCCGCATCGAAGCCACCGACAGCCGGTACGGTGCAGGGTGTGGTTGCCGATCCCACCGGGGCCATTGTGCCCAACGCTGAAGTCGATCTCGTCGATATTGACGGCTCTATCGCCGGAAGCACCAAGTCCGGCGGAGACGGCAACTTTCAGATGCCCGCGCCGCATGCCGGGAACTTCACACTCGTCATCTCCGAACCCGGCTTCGAAACGGTTCACTTCCCTGTCACAGTAAAACCCAACGTCATTGCTGCCCCAGCAGCCCACGTGCTCGCTGCCCCGCTACACATCACCCTTCCCATCGCCGCCGTTGCCACCAGCGTGCGGGTAAATGGCGACGCAAACGAGGACCTCACCGATCCCGCGGAAAATCATGATTCGTCGGTTCTCACTGCGGGTGATTTGAAAGCGTTGCCGATCTTCGACAACGACTACGTCACCGCGATGAGTGCTTTCCTCGATGACAGCGCCACCGCAACCGGCGGCTCAGGCCTTATGGTCGACGGCGTCGAAGCTAATCGCGCCACGGTTTCGGCCTCGGCAGTGCAGGAAGTGCGCATCAATCAGGACCCGTACTCCGCGCAATACTACTGGCCGGGACGCGGACAGATGGAAATCATTACCAAGTCAGCCGCCGATAAATATCACGGGCAGGCCAACTTCTTCTTCCGCGATTCCGCACTGAACGCACAGAATGCGCTCGCTCCATCAAAACCATTCGAGCAGCGCCGTATCTACGAAGGCCACGTTACGGGTCCCATCTTCTTCGCGAAGAAGAGCAGCTTCCTCGGCAGCTTCAATCGTGCCGAAGAAGACCTCGATTCGTTCGTCTACGCTACCATCCTGCCCACTTCCTCTGACCCCACCGGCCTATTCCAGGCAAACGTGCCTTCACCCACGCGTGACACCGAATTCAGCATGCGCGCCGCGCACCAGTTCGGTGACAAGTACTCAGCCTACGCGCAGTACAGTTACCAGGATTGGACCGGACAGAACCAGGGTGTCGGCGGTCAGGCCCTGGCCAGCGCCGGCTACAACAGCGAGTACCACGAAGACGACACCGTGGTGCACGTCGACTCCACGCTTTCACCCGTACTGCTGAATCAGTTTTCTGTCGTGGGCGAACACGATTCCAATCGCCACGCCAATGTCGACGAGGTGCCGCGGGTCAGCGTCGCCGGTGATTTTGTCGGCGGCTCTGCCCAGGGCGACTACTTCAGTACCGAATACAATTTCCGCGTCAACGACATGGTGACGTGGAACCACGACCGCCACACGCTCAAATTTGGCGCCGGAATTCCACACATCGATCGCCGCGCTTTCGACGACAACACCAACGCACTGGGCACCTACACCTTCGGACCAACATTGAACGCCGACGGCAGCGTCGCCGAGACCGCGCTTCAAAACTATGCCAGCAATCTCCCTTCCGACTTTACGCAGAACACCGGCGATGTGCACTTCATCTATCACCAGCAGGAGATGGGCGCGTTCATCCAGGACCAATGGAAGATCAACGACCGCTTCTCGGTCACGCCCGGCGTTCGCTACGACTGGCAGAACTTCCTGGCGACCAAGCGCCTTGGCTTCGCCCCGCGCGTCTCGTTCGCTTATGTGCTTGATCCGGATTCCAAGATGGTAGTGCGCGGCGGCGGCGGCATCTACTACGACCGCTTCGGCTCGGGTCCACTGCTTGACTTGGCGCGTTACGAAAATGCACGGCGGCGCTCCGTCCAGATTTCGCTCAATCCCGCCGATGAACCCGCCACGGGTTGCGTCCCGGTCAGCGATTGCACCACAGTGACCGACGAACCGGCAAACCTGGCCGAGCTTGCTCCCGACGCTGCGATTCCGTACCAGATTCAGTACGGTCTTTCCGTCGAGCGCCAGATTGGCGAGAAGGCGACCGCAACCGTCAGCGGGTATTCGGCGCGCGGCATCCACGAATTTCGTTCCGTTGACATCAACGCCCCCACCCCGGAATCAGGCTACACGGAGCGGCCGGACCCCAACTACGGCATGATCCGCCAGATGCAGCCTTACGCATTTTTCGAAGGTAGCGGTCTCGACGTCTCGTTCCGCGGACGTGTAAACAAGTACTTTACCGGCTTCGGGCGCTACACGTGGGCGCACTATGAATCCAACACCGGCGGAATCGGCTGGTATCCCCAGAATCAGTACGCTCCCAACGACGAGTGGTCCAATGCGAGTTTTGACCGGCGCAATCGCCTGGGCATGTACGCGATGATCAATCCGAAGAGTCTGTACAACGTTGCTGCGGGCGTCTTCGCCAACAGCGGCACTCCCTGGACCATCACGACTGGTACCGACCTCTACGGCGATGGCCTTTTCAACACGCGTCCCGACGGCGTGGGACGCGACACGGAAAACATGCCGTCGTATGTCGATCTCGATCTGCGCTGGGGACACGATTTCGCCGTCACCGCAAATAAGGATGAAGACGCGCCGCACGTGGGATTCTCTGCCGGAGCGTTCAACCTGCTGAACCATCAGAACGCGTCGAGCATCGACTCGGTCGATACCTCACCCACATTCGGTGAAGTGACGGCCGACAATCCAGCGCGCCGAATCCAGCTTGGCATGCGCGTTGAGTTCTAACTGAACACGGAGCAGTCTATCTATATTTCGCGATATGGTATGGTCACGGCAGCTTGAATCCGTGCCGTTCAAAGATTGCCTGCGCCGTCGGCGATCTAAGAAACGCAATAAATCCGCGGGTTGCAGCATCGTTGTGAGATCCCCTGACTTCGGCTATCGGATAGACAATCGGACTGTGAGATTCTTCGGGCGCAACTGCTACCACCCGCACCTGGCTGGAGATCTGCGCATCCGTCGCGTACACCAGGCCGGCATCCGCATTGCCGGTTTCAACATACGTCAGAACCTGTCGGACATCCTTAGCCAGAACGATCTTTGATTTCACTGTGTCATACAAATGCAGCGATTCCAGCGCTTGCTTGCCATACTGGCCTGCCGGAACGTTGCCGGGATCTCCCAAGGCAATCAGCCGTACCTTCTTTTCGGCCAGCTGATCGAAACTCTGCAAGGCAGATCCCTTCGGCGCAATCAGAACCAGCGAATTAAGCAACAGATCTCGGCGCGAGCCAGGCTGCAACAGCCCTTCAGCCTCAAGCTGGTCGACTGGCTTCATGCCCGCGGAGATGAAAGCGTCCACGGGTGCGCCTTGCTCAATTTCCCGCGCAAGTGTGCCCGAGGAGCCGAAATTGTTTCGGAAAGTCACCTCGAGGTTCTCATGCTCGTAGGCACCCTCAACTTCGATAATCGCCTCTTGCAAACTCGCCGCAACAGAGAGTGTTAGCGTGATCTGTTTTGGCGCGTGGCAAGCCGACCAGGGAACCCATAGCACGAAAACACAGAGAAGCGTCGTTCCGAGCCTGCGCTTTATCTCACTCCTTATCAAGCTGGCACCTCAAGTTAAAGGTTAGTCGAGAAGATCGATGACCTCGGTGCAACCCCAACAGTGAGGCTTTGCACCCCTCCAGACATTTGGCTAAGAGGCGAAGAATCGGCAAAGCTTCGTACAAAAGGTTGCGGAGGGAACTTTCGTGTCCAGTGGCGCGTAGAATTCCAGATGAGGTCGCTATGACTCAACGTCTGTCCTCTGCCGTCCTGTTCTTCTTTGCACTCTTGCTCACTGCGTCGCCCGCGCACGCCAACAAGGACGCGGTCCAGTTCGGCAGCAACATTGTCGTCCCCGAAGGCCAGTCTGTTCATGACGCGGTCTGCTTCTTCTGCAGCGTTAACGCCAAGGGCGACATCGATCATGATGTCGTGGTCTTCTTCGGCAACGTGCACATTGCCCACCAGTCCAAGCACGACGTGGTTGTGTTTTTCGGAACCGTGCGTGCCGAGGATGACGCGGCCGTCGGGCATGATGTTGTTAATTTCTTCGGAAACGTTCATCTTGGCGAAAACGCCACCGTCGGCAACGATCTTGTGGTCATGTTCGGCGGATTGCAGGCTGCAGACTCGGCAAACATCGCAGGCAACCGCATCGCTCAGCCCATCTGGGTGTTCTGGACACCGATGATCGTGCTGGGCCTTATCATCGCGCTAATTGTTCGGGAGATCCGTGCTGCGCATCGTCGCCGTTATTTTGCCTTGTATGGTTATCCTCCCATGCCACATCAGCCGCCCGCGCCTCCAGTGCCTCCGGCGCATCAAAACTGATATCCGGCCCGCTCAGGAGCCATCCTTGCCACAGTCAGGGGTGGAAGCAAGGCGCTTTAAACTACACTCCTTTCAAATGGCACCTCTCCGCATCGTGATTCCCGGCGGCAGCGGTCAAGTGGGCCGCGTGCTT